>Ga0207705_10000439_pt1 | contig 35994 bp, 33 predicted proteins | sample KBSC13metaG_FD_184314 | JGI IMG/M metagenome (GOLD analysis project Ga0207705, IMG submission 184314) | Corn rhizosphere microbial communities from Kellogg Biological Station, Michigan, USA - KBS C1-3 metaG (SPAdes) (version 2) | ecosystem: Host-associated > Plants > Roots > Rhizosphere > Soil ... | reverse complement strand
CCGCCAATCCGAAAGCAGGTCGTCGTATGCAAGCAAGCTGCGCGGCATGCCACGGGTCGCGGTTTCCGCTTCCACGAAGTGTTCGAGCCAGTTCAGGCAGGTCGTCTCGCAACGCAGGCCGTCCCTGGCATTCAAGGAACGCGCCACCTCCGCCGGATGACGCACGACCAGCAAGGCCACCGCGTCCAACCCCGATTCGAGCAGCACCTCGCGCCACAACGGCACGAAGCGGCACAGGCGAGGATCCTTGATCGCCCAAAGCACGCCGGCGTCGAACTCGCCGGATATCAGGCGGGCGAGCTTGCCACGCGCCTTGCGCGCTGCGGCCGAGAGAAGCCAGCCTTCCGGCAGGACGCGTGCGTCATGCCACACCCTGCCCAAATCCTTCAGCAGTTCTTCGTGGATGGCCACGACATCGGCGTGCTCCCAGAAGCCCGACCGATTGTCCTCTGCCGGCGGAAGCAGTTTGTCTCCAACCTCCGCGCCCAGCAGATTGAGGCAGCGGGTGACGGCGGACGTACCGCTGCGATGCATGCCCAACACGAGGATGACCTTGCGCGTTTCCGCGTTGCCGGCGCGCCATGTGCCGTTGGCCCTCGACAATGCCGTCGTCACGACAAGGCCTCCACGTTCAAATCCGGAAGCACGTGGAAGTCCACGGTGCCGGTCGCGATGCGATCGGCATCGTGCGTCACCCGGAACATCAGGACGTCGATGATCCGATCGAGATATGTCTCGCCTTCCGGTTCGGCCGCGGTCACGCCCGCGTTCATGAAATACACGCCGGGCGCGAGCATGGCGCGGAAGCGGAAACGGGCCTGCAACCGTTGTCCGGCCGGAACGAACATGCCCCTCGCAGGGTTCGGCGCGGTGGCTGCGCCGCCCAACTCCAGGCCGGTGATGGTCTTGATCATCATGCCCAGGCGCACCCCGACGGCGGCCGCCTGGAACAGCACGTCATACGTATAGATGTATTCGCGGCCCGGCGACAGGACATTCACCTGCCGGCCCATCCGGGTTTCGATCCGCGGAACGGTAATCAATGCGCCACGGGACTGGTAACGCACCGTGCTGCGCGGCGTCATGGCTTCGTCGAAATACGCCGACTCCTCGACTTCCCTTATCTCGACGTCCTTCACCGTCTCGGGAATTCCATCCAACGATTTGCATCGATCCTTGGGTTGAATTGCCGGCAACGCCCCGCTGGAGGTTCCGGTGATGAATTCCTGCTTGATGGCTTCCCGTACCGCGACGGCCTTGTCCGACGGCGAGTACAGCAGCTTGTGATAGCGCGGCACCACGAACCCGGGTGTGCCGTCGGCGATCATTTCGCCTTCGTCGAGCAGGATGGCCCGGTCGCACAGTTCGACGACGGTGCCCGTCGCGTGGGACACGAAGAGGACCGTCGCGCCTGCATCGCGAATCGCATCGATGCGCGCAAAGCACTTCCGCTGGAACGCCTCGTCCCCCACCGAAAGCGCTTCGTCCACCACCAGGACATCGGGCGACACATTGATCGCGACCGAAAAAGCCAGCCGTACATACATGCCGCTGGAATAGGTCTTGATCGGCTGGTCGATGAAATCGCCGATCTCGGCAAAATCGAGGATGGCGTCGAAGCGAGTGTCCAACTCCTGCTCCGAAAGCCCGTACAGGAGCCCACTCAGGCGCACGCTCTCCCTGCCCGTGAATTCCGGGTTGAAACCCGCGCCCAGTTCCAGCAATGCCGCAACGCGGCCGCGCACGGCAACCGTTCCGAGGGTTGGGTTCAGCGTTCCGCAGATCATCTGCAGCAGCGTCGACTTGCCCGAACCGTTGCGGCCCACGATGCCCACGGTCTCGCCCTTGCGGACATCGAAGCTCACGCCACGCACCGCCCAGAACTCGCTGAAATAATTCCGTGCGGGCCGGCGCACCGCACGCTGCACGCGCGGCAGGATCATCTGCTTCAGCCGGTCTGCGGGTTGCGCGTAAAGCTCGTAGCGCTTGGACAGACCCTTGACGCGAATGCTGAAATCTTCACACGACATCGGCGAAGCCCTTGCGCGTCCGTTCGAACCAGGCGAACGCGAACCACGCGAACAGCGATGCGATCGCGGCGTAGGCGGCGAGATGATCCCAGCGAGGCACCCTGCCCCAGATCAGGACATTCTGCGAAGCTTCCGCGATGATGGTCAGGGGATTGAAATAAAGCGCGAAGCGGTAGCGTTCGGGAACCAACGTGGCGGGATAAAGGATGGGTGCCAGAAACATCAGCGCCATGGTGGCGATGCCCACCGCCTGCTTCAGGTCACGCAGGTACACGCCCAGCGCCGCGAGCAGCCAGACCGTCCCGGCGACGAACGGGAGGAAGCACACGACGACAATCGGGAAAAAAATCGCCGTCCAGGGAAGGTGGCCCATGACCAGCGGCGAGATCACCAGCAACGCGACCGTGGACACGCACAGGTGGAACAGCCCGGAGCCGAGCGTACTCCAGGTCAGCGTTTCCAGCGGAAACACCACGCGCTTGACGAAATTGGTGTTTTCGACAATGAGCGTGGTGGCGCGATTGGCGCATTCCGAGAACAACACGTTGATGTTCAGGCCGGCGAACAACACGATGGCGTACTGGAACGGATTGGTCGTCTGCGCGTTCCAGCGTGACTTGAAGATCACGCCGAACACGAAGGTGTAGATCACGAGCATCAGCAACGGATTGAAGAACGACCACAGCAGGCCGGCGAACGAACCCCGGTAACGCCCCGCCACGTCCCGCCGCGCCATCTGCACCACCAGCGCAAAATGACGCGTCAACGCGAGGTAGGGCGAAAGCGGATCCGTCAGCCGGTAGGCGGATGTCGTCATGGCCTGTGTGTTCCATGCCGCGCGCCTTCGGTTGCAAGGGCGCCGGGTTTCCGCCGGGTTGGTGGCCGCGGAGGGACACGCTCATCGCGGATCCTGGCACCCGAGGCACCGCAAGTCCGTTCCCTTTACGTTGTCCCCACCACCACGGTAAGGCTTTGCAGGAAATGGAAATCCCGGCGATGGAGTGCATAGCCTTCATCGTCCGGATCGCACAAGCGCGTCAATTCCGCGAAGTCCTCCGCCTCGAGGTACCTCCGCAGGCGTTCGCCCCACGTGTCGCGGAAGATGCACTCCGACAGGTAACGCTCGTCCGCACCCGAAAGCGGATACGTCCGTTCGATCATCCGGGTCCGCACGGTCACGTTGCGCAAGCCCGCACGCTGCAACCAGCCGGCGAGCGAACGCACCGCGGCGAAATCGCGTTCACTGCGGCCGTAGCGTTCCCGGTAATGCGCGCGTACTGCCTCATTCACGCGGGCTTCGAGGCGCGCGTCCCATGCAAAGTACATGTCCGGCACCAGTGAACTTTGCCCCACCACCAGGCGCCCGCCCGGCCGCAAGAGCCCCGACAGCAGGCGCACGCCGGCGACAGGGTCGTGCAGATGATTGACGACATTGACGGCCCACACCAGATCGAAAGAGCCCTTTGCAAACGGCGGTGCCAGCAAGTCACCGTGCACGATCGGCGTGTCCATGGGTGCGATCGCGCGGGCAGCCCGAACATGCGCCGCGGCCAGGTCCATTCCGACCGCCATTCCACTGCCGCGCATCGATGCACGCCACCAGCCCAACGCTTCGCCGGTGCCGCAACCAGCGTCGAGCACGCGCGAACCCGCGGGAATGGACAGCGCATCGATCGCCTCGCGCAACTCCGGCTGCGCGAACGCGTTGAACAACTGCAGCTTTTGCGCATAGTCACGCTGCGGGGTGTCGCCCAGCAATCCGGTTTTGGCCACGCGCGGTCGCAGGGCGCCTTTCATCTGCCAAAGCCACCGGCCAGGCGCTGGTACAGGGTCTCGAACATTCGCGCCGTGTAATCGGCGTCTTCCGACAACGCCCTGCATTGCGCCGCGCGTGCAACCCGAAGCCTGAGCGCTTCGTCGGCAAGCAGTGTATGAATCGCATCCGCCAACCGTTCCGGATTGCCGACAGGCACGGCCAGTGCCGCCGAGGGCGCCCATTCGGCGATGTGTCCCACCGTGGTGCCGACCGTCGGCACGCCGGCCACGGCCGCTTCGAGCAGAACGAACGGCCCAGCTTCGTGTCGCGATGACATCACCAGCAGGTCGGCGGATTCCACGACCGGGCGCAGCTCGCGTTGCGTCTTGAAGCCGAGGAACCGCACACGGTGATCCAGCCCAAGCTCGTGGACGAGTCCCGCGATCGCACCCTGCAAGGTGTCCGTGCCGACGATATCCATCTCGAATTCCACGCCCGTTTTCGCCAGTCTCGCGAGCGCGTGCAGGAGCGTCGCTTGATCCTTGACGCGATTGAGACTGGCGATATGGACCAGACGCGCAGGGCCTTCGTGGCGTGGACGCGGAGCGAGCGGCGGCCATTTCCGGAGGTCCACGCCGAGCGGCACGCGTTGCGCCCGGATACCCAGGGCGTGCAACAGCTCGATGACGGGTGCACTGGTTGCCGTGACGGCATCGGCGCCGCGCAGCGCGAGGCGTTCGCGCAGCCGTCCCTTCCAACTCAGCCGTCCGCCGTATCCGATGTCGCGCAAGGCCACGAGTTCGCCGCCGGTGACGTGCACCGTGCACGGCACCCGCAGCAGCTTTGCCGCCGCGACGGCAATCAACCCGCACGGGCCCGAGAAGATGGCTTGCACCATGCCGAACGGGCCGCGGCGATGTTCCGCCCGAATGGCGACGAGGCCGCGCAGGTGGGTCCAGCCGTCGCCGACGTTGTGGATGGTGGCGCCCGCGAGTTTCCAACTGTCTGCAACGGCTTCCTGGTGCAACGCGAAGACGTGCACCTCGTGGCCGCGCGACAGCCGCTCGATCAGGGCCAGCACCGCCGGGATCACGCGCATCTCGCCGCTGCGATCGACGCCACCCGGCACGACCAGAGCAAGCTTCATGCCGCCCTCCTGTGCCAGTCATCGAGCACTTGCGAATAGGCATTCGCCCACAAGCGCCCCACGGCTTCGAACGAAAGCGTGCTGTCGAAATGCGCGCGCACCCATTGCGGTGAGGCCCGTTCCGTTGCCGCGAGAAACAGCGCGTCGGCCAGGCGCACCGCATCACCGCACGGCCACAAATGACCGATGCGTCCATGGTCCGTCAATGCGCGGAACGCGGGGATATCCGTCAGCACCGGCGTGACGCCGCAGGCGAGCGCCTCCAGCGCGGCATAACCGCTGCCCTCGGCGCGGCTGCCCGAGACGAACAGGTCGGCGGCGCGCAGGAGCGTTTCGATGCGTGCGTGCGGCACCTCGCCAAGAAGATGCACCCGTCCGGCCAATCGCGGATCATCGGCGATCTTCGCCCGCACTTCGGCGAGCATCGGCGCCGCCCCGAAGGCACACCACAACCGCAGCTCCGGCAGACGCGCCGCAGCCAACGCGATGCCTTCGAGTACCGTCAAGGGATCCTTGCCGCGGATCAGGCGCCCGACCCACACCACGCAAGGGTTGCCGTACAGCCCCATCTCGGCACGGGCAATGGCGCGGTCGCCGGGGCTGAAACGGCTGCTGGATTCCGGGATCGCGAAGAGACGCGTCGAGTCAGGGAACATGCGTGCCGCGACGAACGGCTGCGCCTGATCAAGCGACGTAAAGGCAACGCCGGATGCGATCGCGAAGCAACTCCGATGACGCGCACGCCGCCACCAGCGCGGCGGCCGGCCTGCGTGATCCTGGAACAGGATCGGCAATGCCGGCAACAACCGGCCGGCAATCGCGGAGGCTTGTTCGACGAAGCCCAGGCCGTGCGCGTGCAGCACCTCGACACCCGTGCCCGCCAGCACGCTTGCGAAACGGCGGCCCTTTTCTTCCGCCGATCGCGCTTCCGCGACGTCGACGAAGCAGTACCCGACGCCGTTGCGCGTCAGGCGCTCCGAATGGGATGCCGCCTGCAGCACCGAAACCCGGATGCCGACGCCCGCCACCAGCTCCGCGATGTCCGCGAGCGACGGCCAGCGCTCGAGCAATGCCTCGATGGCGAGGCCCGCTGGTGCGGCCGGGAAATTGAGCTGCGCGACGTGGAGGGCCGCCATCGCTACGCACCGGTGATCTGCGGCTTGCGCAACTGCACGAAGCGGTTGGCGATGTTCAGCTCCCACGGATGGCTGTAGCGCCGGTGGCAATAACGCCACGCTGCCATCGCGCTCACGCCGCGCTTGGCCCAGTGGGGCGCGCGCTGGTCTTGCACGGTGGGGAACCGGCAACGCAGCACGGTGACGAAATCGTAGATGCGCCGGCGCAGTTTGTCGGTGAGCCACGGCGCATCGGCATGACAGGCGTAGTCGACCCAGCGACGCTCGGTCCATTCGTCCGGCGTCGCGGGGAACACCACCGGCTCGCCATGCACGTCGAGCAGGGGCGTCGATTTGCGCCTGCCGCGATCCTTCTCGTGTCTCGCGCTGTCGGGCAGCGGCGTGTAGATATAGGTGATGATTTCCGACGCCGGGTTGATGCGCTTCAGTTCACGGATGAACTCGAACGCCTGCTCGGTTTCCTGCTCGGTATCCACCGGCGGCGCCAGCATGAAGGAGAACTCGGGGATCACGCCGTGGCGGGCGCACAGTTCGGCCACCGCCAGCGTCTGGTCGGGCCGCGTGCCCTTGCGGATTTCCTTCAGCATCGCGGCGCTGGGCGATTCGGCGCCGATGTAGGCCATGCGCAACCGGCTCTTGCGCACCAGCTTCCAGGTGCTCTCGGACAGTTTGAGCAGCGCGTCCGCGCGCGCGAAACACCACCACGGCATCTCGAAGCGCGCCATGATTTCGAGCAGCGGGATCATGTCCTGCTCGCGGTCGAAGAAGTTGTGGTCGTAGAAAAGGATGGAGTCGGCGCCTAGCCCGTATTTGAGATGGCTCAACTCGCGCTCCAACCGCGCGGTCTGCGGCAACGCGGTGGCGCCGCCGAACATCGCGGCCACGCCGCAGAAGGTGCAGCGGAAGCGGCAGCCGATCGATGCTTGATGCACTGCCGTGCGGCGTCCGAGAAACGTGCCGTCCAGGTATTTTTCGAGGTCGCCCAGCTTCCCGTACGGCAGCAGCGCGGGCGCGATGTCGCCGCGATGGAATTGCCGGTTCGGGTTGTGCACGATCTCGCCATTGCGGCGCCAGGACAGGCCTCCAATCCTGGCCAAGGCCTCGTCGCCGCCGCCTCGATCCAAGGTGGAAACCAGCTCGACCAGGCTTTCCTCGCCCTGCCCGCGTATCGCGTAATCCACGTACGGTGCGGCCAGCGTGGTGTCGGTATACAGCGTCGGGAAGTACCCGCCCCAGATGACCGGCATCGACGGATGCTGCTCGCGGATCGCCTTCGACACGGCGATCGCCGGCGCCACCTGCGGACCGCCCATGATGCCGATACCGATGGCGTCGTAATGCCGCTCCCGGGCGGCGGCCAGGGTTGCGCCCACCAGATCCCGATCGACGTTGCCGTCCACGATGTGGCTGTCGCCGAAGCGATCCAGCGCCGCGGCCAGGTTCAGCAGCGACAGCGGAAAGCGCGGACGCGTGGTGACGGTTGGGTTGATCAGCAGCGTGTTGGGCGAGCGTGTCATGGCGGAAAATGCGGACGATCAGGATGGACGACGCAACGCGAACACCAGCGCCACCGGAACTTCGAGCGCCAGCGGATCGAAGTGCGCGTTGGCCGGGATGTCGGCGGGATCCAGCATCGGTTCCAGCACCCGCACGATTTCCAGGTGCAACGTCGCGCAGGCCGCGTGCCAGTGGCTGTAGAAATGCGGCGTGTGGCGCACGGCGTAGTGGCCTTCGCGGCACTTGAAATCACGCAGCCAGCCGAGCGCATGCCCGACCGGATGCACGTCGCTGCACAGGATGGTGCCGCCGCGCCGCGTAGCGCGGCGCAGTTCCGCCAACGCCGGTTGCAGGCGATCCAGATGGCCGATGGTCAAGCCGCAGATCGTCAGGTCCGCCGAAGCATCCGGCGCCGGCAACGCTTCCAGAACGCCCTGCACCAGTTCGATGACGGCGCCGCGATCATTCGCAGCCAGTTCCTCGCCAGCGCGCGCCAGCATCTCGGACGAAAGATCGACACCCGTGACGCGCGACGCACCCCGATCCAGCGCATGCAGCATGTAGCGTCCGCTGCCGCAACCCGCGTCGAGCACCGATTGCCCGCGCAGATCCGTTGGCATCAAGGCGAGCATCGCGCGCTCTTCCGCGCGCATCACCGGGTTGTGCGCGCGCGGCGGATAGCTGGCCGCCCACAATGCATAGGCGTCGCGCGGTTCGAGCATTTCGATGCGCGACATCAGCAGTGCCCTTCGGCCAACGCCGGTTCGCACGCCGGCTCGTCGATGCGCGAAGCGAATTCGAGTCCGGGCTCCATCTCCACGAGCGCCGGATCGGCAAGCGCCCTGGCGAGCAGCTTGGGCCGGCCGTCCAGCGTCACCGGCACCGTTTCCACGCCGGCCGCGTCGAACCATTCGGCAAAATCGGGATCGGCGATGCGCGGGACGCCATCACGCACCACGGCACGGATTCGGCTGCGTTCGATTCCGACGACGCTGCACGCGGCTTCGCTGCCGCGATCGGCGACGACCAGCAGGTCCGCGTGCGCACCCGCCGCGAGATGGCCGCGCCGCGGCAGGCACAGGATGCGTGCGGCGTCGGCTGTCGTCAGCGCCAGCGCCTCGCGCGCACCAAGCGCACCCGTAGCGACAACGACGCGCAGTTCATCGAGCAGATCACGCGCGCCGCTGAGCCGCGAATCGCTGCCCAGCGCCAGTCGCCCGGCAGCTTGCAGACGGCGCGGGTCGAGCGTGCGCCCGAGCAGGTTGCGGTTGCTGGTCGGACACCAGATCACCGCGGCGCCCGTTTCGATGATGCGCTCGATGTCGCGCTCGCGCAGTCCGACGCCGTGCACCAGCACGCTGTTCGACGCGAGGCAACCCAGCGCATCCAGATGCGAAAGTTCCGCCCGCGCCGTGGCATCGGTTCCTTCGGCCAGATGGATCATCCACGGCCGATCGGCCGGCGTCGCATCGAAACTCCGCCATGCCGGCGGGCCGTAAGCGGGCCAGCCCAGCGCGTAGCTCCAGCCGTAATCGCGCAGCAGTGCGACCGGAAAATCCGCCAGGTCGAGCGCCGGATGCCACGGATCGTGGTGCGCCACGCAGGTCGTGCCCGCGAGCAGGTTTTTCAGCGCGCCGTGTCGCAGCCGCAGCGTTTTCGGCACCGCGAGCGCAGCGACGACGAAGGGATTCTGGAAATGCGCCTGGAATGCCGCGATCCATGCGTAGCTGTTCGCGAAAGGCGCGCCGGTCGGCAGCGGCGGTACCGCATTGAGGTGCAGGTGTTCGTGCGCGTTGATCAGGCCCGGCGCGATCACGTGGTCGCGCAGATCGATCCAGTGCGCGCGTGAGGGCGGCGAAGCGCCAATCCTGCCATCGGCGATCGACAACGGCGCGCGCGATTCGCCGTCGGCGGTGATTGTCCGGGCGCCGCGCAACCTGACGTTGGCGGTGGTCATGGCCGCGATCGCGCACTCATCACGATCAGGAAGTGATCGCCCATGCCGCGCAGCAGTGGCAGCCCGCCGAGGCGATCATCGAGCCGGCCCAGCCAATCGCACCATCGCCGGTGGCGACGGTAGAAATCCAGCAGATACGGCGGCGGCATGAACAGCCCGAGCGCGCGATAGCCGCACAACGCGAAGTGTTCGGCGAAGGCCCGGTAGAACTCGCGTGGCAGGTAATACCGCGTCCAGATCGTGTGCCGGTTCATGCCGACCGATGTCACGCCGCGCGCCGCCCGCACCGCGGCGCGCCGGAAGCGGCCGCGGAACATGTAATGGCCGATTTCCCATGGACAGACGCGACCTATCACCGAAAACACCAGCTTGCCGCCGGGCCGGAGCAGGCGGGCGCACCCGGCCGCCGCCGCTTCGAGATCGGGCGCGCAGTTCAGCGGCCCAAGGTTCGAATAGATGCCGTCGAATTCGCCTTCGATCCGGTCGAGTTGGTGGATTCCAACGTGCCGGACGTCGACCCGCGAGGGCGTTGCAACCTGCGCGGCGAGCGCGCGCGTGCGCTCCACCATGCGCGGCGACCAGTCGGTGGCGGTGACGCGGTAGCCGCGCCGCGCGAACTCGACCGCGTCGAGCCCTGTGCCGCACCCCAGGTCCAGCAACCGCGATCCCGGCGGAACCTCGTCGCGCACGGCATTCCACATCGCACGCCGCATGCGCTGGATCAGCACGTTGTTGCCGCGCGGGCCATCATAGTCGGCGGCGACGCTGTCGAAGGCTCGACGCGTGTCGAGGAGTTGCGATTCGACAGCGGGCGTACTTTGTTCGAACATGGCGCGCAGAGTCGTACCGGAATGTCTCGAGAAGTCGTGAAGTGGGTGTCTCCGCGACGCGCTTTGGTTGAATGGCGCGGTGACGCAGGCGCCGCCTACCCGGCTTGACATGGTTCCCATGGCCACCCGAGGATCACGCCCGATCGAGATGCCGATGGCGTTCCACGGCGGGCTGCGTGTGGGTACCCCCGCGCCACGGCTGGCTTGCAGTCGTCGTCAATCGTCGGAGTGCCGGTTACATGACACATGATTGTGGAAACCCGTTCCGGCATCGCCGTCGCGCCGACACCGAACCACGGCGAAAGGCACCGCGCCACCGCGGGCATCCGATTGCCGGAGCGCCGCTAGGCATCGCGGCCCGTGCCCCCATCGCCGCAATCATTGCAACCTTCCTGCTTGTCCCGGTACACGCACGTGCCGGGGACCTGAGCGGCTCGACTTCGCTCGCTTCCCAGTTGGTGGATCGCGGCCTCGCGATCACCCCCCAGACCCCGGCCCTGCAGGAGGGCGTCGCATGGACGACGCCGTCGGGTTGGTCGCTGGGCCTGTCCGGCGGGATCGAACTGCGCTCGCCGGGTCACGTTGCCGAAAGCGTGGCCCGGGTCGCGCGCACATGGACGGTTTCCGGGAATTGGCGGATGCAGGCCGACATGGTTTATTACCACTACGCCGGCCGTCTCCACGCCAATGTTTACGAGCCGGGTGTTTACTGGGTGTACCGTGACGTCCTCACCTTCGGCCTGTCGGGCGTCTATGTCGCCAGTGCGGACGAGCACCGGCTGCACCCGGCCGCCGACCTGAATTTTCACTGGCCGCTGGGCGGGGGCCTCTTCATTTCCGGCGGGCTCGGCATTGCGCGCTATGCCGTGCCTTACGGATACCCCAATGAGCGCTATCACATGGGCTATTACCGTTACGGCCAAGCGGGGTTGTTTTGGGGCCACGGCGCTTGGCAGATCGAGCTCGATCGGGTTGCCATCGACCCGGGTTCACGCCGTTACTTGCGCCGCTTCACCGCCTCGCCATGGCTCCTGACCCTTTCCCGGTCCTTCTGAAGTGACTTCCCCCGAACGAATCCGCCGGGCCTGACAGGCAACCTTTACCCACCCAACCGGCACCCACTCTGCAGACCGCTCGTTCCCGTGCAGCGATGAATGAACCCACAAGCGATGTCGATTCCCGCGATCGCATGCTGCTGCAGCGCATGGCGGCGGGCGACCGCGCGGCACTGGAGACGCTTTATCGCGCTTACCACGGCGGCCTTTCCCGATTCCTGTCCCGCCTGACACGACGCGCCGACCTGATCGAAGAGATCGTCAACGATTGCTTCTGGGTAGCTTGGCGAAAGGCGGGCAGCTTTCATGGCGACTCGCGCGTATCCACCTGGATCATGGGCATCGCCTATCGCTGCGGACTGAAGGCGCTGCGGCAACGCGGCGACGAGCCCGTGGACGATTACGCGCTGCGCGAAGGGCGCGGCCCCTCGCATGACCCGGACGAGGATCGCGAGTTGCGTGACTGGCTGGGCGAGGGACTCAAGCACCTGTCCGCGGATCAGCGGATCGTGGTCGAACTGGTTTACGGGGTCGGCAACAGCCTCGACGAGGTTGCCGCCATCATGCAGGCCCCCGTCGGCACCGTGAAGGCGCGCCTGTTCCACGCGCGCATCAAGTTGCGCAACGTGCTTCCGACCCTGGCAGGCGATCCGCCTGCGCAACGAGAGAACATGTCATGACGATTCCGATGAATTCCGGCAAGGACTGCGCACGTGCCTGGGAAATCATGCCGTGGGCATTGCAGGCCACTGCCGCCCCCGGACAACGCGAATGGCTGATGCACCACCTTGCGCAGTGCGAAGCGTGCAGCGCAGAGTTCGCCCAGCAGAGCCGGCTGCGTTGCGCCCTGTCGTTGCCGACGAATGTCCCCGTCGACGCGGAGCACGGGTTGAAACGCCTGCTGGAACGCATCGACACGCCCGAGCCGGACGCGACGCCGGTTCGGCGCTGGTCATCGGGCAACCGGTTGACGCGGGCGTTGGCCGCCGCGGTGGTGCTGCAGGCGATCGGAATTGGCGCCCTGGGCGTGCGCCTGTGGTCGGATCAGGCACCGCATTATCGAACCCTCAGCCGGCCCGCCCTGCTGGAGCCCGCAGGCGCGCTTCGCGTGGTGCCCGCCGCCGGCATGAAGCTGGCGGACTGGAACAAGTTGCTGCACGACCTCGGGTTGCGGGTGATCGACGGCCCCAACGACGCCGGCGCCTACGCGGTCGTGCCTGCCGGGTCCGCTTCGTCTTCGGCGTCCACGCTGCGACGGCTTCGCGCGGATAGCGACATCCGCCTGGCGGAGCCCGTCGACGACACGCCATGAAAATCGAGCCATGAAAGCCTGCGCGCTGCTCTTCGCCGTCGCATGCCTGGCATGGAGTGCGCACACACACGCGCAAACGGGCGACGTCGTGGGTTCGATGGACAGCCATCGCGACATCGTGCTGGCCGTCGCCAATCCGATCGATCCCCCTCCAACGCACGCGGGTTCCAGCCTGCTCGGTTACGCGCCATCGGGAAATTACGGTGCGGGCCAACGCGCGGTGTCCGTTCTCGCCGCCTTGCAACGAAGTTTCCACTGGCGCCAGCTGGTGGGCTGGCCCATCAAGAGCCTCGACTTGTACTGCATCGTGCTGGAGCCACCCGCCGGAACCGACAGGGACACCATGCTCACGGCGCTCGCGCGCGACAAGCGGGTGCAGCTCGCGGAGCCGCTGCAGGGTTTTTCGGTCTACTCCAGCCGTCAGCAGGATACGCACAAGTACAACGATCCTTATGTCGATCTCCAACGTGGTTTCGTCGAGACCGCCGCGGCCCTCGCGCAAACCGCCACCCAGGGTGCGGGCGTCGACGTGGCCATCGTGGATACCGGTGCGGACGTGGCGCATCCGGATTTGAAGGGCCAGATCCGCGACGTGCACAACCTGGTGGATGACGATGCCTCGGCATTCGACCGCGATCACCACGGAACCGAGGTCGCCGGCATCATCGGCGCGATCGCCGACAACCACATCGGCATCGTCGGCATGGCGCCCAAGGCCAGGCTGAGCGTTTACAAGGCGTGCTGGTATCCAACGAACTCCGATGCCGGCGCGCATTGCAATTCCTTCACCCTCGCCAAGGCGCTGGCCGCGGTGACGGACACCAACGCCCGCATCGTGAACCTGAGCCTGGGTGGTCCGGCGGATCCTCTTCTGTCCCGGTTGCTGCAAGGCATGCTGCAGCGGCACGTCGTGATTGCCGCACTGCCGCCGGACGGCGGTCTCGATGGATTCCCTGCCGATGTTCCCGGCGTGATCGTCGTGAACTCGAGCGGAAGCGCAGTGGACCCGCCCGGCGTGCTGAACGCCCCGGGCAACGACATCCTGACGACGCAGCCCGACGGCGGTTACGACTTCACTTCCGGTTCGTCCATGGCCGCCGCGCAAGTCAGTGGCATCGCCGCGCTGCTGGTGTCGCTGGATCCGGATCTGGATGGACGCGCGATCCATGATCTCCTGACACGCACCAGCAAGGTCACCGGCGGTGTGCTTCAGGTGAATGCTGCGGCGGCGGTTGCCGCGCTGCGCCATGCGGCGCCATCCTCGCCATGACCAGTGCGGACGCGCCGATCGCGCTGGCTGCGCCCGACCAGGCGGGTTCGGCGATGGACGAACATCGCGCAACCGATGCGTCCATGCATGCACATGAGCATGTCGCGGAAAATTTTCGCGACATCTTCCATTCGAAACCCGATGTCGCTGCCGAAACACTGCCGCTTGGCGACGATGCAATCGATTGGGTGGGCATGCAAGGGATCGAGATGCCGATCCTTTTCGATGCCGGCGACGGCGATCTGCAGCGCAATCACGCGAGGGTGGATGCCCTCGTGAACCTGATGCGTCCGGATCGGCGCGGCATCCACATGTCGCGCCTGTACCTGCTGGTGAATCAATACCTCGGCGAGGAACCCGTCGACGCGAAAATGCTGGAATCGCTGCTGCGCGCCTTCCTGCAATCGCACCACGACCTCGCCGATTGCGCACGCATCGGCATCCACTTCGAGCACCTGGTGCGAAGGAAGGCATTGCGCAGCAATCATCACGGCTGGCGCGCCTACCCGGTTTCCATCGAGGCTGCCCTGGTCGGTGATGCCTTTCGCCTGGATCTCGCGACGCAAGTCGTGTATTCCTCGACCTGCCCCGCGTCCGCCGCGCTGTCGCGCCAACTTGTCCAGCAACAGTTCGCGGCGGATTTCCGTGCAGGGGAACCGGTCAGCCATGCTGCCGTGCTTGCGTGGCTGGGCAGCACGCGCGGCATGGCCGCCACGCCGCATGCCCAGCGCAGCGTGGCGCACGTGCGGGTACGTTTCGTCCACGCTGCACCCATGAACCTGATCGCCGTGATCGATCGGGTCGAGCATTCGCTCCGGACCGCGGTGCAGACGGCCGTGAAACGCGAAGACGAGCAGGCCTTCGCGCAAGCCAACGCCGAGAACCCGATGTTCTGCGAGGACGCGGCACGCCGCGTCCGGCGCGCAATCGAAACGGACGACGGCATCGCTGCTTTCCATGTGCGCGTCGAGCACCAGGAAAGCCTGCATGCGCACGACGCCGTCGCGCAGGTCAGCAGGAATTTCCCGGGCTCCGGACATGCCGTCGATCTCGACCATGGCTTCTTCTGAGCGAACGATGCGAAGCGGTGACCAGCGTTCGGCCATTGCCTTGTTCATTCTGTTTGCCGTGGCAGGCACCTTTTTTGTCGTCCGGCGTGCCGCTGCGCAAGTGGCTCATCCCGCCACTGCGTCGAGCGCGCTGACCGAACAGGATTTCAGCCGCATGCTGCCGACGATGACCGCGCACGCCGCCGTGAACACGAGCGACGGCAATCCACACGCGGACCCGTTGCCGGCGAGCGCACTGACAACCCAGGACTTCCAACGGATGTTGCCGCGCACCGACATGCGCAGCGACGCGGATGCGAACGCGCATCCGCATGCACACGCCTTTCTCGACAACGGTCCGGCCACGCCCTTCGACGGTGCGCCGATCGCGAAGAATCCGCTGGCCCCCGATGCGATCGCGATCGGCGCCAAATCCTGCGTTGCCTGTCACGCGCTGGAAAACGTGCAAGCGTCCCACTCGCTGCACGTACAGGCGTTCCGCGTCGGCGCCGCCGGAACGGGCGCCGCGGCGGCGTGTGAATCCTGCCACGGGCCCGGTTCCGCACACGCGAAGGATCCGACCAAGCCGGGTTTGATCATCGCCTTCACCCGCGACGCGAAGACGCCGATCGACACACAGGCCGGCGTGTGCCTCGCGTGCCACAAGGGCGGCGCCCGGCAGGACTGGATCGGGTCGGTGCACCAGCAGCACCAGCTTTCCTGCACCGATTGCCACAACCCGATGGCGCGGCTCTCGCCGGAAGGTGTGCTGGCGAAGAACTCGATCAACGAGGTGTGCTCGACCTGCCATCAGGACATCCGCGACAAGTTCAACCGCCGCTCGCATATGCCGCTGCCGGAGGGGCAGATGTCCTGTGCGGATTGCCACAACCCGCACGGCACGTTGACGGCAGACCTGATCAAGACCGACACGGTCAACGAGAGCTGCTACGCCTGCCACGCCGAGAAGCGCGGGCCGTTTCTGTTCGAACACGCGCCGGTGCGTGAGAACTGCCTGGCCTGCCACGATCCGCATGGTTCCAACCAGCAAGCGCTGCTCACGTTGCCGGTGCCGATGTTGTGTCAGCAGTGCCACACCATGACGGGGCATCCCAACGATGTGCTGACGACGGCCGGGCTCGCGACCGGGCCTGCACCGGATGAGCGACTGATCGGCCGCGCCTGCCTGACGTGCCATACCAACATCCACGGTTCCAACAATCCATCCGGTTCGAGGTTCCATAAATAGCGCCATCGCGGCGCAAGGGAGCAGCAGAAGTCCATGCGCAAGATGCACGTCGCATCGCTGGCCATCGCCATCGCCGCGTCCCTCGCGGTCCCGCGGGCGTTTGCCGATTCCAGCGACAGCGCGCGCGTGGGCGACATCCAGTACGGCAACGCGCTCGACCCCACCGGCTGGGCGCCGCTGCTATGGCCCGATCCACGCGGGTTTTCGTGGCTGCACGCCGGCATGATGCGCACACCCAGCGGCGTGCTGTATCCGTATCCGCCACAACGTGACGAGAAAAGTTCGCCGCTGTACAAGAGCAGCGATTGGGTGTACTCGGGCTTTCTGCAACTGGGTTACCTGCATCTCGGCGGCGACACGCACGCTGAGTTCTTCCGCCAGTACGCCGGCTGGAAGAGCGGCATGGCGCTCGGCCTGTTCGCGTTGTACGCGGACAATCCGAAAACCGGCCAGTACGTGGAATTCCGCGGCAGCCGATTGAGTGGCGACGACCAGTACTACCGCCTGCGTGCCGGACAATACGGCGCCTACAAGATCGAGGCGTTCTACCGCGACATTCCGCACGTCGTCACCACCAACGCCTATCCGCTGTGGAACGGTGTCGGCAGCACGAACCTGACACTGCCCGCGCCGCTGGTGCCGGGCGGCAGTACGCCCGCCGAAGTCGCAGCCGTCGACAAAACCCGCCCGCAGCAAACCATCGGCCTCACGCGACAACGCGAAGGCCTCAGTTTCGAAGACAACTTCTATCGCGATTGGACCGGCTACGTATCGATCGTCGACGAAAAACGCACAGGTGATCGGCTGTGGGGCGGCCCGATGTACCTGAACTACATCCTCCAGAACAACGGCGGGATCCTGGAAACGGTGCGCCCGATCGACTTCACCACCACCGACGTCAGCATGGGCCTGCGCGACGTCGGCACGGTCTGGCAATTCCAGTTGAACTACACCGGCTCATTCTTCCGCAACCACAAGGACAAGTTGGACTACCAGAGCCCGTTCGCGCTGACCAACGTTGTCGGCGTGCCGCAGGTCGCCAACATTTACCAGGGCCAGTTTTCGCTGGAACCCGACAACGACTATCACAACCTGCGCGCGGAACTTTCGCGCAGCCTGAAATGGAACGGCCAGCTCTCGCTGGCTGCGGCGTGGGGCACCATGCGCCAGGACGATCCGCTGCTGCCACCGGTCACCTGCACCGGCACCGGTGGCGTTTTCATTTCGCCGGCAGCCGATTACACCTTCAACTGCGCCAACTGGAACACCAGCGCGGCGCTGTCGCAGCAGACCGCGAACGCGCGCATCGACACCGGCCTGCTCGATGCGAAGATCACGCTGCACCCCTCGCCCAAATTCGGGTGGCACGCGGGGCTGCGCTGGTACCGCGAGGACAACAAGACCAACTACCTCGCCTTCAATCCGCTGACCGGGCAGTACGGGTACATCGCCGAGAACGGTTCGCAAGGCAGCGTCATTCCCGGCCAGATCGGCATCTTCGATCCGCGCAATCCGCTGTACGCATCGTACGTGACCCAGGTGCGCGCGATCCCGTTCGGCTACACCGACACCGTGTTCGACACCGGCATCGATTGGCGCGCCAGCGAGAACAACACCCTCAGCCTCACTTACAGCTTCGACCGCGACCAGCCGAAATACCGCGAACGCAAACTGGTGAACGAACAGCGGGTCAAGCTGGCGTGGGTGGACCGCGCGCTTGGCAAGGGCACGTTGCGTGTCGACTACGAATTCGCGTATCGCAACGGCGGCCCTTACAACTACAACCCTTATGAACCGTTCTATTCGACGGCGTTGCCCGGCTTCGTGACACCGCCGCTCGGCAACGTCGCGTTCACGACCGACGCGATGCGCAAGTACGACTTGAGCAACCGCATCGAGCACAAGCTGCACGCGACGCTGATCTATCCCATCGGCGGCACCGCCACGATCTCGGCCATCGCCTACGCGACACGCGACGACTATGGCGCCGCGATCGGCCGCCAGGCCACGCGCAACCGCGGTTTCGATTTGTCGTGGGACTGGCAGCCCTCGCCGCTGACCAGCATGAGCGCCAACCTGGGACGCGACGATTCGAGCCTGAATTTCTCGAACGTCGCCGACAACGAAAACGTCACCGGCGAACCGGGCCGCAACGATCCGTCGCTGGGCGGACCGTTGTTCCCGCTCGCCAACCAATGGCAGAGCCTCGATCATGAGCGCGATTACAACGCAGGTCTCACGCTTCGCCATGATTTCGGACGCGTGCGCGCGGACTTGAGCTACACCTACACCTACGCACTCGGCAAGATCGGCTACGTGTTCGCCTCGCCCGGCGCGCTGCCCATCACGCAGCAACCCTTTGTCGACGCCGTGGGCAATGCCTTCCCGGACAACCACTACCACATCAACTCCCTGCAGCTCGGCTTCGACATTGCCTTCTCACGGATGATCGGCATGCGGGTGTTCGACATCTTCGAGACCGGGAGCTTCGCCGACTGGCACTACCTCGGGCTGCAGGACAACCTGGTGATCGACCACAGGGTCTACACCGACCTCGGGCCGCAGCCGCATTACAGCGCCAACCTGGTCGGCGTGCTGCTCAACGTGAAATTGTGAGGACGTCGCCGTGATCTTCCCGACACGCGTCGCAATCATTGCTTCGGTCGCATCGGTGGCGATGGCCATCGGCGTGGCGCTGGCAGCGACCGCGCCGTTCGACGATTTGCGCAAGCAGGCGCCGATCCATGGCGACGCGGCGGCGGGGGCAGCCAAGGCCGCCACCTGCGCGGCTTGCCACGGCGCCAAGGGCATCGCGGCCGCACCCACGTTCCCGAATCTCGCCGGGCAATCGGAAACCTATCTGTACGTGCAACTGCGCGCGTTCAAGGATGGCGCGCGCGTCAACGCGGTGATGCAGCCGCTCGCGAAGGCGCTGAACGACCAGGAGATGCGCAACCTCGCGGCGCACTTCGCTTCGCTGCCGGGCAAGCCCGCAGCGCGCGCGGCGCAGGCATCTTCGCGCGGTTCCACCCTGTTTCACAATGGTGATGCCGCGCAAGGCGTGCCGCCCTGCCAGGGCTGCCATGGCGTAGATGGCAGGGGGCCGCATCCCGACCCCACCAGCACCGCGCCGCAACCGGCGTGGTCAACTTTCCCGGTTCTCGCCGGCCAGAATGCCCCGTACGTGCTGGAACAGTTGCAGGCCTACCACGATGGCACCCGCGTTGGCACAAGCAACGACAGGGTGATGCAGGGCGTTGCACGCAATCTCAGCGAAGGCGACATGCATGCGCTCGCCGACTACGTGTCGAGCTTGTCGTCGAAGAATGGTGGGCCGTGATGGGATCGAACCATCGACCAATGGATTAAAAGTCCACTGCTCTACCGCTGAGCTAACGGCCCCCCGCTTTTATCAAACAACGCATCGCGCGGAGCGCGATTATCACTCCCCCTCTCCCGCTTGCGGGAGAGGGCAAGGGGTGAGGGGGCACCACGGTGCGGGCACCTGCAACGAAGATGCCTGCACAATGAACCGCACATTCTAACTGCACAAACGCATCAGGCGTAATGCGTCGGATCGGCAACGCCCGCCTCCACGAACCCGCGCGCACGCAAGACGCAGGCATCGCAGTGGCCACAGGCACGGCCTGCAGCGTCCGCGCGGTAGCAAGATACGGTCTGCGCGAAATCGACGCCCAGGTGCACGCCCTCGCGCACGATGTCGGCCTTGCTCATGTCGCTGAGCGGTGCGTGCACGCGCAGCGCGTGGCCTTCAACACTGGCCTTGGTCGCCAGATTCGCCAGCTGTTCGAAGGCAGCGATGAACGCGGGTCGGCAATCGGGATAGCCGGAGTAATCGACCGCGTTGACGCCGCAGAAGAGATCATTCGCGCCCAGCGTCTCGGCCCAACCCAACGCGATCGCCAGCATGATGGTGTTGCGCGCGGGCACGTAGGTGCTGGGGATGTCGTTCTCGCCACGCGCATCGACATGCTCGGGCACCGCGATATCCGCGGTGAGTGCCGAGCCGCCGATGCTGCGCAGGTCCACCGCGACGGTCTTGTGTTCCACGGCGCCCAGCATGGCCGCGACGCGCCCGGAGGCAGCCAATTCGGAGGCGTGCCGCTGCCCGTAGGCGACCGACAATGCGTAGCACGCGAACCCCTGTGCACGCGCCATCGCCAACGTCACCGCGGAATCCATGCCACCGGAAACCAGCACGACCGCCCTGCTGGGCGTGGAATCGACCACCGTCATGGCCCGCGCGTCACTTCGCGCCGGGGGACGCGGGAATGTCCTGCAATCTTTCCTGCGCGCGCTTGGCCAGCGGCGTGCCCGGATGCGCCTTGATCACGGCCTGCAGCGTCGCGCGCGCGGCCGCGTTGTCCTTCATGCCGATCTGGCAATCGGCGATGCGAAGCTGTGCCTCCGATGCCTTCGGGCTATCCGGATATTTCTGCAGCAGCGTCTGGAACGCCGCCAGCGCGACCTTGTAATTCTGGGTGACGTAATACGAACCGCCCAGCCAATACCAGGCGTTTGAAACGAGCGGGCTGTCCGGATATTTGTCGATGAACGTGCGGAAGCCGCGCGCCGAATCGACGTAATTGCCGGCGCGCAGGGCTTTGAATGCCGCGTCGTAAGCCGCCTGCGCGGCGGCCGTGTCGGCCGAAGATGCAGGCTTGGCCGATGCCGCGGGGGGGGTCGCCTTGACCGGTGCGGGCTTGGCCGAGGCAACGGGTGCGGCCGATGAAGCTGCGCCCGGCGCAGATGCCGCCGGCGCGCCCGCGTGTTCCAGTTTGCCGACGCGCGAATCCAGGTCGACGTACTGGTCCTTGCTGGTTTGTTGAAGATCGTGCAGCTGGTGTTGCAGAACCTCGATCTGGCCCTGCATCTGCTGCATCTGGTCCCGCATCGCCTGGATCTGGTTGAGCAGCGAGAGACTGTTGGAAGGCGGAGGCGGCGCCGAAGCGGCATCGCCCACGTCCTGCGCCCAGGCAGCAGGTGCACAAGCCCCTGCAACGATCATGGCCGCCGAAGCGGCCATGATCAGTGAGGCTTTGCGCGGCACGCGGCCGCGCCTGTCCGCGAACCGTGGCACCACGATTACTCTGCGGTGTACACGATGTTGTCGCGGCGGTTCTGGTGCCAGCAGCCTTCGTTGTGCTCGCGGCACACCGGACGCTCTTCACCATAGCTGACGACCTTGATCTGGCTGGACGACGCACCGGCCGCTTCCAGCGCGGAAGCCAGCGCATTGCCACGACGCTCGCCGAGGCCAAGGTTGTACTCGCGCGTGCCGCGTTCGTCGGTGTTGCCTTCGATCGTCATGCGCGCCATCGGACGGTCACGCAGGTACTTGGCATGGCAGGCGACGATGTCGCTGAACTGCGACTGGATTTCGCTCTTGTCGAAGTCGAAGTAGATCACGCGGGTGCGCAGGCAGGCGTTGGTCTGCAGGTCGGCCGGCGTGAACGCGCCTTCGGTCGTCGCGGGCGCGGTGGCCGTGGGCGCTTCGGGCGGAGGAGTGGGTTTGACTTCCTGCTTCTTTGCGCAGGCCGCAGCGGCCAGGCAGAGCAATGCAACTACGGAGACGCGAACGGTTGCGTTCATGGCGAATCCATCCTTTCTTGAACGAGTGGGTGAGTGGGTGGGGTGCAACATGCGGAATTATTGAAACAGTTTGTCGATCAAAATGGCGTCAAGGGTTGCGGTAGGGCCCCCAAGCCGGCTCCCGGACATCCCCGTCGCTCAACACCAGCCGCTGACGTACACGCCCGTCGGCCGACACGGAGTACAAGACGCCGCGCGGACCTTCGGTGGCTGCGTAGAGGAGCATGCTGGCGTTGGGTGCCCAGCTGGGGGAGTCGTCCAGATTGCCCGGCGAAACGAAGATCTCCTGACCGCCCAAGGAACGATCCATTACTGCAATACGATACACGTTTCCGTTGCCTTGCACCATGGCCAGTTTCTTGCCGTCGTAATCCACGCCCACGTCGGCGTTGTATTGGCCCTGGAAAGTGATGCGTTGCGGCGAGCCGCCGCCGGCCGGAATTTCATACAGTTGCGGCTTGCCCGAGCGGTCGGACGTGAAGATGATGTTCTGTCCGTCCGGCGTCCACGACGGCTCGGTATCGATCGCGAGGTTGTGCGTCAGGCGCGTCAATGCGCCGCTGCCGAGATCCATCACGTAGATTTCCGGATTGCCCTGGAACGACAGGCTCACGGCCAGCCGCTTGCCATCGGGCGAGAAGCGCGGCGCGCCGTTGATGCCGGGGCGCGACGACACCAGGCGGCGCGCGCCGGTGGCGATGTTCTGGATGTAGATCGCGGAATTGCCGCCTTCGAACGAGACGTACGCCAATTCCTTGCCGTCCGGCGACCACGTCGGCGACAACAGCGCCTCGTGCGAGCGCACCACGGTCTGCGGGTTGTAACCATCGGAATCGGCGACCACCAGCGCGTACTGCGCATTGTCGCCAAGGCCGACCATGGTCACGTAGGCGATGCGCGTATCGAAGGCGCCGCGCACGCCGATGATCTTCTGGTAGATCTGGTCGGCGATTTCGTGGCCCACGCGGCGCAGGTCGCTGCCCTGCCGCGCGACGGTATTCTGCAGCAGCATCTGCTGCTTGGCGACATCCCACAACTGGTAGTCGACCTTGAGCACGCCGCCGTCGTACGACGCCGTGCCCACGACGATGTATTGCTGCTTCAACTGCTGCCACGTCGCGAACTTGATCTGCGCGCCGGTGGTCGGCGACTGCACGATCTCGCTGGTCGGCAGCGTGCGGAACTTGCCGCAGCGATCCAGATCCATGCTGACGATCTGCGCGACATCCACCGGTGACGCCGGCCCGGAGCCCTGCTGGCCCAATGGCACCACGGTAATCGGAATCGCCGACGGGACGCCATTGACGATCTGGACGGTCAACCCCTGCGCGCCGGCCTGGGTCGCGAACAACGCCGCGAGCGAGGCAAGCACCAGGGCAAGCATGAGTTTGGGCATTCGCATGGTTCGAGCATCCTTCATTGCGACGAATTCACGGTGAAGTTGAAGATGATGTCACGCTGGAATTCCTTTTCGAACCCCTTGTAGGGCAGCGGCGACGAACTCAGCACGGCCGCTTCCACCGAGTGTCTTGCGACATCACTGAAAGGGCAACTCGGCAGCACTTTGGCGGAAATAACCTGACCGCCTGGTATCTGCACGATTTCCACAGGGCACACGACACCCTCGGGAATGTTGTCCGGCCTGAGCCAGTTCTGCGTAATGGCATTCTGCAGTGCAGCGATGTAGGCGTCGTTGGAGGTACCCGCCTGCCCCGTCATCGCCTGCTTGACCACTGGCACGTTCTGGGCATTCTGGCTTTCACTGGCCTTGCGCAGGTCGGCGAGCTGCTGCGCCTTCTGCGTTTCCATGTTGATCGCGCGCTGCTGTGCTTCGCTTTGCGCCCTGACCTTGGCGAGCTCCTTCAGGATCCGCTCGGCTTCCTTCTGCTTGGTCAGTTCGGCCATGCGCTGCTTCTGTTCTTCTTCCTGCGCCTTCTGTGCCTGCTCGGCCTGCTGCTGGGCGATCTGCGCAACTTTTTCCTGATCCTTCAATTTCGGCTGCGGCACCGGCGTCGGCAGCACGCGCACCGGCGCGGGTGGCGGCGGCTTGGGTTTGGGTTCGGCTTTTTCTTCGTGCTTGGGTGAGGCCTTCTGCGCATGCTTCGCGGCGGGAGGCGGCGGGGCGCCGACCGGCCCGACCAGCGTGGCCTCGATCACCGGCCCCTGCAATTGCAGCATGCGGTTGCAGGTCACCGGGCGCAGCGCCTCGGGCAGGTGCAACGCGTTGGCGATGCCTTCCCAGCGCGTGCAGTTGAGCATCGCCAGCGCGAGGAACGCGACGATGCCGAGATGCAGCAACGCGGAATAGACGACCGCGCGCGGGGTGGCTTCAGCGTTTTCCATTGCTCGCCGGAACCACGGTGGTCTCGGGCTGGCTCATCAAACCGACCTTGGCGACACCCGCCTGTTGCAGCAAGCCCAGCACCTGGTTGACGCGCCCGTAATCGACGCGCTTGTCACCACCCAGCATCACCGAAACCTTCGGATCCTGTTTGACGAACGCGGACACTTCACTCACCAGCTTCTCGTCGTCGACCTGCTCGCGCGCGCTCTTGCCGAGGGTCAGGAACACATTGCCCTGCTGGTCCACGGTCACCAGCACCGGCTGCTTTTCATCCTGCAACGCCTTGGCGGCGGACTGCGGCAGCTGGATGTCGGCCCCGAGGTTCAACATCGGCGCGGTGACCATGAAGATGATCAGCAGCACCAGCATCACGTCGATGTACGGGACGATGTTGATTTCCGCCATCCGGCGGCGCCTGCTGCGATGTTGCAATGCCATAAGCTTCGCTCCTCAGCGCACGCGGGCTTCCGCGCGGCCGGGTGCGGGCGCGGGCGCCGCAGGCTGGTCGTCGGCATGCATCTGCCGCTGCAGCACCGACGAGAATTCCTCCTGGAAGGTTTCGTAGCGCAGCGTCAGGCGATCCAGGCGCGTCGAATAACGGTTGTACGCCCACACCGCGGGGATCGCCGCGAACAGGCCCATCGCGGTGGCCACCAGCGCCTCGGAAATGCCCGGCGCCACGGTGGCGATGGTCGCCTGCTTCATCGTGCCGAGCCCCTGGAACGCGATCATGATGCCCCACACGGTGCCGAACAGGCCGACGTAGGTGCTGATCGAACCGACGTTGGCGAGGTATTCGAGATTACGTTCCAGTTTCTCCACTTCGCGCGTCCCGGCGACGCGCATCGCGCGCTCGGACGATTCCAGCACCGCGCGTCGGTCTTCGCTGCCGCCGCGCTGGCGCTGGCGCACGAACTCGCGAAAGCCCGATTCGAACACAGCCGCCAGGCCACCCGCCTCGCCCGCGCGGTTGCTGACTTCGCGGAACAGCGCGGCGAGATCCACGCCCGACCAGAAGCGTTCCTCGAAATCGTCGGCGTCGCGCGTGGTCGAATCCAGCATAGCCTTCTTGCGGAAGATGATCACCCACGACGTGAAGGAGAAGATCACCAGGATCAGCAGCACCAGTTTCACCGGCAGGCTGGCATGGATGACCAGATCGAGGATGTTGATGGAACCGTTCATTCGAAGTTTTGTCCTTGAATCAGATCAGCGATATCCGGAGGAATACGGCACGGTGTGAAACTGCCGGCATCGATGCACGCGACCCGCACGGTCGCACGCGCCAGCGTGACGCCATCGGCGGCGCGCGTGACGGCCTGCGCGAAATCGATGCTGGCCGCACGCAGCCGTTCGACGCGAACCGTCGAATCGAGCTCATCATCCAGCCGGGCCGGTTTGTCATAGGCGATGCTCAATTCGCGCACCACGAACACGATTCCGTGCGAGTGCCGCAAGGCGTCCTGCCCGATCGCCGCCGCGCGCATCCATTCGCTGCGCGCACGCTCGAGGAAACGCAGGTAGCCCGCGTGATACACCACGCCGCCCGCATCGGTATCTTCCCAGTAAACCCTTGTCCGCCACCTGAACGCCCGTTGAGCGTGACCGGCCACGTCGACCATCTATGACTCCTGCCGTTCGAACAGGTTCACTTCGCCGCGCGGCGGCTTCAGGCCGAAATGCCGCCAGGCCTTGGCGGTGGCGATGCGTCCGCGCGCGGTGCGCGCCAGCAGGCCCTGCTGGATCAGGTACGGCTCCAGCACGTCCTCGATGGTGTCGCGATCTTCGGCCAGCGCGGCGGCCAGCGATTCCACGCCCACCGGACCGCCGTCGAACTGCTCCAGCACCAATCGCAACAGCCGGCGATCAAGTTCGTCGTAGCCGCCTGCGTCCACCTGCAGCATTTCCAGCGCCGCCGATGCCACGTCGCGCGTGATGCGTCCGTGTGCGCGAACCTCGGCGTAATCGCGCACGCGTCGCAGCAGGCGATTGGCGATGCGCGGCGTGCCGCGCGCACGGCACGCGATTTCCGCGGCGCCGTCTTCGTCGCAGGCGATGTCGAGGATCCGCGCCGAACGCGCGACGATCGACGCGAGTTCGCCTGGTGTATAGAACTCCAGCCGGTGCACGATGCCGAAGCGGTCGCGCAAGGGGCTCGTCAACATCCCCGCCCGGGTGGTCGCGCCGACCAGCGTGAAGCGCGGCAAGTCCAGCTTGATCGAGCGCGCGGCCGGACCTTCGCCCAGCATGATGTCGATCTGGAAATCTTCCAGCGCCGGATACAAAACCTCTTCCACCACCGGCGAGAGGCGATGGATTTCGTCGATGAAAAGCACGTCGTGCGGCTGCAGGTTGGTAAGCAGCGCCGCGAGATCGCCCGCGCGCTCCAGCACCGGGCCTGAAGTGCTGCGCAGGTTGACGCCGAGTTCGTTCGCGATCACATGCGAAATGGTGGTCTTGCCGAGGCCGGGCGGGCCGAACACCAGCACGTGGTCCAGCGCGTCGCCACGCTTGCGCGCGGCCTCGATCGACAACGACAGCTGCTCGCGCATCGCCGCCTGCCCGACGTATTCGGCCAGCGTGCGCGGCCGCACACTGGCTTCGACGGCTTGTTCGGCCGGGCTTTCGGCAGCGTCGACGAAGCGGGATTCTTCCATGCCGCGATTATGACCGCCCCAAAGGGACGGAGGGAATTAAGTTGCAACTTAATTCCCTCCGTCCCCTTTTGGATATGCGACCGTTTGGCGTGCTGGTGCATCCTTGTGTGGTGGACGACATGCCCGCGAACTTCCAGCAAGCCGTCGAACCCGACCTGATCGCCCGCCTGCAGCGTGGCGAACTGGCCGCATTCGAAATGATCTACCGGCGCTTCGAACGCGCGGCGTGGACATTGGCGTTGCGCCTGACCGGACGCCCCGACATCGCCCACGAAGTGCTGCAGGACTCGATGTTGAAGGCCTTCGAGCGCGCCCGCCAGTTCCGCGGCGACGCGCCGTTCGCGGCGTGGTTGCGCAAACTGGTGGTGAACGAGGCGCTGATGCAATTGCGCCACGATCGCCTGCACGTCATCGAAGTGTTCGACGACACGCTCGCGGTCGACGAATCGCCGGCGCCTTGGATGCACGCCGATGCCGCCACGCTGGAGCGTGCGCTGAACCGCCTGCCCGACGCGGCGCGCGCGGTGCTGTGGCTCTACCACGTCGAGGGTTATACCCACGTCGAAATCGCCGGGCAGTTCGGACGCTCGGTGAGTTTTTCCAAATCCCAGCTCGCGCGTGCCACGAAGCGCCTGCGCGAATTGCTGCAACCGCAACTGCAACAAGTGGAGGTTACGCCATGCACGATCGGCTCGACCACGACTCCATGAAAGACGACCCGCGGAAATACGACCCGAACGATGCGTCGCTCGCCGCGGCGCTGCGTGCGCTGCCCGCCAGCGCGCCAGCGCGGGACGCATGGCCCGAACTCGCCTCGCGCATGCGGCGCCGCCGCGCCGCACGCAAGGCCGTCTGGTTCACGCTGCCCGCCGCGTTTGCCGCCGGCATGGCGCTCACGCTTGCATGGCCGCACCTCCATCGGCCCGCCGTCTCGCCGGCATTCACCCCCGTCGCGACGCAGGCTTCCAGCCATGCCGCCACGCCGGCCGTGTCTGACATCGACACCTTGCAGGCGAGTTCGCAGCAATGGCAGGCATGGGTGCAGAAACTCGACCTCAATGGCGCGCCGCTGGATGGCCGGCAACTGACCCAAGCCGTGGCGTTGCAGGACCGGATCGGAATGGTGGACCTGCAACTTTCCGCCGCGCGCAATCCCTCGACCACGGCCGATCTCTGGCAACAGCGCATCACGTTGTTGCAGCAGCTCGGCCTGCTGCACCTGCAGCCCTACCTGGTCGCGACGCACCGCCCCGCGAACAACGATCACCTCATTTCCATGTGACCACCTTCCATGTGACCGGAGAACCGCCATGCAACGAACACTCGCCTTCTGTCTGATGCTGCCGTTTGCGGGCACGGCCTTCGCCGCGCCACCCGCGGCATCGGACTCCGCGCAAAGCACCTCAGCCGACGCCGCCGACCAGCAACGGATGGCCCAACTGCAAACGCGCATGAACGACCTGGCCCGCCAGATGGCCGCGCTGTCCACCAAGCTCGGCGACGAGGCCAACGCCAGCGCGTTGCACTATCTCGCGGACAGCAAGCGCGGCATGTTCGGCATGGCGGCCGTGGGCACGGGCAACGGTTTGCGGGTGGACGCCGTGACGCCCGGCGGTCCCGCCGAACGCGCCGGCATCAAGGCCGGCGACACCATCACGCGCATCGATGGCAAGCCGGTCGGCGCGCATGGCGAGAGCGCACTCTGGCACGCGCAAGCGGGCAAACCCATCGCGCTGGCCGTGGACCGCGGCGGCAAGCTGCACGAACTGCGCGTCACCCCCGAACGCCTGCAAGCGTCGGACTGGCAGGCGATCGCGCGCCAGGCGCAACTGGCCGCGGACCAAGCCACCGCGCAGGTGCGTTCGCCCGAATTCCAGCGCAATATCCAGCGCAGCATCGACGAGGCGATGAAAAGCGCCGCCGTCGCGATGAAGAGCGCCTCCGTGGCGCGCGAAGCGGCCATCAAGGCCGGTGAACACGCAAACCGTTGGGTCATCCGGATGTCGCCGTGGTTCGGCCTGAACCTCGCGCCGCTGAATCCCGATCTCGGCAGTTATTTCGGCACCGATCGGGGCGCGCTGGTGCTGTCACGCGACGACAAGCAGTTTCCGGATCTGCAACCCGGTGACGTGATCACCGCGGTCGGCGGCCAATCCGTCGCGCGGCCCGAGGATGCTACGCGCGCCCTGCGCGACGCCGCGAAAGGCAAATCCGTCGCGGTGGCGCTGCGCCGACACGGCAAGCCGGTCACGCTGATGATGAAAGTGCCGGCGGATTGGGACATCCTGCCGCCGCCACCTCCACCGCCACCCGCGCCGCCGGTCCCACAGGTCCCATCGGCGCCAGCCATCACGCCACCTGCCCCACCGCCCCCGCCAGCACCGCCGCCAAGCCACGCATGACGCTTTTCCGAACGGGAACGAAGGCAATCAGGTCCGCTTGTGCCTTCGTCCCGTCTGGTTTCCAAAGTCCTCCCGCGTGCGAGGAGAAGGGTCACGGGAAGGCTGGCAACGGCTGCTTCTGGCAAGTCACGTTGTGATTCCAGTCCGCGAAGTTGCCATGGCTATTGTTCCGCCAGGCCCAGGCGTGCAACTCGTACACCGACGGCAGCCCGTAGCGGTTCGGCGTAGGAACCAGATTCATCAGTTGGCCGGCCACCTTGGGCGTCGAGCCGTCGGGGTGTTGGGCGTTCCAGGCGTCGGCGATCACGACGTATTCCACGCCCACCAGAACCATGGATCCATTCGATTGCGGCTCGTAGATGAGGATCTGGGGCTCGCTTATCTTGGGCTGATTGCCTCCGATCAGAGCCGGGTTGACCACGTGCACGCCCATCGCCCCATGGTCGGGGCCGCTCACGCAAAACGCATCCCGGGCGAACCATCCCGCTTGCGCGGCGACGTTGATGTTCCTGTATGCGGCGGTGGCTTGCCGCACCTGTGCCAGGAACGGCGAATCGCCCGGCGGATCGGCATGCGCCAGCGCGGCTGGCAGGGCGAGCAAGGCAAATCCCAGGGCCCATGAAGTTTTGCGTGCAGTTTCGAACATGTGGTTTCCCTCTATCAGTGGCGGGGCGGCGAACGGTTGCTGCCGCCGCCTCACTCTCGCCAAACCAAGGCGGGAATGCTTGAGGGAAACCTTGAGGTTGCGCGAGGACTTCTGAGGAAAGCCTGTGGGATTGCTTTGGCCGCCTGCCGGGCGCCTGTTTCCCGCAGGCGGAGCAACCGGCTACGCTATCGACGCGATGGCAGCGGCGGCTCGGGGACGGATTCGTGGCGCTGACGAATGAATCGGGCACGATCGCCTTCGACGACATCGAAATCGACGTCGATGGCCGCCGCCTCACCGTCGATGGCAAGAACGTTGCGCTCGAGCCGAAGACGTTCGCCGTGCTGGCGTTGCTGGCCAGCAACCCCGGCAAAACCCTGACCCACGACGACATCCTCGATGCGGTATGGGGCCATCGGCACGTCACCCAGAGCGTGCTGCATCGGGCGATCGCGCTGCTGCGACAGGCGCTCGGCAGCCGTTCTTCGCAGCGGCAATACATCCATACCGTGCACGGCGTGGGTTATCGCTTCGATGCCCAGGTGCAGCGACGGTCGCTGCCATCGTCGCTGGACACCGCCCCGGCAGCGGCCAGCGGCGGCGCATCGATCGCTGCCGCGCCCGCTCCGCAAGCCGCAGACGCCGGCTACCCGACCGTACGCCGCCTGCATCGAAAGCGCGCTTCGATCGCAATCGCGGTGTGCGCATTGTTGGTGCTCGGTGCGGTCTTCGCGCTGCGCATGCGACCTCCCGCACCGCCGGCGTCACCGACCCTCGTCGTGCTGCCGCTGCAGGTGATCGGCGACGACAAGGACGAGGCGGCCTTTGCCGCCGGCCTGAGCGAAGAGTTGACGACGCGATTGGCCCGCGTCGGCGGCTTGCGCCTCATTTCCGGCACCTCGGCAACCACCGCGCGGAAAGACGACTTCGACCCGCCGCAGTTGGCCGAAAAGTTGCACACCACGCATGCGCTGGAAGGCAGCCTGCGCGAGGCCGGCGACAAGCTGCGCATCGACCTGCGGCTGATCGAGACGCCCACGGGTCGCACGGTCTGGGCGCAGGACTACGACCGCACCACCGGCGACGTTTTCGCCGTGCAACAGGACATCGCACAAGCCGTGGCCAATGCACTCGCCTTGCGCATCGGTCTCGCGCGCGCCGGTTCGCCCGCGCCCGATCCCCGAGTATTCCGCGAATTCCTGCAATTGCGCCACATCTTCCTTGCCAGCAATGACATGGCTGCCTACGCGCAGGCAGAGCATGACCTGGACGCCCTGGCCGCGCGTGCGAACGGCTATGCACCCGTGCACGGCCTGCTCGCGCTCAATCTTGCATCGGACTTCGAAGGCCAAGGCAAGGAGGACGCCGCGCTGCGCGAAGCGCACAGGGCGCTCGCCATCGACCCCAACGATCTGTACGCGCACGTTGCCTTGGGCATGGTCGCGTCGCACAACAAGGACTGGGCCACGGTCAAGCGGGAGTTCGACATCGCGCTGGCCCTCAACCCCACCGACCCGGTCGTGCACAACATCGATGGCATGTTCCTGTCGCGGCTGGGCTACGGTGAACAAGCCCTGGCGCAATTCGAAATCGCCTATGCCGCCGATCCGCTCGGCTACTGGGTGACATACAACATGGGCACCCATCTGGACGTGCTCGGCCGTCACGCCGACGCGAAGAAGTATCTCGACCTGTTGCCCGAGCGGGAAACCAAAGCTTCGATGGACACCAACGTCGCGCGCTGGCGCAATGCCGTCTGGCGGGGCGATTTCACCGCGGCGCGCAGCTTTGCCGCACAATTGCCGGAGCGCAACGGATCGAGAAAAGCTTTCGTCGCCGTCACCGAAGCCTTGATCGATCCCGCTGCATGGCCGCAAGCAGAAGCCGCGATTGGCGAACGTGAGTCCGCCTTGGGCGCGCATCCCGATCGCCTCCGCATGTACGAGCCCAAACCCGATGCCGCGGGCATCCTTGCCACGTTCGAGCCCGGCGGCCAGCAACCGGGAGGCAATTTGGTCTGGGCGACCGGGTACGCAGCCGTGCGTCGCGGTCCCGCGTTTCAGGATTTCCTCAGGCGCATGAAGTTCATCGAGTTCTGGAACCTCAACGGCTGGCCGCGGCAGTGCAAACCCGACGGCAATGGCGCGCGCTGCGACTGAAGAAACCCCTAAAAGGTTTCGGGCCGTTGTGAAAATCGGATGGGGCACACTGTGTGCCCCGTCCTAGTCATCGTTTGCTCTTTTTCGCACGCGTACGGGCGGCTTTGCGAGCCGCGGCCGAGCGGGCTTTCGCACCTTTGGTGCGCGCCGCTTTTTTCGCCGCAGCGGAGCGCTGGCTGGCCGTGCGTTTGCTTGCCGCCTTGCGGGCGTGTTTCGAAAGCGCCTTCTTCGATGCAGCGGAATGACCTTCGCGCTTCAGCGCCTTGCTGCTGGCGCGCGCACGTTTGCGTGAAGTCTTGCGCGGCGTTTTCGATGCAGCCCTCTTCTTCGCCGTTCCGCCACGCTTCGTCGCCTTGCTTGCGGACTTGCGGGAACCCACGCCTTTTTTCGCCGGAATCTTGACCCCGGCACGCCTGGCTTCCGACAGCCCGATCGCGATCGCCTGTTCAGTCGAACGCGCCCCGTGCTTGCCCTCGCGCACGTGCTCGATTTCCTCGCGTACGAACTCGCCAGCCTGGGTGCTGGCGGATTTGCCTTCGCGCTTGTCCTTCTTCGCGCGCGCAATCGTCTTCTTGTCCGGCATGTTGCACCTCCTTGTCAGTTAGTTGTGCGGCAGATGCTGACGCCCGGCATTCAACCCTCTGCACGCGCCTGCGTGACTTTCATCATGCGCGCGCCTTCCGCGCATGTCATCCCGGGCGCAATCGCGAGCCAGTGAAGGTTCATGTTTCGCGCCACGACGCGATTGCTAGATCTCGACCTGCGTACCAAGCTCGACCAGCCGGTTGCCGGGGATGTGGAAGAACGCCGTGGCCGGCATTGCGTTGCGCGAGAGGAAGACGAACAGCTTGTCGCGCCACAGCACCATGCCGGGACGTTTGGTGGCGACCACCGTTTCACGCGACAGGAAGAACGTCGTGTCCATCATGTCGAACCCCAACCCCGGCTGCGCACACGCCGCCAGCGCCGCGGGCACGTCGGGATCTTCCATGAAGCCGAAGCGCAGCATCAGCGTGTGGAAGGAATGGCCGAGGTCGCGCAGTTCGACGCGCTCGGCCTGATCCGCGTACGGCGCCTCCAGCGTCTCCACGCTCAGCAACACGTTGTGTTGGTGCAGCACCTTGAAATGTTTCAGGCTGTGCAGCAGCGCGTGCGGCACGACGTTGAGGTTCGCCGTCATGAATACCGCCGTGCCGGGCACGCGCGCGGGCGGATGGTCGGCGATGCTCTCGATGAACGGCGCCAGCGCGATGCCGCCGTGCTTCAACTGGCGCAGTACCAGTTCGCGGCCACGCCGCCACGTGGTCATCACCGTGAACACCAGAAGGCCAAGCACGAGCGGGAACCAGCCGCCGTGCTCGACCTTCAGCAGGTTGGCGCCGAAGAACGCGCAGTCGATGACAAGCAGCGGGATTCCCAGCGCGATCACCAGCGGCCATTTCCAGTGCCACAGGCGCAAGGCCACCAGCAGCGCCAGCAAGGTCGTCGTCACCATCGTGCCGGTGACCGCGATGCCGTAGGCCGCACCGAGGTTTTCCGAGGAACGGAACCCGACCACCGCGACCAGCACCAGCACCAGCAACATGCCGTTGATCCACGGCACGAAGATCTGCCCGGACATGCTGCTGGAGGTATGCACCACCCGCATGCGCGGCGAAAAGCCGAGCTGCACCGCTTCGCGCGTCATCGAATACGCGCCCGAAATCACCGCCTGCGAGGCGATCACCGTCGCTATCGCGGCCAGCACGATCATCGGCACCAGCAGCGCATGCGGCACCAGCAAATAGAACGGATTGGCCGATGCTTCCGGATGTTGCAACATCAACGCACCCTGTCCGAAGTAATTGCACAACAGTGCCGGAAACACGAAACCCACCCATGCAAGGCGGATCGGCTTTTTCCCGAAGTGGCCCATGTCCGCATACAGCGCCTCTGTGCCCGTCACCGCCAGCACCACGCCGCCGAGCGCGACGAATGAAGCGATGCCGTGCGAATGAAAGAAGCGCGCGGCGTAGTACGGGTTCAAGGCAAGCAGGATTTCAGGCGCACGCACGATCATGTGCAGGCCAAGCAACGCGATAACCGTGAACCATACGCACATCACGGGCGCAAACAATCTGCCTACGCGTGCAGTGCCGAACGTCTGCAGCAGGAACAAGCCGAGCAGGATGACCACGCTGATCGGCACCACCCAGCGCGTCAGCGCGGGCGCGGCGACCTTCACGCCCTCCACCGCCGACAGCACCGAGATCGCGGGCGTGATCACGCCGTCGCCGTAGAACAGGGCGGCGCCGAAGATCGCCACCACCGCGACCAGCCAGCGCAATCGTGGAATCCCGCGCACGCTGCGTTGCGCAAGGGCCATCAGAGCCATGATGCCGCCTTCGCCCTTGTTGTCGGCGCGCATCACGAAGATCACGTATTTCACCGTGACCACCAGCACCAGCGCCCAGAAAACCAGTGACAGCACGCCGAACACACTGGCGCGGCTGACGTGCAGGCCGTAGTCGCTGCTGAAGATTTCCTGCAGCGTGTACAGCGGGCTGGTGCCGATATCGCCGAACACCACGCCGAGCGCGCCGAAAGCAAGCGCGCGCAGCGGCGGAGAAACATCCGACTTCGAACCCGTGGTGTGCATGCCCCGCACCCAGTGCCGCAAAAGAGGGCGCGAAGTGTAATGCCGCCGCAACCGGTGCGATGCGAAGCGCGGCGTCCGGCAGCTTGCCGTTCAGGTACATGCGCGGCGCGTGAGGGCGCCCTAAATCTCGACCTGAGCGCCCAGCTCGATCAACCGGTTGCCGGGAATGCTGAAGAACGCCGTGGCCGGCAGCGCGTTACGCGCGAGGAAGGCGAACAGCTTGTCGCGCCACAGCGCCATGCCGGGGCGGTCGGTGGCAACGATGGTTTCGCGCGACAGGAAGAACGTGGTGTCCATCATCTGGATTTCGAGGCCCAGCTTGGCGCATTCGTGCAGCGCGGCCGGCACGTTCGGATCGTCCGCGAAACCGAAGCGCAGCTTAAGCTGATAGAAATCATTGCCGAGGTCTTTCAGTTCCACGCGCTCGTCGGCATCGGCGTACGGCGTTTCCAGTGTGTCCACGGTCAGGATCACGTTGCGCTTGTGCAGCACCTTGTTGTGCTTGAGGTTGTGCAGCAGCGCGTGCGGTACCGCATCGGGATCGCTGACCAGGAAAATCGCGGTGCCCTCCACCCGCGTCGGCGGATGCTCGGCCAGGTTGGCGATGAACGGCGCCAGCGCGAGACCGCTGTGCTTCAGCTCACGCAACACCAGTTCGCGGCCGCGCCGCCAGGTGGTGAGGATCGTGAACACCGCAAGCCCGAGCACCAGCGGAAACCAGCCGCCGTCCTCGACCTTCAGCGTGTTGGCGCCGAAGAAGGAAAGATCGATGGTGAGGAAGAACAGCCCGAGCCCGACGATGACGAGCGGATTCCATTTCCACATGCGCCACGCGACGATCAGGAACAGCGTCGTGTCGATGATCATGGTGCCGGTCACCGCGATGCCGTAGGCGCCGGCCAGCGCCTTGGACGAACCGAAACCGATCACCACCAGCACCACCAGGATCATCAACAGGCGGTTGACCCACGGCAGGTAGATCTGCCCGATTTCCTCGTTGGACGTGTGCACCACCGGCATCCGCGGCAGGAAGCCGAGCTGGATGGCCTGGCGCATGATCGAGAACGAGCCCGCGATCACCGCCTGCGAAGCGATCACCGCGGCGGCCGTCGCCAGCGCGATCATCGGATACAACGCCCATGATGGCACGGCGAGGTAGAACGGATTGCTGGCCGCCGCCGGATTGTGCACCAGCAGCGCGCCCTGGCCGAAATAGTTCAGCATCAGCCCCGGCATCACGAATCCGT
>Ga0207705_10000437_pt1 | contig 36032 bp, 26 predicted proteins | sample KBSC13metaG_FD_184314 | JGI IMG/M metagenome (GOLD analysis project Ga0207705, IMG submission 184314) | Corn rhizosphere microbial communities from Kellogg Biological Station, Michigan, USA - KBS C1-3 metaG (SPAdes) (version 2) | ecosystem: Host-associated > Plants > Roots > Rhizosphere > Soil ... | reverse complement strand
CTGCCTTGTTTATCCCCGTTCCAATACCGCCATTTCTCTCACGAGCACGAGCAGCATCGACAAGCTCGCGCCGCCCGATGCGCGTTGCTCCGCCACCAACCGCGCGAAGCGCTCCAATTGCGGCGCACGTTGCCCACGCCAAGCCGCCGCGATCGTTTCAGCCGATGCGCGGCCGCCCGCATGGGCGAGCGCACTCGCCGTGAGCGTACGCTTGAGCCTTGCGAGCTCGGCCAGCGCGGCCGCGCGCGCAAGCATGTCCCAATGCGTGTGCGTGGGCAATGCGCTTGCGCGCTCGCCGATGAAACCGTAATCGAGCATCGTCCCGAGCGCGAAATAAACGCCCGCCACGAGTTCGAGCGGCTGCGCGGCGCTCGAGGCCACCTCCGCGATGTCGAGCACGGCCGCCGAAATTTCTCCGCTCGCGACACGCCCGGCCAGTTCGGCATCGACGCCGGCCTGCTCGAGCACGTGCTGACGCGCGTCGAGCGCTTCCAGCTCGGCACTCGGCAGCAGCGCCGGCAGGCGCGCGGCAAGCCGCGCTGCCGCTTCGCGGCAACGCTCGATGAGCGCCGCGACGTCCTCGCCGTCGCTCGTCGCTTGCGCGCTCCGCGATTGCAATTGTCGCAGGAACCAGAGCGCCGAGCGTTCGAGTAGCCGCGCGACATCCACGAACATCTTCGCTTGGACGTCGTCCGGGACGCGATTATCCAGCGCGTCGATACGCTGCCAGACATCGTCGATGCCGAAGACGTCGCGCGCCATGATGCATGCGCGGATGATATCGCTGGCCTTTGCATCGGTCTCTTCCTGCAACCGATGCACGAACGTGCTGCCCACGCGGTTGATGAGCGCATTGGCCACATGCGTCGCGAGAATTTCCCGCTTCAGCGGGTGTCGCCCGGCGGCATCGGCAAAGCGCGTTTGCAATGGCTTCGGGAAGTAGTCGCGCAGCATATCGGCAACGAGCGGGTCCTCGGGCAGGTCCGAATCGAGCAACTCGTCGTAAAGCCACATCTTGCTGTAAGCGAGCAGTACGGCCCGTTCCGGTGAAGTCAGACCGAGCTTCGCTGCTTGCCGTTCGGCGATTTCTTCGTCGTTCGGCAGGAATTCGATCGCTCGATTCAAGCGTCCGATATGCTCCAGCGAACGCATGAGCCGGGCCTCCGCCTCGAGCAACTCGGGGGCGTAGCGTCCCGCGATCGATAGCGCCTGCGTTTGCTGATAGTTGTCGCGTAAGACCAGCAGCCCCACCTCGTCGGTCATCTCCGCGAGCAGCGCGTTGCGCTGCTTTTCGGTCATCTCGCCTTCGGCCACGACGAGCCCGAGCAAAATCTTGATGTTGACTTCATGGTCGGAACAATCGACGCCGGCCGAATTATCGATCGCATCCGTGTTGATGCGCCCGCCTTTTTGCGCATATTCGATGCGGCCCAGTTGCGTGAGGCCCAAATTGCCACCCTCCGCGACCACTTTCACGCGCAATTGCGCGCCGTTTACGCGCACGCCGTCGCTGGCCCGATCGCCCACTTGCGCGTGCGTCTCGCGTGTCGCCTTCACATAGGTGCCGATTCCACCGTTGTAAAGCAGATCGACCGGGGCCAGTAAGATCGCGCGAATGAGCTCGTTCGGTGCAAGCGCCGTCGCTTGAATGCCGAGCACGGCCTGGACCGCGGGCGAGATCGGAATCGCCTTGGCCGTGCGGGGAAAGATACCGCCGCCGGCCGAGATCTTCCCGGCGTCGTAGTCGGCCCAGCTCGAGCGCGGCAGCGCGAACAGGCGCTCGCGTTCGACAAAGGTCGTTTCCGGATTCGGATCGGGATCGAGAAAGATGTGTCGATGATCGAACGCGGCCACGAGCCGGATATGGCGCGAAAGCAGCATGCCGTTGCCGAATACGTCGCCCGACATGTCGCCGATGCCCACTACCGTGAAATCGGTCGTCTGCGTATCGACGCCGATCTCCCGGAAATGGCGCTTCACGGATTCCCAGGCGCCGCGCGCCGTGATGCCCATCTTCTTGTGATCGTAGCCGACCGATCCGCCGGAGGCGAATGCATCGTCGAGCCAGAAACCGTACTGGCGCGCGATCGCATTCGCGTAGTCGGAGAACGTGGCGGTACCCTTGTCGGCCGCGACGACGAGATAGGGATCGTCGCCGTCATGGCGCACGACGTCGGGCGGCCCGACGATCGCACCGCCTTCGCGGTTGTCGGTGACGTCGAGCAAGCCTCGCAAAAACGTCTGATAGCACGCGATGCCCTCGCGCAGGGTGGCTTCGCGATCGCCGCCCACGGGCGGATTCTTGACGACGAAGCCGCCCTTCGACCCGACCGGCACGATGACCGTATTTTTGACCATCTGCGCCTTCATGAGCCCGAGCACTTCGGTGCGGAAATCCTCGCGCCGGTCCGACCAGCGCAACCCGCCGCGTGCGACGCGCCCGCCTCGCAGATGCACGCCCTCAACGCGCGGCGCATACACCCAAATCTCGAACATCGGCTTCGGCTCGGGCAGCCCCGGCACGCGCGACGGATCGAGCTTGAACGAAATGTACGGATACGGCGCGCCCGCGGCATCTCGGCGGAAATAGTTCGTGCGGACCGTGGCATCGATGACGCCCAGAAACTGCCGCAGGATCCGGTCTTCGTCGAGATTGGGCACTTGATCGAGCGCGGCTGCGATGCCTTGCTGCAATTGCTCCGCGCGCGTGGCACGGGCCGCTCCGAGCACCGGATCGAAGCGCGTGAGGAACAGATCGACGAGCCCGCGCGCAAGCGCGGGATTGCCCGTCACCGCGCGTTCGATATACGCGTCGCTGAAGGTCGAACCCACCTGCCGCAAGTACTTCGCGTATGCGCGCAGAATCGATACTTCGCGCGCTGCAAGCTGGGCCCGCAGTACGAGCCGATTGAAGTCGTCGTTCTCGACATCGCCGGCCCAAACCTGCGCGAACGCTTCTTCGAACAGCGCCTTCACGCGCTCGATGTCGAACTCCACGTCGTCGGTCAATTCCAGGCCGAAGTCGTGCACCCATGCGGGCGCCGCACCGGGCGGCTCGATCAGATACGGACGCTCCTCGTCTACGCGCACCCCAAGGTGCTCGAGCATCGGCAGGCTGCGCGAGAGTGCGATCGATTGGCCGACCCGATAGACCTTGAATCGACATGCGCGCGGCGCCGCTTCGATGGGCCGGTATAGGTTCATCGAAAGCGTTTCGCTACGACGGGCGGCTTCCATGAGCTCGATATCGCGTACGGCCGTCCGCGCAGCGTAATCTTCGCGATACCCAGCCGGAAACGAATCGCCGTAGCGTTGCAGCAGACGGTTGCCCTCTTCTTCGCCGAAACGCTCGAGCAGTGCGCCGGCGAGATCGTCCTGCCAGCGGCGCGTCGCGTGCACGAGCCGCGCTTCGAGCTCTTGGGTGTCGACTTCGGGCAGCACGCCCGTATTCGTGCGCACGACGATGTGGATGCGCGCGAGCGGCGACTCGGACAGCAGCGGCGTGAATTCGACACTCGTTCCGTTGAACGCATCCGCAAGCAACTTCGCGATGCGCCTTCTCAAGTCGGTGTTGTACTTCTCGCGTGCGACAAAAATCAGGCACGAGACGAATCGTTCGAACCGGTCGCGCCTCACGAACAGCCGCGTGCGCTGGTGCTCCTGCAAACGCAGGATGCCGAGCGCGACGTCGTACAACTCGTCTTCGCTCGTTTGAAATAGCTCGTCGCGCGGATATTGCTCGAGTACCGTCACGAGCGACTTATGCAAATGCCCTTTCGCGAGAAAGCCCGGGCGCTGGACGACGTTCGCGCATTTGCGCCGCACGATTGGAATATCGTTGATCGAGCACGTATAGGCCGTCGACGTGTACAAGCCGAGCATGCGCCGCTCGCCGATGAGTTTGCCATCGGGGCTCAAGAGCTTGACGCCGACGTAGTCGAGATAGCCGGGCCGATGCACGGTCGCGCGCGAGTTGGCCTTCGTCAGGAAAATCGGCATGCCGTCATCGATGATCGCCCCTGCCGCATGGGGCAGCGGCGTCAGGTCGGGGGCATCGGCAAGCCGCAGGTTCTCGCGCAAGATGCCGGTGCCTGTGCCGGGCACGCCGCGCAGCGCGAAATCACCGTCGTACGGCACGAGTTCGTAGTCGCGCAATCCGAGGAACGTGAAGTGATCGGCCACCATCCATTCGACGAATGCACGTGCTTCGGCCGCCTCGCCGCCCGCTTCGCGCGCGGCCAGCGTCTTAATCGTCTCTTGCGCAACCGCCTGCATCTTCGGCCAATCCTCGACGGCGGCCCGCACGTCGCCCAGCACGCGCGCAATGTTGGTGCGCAGCTCAGCCAGTTTTGCCGCCTCGCTGCAGCGATCGATCTCGAAGTGAATGAACGACTCCAAGTGCGAACCCTGGATGGCAGCTTCGTCCGCGCTGATCGCCCCGCCCGGCTCGATGCGCGCGATCGCACCTTGGGCGTCGCGCCAAACGCGATAGACCGGGTGAATCGCCGAGTGCAGCGTGAGCCCGCAGCGATTCACTTCCATCGTCACTGAATCGACGAGAAACGGCATGTCGTCGTTGACGATCTCGATGATGGTGTGATCGGAGTGCCAACCATGCTCGTCGAGCACGGGGTTGTAGACGCGCAGCACCTGGGCGCCCGGCACGAATCGCTGTGCGGTCTGCCAGTGAGCCAGTGCCGCGCCGTACAGGTCGGCAATGCTGCGGCTTTGTAAGTCTTGCGCGTCGACGAGCTCGTAGTAAAAGCTCAGAAACGATTCGAGCGGTACGAATGCGGCTTCGGACCATCGTCCTCGGGCATGCTCGACGACATCAGCGAGCAGATGGGCGACGGCTTCTTCTTGGTTCGCTAGCATGGTGCGCTCCGCGGCGGATGACGATGCTTTAAGTTTTACCTGCAAAGGCTCGGCCTGGTTGACCGTGAGGGGGATTATGCGCTCGTCGCGGTGGGTTGGCGGGGGCACGGCCGAGGGGCGACTCGGGAAACCCCTACGTCAAATAGTCCTTCAGTAGACGGAGACCAATGCCGTTTAACGCTTTACGGCACTGGCCAAAAAGGGGGCAGGTGGTGAACAACATGCCAACATGCGCAGGCAATGTCAGGCGCGCCCCCTTCAGTGTGAACCCTGCGCCCCCTCCCCACGTCCGCCCTTGATCGGACCTCCATCCCCTACGCGCTGTGCGTTCTCATTTCGCCTCGATGGCTCGTTTCAACAACATGTCCGACTTGCTTCAACCGCCGAGGAGTGACCGTGAAATCGAATATTGGCAAAAAGCTTTCTTTTAGAGCCCAAATGGTTCTATTGATGGTGAGCTTTGCAAGTTGTTTCCTACTGTACGGCCTGTGCTCGCTTTTCGTCATCAAGGAACTGCGCGTGAACGGACCGTTATACGACAAGATCGTCCAGAACAAGGATCTGGTAGCGGATATTCTTCCCCCGCCGGAGTACGTGATCGAGTCGTACCTCGCATGCTTCCAGCTTGCCAACGCGCAATCGGCGGAACAGCCGGGCCTGATCGACCGGCTGAAGGCGCTCAAGGCGGATTACGACGATCGCCATCAATACTGGGCCGGGCAACCTCTGAATCCCGCGACTCGCAGTGCGCTCATGGACGGCGCGCACCCCGCGGCGCTTGCGTTTTACCAGATCGTATTCGCCGACTTCATTCCCGCCCTGCAGCGGGCGGACAAGGCTGCCGCGCTCGACGCACTGTCCCGCATCTCCCAGCAGTACGAAATTCACCGGAAGGCGATCGATCAGGTTGTCCGACTTGCGACGAAGGATTCGAAGGCTGTGGAAGCGGAAGCGCAGGAGCGCACGCAGTCAGGAAGTTGGGCACTCCTCGCGATCTTCTTTGTCGCACTGATCAGCAGTGTGGCCATTTCTCGTTTCATTGCCCGCCGCCTTCGCGCGCAACTTGGCGGCGAGCCGGTTTTGGCAACTAACGTTGCCAGCCGGATTGCAGCCGGGGATTTGACGGTAGCGATCGGCGCCGCATCGGGAGATTCGCACAGTTTGATATCGACAATGCAGACGATGCGGGACAGCCTCGCGCGCATCGCAGCGGAAGTGCGGTTGGGCACCGAAAATGTCACGACTGCTGCAAGGCAAATATCGGCAGGCAACTCCGACCTCTCGGCTCGCACGGAGGAGCAGGCGGCGTCGCTGGAGGAAACGGCCGCGAACATGGTTCAGTTGACCAAAACAGTGAAGCACAACGCGGACAACGCGAGTCAGGCCAGTGCGCTGGCTTCGCGGGCTACCGACCTGGCTGATGCTGGCAACGATGCCGTGCAGGGGATGGTGCGGACGATCGGAGAAATCAGTGGCAGTTCGAGCAAAATCTCCGAGATCACGGGCACCATCGAAGGCATCGCATTCCAGACGAACATCCTTGCGTTGAACGCGGCGGTGGAAGCGGCACGCGCAGGCGAGCAGGGACGAGGCTTTGCGGTGGTGGCGAGCGAGGTGCGCAGCCTGGCGCAGCGTTCGGCCGCCGCGGCAAAAGAGATCAAGGAACTGATTAATTCCTCTGTCGCCACCATCCAAGATGGCGCGCATCGCGCGGGCGAGGTGGGCGAAACGATGGGGCAGGTAATGCATGCGATCAAGCGGGTGTCAAACATCGTCGCCGAAATCGCTGCAGCCTCCGAGGAGCAAAGCCGTGGCATTGAGCAGGTCAACGGGTCCGTCAGTCAGATGGACGCGGTGACACAGCAAAACGCGGCCCTCGTCGAGCAGGCCTCAGCCGCAGCGCAGTCGCTCGAAGAGCAGGCGATGAAGCTCAAGTCCTCCGTTTCGGTATTCAAGCTTGCCGGCGACGGTTTGTAAAATGCCGGCATTGACTTCGGCTACCGCGGCATGCCTTAGCGGGACACGTATCGTCTCTCAATGAGCTGGCGTCGAAGATGTCCGACATCCACGTGTCCGTCGAGCATGCAACCCTTACGCAGCCTTAGCAAAACACCAGGATTTTCCATTGCTTACGGATGCCCCGCCACTGCGTACACTGACCAGCAATGATCTGGCTGACCTTCCTCAATACGAGCATGCGGAGGCAAACGTGACTTTGCAACAACTGGAGACCTTTTTCTGGACGGTAACGCTAGGCAGTTTCTCGGCAGCGGCCGAGAGGTTGTATGCAACACAGTCCGCGGTGTCCATGCGCGTGCGGGAACTCGAGCGTACGCTTGGCGTTGAGCTATTCGACCGCACCCACAGAACGGCACGGCTCACGCCGAAGGGACGGGAGCTGATGGAATACGCGGGCCGAATTCTCGATTTGTCGACAGAACTCGAGCATCGGATCGCTGCGCCTGAATCGATGTTCGGCACCGTGCGTTTTGGTGTCGCCGAAGTCATTACGACAACGTGGTTGCCTGAACTGATACGCATCATCGCGGAGCGCTATCCCAACGTGCGCCTTGAAATTGAGGAAGCTCTCACAGCAGAGCTGATGGAAAGCCTTGCCCAAGCCGAACTTGAGCTTGTTCTTGCGCCCGGTCATTCACGCGCGCAAGAACTCTCTACGTTGTCGCTCGGTGCGGTTGCCTTCGAGTGGATGGCGAGCCCCGCGTTGGGACTTGGGGATCGCGTATACGGTCCAGCAGAGCTGGCACGCTACCCGATCATCGGGATGAAGCCGAAGTCGTTTCACTATTCCGCGATCGAGGACTGGTTTCAGAATGAACATGTACGCGGCCGTTATCTCGCGCGCTGCAAAAGCGTGGCAGTAGCGGCTTCAATGACGATGGCGGGTATGGGCGTCGCGTACCTGCCGGCAAAACATTACGCGGGCGAAATAGAAAGCGGCAAGCTTAAAATCGTCACAACGTCTCCGCGACTCGAACCGGTCCAGTTTGTCGCCGTTTTTCCCCAAGGACATTCCTTCTCGCTGGCCCGGACGGTGGCTGAACTCGCCCGCGAGGTGAGCACTTTCGACAGACCATAGAATAAGCCTGCCTATGCTGCATTGCGTCAAATCAGTTCAAGAAAGTTGATGTATGCACTCGAAAATTACTCGTTTGTCCTTATAAGTCGACGCATCTACTCTTTCTCTAAAGCAACGGCGCGCTGATCGATACGATCCGAGGCACCGAAGTTGCCATCCAGAGCAGCATATGGAGGAAGACATGAATGCAGTCGCACTGCACGAAGCCCCACTCGTGCGCCAGAATCCTGTTGCGCCCTTGAAACTCCAGGTGCGTGTGCAGTCGGTCTCCTATCTGGCGGATGACATCAATGCGTTCGAATTTGTTAGCGTGGACAGCGACACGTTGCCTGCGTTTACCCCGGGTTCGCATATTGACGTTCATTTACCCAACGGCGCGATTCGCCAGTATTCACTGTGCAATCCATCCACAGAGCGTCATCGTTATGTCATTGCCGTACTGCGTGATCCGCTCGGCCGCGGCGGATCGATGGCGATGCACGATATGTTACGAGCCGGGCAGATTGTCACGGTGTCCGCGCCCCGTAATCATTTTGCACTCTCGAAATCAGCTACCCGACATATCTTTATCGCCGGCGGGATTGGAATCACGCCGCTCATGTCGATGATCGTCGAGGTTCAGCGTCACGGCGAAGCGTTTCATCTGCACTATTGCGCCCGCACGCCGCAACGCACCGCTTTCACGCGTGAATTGTGCGGTCTTGTCGCCAGCGGGCTAGCGTCGATCCACTATGACAACGGCGACCCCAGCAAGGGACTCGATCTGAATGCGACCCTGCAAAGCCGTCCAGAGGGTGCGCATTTGTACTACTGCGGCCCAGCAGGACTTATGGACGCTATCGAAGCGGCAAGTGCACATTGGCCGCGCGACGCCGTCCATTGCGAGCGCTTCTCCTCAACGGGCTCGCCGTTGCGGACTGCCGGCGACGGTCCCGACACGCCGTTCGAAGTCGAACTCGCCCGCTCGAAGAAGCGCCTTACCGTGCATCCGGGTGAGACGATCGTCGATGCGCTGAAACTCCAAGGAGTCCAAGTCGACACCTCGTGCTGCGCAGGCTATTGCGGCACATGCATGACCCGCTACCTCTCGGGTGACCCGCTTCACCGCGACTCGGTGCTCGATGAAGACGATCGGGAAGAATTCATCATGATCTGCTGCAGTCGCGCAAAGAGCGCATCAATTGTTCTCGACCTTTAGTTCAAGCATCTGGTTTTCCCCATTCAGGCGGCGCAGTGTAATGCGCTGGCTCAAAAAAATCCCACAGGAGATGGTTTTGTCATGAGCACGTTCGAATACGTCAAGGATTGCTGGTATCCCCTTGGTTTCTCTTCTGAGTTTCCCGAGGGTGAATTGCAAGGACACAAGATAGTCGGACGGCCGATCGTGATATGGCGCTCCGATAAAGGCGCAGTCGTCGCATTCGACGACCGGTGCTGTCATAAGCGCTTCCCGCTCTCGCAGAGCAAGCTGCTCGACGGCGGACGTTTGGAGTGCGCGTACCACGGATTGTGCTACGACACGAGCGGACAATGTATTGCGATTCCTTCCCAGCCGGATAAGGCAATTCCTGCGCAGGCGCGTCTCAGCGTGGTCCCGGTGAAGGAACAGGACGGCGTGGTGTGGATCTGGCCGGGCAACCCCGCAGCGGCGCAACGCGTGGCGCCACCGCGCACGCCGGAGATTCTTGATCCCGAGAATCTTTCAATCGGTTCTCCCGCCCCACTGCGCGTTCCCGCCAATTATCTTCTGCTGATCGAAAATCTGCTCGACATCACTCATTTCTATCCATTGCACGACGGCAATATCGGCGACAAGGAGAACAGCAAGATTCCGGTGGAACTGGAAGAAGGCGAAAGCGAAGGATATACGTATGTAAAAACCACTCGACACGTCGACAGCTACCAGCAACCGCCATATCTGAAGGAATGGTTTCTGTATGACACGGTAGAGCGGACTCATACGCATTGCATGGTGACCCCGGGACTCACGCGAGTCGTGATGCGCGTTGCGCCGCCTGGCGAACTCGGAACAGACAAGGAGCGCGGCTACACACTGTTGCATCTCCATTATCCGGTCGACGAGCGCAATCTGGTCTGGCGTTGGTCCGTGTCGTGCAAGAACTGGCACAGAACGTTGAGCGACCCGACGATGCCAACGGCGCAACGGGTCGCGGAAATGTTCCCGGAAGTCGTCGCACAGGATCAGTGGGCGCTCGAACGCCAACAAGCAATGATGGAGTTTCCGGATGATGGTTATTCCGAACTCTTCCTCAAGACTGATAAGGCTTTGCGGCGTGCCCGCCAGATCCTGATGGGCCTTCAGCGTAAAGAGCGCGCGTTGCAAATCGTGCCGGCAGATAAGCCGACCGCCGTCGACGAGCCGGTCACGACCTGAATCGCTATCCCACGTGAACGGCGCGGCGGGTGCCGGCTCCCGCCGCGTGCGAGCGAACGTCCGGCACACCATAACTATTTGGCTCAATGCCTGGAGACAAACCGTGAAAATTCATGAAACCTCGGCGCCGCTAGGTGTCGCATCGCCACCGTCATCGCATGTTCGGCCTGGGGGAAAGTCGTTGATGCAAAGGGCGGTCGGTTCGTGCGTTTACCTTTTCGAACGACTGATGCCCGATCCCTTCGTGATCGTTATCCTACTGACCGTCATGACCGCGCTGTTTGCGATAGCGTTCGCGCCGAAAGGCACACCCGATGTCATTCTAAGCGGCTGGTACAAGGGAATTTTTGGCATCTTCACGTTTGCGTTCCAGATGGTGCTAGTCCTTGTGACCGGTTATGCGTTAGCGAGTGCTCCGATCATTAAATCCGGTCTAGAACGCATTAGCCGGCTTGCGGTCGGACCGTGTTCGGCTGTCATTCTGGTGTTTACCGTCGGGGCGATTGCGACGTTCCTGAACTGGGGCTTCGGCCTCGTGGTCGGCGCCATGCTCTCGAAGCAGGTGGCAAAGCATGTACGCGTGGACTTCGCCTGGCTCGTCGCAGCAGGCTACAGTTCCTGGGTGCTGTGGGCGTTCACCGGTATGTCCAGCTCGATCGCGTTGTCGATTGCTTCTCCGGGCAATCCTCTGAATCTGGTTGAGCAGCATACGCACAGCGTCGTGCCTTTGTCTCATACGGTTTTTTCAACGTGGAATCTGCTGACTGGCTTTGCGGCGATGGTGCTAATCCCCGTCATCTTCATTCTGATGCGGCCCGCGGAGGGCGACATCATCGCGGCCGGGCAAGACGCGCTGGCAGCCGCTGAAAAAACCTCTGATCTCGGCGACTCGTCGCGAGCAGGCTCATTCGCCGGCATGCTCGAAGGCTCTCGTCTGTGTGCCTTGGTGTTCGTCGTGGCGGGCGCGACGTACCTCGCCATTGAGTGGACACGTCATGGCGTCAGCCTCGATATCAACACAGTGATTTTCATTTTTCTGCTGGCGGGCTTGTGTCTGCATGGAAGCCCACGTCGCTATGTCGGCGCGGTGACCGAGGCAGCGAAAGTGACCGGTCCAATGCTGCTTCAGTATCCGTTTTATGGCGGAATCATGGGAATCATGGCCGCAACCGGACTCGCGGAAGTGATCGCTCATGCCTACATCCATATCGCGTCGACGACTACACTGCCGTTCCTTAGCTATCTCGCGTCGGGATTGATTACGCTGTTTATCCCGAGCGGCGGCGGCCACTGGGCGGTCCAAGGGCCTTTCACTATTCCTGCGGCCATGCATCTAGGCGCATCGTTGCCCGGCACGTCCATGGCGATCGCCGCGGGCGAGATGGCGGGCAGCCTGCTCCAACCATTCTGGGCGATTCCCGTAGTAGCGATCGCGGGTGTCGGTGTACAGCGGGTGCTTGGCTTCACACTGGTGATCTTTCTGACGGCCGGGAGCTTTATCGGATTCGTCTATCTGTTCATCGTGCCGGTTTTCTCCGGTACGTGACTCTGCGCACGAGCGCCTACTGACATTCCATGGGAATAGTAATGACTAACCAGCTCGCACTCGAGGGCGTGAGAGTCATCGAGATATGCAACGTGGCAGCGGGACCGTTCTGCGGCATGTTGTTGGCCGACATGGGCGCAGACGTTGTCAAGATTGAGCATCCCGAAGGCGGAGACTCGTTGCGTTCATGGCCGCCGATCACGGACGGATTCAGCGAGAACTTCGCTGCTTTGAATCGCAACAAGCGTTCGATTACGCTGAACCTTAAAGACGCAGAAGACGTCCGTCTCGCCAAAGCGCTGATAGGTGACGCCGATGTGCTGATCGAGAACAACCGTCCGGGCGTTATGGACCGGTTAGGCCTGGGCTATACCGCATTTTCGGGTATCAATCCTCGCCTGCTGTATTGCTCCATTTCTGCGTACGGACAGAGTGGGCCGCGATCTCAGGAAGGCGGCTTCGATCTTACCTTGCAGGCGATGAGCGGCATCATGAGTATCACTGGCGAGCCGGGCGGTGCGCCGGTCAAATGCGGGGTGCCTCTAGCCGATTTTTCTGCGGGTTTGTATGCCGCCTTTTCGATTGCGGCTGAGTTGCGGCGCGTCGCGCAGTCGGGTCGGGGCTCGCATATCGACATCTCGATGCTCGGGGCGACGCTCGGCATTGCCGCGTTGCAGACGTCGGAGTATTTCGGCAGCGGCCGCGATCCGGTAAAAATGGGCTCGGCTCATCCGCGCAATGCGCCGTACCAGGTGTTTCGTTGCCGTGATGGCTACTTTGGCATGGCCGCCGGCAACAACGCGCTATGGGCCGCTGTGTGCCGGGTGCTCGGTCATCCCGAGTGGTACGACGATGACCGCTTCGCCACGCCGAGCCATCGTGCGCGTCATCAGGACCCGCTCAGAGTCATGCTTGAGACAATCTTTGCCGACGAGCCCGCGCCCTTCTGGCTCGAGCAGTTTCGAGCGGCCGGCGTTCCTTGCGCGCCGATCAACAATTATTCGGATGTGCTCGCCGATCCGCAGGTGAAGCACATGCAGTGGGTCCAGCCGCTCACGTTGCCCAACGGCGTCAAGACGCGTACTTTTGGATCGCCGATCAACCTGTCGGGGCACGGCTTGCCAATACGCCGTGCACCACCGGGGCTCGGCGAACACTCGGAAGAGATCATTGCCGGTATCACCGCGCGCGAGGCAGAGGCGAAACAATGACGGGCCCGCTCCAAATCGAGAGAAGCGCGCAGTCCTGGACGTTCACGTTAAACCGTCCCGACAAGATGAATGCGTTGAACCCGCCGCTTGTCGAAGCGCTGTTGCAGGGCGTGGGCGACGCGCATGCGAGTGGCGCCAGAATGCTCGTATTTCAGGGCGAGGGAAGGAACTTCAGTGCGGGTTTCGATCAGGGTGACCTGAATAGCCAGAGCGACGCAGACCTGCTATTGCGACTGGTGCGGATCGAGACATTGCTTCATCTCGTCGCGTCGTCCCCTTGCCTGACGGTCGCGTTCGCCCATGGACGCAACTTCGGCGCTGGTGTCGATCTCTTTGCGGCATGCCGGCATCGTTATAGCACGGCCGATGCGAGTTTCCGGATGCCGGGCTTGCGCTTTGGCCTTGTGCTGGGCGCACGACGTTTTGGCAACGTCGTCGGGTATGCAAAGGCTCGCGAAATTCTCGAACAGACGCGTCAGATAAGCGCGACGGAGGCGGCGGATATTGGCCTCGTGACGAAACTGGTTGAAGCAGATGGATGCGCCGAGGCAGTCGCCGACGCGCTGCAGGTTGCCACATTGCTTGACCCGACGACGCAACAGCACCTGTATCGCGTACTGGAAAGGGAGCAGCCGGATCAGGATCTCGCCGATCTGGTTCGGTCCGCGTCGCGCCCTGGACTCAAATCGCGAATACTCGCGTACATGAGCGAGCGCTAACGCGCCCGCTTCTTAGAGGTACCCAATGAAAACCAAAGCAGCAATCGCATGGAAAGCCGGCGCCCCATTGACGATCGAGGAAGTGGATCTGGAAGGGCCACGCGCCGGTGAAGTTCTGATCGAGGTGAAGGCCACGGGCATTTGCCATACCGACTACTACACGCTCTCCGGCGCCGATCCGGAAGGCATCTTCCCGGCGGTTCTGGGCCACGAAGGCGCTGGCGTGATCGTCGATGTCGGGCCGGGGGTGGGTACGCTGAAAAAAGGCGACCACGTGATTCCGCTGTACACGCCGGAATGTCGTCAGTGCAAATTCTGCCTGTCGCGCAAGACCAATCTCTGCCAGGCGATTCGTGCAACGCAAGGCAAGGGTCTAATGCCCGACGCCACGTCGCGCTTTTCCTGGGACGGCAAGCCGCTGTTTCACTACATGGGCACGTCCACGTTTTCGAACTACATCGTCGTGCCGGAAATCGCGGTGGCGAAGGTACGCGAAGACGCGCCGTTCGACAAGATCTGCTACATCGGCTGCGGCGTGACGACAGGCGTCGGCGCGGTCGTGTATTCGGCGAAGGTCGAGGCGGGCGCGAATGTAGTGGTGTTCGGTCTCGGCGGCATCGGCCTGAATGTGATCCAGGGCGCGAAGATGGTGGGCGCGGACAAGATAATCGGTGTCGACCTCAATCCGGGGCGCATTGAACTAGCGAAGAAGTTCGGCATGACCCACTTTATCAACCCGAACGACGTCGAGAACATGGTCGACGCCATCGTGCAACTCACCGGCGGCGGCGCGGACTATTCGTTCGAATGCATCGGCAATACGAAGGTGATGCGCCAGGCGCTGGAGTGCACGCACAAAGGCTGGGGGCAGTCGTTCATCATCGGCGTGGCGGCGGCGGGCGCGCAGATCAGCACGCGACCGTTCCAACTGGTGACGGGCCGCGAGTGGAAGGGCTCGGCATTCGGCGGCGCACGCGGGCGCACGGACGTGCCCAAGATCGTCGACTGGTATATGGAAGGCAAGCTCAATATCGACGACCTGATCACGCACCGTCTGCCGCTGGAGCGCATCAACGAAGGCTTCGACCTGATGAAAAACGGCGAGTCGATCCGCTCGGTCGTGCTGTACTGATGCGGGAGCGTCGCCATGCTTGAACTACTACCTGTCATCGCATGCGTGTCATGGCGGCTAGCAGCGGATCTACCGCCACGACTGGCGCCCCATCGGTCTGCCGATGCACGTCTCGGTCTATTTGCCGCCGCAGGCCTTGCAAGCGACCAGAGGTGCTACTTCATCTCGCCGTCCATCGAGGATCACATCGCGCACCACGCGAAAATCTTCTCGAGAGCATTGTGCTGTTCAGCATAAAGAATAGAAACAGGTTCGCAATCGTTTTTGATCAAACTCAATCCACTCTGAAAGGAGATGTATATGGCAGTCTTTACTCACTTGACTTTAGGAACAAACGATCTCGACAAAGCACGTTCGTTTTATGACAGCGTGCTCAGCAAGATCGGACTAAAGCGTATTGCCGATCTCGGCGATAAGGGATCAATCTGGGGCAAGGAAACTCCGTCCTTTTTTATAGTGAAGCCGGCCGATGGGAATCCAGCGACCGTGGGTAACGGCGTTACTGTTTCCTTCGAAGCGCCCGATCGATCCGCTGTGGATGCGTTCTACACCACGGCCCTCGATGCCGGTGCTCGTGACGAAGGCGCGGCCGGTCCGCGCGGGTGGGCACCCAACGCATATGCGGCCTATGTGCGCGATATGGACGGTAACAAACTTGCCGTATATTGCTTCAAGCCGGTCTAAACGTCCTGTTGCTGCGCCGGCGCGGCAGTTGTGTCTGCCTGCCGGCGCCCGATAGCATTGTCCATCGTCACGCAAGCGGCGCGAATGCACATCGGCGCAGGCCGCAGTCACGTCGATATCGGTGTGATTGCCGCCCGCATCACGTCGCCCGGCATGGCGGTCTACAACGCCACGAAAGGTGCGGTCCAAGCCATAACCGGCACGAAACCTTGCTCGCAAGCGGCGGCATGCGCTACAGCGCCCCCACCGCCCAAATGGCTCCCTTGTTCTAGCGAAAATGGCTCTGAAACGAAGAGCCAAAGCTGGCTATAGTCGTCGTATCGAATCGGCGGTGCGCCCGCCGGCCCCCCGCCACCATCGATCCGGCAAAACGAGGAGCACACCGTGAAGAATTCTGACCTGCAAGCCCGCAAGAACGCCGCCACCCCGCGCGGCGTTGGCGTCATGTGCGATTTCTACGCGGCCCGTGCCGAGAACGCCGAGCTTTGGGACATCGAGGGCCGCCGCTTCATCGACTTCGCCGCGGGCATTGCCGTCGTGAACACGGGGCACCGTCATCCGCGCATTGTCGCCGCCATTCGTGACCAGTTGGACCGCTTTACGCACACGGCTTATCAAATCGTGCCGTACGCATCGTACGTCGAGCTTGCCGAAAAAATCAATGCACGCGCCCCCGGCGCGTATCCGAAGAAAACCGCGTTCTTCACCACGGGCGCCGAAGCCGTCGAGAACGCCGTGAAGATCGCCCGCGCCGCGACGGGCCGTCCGGGCGTGATCGCCTTCTCGGGCGGGTTCCACGGCCGCACGCTGATGGGCATGGCGCTGACCGGAAAGGTCGCGCCGTACAAGATCGGCTTCGGCCCGTTTCCGTCGGATGTTTATCACGCTCCGTTCCCGAATCCGGTCCACGGTGTATCGACAGCCGATTCGCTGCGAGCCGTCGAAACACTGCTGAAAGCCGACATCGAGCCGAGCCGCGTCGCCGCGATCATCTTCGAACCCGTGCAAGGCGAAGGCGGCTTCTACGTCGCCCCGCCCGAGTTCGTGCGGGGCCTGCGCCGCATCTGCGACGAGCACGGCATCCTGCTCATCGCCGATGAAGTACAAACAGGCTTTGCGCGCACCGGCAAGCTTTTTGCAATGGAACACTACGACGTCGCGGCCGATCTCACGACGATGGCCAAGAGTTTGGCAGGCGGCATGCCGCTGTCGGGCGTAGTCGGCCGGGCCGATGCAATGGACGCCGCGGCGCCTGGCGGGCTCGGCGGCACGTATGCGGGCAATCCGCTCGCCCTGGCGTCGGCGCATGCCGTGCTCGACATCATCGACGAAGAAGGGCTGTGCCAACGCGCGACCCAACTGGGCGATACGCTCAAAGCCCGGCTCGAAGCGCTACGGCCCGATGTGCCGCAACTGGCCGATATCCGCGGCCCCGGGGCGATGATCGCGGCCGAGTTCCTGCAGCCGGGCACCCGCACGCCCGACGCCGCGTTCGCCAAACGCGTGCAGGCGCGCGCGCTTGAACACGGCTTGCTGCTGCTCATCTGCGGCACGTACGGCAACGTCATCCGCTTCCTGTTTCCGCTCACCATCGAGCTGCCGGTCTTCGAGGAAGCGCTCGGCCTTTTGGAAGAAGCGTTGAAGGAAAGCGTCGGCGCGATCGCCTAAACTTTTTCTGCCGCAGTCTCGATTCATGCCGTTGGAGTTGACATGCTGACCTTGGAACCGATTGACCTGAAAGACCCTTCGCTGTTGAAAACGAAGGCATTCATCGCAGGAAAGTGGCAAGACGCCGACAACGGCGCCTCGTTCGAAGTGCGCAACCCCGCCACCGGCGGCATATTGGCGACGGTGCCGGAAATGGGTGCGAACGAGACGAGACGCGCCATCGGCGCAGCAAACGAAGCGTGGGCCGCCTGGCGCGCACAGCCGGCCAAAGCGCGCGCGGCCGTGCTGCGCAAGTGGTACGAATTGATGCTCGCCAATGCCGACGATCTCGCCGCCATTATGACGGCCGAGCAAGGCAAGCCGCTTGCCGAAGCGAAGGGCGAGATCGGCTATGCGGCGTCGTTTTTCGAATGGTTCGGCGAAGAAGCGAAGCGCACCTATGGGGACACCATTCCCACTCCCGCCGCCGACAAGCGCATTGTTGTCGTCAAAGAGCCGATCGGCGTCTGTGCGGCCATCACGCCGTGGAATTTCCCCGCCGCGATGATCACGCGCAAGGTGGGCCCGGCGCTCGCGGCAGGCTGCCCGATCGTCGTCAAGCCCGCCGAGGCGACACCGCTGTCGGCGCTCGCGCTCGCGGTACTGGCCGAGCGCGCGGGGGTGCCGGCCGGTGTGCTGAGCATCGTGACGGGCGACCCGAAGGCGATCGGCGCGGAGATGACGGCCAACCCGATCGTTCGCAAACTTTCATTCACGGGCTCCACGGGCGTCGGACGGCTGTTGATGCAGCAATGCGCGCCGACGGTCAAGAAAATGTCGCTCGAACTGGGCGGCAACGCGCCGTTCATCGTCTTCGACGATGCCGATCTCGATGCGGCCGTGACCGGCGCCATTGCCTCGAAGTATCGCAACAGCGGCCAGACTTGCGTTTGCGCAAACCGCTTGTACGTGCACGAAAAGGTCTACGACGCCTTCGCGGAAAAGCTGCGTGCGGCGGTGGAGCAGCAACTGAAGGTGGGCCGCGGCACCGAGCCCGGCGTAACGCAGGGCCCGCTTATCAACGAAGCAGCGTTACTGAAAGTGGAAACGCATATCGACGACGCCCTATCGAAGGGCGCGCGCATCGTGACGGGCGGCAAGCGCCACGCGCTCGGCCACAACTTCTTCGAGCCGACCATCTTGACCGGCGTGACATCGGCCATGAAGGTCGCAAAAGAAGAGACGTTCGGTCCGGTCGCGCCGCTATTCAAGTTCGCGAGCGACGACGAAGTCGTGCGGCTAGCGAACGATACCGAGTTCGGTCTCGCCGCCTACTTTTACAGCCGCGATATCGGCCGCATCTGGCGGGTAGCCGAAGCGCTCGAGTACGGGATGGTCGGCATCAACACCGGCATCATTTCCAATGAAGTGGCGCCGTTCGGGGGCGTGAAGCAATCGGGCCTCGGCCGGGAAGGATCGCATTACGGCATTGACGAATATGTCGTAGTCAAGTATCTCTGTATGGGGATTTAACCCATCCACGTTCGCGTATTCGTAATGCGAAGGTCGGGGGGTCGATTCTTCTTCCGGCATTATAAGATTCAAGCAAAAAACCCAGTTCTCGCGACTGGGCTTTTTGCTTTTCGGCGATCTGGCAAACCGCATTACGGATGCAATACCTGCCACGCAAGCACCGGATGCGTTGCACCGGCCGGCATGGCCCACACGCCGTTCGGGCTGAAGTCCCAACCGACGAAGCTCGCCGGATTCTTCATTTGAGCCGCGGTCAGCGCGTTCGCTGCCGGCAGGTCCGGGGCACCGCTGGTTGTCTGTCCTTGCAATTCCGGGCTCCAATACACGTCGCTTCCCACACCGGTACAAGTACCGCAGATACCGCCCCACCATTGGAAAGCGCTGGGAGAGTACACCGGGCCGGAAGCGAACGACTGTGTGATCGTCGGTCCACCCGTGTCGGGGGACGCAGCATTCGTGAACACGAGCCCCCCAGCCCCCCCATGCTCGGCAAGCCCAGTAACGGCGCCTGTCGCGTAAGACTGCGTGATCGTGCCTTCATTGTCGCCGACGAGTCCCCCGGCGCCGCCGTCCCCATCGACGGCCGCACTGCTGCCGGCGCGGGCGATGAGCCCGTAGTTCGTGCCGACTAGCCCCCCCACTATGGCGCCGTCATCGCTGCCTGAGGCGATTCTTCCCGACGAGAACGTATTGACGATCGTCCCGTAGTTGTTGTTCGCCAGGATCCCGCGGCTTGGGCCCGCCAGCGCCGTGTCTACATTTGCATTGATGTTCAGGTCCCGCACGACACCACCAGCCGCGACCATGTGGAATAAGCCGTTGAGGTTCGGCGAAATATGGGAAATCGTATGCCACATGCCGTCGAACTGCCCCGAGAACGATGCCTGCGAATCGCCGAGTGTAGTAAATGCGGAGCCGCTCGCGTCGATATCCTTGCCGAGCGCGTAGACCCCGGCGAGATTGTTTTGGATGCTCTGCAGATCCGCGACCGAATTGACGAGCTGGTATCCGGTGATCTGCGTGACGAGGCCGCTATAAAGCGGCGAGGCCCATCCTCTATTCGCGATCAGTTGCCCAGGGCTATAGGTGCCGTTCATATCGTAGAGCAGGCTTGCGATACCGGTGCTCGCCGACCAATCAATAGTACCGTTGTTACGCACGCCGCCACCGTTGTCGATGCCGGTCGTATCGGCGCGCAGCGTCAGGTCAGCACTGCCCTTGTTCGCGAGGGTCGCGCCCGGGTCGACCGTGACCGATCGATATGCGCCGAGCGTAAGCGATGCGTTCCCGTTCCACTTCAGATTGGACGCCACGTCGATGTCGCCCGTGCGGTTTGCGCCGCCTGTCGTTTCGAGGTCGACCGACGTCCCCGCACTCAAGCTATGGCCGAGCGAGGCGGCAGCGGCACCGTCGATCGTGAACTGTCCAGACGATACATTCCATTGATCCGCCTTGACCAACGGCGTGATGTCTTTCGAGCCCAGCCGAACTTGAGCCCCATCGGTATCGACCGTCCCACCGGCGCCGTTGGCGTTGTGCGCCTCGATGGTACCGCCCAGAGACACCGCACCCGAATCGGCAACTAGCCAGACGTGTCCATTGCGTTCGGCCGTGCCCGTCGCGCGAATCGTAGTGTGATCGCCTGCCATGGCAAAGATATTGCCGTCGGCGGCTTGCAGGTTCACTTGCGCGGCGCTGATCGGTCCGCCGTTTACGATTGCCCCGTTGCTGCCCGTTTCCACGAAGACTTGCTGTCCAGTCGAAGAGTCTTGCAAGAGGACCTTCTTTCCCACGCCGATCTCGGCCGTGCCTTTGGGCGCGCTCACGCTGCCGAGGTTATCGACTTCATCGGCAGAGATCAGAAAGACATCTCCGTCGGTCGAGCCGATTTTGCCTAGGTTGACGACGCGGCGCGTGGAAGCGCCCGATAGGGTCAGCGGGCCGCCGTTCATGAACGAAGCGTTGTCCGTATCGAGCGTCGATGCGACGAAGCGTCCGCCGGTGGAGATGACACCGCCGCGTCCGACCACGATCCCCTGCGGATTGACCAAATAGACGCTGCCGGTAGCCGTGAGCGTGCCGAGAATGGACGACATATTTCCGCCCGTGACTCGATTCAACGTCGCTCCGCTCCCGTTATCGAAGGCGACACGGTTGCCGGCGCCGATGGAAAAGCTATTCCAATCGATCACGCCGCGCGTCGACGTTTGATTAATCGTGAGCGCACCGCACGAACCCGCGATCGAACCGCTACCCGCAACGAAATGCCCTCCGTTCGGCAGCGGCCCCGCATACGCTGATTGCGCGGCGCCATATAGGGCAGCCACCGCGATTGTCATGAGTGTGGGCTTGATTTTAAAGCTCCATCCGTCGTTGCCGCTCATCCGTCCCTCCGATCGATTTGGTTATACAGCTGCTTGCGGGGTTTCTTCATAACATTGAAACACCATGGCAATTATTGAATCGAATTAGAAATAGAGAGGCGCCTATTTATGCCAAATTCTCGTTATTTCCCGCCAGGCTGCTTGGCGCGCGGGATCGATTGTGCCTATGCGAGTTCAATGGCGCTGACGCTGGCCGAATATCGGACCGAGAAAAACTAAAGCAATAAGGAATGACCGAAGTGGCAGCGGCTGCGGTAGTCGCAATAGGGAGGCGGCGCGGCCCGCAGTGCGCCAGCGGAGCACCATAATTGTGAGAACGGCCTGATGGCAGATCCTATCGCAGTTGGGAAGAGAAAGTTAATCGATATGATTAGATCCGCTAGCTCACCCATGCTTGAGGCGGGAGTCGAACAAGACAACAGAGCGGTGATCCTCAGCACGCCTCTCGGGGCACAGATGCTGCTGCCTCAGGGAGTCGTCGGCGAGTCTCGTATCGGATAAGATGGCGAATTCACGGTCGCGAGCGCCCGCGCGGGGAAAATAGACATTCTGAAAGGCGAGAAAGGATGTGCAGGCGTTAGAGGAATGATTCAAATCGAATGGTTGGTTGTCCGGCACAGCAATGCGGCGCTTTGAATTTGGCAGGTCATTCGCCGCTTTGGACATGTTGCGTTTGCGCGCCAACCGGTGGTTTACTAGCGGTGCCTCATTTTGTCTTGGTATGCTTGCGCCGCGCTGCCGCACTCGGCAGCCAGGGAAACCACCGGACCGCCTACCAAGCAGGCCGGCGCCCCAATGCGCAAAGCGCAGCATCGGGGTCGATCGAACCACTCGAGGAGTCAACGTGAAAAAATTGTTAGCCGCCGTGACCATCGCCACGCTCGCCATGTCGGCCGGCGTGGCGCAAGCGAAAGACTGGAAGCAAATCCGCATCGGTGTCGACGCGAGCTATGCCCCCTTCGAATCGAAAGCGTCGGACGGCAAGCTCGTCGGCTTTGACATCGATCTCGGCAACGAGATCTGCAAACGCCTGCACGCGAAATGCGTCTGGGTGGAAAACGACTTCGACGGGATGATTCCCGGTTTGAAGGCGAAGAAATTCGACGGCGTCCTTTCGTCGATGACGATCACGCCTGAGCGCCAAAAAGAAATCGCGTTCTCCAAGCCGCTGTTCGACACGCCTACTGCGCTCGTCGCGAAGAAGGGCTCGGGCCTGAAACCGACGGCTGAATCGCTGAAGGGCAAATCGGTCGGGGTCGAGCAAGGTACGACGCAAGAGAAGTACGCGAAAGACAACTGGGCCTCCAAGGGCGTGAACGTCGTTCCCTATCAGAACCAAGACCAGGTTTATCAAGACCTGATCTCGGGCCGGCTTGACGCCGCCTTGCAAGACAAGGTGCAGGCGGAAGTCGGCTTCTTGAAGCAAGCGCGCGGTGCAGGATTCGAGCAGGCCGGCGACGAGATCAAGAGCGGCGCGGCCGCCATGGGGATGCGCAAGGAAGACACGGATCTCAAGAAGGCGGTTGACGGCGCGATCGACGGCATGATGAAGGACGGCACGTACAAGAAGCTCGAAAGCAAGTATTTCGACTTCGACGTCGCGCCGAAGGGCTGATCGTCGGCCGGGCGTAACCGCCCGGCGCCAGAGGAAACACACGGCCACCGCCGATGACAAGTTGAGGGCTCCGGGTCGAACCGGGGCCCTTTTCGCGACGGCAAGCCGCCATGACGTTTTGGATGCTGCGGCGCGGCCGACGTACAATCAGGCACCGTTCCCTCGTTGCGCGGCGTGCATGAGCGGCGCCCCAAATCGCTATGCAAAAGAACACCCATCCGCTGATTTCTCCTGCGCTCGGCACCGCGCGTGCGTTGACGAGCTTTCACTACGGCCCGGGCGGCGGTCAGAAGGTCTACGTGCAATCCTCGCTGCATGCCGACGAGCTGCCCGGCATGCTCGTCGCCTGGGAGCTGCGCCGCAAGCTAGCGGCACTGGAAGCCGCAGGCCAGTTACGCGCCGAAATCGTCGTCGTACCGGTACCGAACCCGATCGGCCTCAATCAGCACGTGCTGGGGCAAATGATCGGGCGCTTCGAGACCAACACGGCGACCAACTTCAACCGTAATTTCTACGATCTGGCGACACTCGTGACGACGCGTGTCGAAAACCGGTTGACCGGCGACGCCGCGGCTAATCTGCGCGCCATACGGGAGGCGATGCACGAAGGGCTCGCGGCCCAAACGCCGCGTACCGAGCTCGAATCGCAGCGCCTCGCTTTGCAGCGGCTTTCATGCGATGCCGACATCGTGCTCGATCTGCATTGCGATTTCGAGGGCGCCATGCATCTCTATACGAACCCGGAACTGTGGCCCGACGTCGAACCCCTTGCCCGCTATCTCGATGCGAAGGCGTCGCTGCTCGCACTCAATTCGATCGGCAATCCGTTCGACGAAATTCACAGCTTCTGCTGGTCGGAACTGCGCGCGCGCTTCGGCAGCCGTTTCCCGATTCCGAACGGATCGATCTCGGTGACGATCGAGTTGCGGGGCCAGGCCGATGTCTCATACGGCCATGCAGAGCATGACTCTCAGGCGATTGTCGAATACCTGACGCAGCGCGGACTCATCGAAGGCACGCCGGCGCACTTGCCGCCGCTTGCCTTCCCCGCGACGCCGCTCGCAGGCACCGAGCCGCTGATTGCCCCGATCTCGGGCGTCATCGTATTCCGTACACCGGCCGGCATTTGGATCGAACAAGGACAGGCAATCGCGGACATCGTCGACCCGTTGACGGATCGCGTCGAAACCGTCAAGAGCGGCACGGCGGGCGTGCTGTATGCGCGGCATCGGACGCGTTTCGCGACGGCGGGCATGGAAGTGGCGCGAATTGCCGGCGCGACGCCGCTGCGCAGCGGCAGCTTGCTGTCAGCGTGAAGCGTCGCCGAAGCGGCGTCGTACGGCGGCCTAAGTCAGGAAAAAGCGGCAAGTCTCGATCATCGAGACGATGTCCGCTGAGGTGACAGTTGAGCCCTCGATCGACCCAAGACGCGGGCGAATCACCTGCTTGATGAGGCCGGCGTACACGAACACGGAAGTCGGCGCCAAATGCTCGAAGCCTTTTGCAATGTAGTCGTCGCAAAGCTCGTTGAGCATGAGGCCATTATTCAATGGCGCTATAGCTACCAGTCTAGCGACCAATCGAAAGTGTGACACAGCGTTACAAGCTGGGACGCGACGACACTGGGAAAGCCTTGTCTTTCAGCCGGTTACCCGCATCTTCAAGCCTTGATGGGGCACCCCGACACACGCCAAAACACCCCTCTTAAGTTTGGCTTAATTCTAGGCTGCGACTATGTACACATACCACCCCTGTTGAGCCGCCGGAACATCGGCGGCGTCTTTTTATTCTCCTTCGCGTGGTGCCCGCACTGTCCTTGCGGTGCCGGAAACGGAAACGGCGATGATCGAAGATACGGTGTTCAAGCATCTAAGAACGATGCTCAAGCGCGAGCATGCGTTACCGGTCCAAAGCTGCCGCGTGTCGCTGCCCGTGCAGCGTCCCTGGGGGCGCACTTACCGGCTGGTCGAGTGGACGATGTATAAGGATGCACCTTCGCACCGCTGCGTCGTGCCAGCCGAGTATTCCGACACGGACATCGCCCGGCTCGTTGCGTCGCACGTGCCCGGGCGGCTCTACGTCAGCGAGGTCTGCTGACCCGCGGCCAAGCCACCCTACCTAGGACCTACGGTGCGACACGATCGGCTCCGTTCTACCGTTCGGTAAGCACTCGATCAGCCAGCACGCGATACGCGTCAGCGACGCGTTCGTGCTCGCTGCAACGCCACTGAGCCATGCGCAGCGGTATCATGTATCGGTTCTCACGGCGCGCCGCAGCGTTCTCTCGCAGCGTTCTCTCGCAGCGTTCTCTGTTAGGCTCGCGCGTTCACCACCCCCTCAAATCCAACGTTCTTCGATGGACAATACATTCAACGAGCGTGGCGTCATGATCACGCGCAACGGGCTAAGCGCGGGCGGCCAGATTTTTGCGTTGCGCGAAATTACGGGCGTACGCATCGAGACGGTTCAAAAAAACAAAATCCTGCCGCTGTCGCTTTCGCTCGCCGGCGCCGCCGGCTTGGTGGCGGGCGGCATCTCTCGCTCGGGGGCGGCGCTAACGCTCGGCGTCATGCTGGTCGTCGTCGGCATTCTGACGTGGCTCACGCAGGACATCACACATCGGATCATGATTACGACGCACACGGGCGAGCGGGAAGCGCTCGCGAGCCCCGATCCCGATTTCGTCAAGCGTGTGGAGCAGGCACTGCAAGGCGCGCTCGAATCACTGCAGCGGGCGACTACGCAATAGCCGTGACGGCGCAAGAAACCGGCTCGCAGCCCGCAACACGCCGCTACGAGCCCGCCCGCGCGGCACCGCCCGCATCGGCCGCGCCGGCGCTCAAGCCGCCTCCCCCTTCTGATCGGCATCGAGCATCAACGGTTTGACCCGCCAGATATGCTGCGCATATTCCGCGATCGTACGATCCGATGAGAACCGTCCCATGCCGGCCACGTTTTCGATGCAGCTTGCCGTCCAAGCGCGGGGATCGCGAAAGCGGGCGTCGACGGCATCTTGCGCGGCGGCGAACTCGGCGAAGTCCGCCAACACCATGTAGTGATCGCCCCAATCCACCAGCGTGTGAAAGATGTCGGAGAACCGGTGGGGATCGCCGTCCGAGAAGTAGCCCGTGCGAATCTGATCCAACGCAAGCCGCAGTTGCGAGCCGCGCTCGTAAATTTCGCGCGGCCGATAGCCCGACGCACGCAATGCGCTGACACCGTCGGCGGTATGCCCGAAGATGAACATATTCTCTCGCCCGACGGCTTCGCATATTTCGATGTTGGCGCCGTCCATCGTGCCGATCGTCAGTGCGCCGTTGAGCGCGAGCTTCATGTTGCCCGTGCCTGAAGCCTCCGTGCCCGCCATCGAGATCTGTTCCGACAGATCGGCAGCGGGAATCAAGCGCTCGGCCACGCTCACGCCATAGTTCGGCACGAATACCACCTTCAACCGATCGCCCACGAGCGGGTCCCGATTGACCTTCTCGCCCACGTCGCCGATAAGCCTGATGATCGTCTTCGCCATCTTGTACGCCGATGCGGCTTTGCCGGCGAAGATAACGACGCGCGGCACCCAATCTTCATTGGGGCTGGCACGAATGCTGTTGTAACGCACGATCACGTGAAGCAGGTTCAGCAACTGGCGCTTGTACTCGTGAATACGCTTTACCTGCAGGTCGAACAGCGCATCGGGATGGATCGTACAACCGGTCTCGTGCAGAAGATACTGCGCAAGCCGAATCTTGTTACGCCGCTTGGCCGCACGAAATTCGGACGTGAAGGACGGATCGTTCTTCAACTCACGCAGCTTGGCCAGCTCGAACAGATGGGTGCGCCAGCGCGGGCCGATCTGCGCATCGATCAACGCCGACAGCGGCCGGTTCGCCTGCGAAAGCCAACGCCGCGGCGTAATGCCGTTCGTGACATTCGTGAAGCGCTCAGGAAAAAACCGTGCGAATTCGCTGAAAAACTCCCGCTCCATCAGTTGCGAGTGCAACTGCGACACACCGTTGACTTTCTGGCTCGCGACGATCGCAAGATGCGCCATACGCACGCGGCGCTGCCCGTATTCGTCAACGAGCGAAACGCGGCGAATCACCTCGATGTCGTGGCCGAAATGCTCGCTTGCTTCTTTCAGAAAATCGGCGTTGATATCGAAGATAATTTCGAGGTGCCGCGGCAAAAGCCGCGCGAGCATGTCCACGTCCCATGTCTCGAGCGCCTCGGGCATCAGCGTGTGATTCGTATACGAGAACACCTGATGCACCATCTTCCAGGCCCGATCCCACGTCACGCGATGCACGTCGACGAGCAAGCGCATGAGTTCGGGGATGGCAAGCACCGGGTGGGTGTCGTTCAAATGAATCGCCACCTTCTCGGCAAAACGCCCGAACGTACTGTGCGTGCGCTGATAGCGGCGAATCAAATCCTGCATCGTCGCGGAAATGAAAAAGTACTCCTGACGCAAGCGCAACTCGCGGCCGGCGGGTGTCGAGTCGTCGGGATAAAGCAAGCGCGACACGTTCTCCGAGTGCTCCTTCGCCTCCACCGCGCGGCGATAGTCGCCTTGATTGAATGCGGAGAGATCGAGCTCTTCCGTTGCGCGCGCGGACCACAGCCGCAACGTGTTCGTCGCACTCGTGCCGAAACCGGGTATCACGGTATCGAACGCCATTGCGTTGACGTGCTCGGTGTCGACCCATTCGGAGCGCCCGTCTCGCACGATCGTGCGTCCGCCGAAATGCACAACGTACTGCACTTCGGGGCGCCGGAACTCCCACGGGTTGCCCGCGCGCAACCAATAGTCAGGGGTCTCGACTTGCTCGCCCCCGACGATTTGCTGGCGGAACATGCCGTACTCATAGCGAATCCCATAGCCGAAACCCGGAATGGCGAGCGTTGCCATCGAATCGAGAAAGCATGCGGCCAGCCGGCCCAGGCCACCGTTGCCGAGCGCGGCATCGGGCTCGAGGTCGATCACGGCCTCCATATCGACGCCAAGGCTCGCGAGCGCCTCTTTCATTTGATCGTAGATGCCGAGTGCCAGCAGCGCATTGGTGAATGTGCGGCCGATCAGAAATTCCATCGACAAGTAATAGACGCGTTTCACGTCTTGCTCGTATTGCTGCCGCGTGGTCTTCATCCAGCGGGCGACGAGCCGATCGCGCACGGCGAGCGCCGCGGCATTGAGCCAATCCTGCGGCCTGGCCGCCACGGCGTCCTTGCCCACGCCGTACATCAATCGATTGGAGATGGAGCGCCGAAGTGCATCGACGGTACTGTTGAGCTGGTCGAAATCCAGATCGACGGCTGTCATCGAATCCCTCCTCTTGCAAACAGCGGCACGCGCTTTGCTGTAGCGCCGCGCTCGGCGCCTACCGCGAAAACATTCAGGTTACGCCATTTTGAGCCGATGGGAAGCCGATGCTTACCCCGCGGACGTGCCCATACAACATTGGCGCGCCGACGGCAAACACCTACTATGAAAGAATCGAGGCCGCTCCACGGAGATCGATATGACAACCCAAACGAATATTCATGCGGTCATCGGCATGCTTCACGCGCAGGAGCTGTTGACGCTCTCCGTCATCCGTTCGCTCCCGCCCGATACGCGCTGTAAAATCGCCGACGAATTAAAGGTGCATGCCGAGCTGTCGAGTCAGCCTCAACCGAGTGCAGCGGGCGATCGGGATGCGCTGGAAGCGTTCCACGCACACGTGAAACGGCTTTCGATCCTGCTTGCCTCGGTATCGTGACCAGGGCCGTGACCTGGGCCGTAACTTTGCAAGACGTGGGCCGCGTGCGCGCTCGAAGTCACACCGTGAGCACGCCGGGTGCCCGATGATGCAACACGGTCAGCGCGGCAGATAAGCAAGCGGATCGACCGGCTTGCCTGCACGTCGGATCTCGAACTCGACGCTGCCGCGTCCCTGCGAATCGGTGCCCATCTCGGCGATGGGCTGCCCCTTCTTGACGGCATCGCCCTCTTTGACGAGGACATCGCCGTTGACGGCATACCCGGAAACGACGTCGCCGCCGTGTTTGACGACGACGAGCGACTTGTATTGATCGATGCCGGCGCCGACGTAGATAACGTTACCGTCGGCCGCTGCCTTCACGGCTTCATCGGGGCGCCCGGTAATGACGATGCCCTTCACGTTACCTGCATCGGTCAACCGCGCGACCTGTCCATAGGCCGGCCATGCTGGGCGCACGACGATCCCCTCGGCGCCGGCCGCATTACCGAGTGCCCGCCCCGGCTGCGGCGCGACGCGCAGGACCTGCCCCGGTGTCAGCATGGCCGTGCGAGGCAAATTGTTCCAAGCGGCTAAGTCTTCGACGCGTTGGCCGAATGCGGCGGCGATGCCCGGCAACGTGTCGCCCGGATTCACGCGGTAATAGCCGGCGGGAACCCCGGTACGCTGCGGTGCAGACTGCGATGCAAAAGGCGATTGGCCGAACCAATCCCCCGTCGCGCAGCCACCCAATAACGTCGCGCCGGCCAATGCCAAGGCGGCCGGAGCCCATGCAAAGCGCTGTCGGGTAGGGAAGCTCATTGTTTTCACTCTCGGCCCTCGATCGATGCGATGCTGCATTGCTCATTCGATCCGGCAGCAGGCAGAGGAGCCGCTTGCCGCGAATCGCCCGGACGTCTATCTTTCACGTCTCTTACGTCGGTCGTCGACCACGATCGTATTCGCCGAGCATCGCACACCCAGGCACGAAAAAGCAAAATGAAACTGGCCCGGGCCTTTGCGAGGCCACGAGCCAGCGGGGTCTGCTTCCTGCTAACCGATCGCGTCTGTCTGACCGCTCAAGAGCGATCGCGTTCCGCTCAGCGGCTTACCGGCCGAAGAACGTGGGCTGGGTACCGTCGGGGTTCAGCCGCTGATCCTGTCCACCCGCCGCCATGCCTGCCTGTGAGGAGCCTGCCGCGACGCCGCCGTAACCGCTGGACGTGGCCATGTCGCCGGCCGCTACCGCAGAACCTTGCTCGGCGCGCACACGCTGCTCAGCCGCTTGAATGTCGTTCGGGTAGTACGGATCGTTCGCCAGAGCGGGGTTGTAACCTGCCTGTTCGACTTGGATCAGCTCTTGTTTGACCTCTGCACGCGTCTTCGGGCCGTTGTTGTCCGTGGATTGCGCGAACGAAGCAAACGGGAGCGACAAAGCGGAAACCGCAGCGATGGCATATACGATTGACTTCATGATTAACCTCCGAAACTTTATTTGCCGCATGCGGTGTGCCGCGGCGATTGACTTCAGTCTAGTCGGCTAATCACCTAGGGAAAACCACTAATTGGACGAAATTGAATTGTCGAATCCGCAACAATTAACGCACTAATTTGGCGCATTTCTGCTGAAATCAGCCGTAATCATGGGCCGTATCGAACCCGTGCCCCTGGGCACGGGTCGTGCTCTCACCCTCGCTGCTTCGGCGCCGTTTGCCGTTCCCCGTCGCCCGTGCCGTGCGTTCCAAGCGGTCGATAGGGACTTACGACCACGTTGCGTGGAAGCTTCCCTCCCGATCGATGCGCTCGAACGTATGCGCACCGAAGAAATCGCGCTGGGCCTGGACTAGATTTGCCGGCAACCGCTCCGATCGGTATGCGTCGAAGTAGGCGATGGCCGACGCGAATGCGGGTACCGGCACGCCCGCGGTCACCGCCGCCACGACGATATCGCGCAACGCAGCTTGATAGCCTTCGGAAATCTCGCGGAAATACGGATCGAGCAGCAGGTTCGCGAGCTTTGGATCATGCGTATAGGCATCGGTGATCTTCTGCAGAAATCGCGCACGGATGATGCAGCCGGCCCGGAAGATCTTGGCGATGCCGCCAAAGTCGAGGCTCCAGTGATACTCCTCGGAGGCCGCGCGCAACTGCGAAAAGCCTTGCGCATAGGAAATCACCTTGCTCAAATACAGCGCGCGGCGCACCGCTTCGATAAAGCTGTCGCGATCGCCCGCGAATGGCTTATTTGCAGGGCCGGAAAGTACTTTGCTCGCCGCGACGCGCTGCGTTTTGAGCGATGACAGCACGCGGGCGAACACCGATTCGGTGATGAGCGGCAACGGCACGCCAAGATCCAGCGCATTCTGACTCGTCCATTTGCCCGTACCCTTTTGCGCGGCGCGATCGAGAATGACATCGACGAGATCGCGGCCGGTCTCATCGTCGCGTTTGCGGAAAATTTTCGCGGTGATGTCGATGAGGTAGCTGTCAAGTTCACCCTTGTTCCATTCGGCGTAGACTTCGGCAAGCTCGGCGTTGGTCAAGCCGGCTACCTGCTTGAGCACGGCATAGCTTTCGGCAATGAGTTGCATGTCGCCGTACTCAATGCCGTTATGCACCATCTTCACGAAGTGGCCGGCCCCATCGGGACCCATATACGCGACGCACGGCTCGCCGTCGGGCGCTTTCGCCGCGATCTGCGTCAAGATCGGCGCGATGAGGTCATAGGCGTCGCGCGGCCCGCCCGGCATGATCGCCGGCCCTTTGAGCGCGCCCTCCTCGCCGCCGGATACACCGGTCCCGATGAAATGCAACCCCGCTTGCGCGAGTTCGCGATTGCGGCGAATGGTATCGGTGAAATGCGTATTGCCGCCATCGATCAGCACGTCTCCTTCGTCGAGCAGCGGCTTGAGTGCGGCGATCGTCGCATCGGTCGGCTCGCCGGCCTTCACCATCATCAAAATACGCCGCGGCTTTTCGAGCGAAGCGACGAATTCATCGAGTGAATGCGCCGGCACGAGCTTGCGGTCCGGACACTGCGCGACAAGTTCGTCCGTCCTCTCGGGGCTGCGGTTGTAGATCGCGACCGTATAACCACGGCTTTCGATATTGAGCGCTAGATTGCGGCCCATTACCGCGAGACCGATGACGCCAATGGCGGGTTTGCTCATTTGTCGAATTCTCCAAGATACCGACGTTGCGGCACAGCCGGCCGCGCACGCCGCGACGGATTGACGTTCAACGATAAGGCGCCGCGGAAAGAATGCGCGCGGCCACGGTGGCCAGCGCATCGCCGCACGGCGCTTCGACTTTCAGCGAGAACAAGGAATCTGCACGTGTCTGCCCGATATTCACCGCGGCAATCGGCGTGCCAGCACTCGCCGCCCACAGGCAAAACCGATAGCCCGAAAAGACCATCAACGAGGAACCCACGACCAGCATTGCATCGGCAGCCTCGAGCGCTTGCGCGGCCAGGCTCACGCGATCGCGCGGCACGTTTTCGCCGAAGAACACGACGTCGGGCTTGAGCAGGCCGCCGCAATGCGGACACGCCGGCACGCGAAAATCGTCGAGCGCGCCCCACTCGAGATGCGCGTCGCCGTCGGCGGACACCGCGGCACTCGCATCCGCAAGGGTCGGGTTATCGCGCAACAACAGTGTTTGGATCGCAGCGCGCCCGTGGCGGCCCCCGCAATCGAGGCAGCGCACTTCGTCGATGCTGCCGTGCAATTCGACGACATCCGTGCTGCCGGCACGTTGATGCAGCCCATCGACGTTTTGCGTGACGAGACGCGCGATGCGGCCCGCTGCGCCAAGTTGCGCCAGTGCGCGATGTGCGGCGTTCGGGTGGGCCCGCGCGAGCATCGGCCATCCGACCATGCTGCGCGCCCAATAGCGGCGCCGAGCGTGCTCGGAATCGCGAAACGCTTGCCATTGAATCGGCTGCGCACGTATCCACTCACCCTTGAGATCTCGATAGCCGGGAATACCGGACGCGACGCTCACGCCAGCCCCGGTCAGCACGAATAGCCGCTCGTGCCGCTCGATAAATCTACTCAGTGCGTCGAAGGCGGCGGCGCGCGAGGCGGGACCGGCAGATAAAAGCTCGGGCAGTCGAATCGGAGCGAGCGATGCGGTCATGATGAGCGGCAACTCCTCCCACGCTAATGGCGAACGGCAAACGGCGAGTGGCAAGTGGTGTGCAACCGTGGGCTGCAACGACGCGAATTCTACGCCGATCGACGTACGAGCGTTGGCGGCATTCGCGCGTGCACTCGCCTGCGCGCCTTGATTCGATGGGGCAGGTTAGACGCGCGGCGACATTCGCCATGTGCGCCGTGGAATCATTTCGAAACACTTTCAAGAGACGCGAGCAAACGTAAGCAGCGGCATTGCGATGGGACGCTGAGCATCACCGAAAGGAGAATCAGCCTAGGCACCGCGCATCGCTAGCGCGAGCCTGCTTTATAACAGCGGACACGCCGTCACGCTGTTGCCGGCGTCTGCGCAGCGTCGCTCGTAGTCGCGCAAGTAGGCGCGTTCGGCCTCGTCGAGCAGGTCGACATCGATGAGATCCCAATCGTATCCAACCGTCACGAGATTTTCGAACTCGACCGTTCCGCGCTTGCTTGCACTCGGGTAAATGACGACGACGTTTTCGATCCGCACGCCGCCTTTGCCGGCCACATAAATGCCCGGCTCGATCGAGATAACGGCGTGGGGCACGAGCGCGTAGGTCGAGCCAGGTGCGAAACGCACGCCGCCTTCATGCACGTGGATGCCGATACCGTGTCCGGTGCCGTGATTGAAATCGTAGCCGTGCGCGCGGCAAACGGCGCGCACAGCGTCGTCGACGTCCTGCCCCGTGGCCCCTGCCGGAAAGCGCGTGACGAGTCCCTTGATGCAGGCCTTCAATGCAATCGTGTAGATGTCCCGCTGCCACGGCTGTGCCCGTGTGGCCGCATCGGTCTTGCGCAGCACGACGCGCGTGCAGTCGGTGGCGAAGCCGCTTTCGTAGTAGGCGCCGCTGTCGAGCAGCACGAGTTCGCCGTCTTCGAGCACGGCCTCGCGGCTTGCGTCCGCATAGTGTGCCAACGCACTATGGGCACCGTGCGCGGCAATGGTCGTGAATGTCAGTCCCACCGCACCACGCGCGGCGTAGGCATCGTTGATCTTGCGCGCAAGATCGTATTCCGAATGCGGCTGCCCCGGCTCGCCGTATTTGGCCCACCGCATCGTCTGCGCGATGGCAGCGCTGCTGCGGGCGAAGGCATCGCCGAACTGGTCGAGCGCCTGCAGCGTTTTCGATGCTCGCATCGATTCGACCGGGCTGAAGTGCGTATGGTGCGCACTCGGCCATACGCTGCACAATGCATCCGGCACCGAGCAGTTGACAGCATTGGGGCTATAGCAAACGTCATCGACGTCGAACAGCGCGAGAAAGCGGGCGAGCGCGGTCCAATCGTTTCGGAACACCTGCAGCTTCGGATAGGCTTCGAGCAGGACCTCGCATTGCTCGCAGCTCTGCGGCAAATATAGCGCGGCTTGTTCGCCGATAACGAACAAATACCCCAGGTGCGAAGACGCATTCGGCATATGGTAGCCGCGGCTGTTCAGTAGGTAGCCGATGTCGTCCGCAGCGCAGGTAAGCCAGCAGACACGCGCCTTGGGTGCGCGTAGGTGCGCGCGCAAGCGATCGTTTAATTCGCCGATGTTGCCTGCGACGGCCGTGCCCGTCATCGATTCGGGCAACTCAAAGATCGGCCTGTCCACTTGCCACCCCGGCAGGGCGATGGCACGGTCGATTTCGCGCGCCGTCAGTGCCGTCCAACGCAGCGCGCCGCGGCGCGTGCCCTGCAGCAGCTCCTCGCGCTGCGCGACGCTCGTGCGCCGCGCATCGTAGCCCACCGAGCACAGTACATCCGCATGCGTTGTAAGCCAACTCGTGAGCGCCGACCAGATCGGTTCGCCCAGTTCGAGCTTTTTCAATTGCACGCGGGCTTTATCGCATTGCGCCTCGGCCTGCAGGTGATAGCGGCCATCGACGAACAACACGAATTGCGGCACGCCGATACTCGCTGCAGCGGCCTCGCTCAGGAATACGCCCGATCCGGCCGATCCGTCGAACCCGGACAACGCAAACCGCTGGCTATTGCGACGCGGCACATATTCGCTGAGAAACTCGTCTTGCGACGTCACGACGAGCGCTTCGAGTTCCAACGCATCGAGCAGTTCGCCAAGGCGCGCTTGAGTATCGGCTACTGTAGGCTCGTAGGCCGGAACATCGGAAAAGTGGTATCGAAGTCGATCGATCATCGCATCTGCTCGTTCGGTAAACGCACGTATCGTGGGTCCCATAGACCCACGCAAAAGCTACCTTCGAGGCGAATTTGCGTCAAGCTAAAATTTAGGTGGTACTTAAATATTGCAGCGTTTTGCAGCCGTGTCGCAGGCGACGACGGGGCCGCAGGCAGCGCGGTACAATGCGCGCTTGCGACTGCCGGACCCTCCCCGCGGCGCCGATTCGCGTCGAGGCAGTGCGTCGGCGGTACGTTGCAGGGCGCAGCGCCCGCCTTCACGAGGATTCATGGATTCGGATATCAATCACATCGGCCAGCGCATACGGCGCCTGCGCCGGGAATCGAAAATGACGCTGCTCGAAGTCGCGACGGCTTCGAGCCTATCGGTGGGTTTCTTGTCGCAGGTGGAACGCAATCTCACCGGCATCTCGATCTCGTCCCTCGTGAACGTAGCGAAAGCTTTGAGCGTACCGCTCGGCGCCCTGCTCGAACATCCGCGTCAAGCGCAACCCGATTCGCACGAGGGGCGGCGCGAGTCGTATCGAGTCGGCCCCATGCAGCAGCGCTACGAGCGACTATCCACGACGTTCGACGGCAGCCTGCTCAATGCCGTCAAGGTGCGAATGATGGAAGGCTACAGTTCCGAATGGGTGGCGCATAGCGGCGACGAGTTCGTCTACGTCCTGTCGGGCCAGGTGCGCTACACGCTGCGCAAGAAGGATTATCCGCTGGCGGCGGGCGACTCGCTGCATTTCAACGCGCAGGAGCGCCACCGCGTCGTGAATGTCGGAGCGGGCCCGGCCGAACTTATCGTAGTCGGTACGTTGCCGCTGTTCGACGACGATCAAACGCAGTTCGCCGCGGTCGAAAGAAAACCGAAAAGCCGCGCCACAGCCGCCAAGAAAACGAAAACCGCAGCACCGTTGTCAGCGGCGCAAGCGCGCACCCCGCGTAAGCCCGCGAACACCAAAGCGACGGCGGCGAAGAAGTCGCCAAAAGGGAGCGGCAGCAAGCGCTAACCGAACGCTAAGCCAGTGCTATCCCAGCGCCTAGCCGAGCAACGCGGGCCGCGATCGATCAAGGGGCCCGCATCGCCGCTCTACGTCAAATCACTCGAGCGACGACTGGCGTCCCGCGCCGCGCGACCTGAAATGGTAAAT
>Ga0207705_10000434_pt1 | contig 36471 bp, 32 predicted proteins | sample KBSC13metaG_FD_184314 | JGI IMG/M metagenome (GOLD analysis project Ga0207705, IMG submission 184314) | Corn rhizosphere microbial communities from Kellogg Biological Station, Michigan, USA - KBS C1-3 metaG (SPAdes) (version 2) | ecosystem: Host-associated > Plants > Roots > Rhizosphere > Soil ... | reverse complement strand
CGATCTCGATAACGACGGCCATATAAGAGCCGTGGCCTCTGCAAACGGTACCGTATGGGTTACCTTCGGTCGCCCGCTCCAGCGGATGTTCGCTCTGGATGCGGCGACGGGTATTCCTAAATGGAGTGTTCCCCTGACCCAGGAAGAGTCCAGGTACAGGCCGCCAACCCTCTTAATAACCGATACCAATCTGGTAGTTCTTGGAGAAAATGGGGGCAGTGTAAGCGCTTTCGACGGAGGCACAGGGAAGTTTGCATGGAAGTTTCAGATGGAAGCCAACGGCGGAGCGCCCTGGCTCTGTCAGGAGAATGGCGTTCTTTATGCGACCACCGTCTCCGGAACCGTCTACGCGTTGGTAAGCGCCACTGGAACCGTAAAATGGAAACAGAACCTGGAGGAGCAAATCTGGGCACAGCCCGCTTTGGACAGACGCGGCACACTCTACCTCGGCACACGCCACAATACCCTTTTGGCACTGAGCACGCAAACCGGAGAGCGCCTATGGAGACACTATTTTGGCTGGTCGATGACCAGCATCCCTGATGGTGACTACGTTTCGCCTGCCATCGGCCCTAAGGGAATGGTCTATGCAGCCTCCACGGATCACTACCTCTATGCGCTGCAGCGTCCGTAGTCTATAAATCGGATGGAAACCGTCCTCGTTCCGAAATCTCTGCTTCGGAACGAGGCATCCTCGCACAGGCCAACATTGTGACGGCGTCACCTCGATTCGGGAACGAGCCAGTAGATATAGTCGGTATCGACAGTCTCTCCACCCAGTTGATCCACCAGCAGCGCGATCTGGCCCCGATGGTAGAGGGCGTGCCCGATCAGTTGCATGACCTGCCCCTCGGTCGGCAAGGTCCATCGCCCGCCTCCCTCCGAAAAGGTGAAGCCCTGCGCCAATTTGGCGTCGTCGAGACCGTTGAGGTAGTCCGTCCATCCCGCTTCCAGGGCAGTAAAACGTGGCCGCAAGGTAGAGAGATCGCTTGATTCGTCCCACCAGGCGACCAGGTCGCGTGCGTCTCCGCGCATGTGCGTTAACCAGTTCTCGCGGCAAGCGGCGAGATGATCGGCCAGTGTGACTGCCTGCTGAAAACGCGGATCGGTGCGGTTGGCTTCCGGAACCGATCCGAGCATGGTCAGCATCTTGTCGTCACAGTCTATTTCGTATTCATACAGTTTCCGATAACCCTCGATTTGAGACATGAGAAACCCTCCATAGAGATAGCAAGTAAAGAATCAGCGGGGAAACCCGACATAAATACACGGAAATATAGTTCGATTCTCGCCCGACGAAATCCTGCTCCACTTCCAGAAAATTATCGGCGAACGCACATGTATCATAAGGACACACTGCTGATACCTTAACTTCATCATCGACTTGCAAGCGGAAGATGTCTTGGGGTGAACCCCACCCCAGCCCTCCATAAAAGGAAGCCCTTCGGGCCCCCAAATCCTTGGCTTCCGCGCCAAGGATTTCAAGCGGAGAGGGAGCCAATGCGCTCTCGGCTGTCAGCGAGTGGAATGAAAATCGAACCACACTCTCTCGCAACGAGAGAAGGTTAAGCGAACACAAACCAAAGTCTCCCTCCGCTTGCGGGGGGATTAAGGGGGGTTCACCCCAAGACGCTTCGCATACTACTTTGAGGCCAACCGATTCACTTGTCGGCGCTGCTATAAGCAGTATGCAACTCTCCGCCAATGAGCGTTGTCAATGCCCACAGAGACGGAACAAAGCTCCACTCGAAAGCAAAAGGGGAGGAAAAGCACGTGCGGGACGATCTGGGCGACAGAATGAAGGCGGACTATGAGCAGAGAACGCGGGTTTTGCTGCCCAGGCGAACGTATACGATCGTGCGGGTGGATGGCAAGGCGTTTCACCAGTACACGCGGGGGTTGGCGAGGCCGTTCGATTTTGAATTGATGGCGGATATGGACATGACGGCGATTGCGCTCTGTAAGGAGGTGACCGGTTGCGCGTTCGCCTACGTGCAGTCCGATGAGATCAGTCTGCTGCTCACCGATTTCGCCACGCCTGCTACCGAAGCTTGGTTCGACGGCAGCCTGCAGAAGATCGTCTCCATCACCGCCAGCATCGCTACTGCGGCATTCAACCGGGCACGCTTTGTGCGTTCTATGCGGCGGAAACTGGAGGTAGGAGAGGAGGCGCTCCCACCGGAAGGTTGGGAGACGTTTCCGATGGCGCAGTTCGACTCGCGCGCCTTCACAATCCCGAACCCCGGTGAGGTCGCAAGCTACTTCCTGTGGAGGCAGCAGGACGCGACCCGAAACAGTATCAGCATGGCGACCCGCGCCGAGTACCCACATGAGGCAGTGGTTGGCAAATCGACCGATGCCATGCAGGAGATGCTCTGGCAGCGCGGCATCAACTGGAACGACTACCCGGATGCCTGCAGACGTGGGCGTATGATCGTCCGCACTAAACGCTGTGAGACGATCACCTATCGACACAAACGCACCGGCGAAGCGCAGACCGCCGACGTCGAGCGCAATTTCTGGCAGATGGAACCCCCACCCGTCTTCAGCCGAGATCGAGACTATCTGGGCACGCGTATTCCCAGGTTGACCTAGTGTTTCTGGACGAAGCGGACGGCGCTGAGGCCGAAGACATTGCCGCCGTAGTTGCCGTCCTTCTCCTCGGCGGCGATAAGGACCGACTTGAAGGTGTGCTCCGTGAAGTCGTTCAGGACCGTCGTGGGGCCGAGCAGAGGCGAGGCGTCTGCAGGAGCCAGTTCGAGGATCGGGTCGGTGGTCAGCGGCTTCCAGGTCTTGCCATCCGGAGAGCAGTAGATCCGCACCTTGCGGAGTCCGCGGTCGGTGAGTTTCTGCTGGTTATGATTCCAGATCAGGATCGCTTCCACATCCTGCGGCTGCGCGAAATCGAATCGCACCCAAGCCGGTGACGCGGGCAGCCCCGGCGCAGGCGCTCCGGCGGTGGGATGTTCGGCCGTATGCCACATGGTGTTGGAAGCGTAGTGATTGTCGTGCAGCGTGCCCATCATTCCGGCCCCACTTATCAGGTTGGTCGCAGCCTGATCCTGACCGTAGGCGCTCGATGCGGTGACGGTGATGGCGCGCGCGGGAACGACATGGGTCAGGCGCGGAGCCACGAAGCGGACGGCGCTGAGGCCATAGTAGGCGCTGCCATAGTCGCCGTCGATCGCCTCCGCCGCGATGATCACGGCCTTGAAGGTCCGTCGGGCCGCCTCGTTAGGCACGGTGGTCGGCAAGAGGCCGGGGGTACCGCTTGAACGGGGCAGTTCGATGACCGGGATCGCTGTCAGCGGGATCCAGGTCGTGCCATCGACGGTTCCGTAGATCCGGGTCTTGCGGAAGCCGCGATCGGTCAGATTGGGCTGGTTCTCGTTCCAGATCTGAATCGCCTCGAACTTCATCGGTTGGGCGAAATCGAAGCGCGCCCAGGCGGGCGAGGGAGCAAGGCCGGGAGCAGGGGGGCGCGGGGCGGGCCGCTCCGCGGTGAACCACATCGTGCGGGCCGGGCCGTCGTTGTCATGGATCGCCCCCAGCATTCCGGCCCCATCGATGAGGTGGATCGCCGCCGTATCCTTTTCCCACACGCTGTTGACGGTGACCTTCATCTGATCGCTCGGAATGGAAGGGTTCATGCTGCCCAGGATGAGCGCCGCCGCCGGATCGCCCTGGCGCGCGGCGTTGGCGAGGAACTGCTGCGCCTTCGAGTCGCTGGCCGGCACGCCGTCCCCGTCCCGATAGCGCTGGCCCATGCGTAAAAGGCCGTAGGCATCCCGATCGGTAGCCAGTTTCAGGTCGTACTCCGGGTTGTCCGCCTTCGGGTCGGCAGGCAGGGTGAGGAACTTCTCATCGTAGGCCCAGAGGTCGTAGGGATTCACGCCGGGAGCGGTCTTCAGGAAGGTGTGGACTCGGCGCATATCTTCCACTTTCTGCGGAGTGGGATGATAGAGAAGGGCGTAGGGCGTCAGGTAGTTCGCCACGGTGGACCAGTACTGATCGCTCGCGCCGCCCTGCCCGTGCATCTCCGGAGAGGTGCTGCCCGAACCCAACAGCCCCGCCTGCCCCTTCCGCACCGCGTCTACGATCGTCATTCCCAGGATCGGGTCGGGATTGCTCTCGGCGAGGCGATACCAGACCTCCGGATTGAAGGGGTTGATCAGCACGGCATAACGGAGGAGTTTGACGCCTACGGTCGGTTTGTCCTCAGCGGGCATCGTCTTGAAGATGTTCGCGGCCAATCGGGTATCCATGTAGGACTTCACGCCGAGGTTCATCCCTACGGCGAGGCCGAGATGGTACTCCGCCCCGGCCCAGTAGTAGAGATCGCGATAACGAATCTGCGTGCCGGGGTCCTCGTCGAAGTACCACTGCGCGCTGGTCACAAACGGCCCTCCGGCAAAGTCCTGCTCGATCTCCGCGGTCCAGGTTTTGTTATTGCACTGGAACGAGATGAGATTGGCGTGCCCCGGCTGTCCGGCCCACATCGCGGGCTTGTTGAGCGCGGAGTAGAGGTCGACCGTGCCTTTGGAGATCGGGACGCACATGCCGCCATGCACGATGCGATCCGGCCAGGCGTCCCAGAACCATCGGGACGGGCGCAGCGAATCGGGGATCACGTCGTCGTCTCCCCGGTAGGGGCCGTAGGTGTGGAAGCGATCGTCGCCGTGGACGCCCTGATACGCCTCCCAGATATAGTCCGCCTCGCTCAACGGAATCGCGTGCGCCAGCGGCATCAGCAGCGGCCAGGGCGCGTTATCGATCGGAAACAAGGGCCAGGTCATCTGATTCGGCACCGAGGAGGGTTTGGCTTCGTGGATCTCGATCAGATGGCGCAGCCAGGCGACCGTCGTCGGCTTGGGATCGCGCGCGGCCGGTCGCTGCCCGAGGATCACCATCGCGTCCTTAAGGCGCTCGCCGAACTGCACCGATCTGTGGACTTCGTTGATGAAGTTGGCAGGCACGCCCTGCTGACCGAGGACCATCTTCAGGTGGTCCTGGAGGGAGACGTTCACGTAGAGGTTGGCGGCGGTGGTCTGCGTCTCCTTCATAAAGGCGGCGAGACGGCGAATAAAATCTTTCTCCGGCTCGGAACCCGGATTTTGCAGGGATTCATCCACCCAGAAACCGAGCTGATAGTCGTGCCCGATCGTCTTGAGGGCGTCGGCATTCTCCACGCCGTGGGTCCGCTTCGCCACCGCGACCGCGACCACCAGCGAGCGGTATTTCGGCAGGAACTTCTCTCCGAGTTGGGTGCAGAGTTGGGCGTAGTTCTGCAAAATACTGGGGTCCGGCGGGTAGACGCTGCCGAAGATCGCATCCCGCACCGTCCCCTCCCGCTTTACTTCCGCGAGATAGCCTTCCGGCACACTCTGTTTGCCCTCCTGCAGCTCCTGCAGGACCGTCTTCTCTGCCCAGGCGAGGTAAGCATTCCGCACCTCCGGCGTCAGTTTCCCGTCCGCGCTCTGCAGCGCCGGCCCGACCGTAGCATAGCACTCCTTACTCAAGGCTGCGGGATCCGGCGTCGCGCGGGTCACATGGCCCGCGCCTACGGACGTCGTCAGTCCCAGTCCTAAAAGAACCGCAATGATGGCAGGAAATGGTCGGCGCATAAAACTCTCTCCTCGGGAAATCATACAGGAAATAACCGCGATACACTACGCATTGGACGGATCAGAATTCTTCCGGTTACATATCGATCTTGTTTTGCACCCGGTCGATCAAGAGGAACGATTGCCCAGTATCTGCGGTTCGGCGTCGGAGGCCGAAGCCGTATAGACGGAGGCGTTCAGCTCTTCTCGGGCGCGGACATCCGCATTCAAGGCGTTCAGAACGGTATGCAGACGCGAGGAGGAGGGGGTATCGCGGAGTGCAATCTGTTTATCCACTTGGTCCGCCAGTGCCCGGAGATCTGCGATCTTCTGCTGCGCCTGTTCCCGGCGGCTCTCCCGGCTCTCCGGAAAGTTCTCGATCTGAGCCGCCATCTGAAAGATCGCGCTCATCTCCTCATCGGCCGCGGCCTTGATCGAAGGGGCCATCGGATCCAATGCGGAAGGCGGCTGGCTCTTTACCTGTTCGAGCACCCCATAGATGCGGTTGGCCTCCAGAGCCGCGCTCTCCAGAAGGGCAAAAGTCTCCGGTCGTAAAACAGCTTCACACCGTCTCTCCTGCGGCAGGGCGAGAGTCTGCCGGCGCATCAAGCGACGATAGCGCCGACGGCGGCGTATGCGGCTCAGAGGCCAGCCGTAGAGATGGGCCAGCAGACGTTGCAAGAGCGCCTGCGCTTCGGGGGTCACCTCTACCGGGAGCGTCGGGTTCTGCTGCATTCTGTATTTGATGCCGCTGCGGATGCCTGCCAGCAGTCCTCCGGTCAGGAGGAAGGTCCCGCTCTGAACCAGGAAGGGGAGGAGCGGCTTCCCCGCCATGGCCATTCCCGCCGCAAGAGCGGCTGTGGCGGCTCCGATAACACCGTATCCCGCCGCCAGAATTCCCATCACCCGGACACGTCGCTCCTCACTCGTGACGCCTGCCAACGCCGCGCCGCGAGCCGTCAGGAACCTGTCCAGGGATCGCATCTCCTCTATCGCCATATGTTCTTTGATCCTACCCAAAAATTGCCGATGTTCACGCCTATGTCACGCTTACGCTCACGGTCTGTTCACGCTCGCTGTGTAGAATGCCCTCGTAACCGCCGCGCAGTGTTGCGCGCCTGTTCGAGGAAAGGACACGGACATGCGATTCCTGTTGCGAAAACCATCGACGTCACTAGTATACCGTGCTGCAACAACAGCACACAACGACATTCAGCCCCTGGCAGGTCGCCGTAGTGCGGCGCGACCCCAGGCGCTATCACGGAGGAACGCCTTGAACTACCGAAGTATCGCTTATGGAATGCTCTGCCCAATGCTTTTGATCGCATCTCTCTCGAATGGAAAAGCCCAGAAGCCTTCCCAGAAACCCGACCTCGGGCCGGACCTGTTTATGGCCGTCGGAGCCGACGACGTGCCCAGAGTCGAGGCGCTTCTAAAGCGCGGTGCTGATCCCAACACCCGCAACTTCCTCTCGTTTACACCGCTGATCTGGGCAGCGGTGGGCGGCCACGACGCCGCCGCGAAATCTCTGCTCGCACACGGAGCCGAACTGGAGGCGAAAAGCCCCTTCGGAACGGCCTTGACGTTCGCGCTGGAAGGCAACCATCCGAGCACCATTCGGTTCCTGCTGGCGCGCAATGCGAGCCTCACAGCGCCGCGCCCGGATGGGATCACGCCCCTGATGCTGGCCGCCAAGAACGGCGACACCGGCATAATCACTCAGCTTCTGAGCAAGAAGGCGCCGATCAACGCGCAGGATAAGGAGGGGCAGACCGCCCTGGCCTACGCGGTTCGCGCCGGTCAAACCGATGCTGTCCGTACGCTGCTCGGGGCAGGCGCCTCCCTCTCCCTGGCGGACAGCCGACAATGGACTCCGCTGACCTATGCCATCGCGAACGGACATCCTAAAATCGTACAGATGTTGATCGACCGCGGGGCGGACGTCAACCTCAAAGACAGAGACGGTCGAACGCCTCTGATGATCGCCGCTCTCTACGGCAGACAACCGGAAGTGGTCCGCGCCCTGATGGCGCACAGAGCGGATGCCGGAACGAAAGACAGGCAGGGCAGGACGGCTCTGCAACTGGCGCAGGAGCGAAACGCCGATACGTGCGTCCAGGTCTTACGGGAGGGCAGCGCCGTCGCCGCTTTCGTGAACGCCCCGGACGCTCCTGTGACGCCCCATGCCGCAGTCACTCGAAGCCTGACGCTGCTGCAGAAGACCAACGCCACGTTCGCCGCGAAAGGCGGCTGTATCTCCTGCCACCATGAGGGGCTGGGCCTGATGGCGACCGCAGTGGCACAGCAGCGCGGCTTCCGCATCGACACCGCCCTGGCAAAGGAGACGCAGCAGCGCGTCTATGCCGCGCAGACGCAGGCGTTCCCTATCGTCAAACAGGCGCTGACCAATCCGGAGATCGCCAAGCATCTCCCCGGTATCGAGATCCAGGAGCTGACGCCTGGACTGAGTTTCATGCTCTCCGGCCTGGTCTCTCACGAGTGGCCCGCCGATGAGAAACTCGGGGCGCTGGCGCAGACTCTGGCCCAACAGCAGCAGAAAGACGGTCACTGGGGATTCCTGCTGGAACGTGCGCCGATGCAGTCCAGCCCCTTCTCGGTGACGGCGCTCTCGGTGCGGATTCTAAAGACCTACATGCCCACCGACCAGTCCGCAGAGACGGCCCGCCGAATCGCGCTGGCACAGCAGTGGCTGCTCCGCACCCCGGCCGCCAACACGGAAGATCGAACCTACCGACTGCTGGGACTGCTCTGGGCAGATACGACCCCGGAACAGCGACAGACCGCGACCACCGAACTGCGCGCTCTGCAGAATCCCGACGGCGGCTGGGCGCAGTTGGCCACGATGCGCAGCGATGCCTACGCCACCGGTCAGGCCCTCTACGCGCTCCATGTGGCGGGCGAAGTTCCGGCGACGGATCCGATGTGGCAGCATGGCATGCGCTTCCTGCTCCAGACGCAGGACGAGGACGGCTCCTGGTACGTCAACAAGCGCGCCATTCCCGCCAACAACTACCTGGACGTCGGCTTTCCCCACGGAGAGTCACAGTACGTCTCCTATGCCGCGACCTGCTGGGCGATGATGGCGTTGGCGCAAGCAGAAGACCCTGCCCGCTCCACTGCCCGGCGCTGATCGTGCCCGATACCGGCAGCGACAACCGTCGCAAATCGTTCGCTTGCGGCAGGATCCAAACGCAGGGAATGGGGAACGGAGACGTTAACGTCTCCGTTCCCCATTCCCTGCGTTTTGGAGCATCTGACCGGAGGTACAGGAGCATCAGGCGTCACCACTGCCACCGATAAGCGCCATTCTCGCTGCGCACCAACAGAGTGTAGAGACGATCGCCCTGGACAAAAGCCAGCCTATTGCCAGTGGGCGACCAGGTCAATTCGGTTGGGGCTTCCGTACCACGCGGCAAAGCGCCGATCAGATGCATCTGTGTCCCATCGACATTGCTGATCCACAGCTCCGAGTGAGCCCACGGCGACGGTTCGCGCTCTGCCACCCCCACCAGCCGTTCAAACAGACGTTGTATAGGGAGGACTCGACGGTTGAACAGAAACCAGGCGATATGATCGCCATTCGGGCTGAAGGCCATACACCGAATCTTGGACGCCCACCCATCTCCGATCGGTAATTTGACGATGTGCTGCTTACCGGGTGCATTGGGCTTCCCGATCTCTCCCTCCACGAGCGTCGCGGCTTTCAAGGGCAGGCTTTTCCACGACTCCTGGTCCAGCCAGTAGTGGCCGTTGCGGGTCAAACACACCCCTCCGATATTGAAAGGCACGTGATTCAAAGGAGAGGCTTTGGTGAAGACGGCGGGGTGGAAATGATCGGGTTCCATGGCGCTTCGGATACCGATCTTGGAAGTCTCGGTATCGAACTCCCAGACGTGCGCTGCATCGGGAAACCAGAGATACGCATCGGCAACTGTTGCAGACCAGGGGCGGGTACTGTGGTCTGCGGTAGAGAAACAGGAGACGAGGTCCGTCTGCAAATCACGCCGATACAATACATATTTGCTCTGTGGGGAGACACTCAGCACATCCATCGGCGCTTTGCCGCCTGCCATCAACAGGGTCGGCTCCGGCTGCGGCTCTTTCGCCCCGCTATCGAAGACAAACAGACTGTGTCTGCCTTCCAAATCCCGCTTTTGAAACAGGATCTCTCTCTCGGAGAACCACCGATAGCGATGCCCAAAACGAGCCTCCCATTGGGAAACATCGATCTCGCGAGTCTCCAGGTCCGTCGCGGGTTGCCGAATCGCAAACAGCCAGAAGAAGAACGGTGCTCCAAGCAAAACCGGCAGGATCCCCCTCCGCCATCGTTGGGAGGGGACAGATTTCGACTTTTTGCTGGATGTCACCGTCGCGTTACCTCTCCTCAAACAGATAATCGGATTGGCCCATAGTCGTCGCTAATTTGGAGTTTCTACGTTCTCGGCTGAGGCTTCTTCGGAAACGCCCAGCAACTCCTGAAGATTGATTTCCAACCCCGGAAATACCTGCGGTCGGAACACCTCGCCTGCCGCAACGCTTGCGGTACGCACATACCCTTGCGGCACCCAGTGATACTCTTCGATCTCCAGAGATTGCGTCACGAGCCAGTACCACGCCGCTCCATTTTCGAAATAGACCTGAAACTTGCGGATGCGATCACGGGCCGCGTCATTGGAAACAATCTCCGTCACCATCGTAGGCGCACCGTGGATCTTCTGATCTATGGGACTGATGCTGCTGATCTTATCCTATGCCACGAAAGCTAAATCAGGTCCGTGTCAAATCTATTATACGGGATAGAAACAGTTGCACCACGACGCTCCTAATGAAAAACACAATCACATCCGAAAAATGGCTTGCCGAATTTCAGAATGTTTCGATTCTGGGGCATGGATACGCGTCATTTCGGAGCGAACTTACCGTTTGTGGCGTTTTCGATCATCTGCCGGATCGTCTCATAGTTTTTAGAGTTCGTCCTGCTCGGTCCCTGGAAGCTTCCTTCCACTTTTGCCCCCTGGTCAAGCAGTAGCCGCACCAGTTCCGGGTTGTCTGACGACACGGCATTCTGCAAAACACTGAGACGCAGCCCATCCCTGATGTTGATATCGGCGCCGTGTTGCAGCAGAATACGGACGGTGGCAACATCACCTCTATGTGCTGCGATCGGCAGGGACGGCTGCTCGCTGACCTCATCTTCCTTCAAGTTCGCGCCTTTATCAAGCAGTAACGGGACTATCTCTGCAGCATGACGGTTCTCGCAGGCAAGCGATAGCGCGGTACGCGCCAGCGCGACATGGGAAGTATGCGAATGCGTGAACACCTCCACGACATGTTGCCATAGGCTCGGTGACGGATCCTCAAGCACATCGCGCACGTTGGGATCGGCTCCTGCTGCCAATAGGGTTGCGACCTCCTTCCTCTCTCCACTCCGAGCCGCATTCAGCAAACCTTCGTCGCGTTCCTGTCGCAAGTTGAGAAAGATGCTGATTCCTACCGGCCCCACCACCAGGAAGAGCACGCTCGTTCCAACGACGATCAGCAGCACAAGTCGCTTGTGTGGTTTCATAGAGTTCCTCGCTGTTGCCATTATATCGTACCTTTTGCGCTCGGTCAAGCGACTATAGGCAGACGGATTCACCGGGACAATGACCGCGTTCCTCTTGACGGGAGGAGCCGTGATCTGTATACTAGTTTTACTATGTCAGACACCAATGCGAACAACACGACTCCTGCCGGGAAGCCGCTGCCTTCCTCGGTGCCGCCCGGTTATCGGGGCAACACTCCCCTCATGCTCCAGTACTTCGCGACACGAGAAGAGAACCCCGGCGTCATCCTGCTGATCCGCGTGGGAGACTTCTTCGAGGCCTATGGCGACGATGCCGAGACCATCGCGCGGGATCTCAATATCAGCCTGACCGGGCGGGAGGACGGTGGGGTCCGTATCCCGATGGCGGGGGTGCCGCACCATGCGACCGACCGATATGTGGCGCGCCTGATCGGTATGGGGCGGCGCATCGCGATCATGGATCAGGTGGAGGATCCGAAGCACGCCAAGGGACTGGTCAAGCGCAAGGTGACGCGTATTGTCACGCCGGGCACGATCCTGGAAGACAATATGCTCGACTCGCGGAGCAACAACTATCTGCTCGCCGCGATCGTCGGGGACCCGGTCGCGGGCATCAGTGTCGTGGATATTTCGACGGGCGAGTTTCTGACGACCGAGATCGAGGGCGATCGGCGCTTCGAGAAGATGCTGGACGAGATCGCCCGCCTGGAGCCTGCCGAGATCGTCTTACCGGAGAATGCCGACGAACTGTTTGTCGAGGCGATCCGCAATATCAGCGCTGCGACATTGACGCCGTTCGTACCGAAACCCGACTCCCGGCAGGCCCGCAACGCCACCAGTCGCGACCACCTGTTGACCCATTTTCAGACCCAGTCGCTGCGGGGATTCGGCTGTGAGGAGTATACGGCGGGCCTGGACGCCTGCGCGCTGGTGCTGCGCTATCTCCAGGATACGCAGGTCAACGCGCTCACCCACATTCGCGCCCTCAGCACCTACTCCGCCCGCGAGTTCATGCTGCTCGACGGCCCGGCTCGCCGTCACCTCGAACTGACCGCCGCGCTCTCGGACGGCGGTCGCCAGCGCACCCTGCTCTCCGCGCTCGATGAGACTCTGACGCCGATGGGCGGACGCCTGTTGCGCTCCTGGCTGCTGGAGCCGCTCCTGGATGTCGGGCGCATTCAGCAGCGGCACGGGGCCGTCGAGATCCTGGCACGCGACCTGATACGGCGCGGGGATCTGCGCGATCTGCTGCGCGGCATGGGCGATATGGAGCGCCTGGTCAGCCGCGCCGCGACCGGCATGGCGAACGCGCGGGATCTGGTCGCGCTCAAATCTGCGCTGATGCGTCTGCCCGATCTGGCGAAGGTGCTCGCCGGAACGCAATCCGAGAAGATGAATGAGATCGGTCGCCGTCTCGCGTGCGCCCCCGAAGTGTCGCACCGGATCGCGCAGGCATTGGTAGACGATCCGCCCGCCGGACTGCGCGAGGGCGGGATGATCCGGGCGGGCTACAGCCCCGAACTCGATAAGCTGCTGAACGCCTCCTCCGAAGCCAAGATCTGGATCGCGAATCTCGAAGTCTCTGAGCGGGCGCGCACCGGCATCACCTCGCTCAAAGTCGGCTACAACGCGGTCTTCGGCTACTATATCGAGGTCACCAAAGCCAACCTCGCGAAGGTGCCGGACAACTATATCCGCAAACAGACCACCTCTACCTCGGAGCGCTATATCACGCCGGACCTGAAAGAGGTCGAGGCGCGGGTGCTGGGCGCAGACGAGAAGGCGGTCGAACTGGAGTACGAACTGTTCCAGGGCGTCCGGGAGAAGGTCGCGGAGTCGGCGTCGGAGATCCTGGCGGTGGCGCGAGCGGTCTCGGAGCTGGATGTGCTGACCGGCTTCGCCGAAACCTCGGTCCGCAACCACTATGTGCGCCCCGTCGTCAACGATGGCGATGTGATCGAGATCGCCGGAGGGCGTCATCCCGTCATCGAGCGTATCGGGATGCAGGGGATGTATATCCCCAACGACTGCCGTCTCGACACCGAGAGTCAGATGCACATCATCACCGGCCCGAACATGAGCGGTAAATCCTCCTATCTCCGGCAGGTCGCGCTGATCGTGCTGATGGCGCAGATCGGCTCCTTCGTGCCTGCCGACCGCGCGACGGTAGGCGTCGTGGACCGCATCTTTACCCGCGTCGGCGCCCACGACGAACTGGCGACGGGCCAGTCCACCTTCATGGTCGAGATGAACGAGACCGCCAATATCCTGAACAACGCCACCGGGCGCAGTCTGGTCGTGCTGGACGAGATCGGGCGCGGCACCAGCACCTACGACGGCCTCTCCATCGCCTGGGCCGTCGCCGAGTATCTCACGCGCACCGGATGCAAGACCCTCTTCGCCACCCACTACCACCACCTGAACGAGCTCGCCAAGCATGTCCCGACCGTGCGCAACTACCGGGTCGCGGTCAAAGAGGCGGGCGATCAGATCATCTGGCTGCGCAAACTCGTCCCCGGCGGCACGGATCGCAGCTACGGCATTCAGGTCGCGCGCATGGCGGGCGTTCCCCCGGAAGTCATCGATCGCGCCAAAGAGGTGCTGAAGAGCCTGGAACGCAGCGGCGCCGGAGCCACCAAGGATCTGGTCAACAGCGAAGAGCCGGTCGCGCCCCGCAAGCAGAAGATTCAACTCACCCTCTTCGAAGCCGAAAAGCACCCGGTGTTGGAAGAACTGGAGAACCTTGACATCACCGCCCTCACCCCCATCGAAGCCCTGATGAAACTCGACGCCTGGAAACGCCAGGTCCGGAAATAAAATCCCAAACGCATTTTACGGGAGAGAAACCATGCACTCCATCGACAAGGCATTCTACGAAGAGAACGGATATGCGATCGCGCCACAACTGTTCAGCGAAGAAGAGGTTGCGGCGTTGCGGGAACACTACATGCAGTTGCGCGAGGCGGGTAGCTATCCCGGCGACTTCGACGGAGTGGACATCACCAACGCCGACCCCCTGAAGCGCTATCCGCGTATGATCCATATGCATCGCTGGGACGAGATGAGCCTGAAATGGCTGCTGGATAGCCGGCTTGGGGAGGCGATGACAGCACTGCTGGGGCGTGAGCCTTACGCAGTGCAGACCATGCTCTACTTCAAACCGGCGGGAGCGCGGGGGCAGGCGCTGCACCAGGATCAGTTCTATCTGCGTGTGCAGCCGGGCACCTGTATGGCGGCGTGGCTGGCGCTCGACCGCTGCGACGAGGCGAACGGCTGTATGCGGGTCGTGCCCGGCAGCCATCGCTGGCCGGTCCTCTGCCCGGAGAAGGCCGACATCACGCAGAGCTTCACCGACGTGACCGTGCGCCTGCCGGAGAACGCCAACATCGTCCCGGCCCTCATGGAAGCAGGCGATGTGCTGTTCTTCCACGGCTCGCTCGTCCACGGCAGCTATCCCAACACCACCTCCGACCGTTTCCGCCGCGCGCTCATCGGGCACTATATCGTTGGGGAGGCGGAGCAGGTCGGCCTCTACTACCATCCGATTCTGCGCATGGACGGCTCGACGGTAGAACTTGGAGCCAGCGAGGGTGGCGGACCGTGCGGTCTCTGGGTCGAGCACGACGGCAAGCCTGAAATCGAAATGCAGGGCGCGCTCGCAGCGAGCGCCGCGCACGAATAAGAGGCGTCCATCTATGCCGTTCCACTCCTTATGAATCTTGACAAATTAACATCGAGCGACCAAGTAGCCGCCGGGCTAAAGCCCTCCGCTAGGGGTGCTTCGCACCGAAGACCCGCTGAAGCGGGCACCCTTGTTTTCTGTAAACAAGAGGAGTATGGCATTGATGTTACTTCGTCCGGAGGACGATCCGCCGAAGGCGCGTAGCGAGGGGTGCTAACCCCTTGATTCCTTATCAAACTTCATTAGGAGCGGGCGGCGTTGTTTCGCGCAGATCCTTCCAACCTCAGCAGAGAGATAGGAACAGCGAACGTATGGACAAGAATGCTTTCCGAGGACAGAATGGCTACGTTCTCTTCCGTACGGAAGGCAATATGTCGGATGCGGAACTATCGATGACCGCTATCAACGATGTCGTGAGGACCTATTCACGTATTGCCGAGCAGCGAGGCTGGAAAACAGACCGCCTGGATGCCTCCGTCTCCTGGTTAAAACACGATATATCCACAGCACTTAGGGTGCGCGGGTGGGAAGCTTATGGTGTTTTGTGCGATGAGCCAAGCAGGCATTGCAGGCGATACCCTCGCCCCGGCGGCAAAGGAAGCACACTGGAGATTTGCGTGCAGACTTATGTCGTGCCGGAAGCTGCTGAATATGAGTGGCGGCCTTTTCTCAAGGATGTACAGGAGTGGGTCTTCTATTCCCATTGGACTTCTGTAAAGGCCGCCGTCAGACTCTGTCACAAACCTACCGACAGCCTCGCCGAATGCCGGGAGGTCGATCCGGTCTACGATCTCAGTCTCGGCCAATATACGCTCCAATGCCATCGACAGGCAGCCTGGAGTTTTTTACTCGACCACCTGCGCAATCTTGATGCGTCCCCGCCACTGGAGCGATAACCCGTTCGAAAACTACATCCATTTGCGCCTCGCTAAAGGATGTCTTCTGAGGAGAGATCATGAAGATCCCGTTTGTTATCACACCGCTTGCCGCTCTCATGGGTTTGGCCATGCTGTGCCGGCCCATTGCGGCGCAGGAGCCGCCCACGCCGCCGACTGAGAAGGTCGTACTGGATACCGACATCGGAGATGATATCGATGACGCCTATGCGCTGGCGCTGCTGGTGAATCTACCGAATGCGAAGCTGCTCGGTGTCACCACGACGTTTGGGGAGACGCAGAAACGGGCGGAACTGGCGGCGAAACTCCTGCATGTCTATGGGCGTGACGATGTGCCGGTCTACGCAGGACGTATAGGGTCCGCGAAGATGGGACGGCAGTATGAGTGGGCGCAGGGGTTCCGATCGCCCTCTCTCAAGAGCGGTGAGGCGGCGCTCTTCCTGAAAAACACGGTCGAGAAGAATCCGGGGCAGGTGACGCTGATCGGCGTCGGAGCACTGACCAATATCAGCGATCTGCTGACGAAGTACCCGGAGGTGAAGCCGAAGATCAAGCGCATCGTCATCATGGGGGGATCGGTCACGCTCGGCTACAATAATCAGCCGCCGCCCGGAGTGGAGTGGAACATCAAGTGCGATCCTGCCGCCGCTAAGGTCGTCTACAGCAGCGGGGTGCCGCTGGTGATGGCCGGACTGGAAGTGACGACCATGATGCAGTTCGATGCCGAGCGACAGCGCAAACTATTCACCGCCGGAACCTCGATGACGGACGCCCTCGCCGCGCTGACCCGGATCTGGGGCGGTGATAACCCTGTCCCCACCCAGTTCGACGCGGTGGCCGCCGCGTACGCCCTCGGCTACAGTTTCAGCGACAAAGAGGACCATCATGTGGAGATCGACGATACCGGGCTGATGCGGATGACAGACGGCCCGCCGAACGTTACGGTGCTGCTTCACCCCCGAAAAGAGGCGTTTTTGGACTGGTTTGGGGCTACTTTGAAAAAAAATCGAAAAAAATCGTCCTGACCCTGCATTTTTCGGCGATCTCGTCACTTATATATAAAAGCACCAGAAAATCTTTTCGTTCCGGAGGCAGACGCATCCCCGCGTTGCCTCCTCTTTTTTTGTCCGTTTACTGTCCAAAACACAACGCGTGCCGGGCTGAAACGGCAGTGGCATCAGTCGGAGAGCAGCGCTTTGATCATCATATCCGCTAGCCACGTTTCATACTTCTCAGGCGTCCAGCCCCGCTCACGCACCAGCATGCGATAGGATTCGCGCCCGGTCATACTCCACAACACATCCCGCGCGGTCGTCGCATCCAGGTCTGATCGCAAGCGTCCCGCCTGAATAATCAGGGTGATATTGGGCTCCTGCGCCTCATAGCGGCGGCACTCCGACTCCTTCTCCAACGCCGCCAACTCCGGCGCGACCATCCCCGCGCCCCGCAGCAGATCGACGATCTTGCTCTCGGACTCATAGACGGTGCGCGCGATGCGCGCCACCATCCGCAGACGATCCAGCGGTTCGGTGGTCGCCATCGTCTGCTGGACCAACTCCTCGAAGCCGGGTCCGAACCGCGCCCGATCCAACAGCTCCGCCAGAATGCCGGTCTTCGAACCGAAAACGGCATACACGGTCGGCGCCGACACCCCGGCCTCCTTCGCGATCGCATCCACCGTCATACCCGCATAGCCATGCGATACAAGAAGCTGACGCGCCGCCACAACGATGCGGCTGCGGGTCTCATCGGCCTGGCGTTGCCGTGTGGGAGATTGATAGTTACGACCGGAGGGACGGGCCATATTGACACCACCTTCTTAATCTGGTATATTATGCCATATTGAATATAGTGTACTATATTCAATCGTCTCACGAGGCTGTGATGAGCCTCTCCTGCCGCACAACAGACTGGCGCACAACAGACTGCGGCGTAACGACACGAAGGAGTACGATCATGATTTTAGTCACCGGAGCGACCGGCAATGTCGGCCATGAACTGGTTTCTCAGTTGCTCGATCTCGGCCAATCGGTGCGCGTGCTGACGCGCGATCCGCGCAAAGTCGCCGCGTGGGGAGATCGCGTGGAGTGTGCGGTGGGCAGCTTCGATCAGCCCTCTACCCTGGACACGGTCCTGGACGGCATCGAGCAGATGTTCCTGATGACGAACGAGGTAGGCGCCGGCCATGTCGAGACCGCCGTGAAAGCCGTGCAGAAGGCCGGCGGGCGAAACATCGTCTATCTCTCCTCGACCGGGGCCAGCCATCCGGAACTGCTGCTCGGCAAGTGGCATCAGGATCGGGAAGAGGCGATCCGCGCCTCCGGCCTGACCTGGACCTTCTTGCGTCCGGGAAACTTCATGTCCAACACCCTGATGTGGGCGGAGATGATCAAGACGCAGGGTACCGTCTACTTCCCCGGCGGTCAGGGCAAAACCGCTCCCATCGATCCGCAGGACATCGCCGCGGTCGCCGCTCTGGCGTTGACCCAACCCGGCCACGCCGGGCAGATCTACGACCTCACCGGAAACGAGCCCCTCAGCACGGCACAGCAGGTCGAGATTCTCTCCCGCGTCCTGGGCAAGCCGATCCGTTACGTAGATGTGCCGCCTTCCGCCGTAAAAGAGCAGATGCTGGCGCGTGGCCTGCCCGCTCTCGTCGCGGAGGCGGCGACGGAGGTCTTCACCCTGGTATACGAAGGCTGGGGAGGGGACGTGACGGATACGTTCGCAAAAGTCGTCGGGCGTAAGCCGCGCTCGTTCGAAGCCTGGAGCCGCGAACACATCGCCGCCTTCCAGTAGTCCCATCGCGATTCCGCCGGTTTCGGTCCCAAAACAGGTCAAAATGCCTCAAAATGGCCTGTTTTGAGGCCGCCGGAAAAAAAAATTAAAAATAGATGCCTTACCCCTGCATTTTTCGGCGTTCTCGTCACTTATATATATAGCACCAGATAAATTTTTCGTTTCCGGAGGCAGACGCATCCCCGCGTTGCCTCCTCTTTTTGTGTCTGGTCGAAACGGCAGCGGCCCCTCTCTCACGACGCATACGGATCGGCGGCATCCCGCAGCGCATCCCCCACGAAGTTATACGCGACAACCACCAAAAGCACCGGAACGGCGGCAAAGAGCAGCCAGGGGTAGTGCAGCACGACGGTCACACGCTGCGCCTCTTCCAGCAGAACGCCCCAACTTGTCATCGGGGGGCGGATCCCCAGGCCCAGAAACGACAGCGCGGTTTCGCCCAGGATCATACCGGGAATAGACAGGGTCGCAATCACGATGATATGGCTGTAGGCAGTCGGCATCATGTGGCGCACCAGAATGTACCGGGTGTTCGCGCCCGCCGCCCGCGCCGCCAGCACATAGTCCTGGTCGCGCATCGCCAGCACCTTGCCGCGCACCTGCCGCGCCAGCCCGCCCCACCCCAGCAGAGACAGAATCAGGGTAATGCCGAAGTAGACTTGCAGTCCCGTCCACGTTTCGGGCAGAGCCGCGGCGAGCGCCATCCAGAGCGGGATGGAGGGAAACGCCGACAGCAGTTCGATGATACGCTGCATGATCGTATCGATCGCACCGCCGATGTAGCCGGACAGCGTTCCCAGAAACGAGCCGAGCACGATCGAGATAAAGACGCCCACCAATCCGACGGTCAGCGATACCCGCCCGCCGTAGATAATGCGCGAGAGCAGGTCGCGCCCCATCCGATCCGTCCCCAGCAGAAACAGAGGGCCTTCCGAGCCGAACAGATGGATATTGCTCGGAATCAGCCCCAGCAGCCGATAAGAATCGCCGTGATGGAACAGCCGTACGGGCGCGCGTTTCGCAGGATCGGACGTGTAGAACAGTTCCAGCGATTCCGGATCGCGCCCCTGCTTCAACTCATAGAGAAACGGCAGATGCCAGCCATCCGCAGCCGAAATCCGGATCTGTTGTGGCGGAACGTAGCGCAGCCGAATATTGTCGTGCCGATAGTCGTAGGGCGCGAAGAACTCCGCGAACAAGGCGACAAAGTAGAACAGCGCCAGCGTGACCAGCCCGATCAACGCCAGCTTGCTGCGCCGAAACTTCCGCCAGACCAACTGCCGATAACTCAGCGTTCCTAACCCACTGTGATCCTCTTCGTCCTCAAAGTCGGCCATCCCAGGCGTTGTCAACGGTTCCTCGGCAGCCTCTCCCGCGTGCTTGTCAGGCGCGACCGCCACAACCGTGTACTCACCCGGAATACGCTCCGCATTCGGCGCGGACGTTTCGGGCGTTTCTCCCCCGGAGGGTGTGAGATCTACCGGCGTGTCACTCATAGCGAATCCTCGGATCGGCCCATGCCAGCAGAATATCGGCGGCGAGGTTGCCGATGATCAGCAGCAGGCTCATAAACAGAATGATGGTTCCCGCCAGGTACATGTCCTGATCCTGCAGCGCCTGCAAGAGCAGCGGCCCGACCGTTGGCAGTCCCAGCACGATGGAGACGATCGTGGTGCCGGAGAGCAGTTCCGGCAGGCTCATGCCCAACATCGAGATCAGAGGATTGATGGCGATCCGCGCCGCGTGTTTCACGACGACCACCGACTCCTTCAGCCCCTTTGCCCGTGCCGTACGAATAAACGGCTCGCCCAACACATCCAGCAGATTGCCCCGCATCACCCGCATCAGGCCCGCCGTGCCGTTGAGCGCGACCACAATGATCGGCACCCATAGATGCTGCAGCAGATCGCCGATCTTACCCCAGCTCCAGTCGGCGTTCTGGTAGTAGGGGGAGAACAGGCTGAACAACGGAATCCCGAAGATCTGATAGACCGCCACGATCATCATCAGCGCGATCAGAAAGCCCGGCAGCGACATGCCGATAAAGGCCAGCAGCGTCAGAGCGTTGTCTCCCGCCTGATACTTATGCGTCGCCGAGTAGATCCCCAGCGGTATCGCCGTCAGATACATAAACAGCAGCGCCCCGATCGACAAGAGCAACGTAAAGCCGAGCCGCTCCCAGATCAGATCCTTTACCTCCTTCTCATATCGAAACGACTCCCCGAAGTCACCATGTATAAAGCCGCCCGCCCATTTCAGATACCGCTTCGGCATCGGCATATCGAGGCCATATCGATGCCGCAACGCATCCGCCTGCGCGATCGAACTGCTGTCGCCGAACTGCTGTTCCAACTGCGCGATCTTCTGGTCGAGATAGTCTCCAGGCGGCAGTTGAATAATGACGAACGCGATCATCGAAATCGCGATCAGCGTCGGAATGGCTATTAAAATGCGCCGAATGATGTAGTTGAGCATCTTTGTGTGTTCCGGGATTTCATTGCCGACGCGACGTTGCGACCTTCGTCGCAGGGCGTTTGGGCGGCACGTAGCCTTTGGGAGCGAAGAAGAACGATTCGGGATAGCTGGTCGCCGGGCCGACGATCGCCCAGGGGCCGAGAATGCGCGGATCTTCCGGCACATTGCGGAAACTGTTTTTGGCGATCACCAGCGAAGGCTGATTGCCCGCCGTGCCCAGCGCAAACAGCCCCTTTTCCGTGTGCAGCCGGATCGCATCCAGCGCTAACTGATGCGCCTTGTTGATGTCTTTCTCTTTCTGGATCTTCGCGTAGATGTCGAGCAGTTCCAGCATCACCCCGGTCGGAGGCTCTCCCTCTTTGCCGGCCGTCTTGTACCACTTGCCGACCTTGCTGTGCCAGTAGAGATCTGAAGTCGGGAAGACCCAGTCGGGATAGGTAAACAGATCCATCTCCGCCTCGCCGTGCAGGGAGACCTCATACTGGGCCGTCTTCTGGCGCAGATTGTGCTGCGCGCCCGGCCAACTCTTGATGACGACATCGATCCCCAGCTTTCTCCACCCATCCGCCGCGATCAAGGAGTTGTCCGCCGCGATGACATCGGTCTGCGGCGGCACATCGATCATCAGCGAAAGGCGCTTGCCATCGGAGCGCAGTCGAAAACCCTCGCTATCGCGCTTCGTCAGCCCGATCTCATCCAGGTACTGGTTCGCGCGCGGCAGATCGAACGCCGCATACGAGTTCGCCCAATCCTCAAAGACTTTATGTCCTCCCGGAATGAGGAAGTGCCAGGCCTCGCGGCTGATCGTCGCCTGCTGTGGCGTTCCCAACCCGCGCCACACCACCTCATTGCACTTATCCCGGTCGATGCCCAGCGATAGCGCCTTCCGAAACCGCAGATCCCGTATCAGACCGCGCAGCGCCGGATCCGGCGCAGACCAGTTCAGCAGAAACGAGACGAATCCCCCACTCGCTTCCTTCCACTTCAGCACCCGGTAGTCGCCGCGCTTGCGGCCATCCATATACATTCCCAGATCCCGCAGCTCCGCCAGCCGGAACTGCGCATCGATCTCCCCCGACAGGATCTTCAACACCCGCACCTGCGCGTCCGGCGTATAGCTCACGATCAGATGGTCGATATAAGGAAGCTGCCTTCCCCGGTTATCGGTCATATAGTAGTAAGGGTTGCGGTCGAACTCCATCCGAAAGCCGCCGTCCGCAATCCGCGCCAGTTTCCACGGCCACAGGGTCGGACGATCCGGATTGAAGTGCGACTTGTTCTTCTTATCGAACGTGCTGTAGTCCTTGTACTTCGGGTTCACGTTCGGATCGAACTGCTCCAGATAGTGCTTCGGCATATTATAATCATCACTGTTCCAGAATCCCGTCGCCAACTGCAGCGGCACATACCAGTTCGGACCAGCGAACACCATGACCACCGTATACTTATCCGGCGTCTCGATCCGCATCTCCTTGCCGCCCACCAGCGACCAGAACGGCTTCTGGAGCAACTGCTTGCCCTCATGAATCAGCTTGCCCCAGTACGCCATATCCGCCGACGTGAACTCCACCCCATCGCTCCACTTGATCCCACGCCGCAGATGCAGCGTCAAGCGTGTCCCATCCGCATTGAACTCCCACTTCGACGCCGTCCCCGGCTCCAGCCCCGAACAGTCCGCCTTCCACCGGATCAGCGGCGCATACCCACAGATCATCTTGATCATGCCCAGATCCGGATTGTCGCACATCATATGCCACGTACCGCCATAGTACCCAGGCGCCTCATACGGCGTCACCACCAACGGATCCGCCGGCAGCCGCTGCTCCAGAGCAGGAAGCCGTCCAGCACGAACCAAAGAAAGGAGCGCGGGAGCCTCCTTCGCCTCCATCCCTCCCCCCGCATCCGGCAACGAGGTCGGCGACGGCGGCTTCCCACATCCTGTGAGGAACATCAGAATAGAAAGAAATGCCAATGCAGGGCAGAAATACAGAAAGGAAGAAATACAGAAAGAAGAGGGAATAAGAAGAAAATGCTCTCTTGCCCTTCCTTCACCCCGGTACTCTTTTAAGTTGGCAGGGAGTTTAATTTTCTGGTATTTCCTCTGCATTTTTTCTGTATTCCTTTCTTTCTGTATTTCTGCTCCGCATCTGCATTTTTTGCATTCCTGATCAGCTTACTTCCACGCCCTGTAACCTTAATTCCTGCGCAAAATGGCAGGCGGCGAACTGGCCGGGGAGGATTTCGACCAGTTTCGGGTCTTCCTGCGTGCAGATCGGTTGGGCGAAGCGGCAGCGGGGGTGGAAGCGGCAGCCGGAGGGCGGGTTGGCGGGGCTGGGGACGTCGCCGACCAGGCGGATGCGTTGCCGCTGCTTCTGGGCGCGTGGGTCAGCGACAGGGACGGCAGAGAGCAGGGCTTCCGTGTAGGGATGCAGGGGGCGGTTGAACAGGGTGACGGTCGGGCCGGTTTCGACGATGCGCCCCAGGTACATGACGGCGACCCGGTCAGAAATATGCTCGACGACGCCCAGATCGTGGGCGATGAAGATATAGGAGAGGCCGAACTGGGCGCGCAGGTCGGCGAGGAGGTTCAGAACCTGCGCCTGGACAGAGACATCGAGGGCGGAGACGGGTTCGTCGGCGACGATGAGAGCGGGTCGGAGGGCGAGGGCGCGGGCGATACCGATACGCTGGCGCTGGCCGCCGCTGAAGGCGTGGGGATAGCGGCGCACGGCGTCCGGGCGCAGTCCGACAGCCTGTAATAGCTCGGCGACGCGCTCCTGTTGGTCACGGCGGGTGCCGATGTGATTGATCGCGAGGGGCTCGGCAATGAGGTCGCCGACGGTCATGCGTGGATTGAGGGAGGCCTGTGGGTCCTGGAACACCATCTGGAGGTGCGGGCGGGCCTGGGCGAGTTCACGTGGGGCGAGATTCAGGAGGGACCAGTCGCGATTGTCGGAGTGCAGAGTGATTTGGCCGCCGGTAGGCTCGATCAGGCGCAGCAGGCAGCGGCCGACGGTGGTCTTGCCGCAGCCGCTTTCGCCGACGACGCCTAAGGTCTCCCCTTTTGCCAGGGTGAAGGAGACATCATCCACGGCCTGCACCTGCCCGGTCACCTTGCGCAGAAAGCCGGATCGGATCGGGAAGTATTTGCGCAGGTTCTCCACTTTCAGGAGCGGCGTGGAGTCGGTGGGGGTGGCGTTAACCAACGTTCGCCTCCTGAGTGGGAGGGGTGGGAAGCGGCAGACCGGCATCGCGTTCTCTGGCCCAGCAGCGGACGAGTTGGGCGGGCGGGATCGCTTTCAGTTCCGGCAGTTCGATGCAGGGCGCGAAGCGTTCGGGACAGCGCGGGCGGAAGGGACAGCCACGGGGCATCGCGAGCGGGTTGGGCACCGTGCCGGGAATGGAGTAGAGGCGCGAGGAGTGGGAGAGCGCGGGATTGCGGCTGCCCAGCACCGGCGCCGATTTGAGCAGCCCACGGGTATAGGGATGCCGCGGCTCGTAGAAGACCTGCTCGGCGGTGCCGTGCTCGACGACGCGCCCGGCGTACATCACCACGATCTCTTCGGCCATATCGGCGATCACGCCCAAGTCGTGGCTGATCATCAGGATCGCCATGCCCAGCTCGGCCTGGAGGTCGCGCATCAGGTCGAGGATCTGCGCCTGCACCGTCACGTCGAGGGCGGTCGTGGGTTCGTCAGCGATCAGCAGGGTGGGATTGCAGGCCAGCGCCATCGCGATCACGGCGCGCTGGCGCATGCCCCCGGAGAGCTGATGCGGATAGTCGTTGACGCGAAGCTCAGGCGCGGGAATCCCGACCTTTTTCAGCATCTCGATACTGCGCGTGTGCGCCTCTTTGCGCGTCACAGTTTCATGGGTCCGGATCATCTCGGAGATCTGCTGCCCGATCGTATAGACCGGCGTCAGCGAACTCATCGGCTCCTGAAAGATCATCGCGATCTCGCTGCCCCGCAGAGCGCGAATCTGTTCGCCCTTCGGCGGTAGGGTTGCGATGTCGATGGTCTTGGAAGCATCACTATAGAGGATTTCGCCGCTTTCGATGCGTCCCGGCGGCGGCACCAGGCCGAGCAGCGCCAACCCGGTCATACTTTTGCCGCATCCCGACTCCCCGACAAGCCCGATGGTCCCGCCACGCGGAATCGCAAACGACACATCGCGCACCACCGACGCTTTGCCGTCATCCGTGGGGAAAGCGATGTTCAGGCCGCGTATATCGATCACAGGCAGGGCATCGGTTCGCACAGGGTTGGGACACCTTCCTCAAACAGCATTGTTACCGCCAACTATAAACGCTGGAAGGCGAATCTGTCAAGTAGCCCATGCAATATTACTCTCACGGATACGGGGCGCTCGCGGTCTCTGGCGACATGAACACCTGCGTCTCCTATGAATTTGTAAACTTTGTTGCTTTCGTGTACAATAGTATCAATTGCTGAAAGGAGTGGTACATCCGTGTCTCAAATTCTCAGTTTGCGGATCCCCGATCAGATGGTCGAGCGGCTGGATCGCTTTGCCCGAAAGTTAGGCAATGGTATGACCCGAACAAAGGCAGGTGTGATGCTTCTGGAAGAATCGTTGCGGGAAGCCGAGTTCTCTTTTGTAGAGTATCGGGACTCCCCTGTCGGCAGGCAGCCCTACATGAAAGGATCCGGGCTTGCTATATGGGAAGTCATAATGATCGCCAAGGGGTTTGATCTGGACGCGGAAAAGATAGCCGAGCACTATCCCTACCCTGTCCCCAATATCAAGGCAGCGCTCCATTTCTATGAGGCCTATCACGATGAAATAGAGCAGGCCATCGAGGATAATCAGATTGGATTCGAGGCAATGAAACGTCTTCTGCCCACGATCCGACTGTTCGAGGTGCCAGAGGAAACGATCAACGGGGAAACAAAATCCTGATGCTGGCTCTCCTCCTCGATGAAAACATGTCGCCGGAGATCGTTCGGCAGATTCGGGATAAACGTCCCGACATTGCCGTGGCAAGCATTCACCATTGGCACGAAGGAACGTATAGAGCGCAACGCGATGAAGAAATACTGGCAGCCGCCGTTCAGGAAGGGCTGACGTTCGTCACCTACGATCAAAAGACCATCCTGCCGGTATTGGTGCAATGGGGCCAGATGGGAACCGACCACACCGGCATTGTGTTTATAGACGATCGCTCTATCGCTTCCAACAATTTCGGCGCACTTGTGCGGGCCTTGATCCTGCTCTGGGATAACAGCTTTCATGCCGACTGGACAAATCGCGTAGAGTTCTTGAGGGCGAAACTCTGCATCCTATCCGATCAGGTCCAGGATAATGCATTATGAGAAACAGAACAAAAACTGGCAAACGCGTGGAATGGGTCAGCCGACGAGGTTGGATGCGGTTGAAGATAATAGCGGTCATTGGAACAATTTCGGTCGGAGGTTGGCTGGCTTTGCCTCATAAAAAGCATTTGATGGACGTAGCTCATTCCATTGTTGCACTAGACACTGACAGAGGGACGTTCGATCAGCGTAGACAACCTAGAGAAGAAGGTTATTGGCTGTCCGATACTCGTCTCCTCATTCTTACTGCTGATGAAGATCAAACAGGCGGTGTACAGAATGGGCACGGTCATGCAGATCTGCTTGACACATCTAACTCTACGAGAAAGCGCCTAACTGGATTAACAAACCTATTGAACCAACCAGAAGTATCCCTGTGGAACCCTTACAGGGAAGGAATCGAACTCTCTCCACGACGTTCGTGGCTTCAATGGGTAGTACCCAACCAAAAGGAAAGATTTGATTGGGTGCTTGCGAAATGGGACGGCAGTCAGCATAGACGAATTCCCTATTACGGCAGAAGAACGACCTGGTTGGATGAACAACTCGTAGCCGACATCGATAGGGACGACAATAATAAATTAGGAGCATTAACTGTTTTTGATGCGCAGCAGCCCGAACACATTTCCCGGTATGCAGGAGATTCAAAACAAGCGCAATCTATTTTATCGATCTACTATCTGGAACATTCGAAAGACATTCAGGTTGAAGACCGCAACGGTCAATCTTTTATAGTGACCTATAACGCTCAGCCCTCCAGTGGGAAGCGTACCCAGATAAATATGTTTCCGGTTGCTTTGCAAGGTAAGGGAGAGTTACGAGATTATCAAATTAATGAGCAACAGACTGCTATCGTTTATCGCCTGGTACGTGCAGAAAGCATTCCTTTCCTCTCCTTGATTCATCGGTTCTTGCCTTTCATTCCTCTGAAGTCTATTTTCACAGAGGAACCTTTGACAGAGGAACTCTGGGTGAGCAGCATCAATGGAGAAGGAATGCATGAGATTGGAGATGTATCAATTGAGAGGCGGGATGCTGGCCATAATCCTGAAACCCAACTGACAAATATTCAATGGTTGCCTGGCGGCAACCAGATCAGTTTGAGTTACAAGGGAATGCTCTACGTAGTTCCAGGAGAGGCAGGAAAATAGATTTTAGAAGCACAATCCACTGACAACTTCGCTCTCCTACCTACGCATGACGGACAGTCCTGTCGGGTACAATGAAACCTGTTCTGTCCTATGTGTAATTTAGGAGGAGATCTCTTTATGACGACCTTTGCCCCGGCTGTTCTTTCGGATGCCGAGCTTGTTGCGAAGCCGATGCCGCGGCGTCCGCTGCGCAATATGGGCTGGGATGCCAGCCTGTTGACGCTGGGCGGGGTGAAATGGGACGTCAAATGTTCCGACTCCGAGGCGGCAGCACTGGTGCATCGCGCGATGGAGTTGGGTGTCAATACTTTTGATACGGCCCATATCTATGGCAACGGCGAGAGTGAGCGCAAATTGGGCATGGCGCTGGAGGGGGAGCGGCATCGGATCTGGCTCAACACCAAAGTCATCGACCGCACCTACGACGGCGCGAAACGGATGTTCGAGACCTCCTTGCAGCGGCTGCGCACCGACTATGTGGATCTGCTGTTTGTTCACTCGCTGGATACTGAGGATCAGCGAGCGCAGATCATGCAGGCGGAGAGTGTGTTGAAGGCGGTCGAGGAGTATCGCAGGGCGGGCAATGTGCGCTATATCGGCGTCTCTGGCCACTGGGTGAAGGATGTGATGCTGCGCATCTTGGGGGAGCACAAGTTCGACGCCGTGCTGTTTCCGGTCGGGCTGTTCAATCTCGCCTATAATTACAGTTTTATCGAGACCGTTCTGCCCTACGCCCGGTCACGTGATATGGCGGTGTTTGGGATGAAGGTCTACGCGGCGGGGCGCATCAAACGGGCTAGGTCGATCGCGCCCTATCTGCGCTATAGCATCCAGCAGGACATCGATACGGCCATCATCGGTATGGACAGCATCGCGCAGTTGGAAGAGACGGTGCGTATTTTGAAGAGTGATCCCACACCGGTCTCGGAGGCGGAGGTGCAGGCGCTGCTGCCGGAAGCCATCGCCATCACCCAGGAGTGGGACGAGCATGAGTTCAGTTGGGTGCAGGGATACGCCAAGCCCTGACCCGTGGAGAGGAATGAGACCTGTGTCTGATGAGATCCGTTTCGATACCTACTATCCGTACAGCGAACTGACCGCGAAGCTGCAGGCGCTGGTGGCGGCCTATCCGAATCTGCTCAAGATCGAAAGTATCGGCAAGAGTTATGAGGGCCGCGACGTCTGGTGCCTGACCGCGACGAACTTCGCGACCGGCCCTGCCGAAGAGAAGCCCGCCTTCTGGTGCGACGGCAACATCCACGCCACCGAAGTCTCCGCGTCCTCGGCCTGCCTCTATCTGCTGAACAAGCTTGCCACGAGCTATGGAACCGACGCCCAGGTGACCCGCACGCTCGATACACGCGCTTTCTATGTCGTGCCGCGCGTCAATCCGGACGGCGCGGAGTACTACTTCGCCGACAAGCCCAAGTATATCCGCAGCAGCACCCGCCCCTATCCCTACGACGAGGAGCCGCTCGACGGCCTGAAGCCGGAAGATCTCGATGGCGACGGGCGCATTCTCTCCATGCGTATTCCCGATCCGAACGGTCCCTGGAAGACGCATCCCGAAGAGCCGCGCCTGCTGGTACGACGCGATCCGATCGAGATCGGCGGGACCTACTACCGTCTGCTGCCCGAGGGCCTGATCGAGGACTGGGACGGCATCACCCTGACCATGCAGCGCAACAAAGAGGGCCTGGATCTGAACCGCAACTTCCCAGCGCACTGGCGACAGGAGAGCGAGCAGTACGGCGCCGGCCCCTTCCCCGGAAGCGAACCGGAAGTCTACAACCTCGTCAAGTTCATCACCTCGCACCCCAATATCACCGGTGCCATGACGTTCCACACCTTCAGCGGCGTCCTCTTGCGTCCCTACGGCACCCATGCCGACGACACGATGCCCGCGGAGGATCTCTGGACCTACCAGACCATCGGCAAGGTCGGCACGGAGATGACAGGCTATCCAGCGATCAGCGTCTTCCACGACTTCAAGTACCATCCGAAAGAGGTCATCACCGGCGTCTTCGACGACTGGATGTACGATCACCTGGGCGTCTATGCGTGGACGGTCGAGATCTGGTCGCCGCAACGTCAGGCGGGCATCACAGAGGGGTTCGACAAGAACACCAAATCCGGAGGGTTCAAGTTCATCGACTGGAGCCGGAATCACCCGGTCGAAGAAGACCTGAAGATGCTGGCGTGGTCGGATACGGAGTTGGAGGGCAAAGGCTTCGTCGATTGGAAGCCCTTCACGCATCCGCAACTGGGAGAGGTCGAGATCGGCGGCTGGGATATTCAGCTCGCCTTCCGCAACCCGCCGACGAAGGCCCTGGAACGCGAGATCGCGCCCCTGGCGGACTGGGCCATCTGGCACGCCCTCCTCGCTCCGCAGCTCGCCCTCCAGAGCGCGACCGCCGAGCGCCTCGGCGATGGCGCCTATCTCGTCCGCCTGGTCGTCGATAACACGGGCTGGCTGCCGACCTATATCAGCAAGAAAGCGCTGGAGAAGAAGGCGGTGCGCCCGCTGGTCGCCGAGATCACCCTCCCGGCCGGCGCAACGCTGGAGAGCGGCAAGACGCGCCAGGAGATCGGCCAGCTCGAAGGCCGCGCCTACAAAAGCGCCTCTCCCTACGGCTGGACCGCCGACCCCACCTCCGAGCGCGCCAAGATCCAGTGGGTCGTCCGCGCCAATCCCGGCGAGACCGTCCAACTCGTCGCCCGCCACGAACGCGCCGGTATCATCCGCACCGAAGTTACCCTCGCCTGATACCTCTCCAACCTGGGAGCTAAGGGATTTCGCTCCCAGGTTGGGAAGCCTCTCAGCGCAAGGCGGCAGGCTGGGCGTCGATGCGGACGCGGAAAAGCTGGTAGGGCTTGACGCGCAAATCGCGGCCATTGTGATAGTCGGCCTGGCGGTTTAGCTGGTTGTTGGTGAAATAGAGATAGCCGTCGGTGGCGACAGAGAGAGTGTCCGGCCAGATGATGCGCGGGTCGGTCACCAGAACCGTGAAGGCGCTTCCGGCCACGGGCGCACGGCGTCGAATGGCGCGGTGTTCGTAGTCGGTGGCGTAGATATTTCCCTGCGAATCGCTCTCCAGCCCATCCGAAGCGCCGATCTTGTCCCCTTCGTCCGCGACGGTCGCGGCCACATCCGTCTCGCTCCGATTTGGATCTTCCAGCGCCTCCAGACTCACGCTGAACAGATGCCGCCCCCCGAGCGGGCAGTAGTAGAGTCTCTTCCCCTCCGGATCGATCGCGATACCGTCCGAACCGTTCTTGATCGGCTGCGGCGGCTGGCCGGGCTTCCGGTGCATCAACGGCTGCCCTTCGACGATCGGCTTGAAGTTGGGTTCGGCTTTGGTCGAGGGATGGTCGCTGAGCCGACGCCAGCTCTTTCCTGTATCCAGGTCGACGACTACGATCCCGTTCGGCCCCTTGTCCGAAGAGTCTGTGATAAAGGCCATCCCCGCCCTGCCCTTGCGCAGATCGAAGCGTAGATCGTTCAGATAGGACGTCGGCAGCGCCACATCCTGCGGGAAGAGGATCTTCTTGAAGACCTTGTTCGTGGCCAGATCGACCCCGATCAGCTTCGGCCCGCCAAACTGTGTCGGCCCGAACTTGATGCTGCCCGTATCCAGGATCCAGAGCCGATCCTTCGGATCCACCACCACACTCTGTACCGAGACCAGCGTATCGGCCTGACGGTTCGCATCGAATCGGTTCAGCGCCGCATCCGGAAAAGGCACGCTCTGGCCTTTCTTGAGTTCCGCAACGCTATAGGTCACCGGATCGCCCCAGCGCGGAAAGTTGACGAAGATCCGCCCGCTGTGCGATACCGTCACCCCCGTCGGCATCGGCCCACTGAACGTGGCGACCGTCTCGATCTGTTTGGAAGGCGCTGTTGTCGGCGGAGCCGCAACAGCAGAGAAGCATAGTGACATCAGCGTCGAGATCGCAAATATAGTTTTCAATGGTCTGTCTCCTTTCCATCCTAAACGCTATGAGACCCATAGCAGACTGATATAGGACGGAACCAGGGAGCGAAATGACGCTAAACTTTTGGCGTATACGGGTATTATCATAGGACAATCGATCGATGAAGGAGAGATACGCTCATGCCGGAAGTAGGCGATGTTGCACCGGATTTTACGCTGCAAGACAATAAGGGAGAGACGGTGGCGCTGGCGGGTTTGCGCGGGAAGACGGTGGTGCTGTTTTTCTATCCGAAGGCCGATACGCCGGGGTGTACGGTCGAGGCGTGCAGTTTTCGGGATGCGAAGGCGAGCTACGATGAGGCCGATGTGGTGATTCTGGGGATCAGCCCGGATACGGTCAAGTCGCAGGATCGGTTCGCCGAGAAGTTTGAATTCCCCTACCGTCTGCTGGCGGATCACGACCATGCGGTCGCGGAGGCGTATGGCGTCTGGGCGGAGAAGTCGATGTACGGGAAAAAATATATGGGAATCGACCGCACGACTTTTGTCATCGGGCCGGATGGGAAGATAAGCCAGGTCTTTAAAAAAGTAAAAGTCGAAGGACATGCCCAGGAGGTACTGGAGATCATTCGCGCGGCATAAATCATCGAAGAATGAAATCGGCTGTCACAAGGGGAGACGTTCACATAGCATTCCCACCTGCAAAGGATCTATGACGGAAGCAGTGGAGAAATCGAATCGTATCCTCTGGCGAACCGCCTCTGTATGATCGTTGGGAAGGCATCTAACTGATCGTCTATGCAGAGGAACAGCCGGAAGCCATCTACATGGAAGGCGGTTCCGGCGATTAAAAGCAAGCCTGCGCGCGTCGGTCGAGAGACGAGGTAACCCGTGATGTTTTCAGAAGCGATACATGCCAGGGTACGAGAGTTCTACGCGACACGAATCGACCGCTACTCGGAACCCTACCGTCACATCGGTATGGGGCACGAGTTCGGCGCGCTTCCCCAACCGGATCAGTACGTCGTTGTGCCGACAACGGTCCTGGAGGCGTGTGGGTTCTACTTCCTCAATGTGCTCCAACGCGACAATGGAAGCGTATATGTCTTCCAGGCAGATGCCGACGGCACGCCCACCTTCGGAGTGCTCGCCACCAGTGACGGCAGCGACGCCCACCTGGAGGTGTATGGGATGGCCGGAGATTTGATCGGAGCGGCGCTGATCGATCGCTCCCAACCGGCGCTTGCATGGGCAGAACAAGCCGCAGTACGCCGGCGGGCGGGAATTGAAGGGTTCGAGTAGGCAGATTGTTCGTCCACAGACACATTTGCCTCAGACACTGCCAGAGAGGTCTGCGACGCCGTAGTCGATCAGGACTTTGCCCGATTCGCCTCCCAGTAGCACGCCAATATTCCAGGGCATGTCATCGGGCAGCTTGTTGCATCCTCGCGCGGGTATCGTAAAGTATTCGGCATGCATGTTCGTGTACACTTTGAACTGCGGGCACCAGGTGTACTGCCCCTTCAGGCAGTAGTCGCAGTTCCCACACCCGACTACGGCCGAAGCGGCCACCCGATCTCCGATTTGAAGGGATTCGACACCCTCACCGATGGCGTGAACGATTCCCGCCGCCTCATGACCTGAATTGCCGGACACACTTCCCTCTCCTCGATAGCCGTGCATCTCACTTCCACAGATAGCCGAAACGACCGTCTTCACGATCACAAATCCCGACTCGACTACAGGGTTCGGAACCTCTTCGATGCGGACCTCCGAATGCCCGGCAAGTCTGGCAGTTCTCATAGCGGAAACTCCTTCTGAACATGAACCACCCGCCCCTGTGCGAGCGAGCGCTTGAGCGCGGCCTCGAACTGAAGCTCACGCAGGCCATCGATGCCCGCCACAGGAGGCTCTGTGCCGGCTCGCAGTGACGCCAGATACGCCGCTAGTGATCGCTGGAACGACCGATCGTAGCTTGCCCACCGGCTATAGTCCGCGCCGGGCGCTATCCGCTCGATCTGTGCGCCGTCTCCCGAGATGATATCTAGAGGGCCGTCGAGATCCTGTATTCGGATACGGCCCCGTTCGAACAGGAATGTCAGGTCGTAGAGCGGATGCTTGAAGCTCCAGCCACAGGTGCCCAGAAGCGTCCCGGCGCCCCCTCCCGCGAGGCGAAAGGCGGCCGTGACATCGACGGCATCGTGTCCCGGCCTTACCGTCTCGCCGCTCGCGGCAGACATCTCGATGACGTCGCCGGCCAGATTCAGGATCAGGTCGATACAATGGCTCCAGCAGGCATAGTGCGTGGCGCCATACACCCCCACGACACGTCCGAGGTCGCGCTCTGCAATGAGCTTCCGGGCGGTCAACGTATGGTCGAAGAAGCGATAGTTGAAGACCATTGCGGTCTGGCAGCCTCGCGCCGCTGCCAGGTGGAGCATCGTACGGCCGCGCTCAAAGTCGTCTTCCGTCACATGCGCCTGTCCGCCCCGGGCGACGAGTGGTTTCTCAAAGAAGAGCCGGGGCACGCCAAGGGCGATCAACCGCGTTCCAACCTCATCCCGACACATCTCCGACGTGAGCACGAGCGCCGCGTCCGGCTTCCACTCGGCCAATTCCTCCAGGGACGCGAATACCGTGTCGTCGTACTCACGAGCCACGTCATGCGCCGCCGACGCCGTACGATTATAGAAACCCAGACTCACGTCGTCGACGCTGGACAGATACGGGATATACTGCTTGCGGGCCACATTGCCGATCCCCGCCACTGCGATTTTCAGGGTCATGTTCTTCACCTTTGCTTCACCATGGAAGTCAACGCCGAAAGCGATGACGACGGCATCCTCTCTGCTCATTTCCACTTTCACGGCGAATATCCTGCGTTCCTCTGCCTGCCTGTAGTGACCGGACAGCCGGTGTGGTACACTCTACTACACTCTATAGAGCTACTGAAAAGGAGTACGACGATAGAACCAACGTTGGGAGAGCGCGATTTCGATGTCGTGACGTTTGGGGAGACGATGCTGCGTCTGAGCGCGCCGAATTTCAGCCGACTGGAAGAGGCCGTCTCGCTGGATGTACGGATCGGGGGGTCGGAGTCGAACACGGCGGTCGCGCTGGCCCGCCTCGGGCTGAGGGTCGCGTGGTGGAGCAAACTGCCCCCGAATCCGTTGGGGCGGCGTATCGAGAATGAGGTCCGGCGCTGGGGCGTCGATACTTCCGGCATGCTCTGGGACGAACTGCCCGGTGCGCGCGCCGGACTCTACTTTCTGGATTTCGGGGTCGCTCCTCGCGGCATCGATGTCTATTATGACCGGGCTGCATCCTCCGCCAGTCGCATCACCGCGCACGAGATCGATGCCCAGCGTATCGCCAGCGGCCGTCTGCTGCATCTGAGCGGGATCACGCCGGCCTTAAGCCCCTATGCCGCCAAAGCCGTCATCCGCGCCCTCGACATCGCCAAAGAAGCCGGAACACGGGTTTCGTTCGACATCAACTATCGCGCCAAGTTGTGGTCGGCAGCGGAAGCGCGGCGCGAATTGGAGCCTTTGCTCTCGCGTGTCGATGTCCTGCTCTGCCCACTCTCCGATGCCGAAGCGTTGTTCGACATCACCGGGGAAGGTCCGGAAGTCGCGCGCACCTTCCGAGAGAACTACGGCATCGACTCCGTCGTGGTCACCTGCGGCGGCGATGGTGCGGTCGCCTGCGACGATGCCGGGGATTGGGCGGCGACACCCTTTGCGCTCGGTCAGATCGTCGATCGCGTGGGAGCCGGGGACGCCTTCAATGCAGGGGTTCTGATGGGCTATCTTCAGGGCGACCTGAAACTCGGCCTGGAGTATGGCACCGCGATGGCCGCCCTCAAACACACCATGCCCGGCGACCTGCTGCTCTCGACACGCGCCGAGATCGAGATCGCTCACTCCCGCAGCCACAGCAGCATCCGTCGCTAAGTTCCGCTCCCAGAATGAGAGGGTCGGAAAAGCGCAGATCGGAAATACCGCCCCCATTTGCTGGGAGGTCTATTCAGGATGAGAATTGACCTTCACATTTACCTGAGGTGCAACCTCTCCGTCAAAAACGGGAAGGACAATCAGAAGGTCCTTTTCAGAGATGGCTGCGCTCATTGTAGATCTGGGAGATACAGAGAGAGATCCACGAACTGAACCGGGCCGTAGGCGACGCCCGAGTTCGGATTGATGTAGGTCACAAAGAGCGCCAGGCGCGCGGTATCATCCGGGCAGCTTCTGTTCACGATCCTGCTGAAATAGAGAGCATCGTAGTTGTATGGGCCTTTGGGAGAATCGCCCTTGCGATAGACGCCTCCGCTGATCTTCACTCTCGCCCCGTAATAGTCGTCCCATACGGAATCGCCAACGAAGAGATAGGGCGGGAGGGGGATATCCACGACTTCGCAGGCGGCGGCATACGCCGATACGGTCTGGGCAAACATAAACAGGGTATGTTCCCGCTCGCCTAGACGCGACAGAGGCAGTTTCTCTTTCGGCTGCGCCTTCACCTGCGGTTCCGCGAGGTACCGAAACATCTGCATCGCCGTGTTTCGGAAGGAAGCCGCTATTCTCTGGAACTCATACTGCGTTTCGAATTCCAGCAGGACTGGCCCTTCCTGATTTTTGACTTTTGTACGATCGGCGAGAAAACGGGCATGGATCGCACGATAGATAGGATCGGAAATGGAGGCGCGGACATGCTTGCCGTAACCTCCCTTGCCGTTGCCTCCCTCTAAGGGCATGATCATGGGCTTCCAGGTAAGGACGACATGATCGTCCCGCCGATGTTCTACGTTAAGATTATAGACCGCGGCCAGAGACTGCATAAGCGTCTCCGGGGAGAGCTTCTCCGTCCCCACCAGCGTCACCCGCTTGGCGGCGAAGGTGGGATCGGCCTGATAGATCTTATAGCCGGGAGTCTTCGGCACCCGTTTGTTTATCGGAGCGAGCGCCTCCGCGATCGTGACCGCGCGCGAGGATCGGCCATTGTCATCCAGGA
>Ga0207705_10000432_pt1 | contig 36515 bp, 34 predicted proteins | sample KBSC13metaG_FD_184314 | JGI IMG/M metagenome (GOLD analysis project Ga0207705, IMG submission 184314) | Corn rhizosphere microbial communities from Kellogg Biological Station, Michigan, USA - KBS C1-3 metaG (SPAdes) (version 2) | ecosystem: Host-associated > Plants > Roots > Rhizosphere > Soil ... | reverse complement strand
TCTCCTTGGCGACGGTGACGCCGTCCTTGGTGATGCGGGGCGCGCCGAACGACTTGTCGATCACGACGTTGCGGCCCTTGGGGCCCAATGTGACCTTGACCGCATCGGCGAGGATGTCGACGCCGCGCAGAATGCGCTCGCGGGCGTCACGCGAAAACTTGACGTCTTTCGCTGCCATTTTGTGTGTGTCCTTTTCTTCGAATTTCTAATTCGTCACCCCAGCGAAAGCTGGGGTCCATCTCCCGCACTGTCCGATGTGCCGTTCAGTCCGGAGATGGATGCCAGCTTTCGCTGGCATGACGGTGAAAGGTGGATCAGCCGACGATCCCCAGGATGTCGCTTTCCTTCATGATCAGCAGATCCTCGCCATCGAGCTTGACCTCGGTGCCGGACCATTTGCCGAACAGGATCTTGTCGCCCGCCTTGACGTCGAGCGGGGTGACCTTGCCGTCCTCGCCGCGCGCGCCGGCGCCGACCGAGACGACCTCGCCCTCCTGCGGCTTTTCCTTGGCGGTATCGGGGATGATGATCCCACCGGCCGTCTTCTCCTCGGCCTCGACGCGACGTACCAGCACGCGATCGTGCAGCGGTCGGAAACCCATATTTGTCCCTTTCCTGCAACAAGGGCAGGCTACGGATCAGTCCGCCCCCCGCCCTGATGACTGTTGAATCTGTTGGCACTCACGTCAGGTGAGTGCCAGTGCGCATATGTGTAGCGGCCCGTAGCGAGTCAACAGGGTGGGTGCAGGATTTTTTCGGTGAGGCGGGGTGGGAGCGGGGCCATCTCCCGTCCCGTATGCGGGGGGGGCCGCGCCCTCAACCGTCATGCCAGCGGAAGCTGGCATCCATCTCCCGCACTGGAGAAGTTCGCGGACGGACAGGAGATGGGCTCCAGCTTTCGCTGGGGCGACGCAACAGGCGGCGATTACCCCCGCTGCGTCCTCCGCCGCCAGAGCAGGTAGGAATAGACCACCGGCACCAGTGCCGACAGCATCATCACGCCCACCAGCACCGGCGCGGCAAATATTCCGACCCAGCCGCAGGCCGCCGCCACCATCCACACCAGCCCCGCGACCATCATCAATTTGCCGCCCAGCCGGTGGGTCGCGATCCAGATGTCGGGATCGGCGAGCGTCCACGGCGTGCGGATCCCGACCATGTACATCGGGCGCGATTTGGACAGCTGGTTGCCGAGGATCAGGAAGAACAGCCCCATCCCGCCGACGATCAAGGTCGCCACCGGAACAGCCCAGCCCAACACGGTCCCGACCTGCGAGAATTCCACCACCCCGGCCACGCAAAGCGTGCCGATCCAAACGACCAGCATGAGCGCGCGGCTCTTGGCGAGATTGTCCTGCTTCGGCTCGGCGACGGTCACCAGCAGGAAGAGCAGGCTCGTCACCAGTGCCATCACCGGCGCGATCATCAGGCCGGCCCATTTGCCGGCATAGCCGTCGATCTGGCCGGCCGCATTCCAGTGGATCGGCACGCGTGCACCGGCCGGCAGCCGATCGCCAACATAGAAAGACGCCGCCGCGAGCACCAAAACCACGCCCGCCGAAAACAGGATCATAACGCGATTCTTCATGTCTCTTCCCTGTCTGTCCCGGGCCCCTCGGATCGGCGCACGCGCCGCATGAAGCTCAGCAGCACCTCTTCCAGCACGGACAGGTTGAGGCTGTAGATCACGCTCGCACCGCGCTGTTCGCCATGGATCAGGCCGGCGGCCTTGAGCTTGGCGAAATGGCCCGACATGGTCGGCTTCGACACGGGAAAAGCATCGGCAAGCTCGCCCGCCGAACGGCTGCCCGCTTTCAGCATCTCCAATATCTCGCGCCTGATCGGGTGCGAGAGCGCATGAAAACCGAATCCATGAAGCGGCGTATATTCGTTATTTAGCGAAATGCCTAACAATTTTCCGCGCCATCATGCCAGGAGGGCACCCAGCAAAGTAATACTTTGCTGGGACCCGAGCCAAGCTGGCATCCATCTCCTGCGCTGGAGGACTCGGCTGCCGGTCAGGAGATGGACCCCAGCTTGCGCTGGGGTGACGAGTAAGAGGGGCGGCGGCGCCTAAAGTTTCGTCAGCGCATAGTCCTGGGTGCCCCGCGTAATCACCCGATCCTCGGGCAAAATATCGGTCACCGCCAGATCGGGCAGCGCCTCCAGCCGCGCGTAAAGCGGTGCGAAATCGGTATCCAAAGTCGCGTGCAGAAGCTGATCGAAGCTGTCGATCACGAAATAGGCCTGCTGGTAATCGTCGATCCGGTAGCGCGTGCGCATCACCCGCTCCATGTCGAACGCGATGCGGTTGGGCGACGGATCGTCGAGCGCGAACATGCTCTCGCCGCGCGAGGACACGATCCCCGCACCATAGATGCTTAAGCCCTCACCGCTCCGGATCAGCCCGAACTCGACCGTATACCAATAGAGCCGCGCCAGCTTGTCGATCGCGCCGAACTGCTTCGCGCGCAGGCCGCCCTCGCCATAAGCCTGCATATAATCCGCGAACACCGGGTGGGCGAGCATCGGCACATGCCCGAACACGTCGTGGAAGACGTCGGGCTCCTGCAGATAGTCGAGCTGATCCGCGCGCCGGATGAACCGCCCCGCGACGAACCGCCGATTGGCGAGATGTTCGAAGAAGACCTCGTCCGGCACCAGGCCCGGCACTGCTACGACCTGCCACCCCGTCGCCTTGCCCAGTTTCTCGGACAATTCCTCGAAATTGGGGATGCCCGGCCGCGACAGATGGAGCATGTCGAGCCCGGCGAGGAACTCCGGCGCGGCCCGCCCCGCCAGCATCGCCGCCTGCCGCGCGAACAATGTGTCCCAAACCTTGTGCTCGTCCGCGGTGTAGCGGTCCCAATCCTGCGGGATCGTCCAATCCGCGGCAGCTTCGGGAGGACGAATGAGCGAGTCGGCGGCCATAAGCGAAGCCTACAATAAAGTTACGTTTGATACTATCTCGCGATCCTCTCCGTTCGGGAAGGCAAGCGAAGGCCCGGGCCCATCGGCATTGCGCGCGGAGCGAGGCAATCCCAGTCCGACGCTTTCCGACCTGGATTGCTTCGTGGCTTATTGCTCCAGCTGCTGGGCCAAGGTCAGCTTTATCCGCGCCACCTTCTCGGGCGTGATCGGCCCAAGCAGGCCGCGCATCTCCGGCGGCAAATGCCCGACCGGATCGCCATTGGTCTGGAACACATAATGGTCGAACAGCATGCGCCAGACCCGCTTCTGATCCTCCGGCAGGCCGCGTAGCGATATCAGCCCCAACATCAGCGCGTCATAAGGTCGGCCAAGCCCGGCGGGAGCCGGGTTCCACCAGTAATTGACGAAGGCATTGACGGCATCCAGCGACTCGACCCCATGCCACCAATAATAAGGCAGATAGATTGCGTCGCCCGGCTCCAGCACCGCCGTCTGGGCGTGCGCCATCGCCTCGGCGAACTTCGGGAAGCGTTCGAGATCGGGATTGGCGAGCTCGACAAGACTGACCGGCGTGCCCGCGGGTGTGAGCTCGAATGGACCGCAATAGAGGTTGGGGAGCTGCTCGGGCGGGAAAAGGGTGAAGCGCCGCCGCCCGGTCATCACCACCCCGACATTCTCCATCGTGTCGTAATGGGTGGCGACCTGGATCTTGTTGCCGATCCAGATGCGCGGGACGACGCCAGCATCAACCAGCGGGATCCGGTTTTCGTCGACGAAACCGGGAAGCAGATCGGGCACCGCGATCGATTGCACCGCCATCGCATAGGGCGCCTGCTCGTGCTGGTCGCGCAGCAGCCGGTCGAGGAACGGCTCGATCGGCGTCAGCCCACGCTGGAAGTTTAGCGCCTTCAGGTCGGGCGTGTAGAAGAAGGCGCCCTTGATCTCGGGAGGCCCAAGCACCGCCGCGATCGGTTCCGAGTGGCTGAAGCGCTTGAGATAGGCGACCGCCGCCTCGGGCGAGGTCCGCCCCGCCTGCACCGCCGGCCAATCCCTGCCGAGCCCGCGCATGATCACCGGCTGGCAGGCGGGCCGTATCTCGGCATCGAACCGCGCACGGTCGACGCTATCGACCTCGCGGATCGGGCGTGGTTGCGGGAGGGTCATGCGCCGACCTTACGACGCCCGCGCAAGCGCCGCATCCCCCAGGCTATTGTGCCGGCGCAGGAATTCGGCCTGCGTGGGCAGCGAGTCGGCGGTCGCCGCGATCACCTCACGGATATGCTTGAGCCGGGTGAGCGTCTCGGCGTCGGGCAGCAGATCGGCAGCGGGATGATAGGCCCCAGCCTCGATTCCCTGGCCGACCATCACCGACAGCCAGCTCGTCTCGGTGAACAATTCCTCATGCTCGCGGAAGATGCGGCCGTTAGCGCGGAACATGTCGAGCTTGGCGGCAAGCCCCGGCGGCGGCGGCAAGGTGCGGCAATAGTCCCAGAAGGGGGAATCGTGGCGCCGCGTCGCCTTGTAATGCAGCACCAGGAAGTCGCGGATATCGACATATTCGCGCGCCGTCTGGGCATTGTAACGCTCGATCTCGACCGGCTTGATGTCGCGCGTCGGGAACAGGGTCAACAGCCGCGCGATGCCGGTCTGGACGAGGTGGATGCTGGTCGATTCCAACGGCTCGAGAAAGCCCGAGGCGAGACCGAGCGCGACCACATTCTTGTCCCACACCTTCCGGCGATGACCCGCCTGGAAACGCAGCTGGCGCGGCTCGGCCAGTGCCGGCCCGTCGAGGTTGGCGAGCAGGATCGCCGCCGCCTCGTCATCGGACATGTGTGCGCTCGAATAGACATGGCCGTTGCCGATCCGGTGCTGGAGCGGGATGCGCCATTGCCAGCCGGCGGCCCGCGCGGTCGATCGGGTGAGCGGATTGCGATCGCCGCCAAGCTCGCACGGCACCGCGAGCGCGCGGTCGCACGGCAGCCATTCGCCCCAATCCTCGAAACCGGCCTTCAGCGTCTGCTCGATCAGCAGACCGCGGAAGCCCGAACAATCCACGAAGAAATCGCCTTCGACCAGCGCGCCGCTTTCGAGCCGGAGCGACTCGACATAGCCGGTCTCGCCATTCCGCAGCACCTCGACGATCTTGCCCTCGGTGCGCACCACCCCGTTCGCCTCGGCCATGCGGCGCAGGAAGCGTGCGTAGAGGCTCGCGTCGAACTGGAAGGCGTAGGAGATCTGCGACAAAGGCGAATTGGGCTGATCCGGCCGGGGATGTTCGAACCGGCCCTTGAGCGCGGCGACGATGCTCAGCGAATAATCGTCGAGCGGCGTCGCGTCGCCGAGACCGAGCCCCTTCAGCCAGTGATGATGGAATTCGACCCCCATCATGTCGAGCCCGTAAAAGCCGAACGGATGGACGTAGCGGTGGCCGATATGGGCCCAGTCGCGGAATTCGATCCCCAATTTGTAGGTGCCGTTGGTGGCGCGCACGAATTCCGCCTCGTCGAGCCCGAGCATCGCATTGAACAGGTTGATCTGCGGAATCGTCGCCTCGCCGACGCCGACCGTGCCGATCTCCTCGGATTCGACCAATTCGATCCGCAGTCCGGTCGCGCCCATGATGCGCGATATCGCGGCTGCCGCCATCCAGCCGGCGGTGCCTCCACCGACGATGACGAGCCGGCGGATCGGATTGGGGATCATTGCGGCTGGCCGGTGAAGGGCATGAACCCAGGCATTTCGTCCCCGAACGAGAAAGTGGGCGTCGGCGCGGATGCGGGGGCGGTGGCGGCGATGAAATCCGCATGGGTCGGCAGTGCCTCTGCCGTACGCAGATAGGCGATGCGCATCTCCTCGAGCGCCTGTGCGACGCGGGCCTCGTCGAGCGCATCGGCCGGGGGTTCGTAATCCTCCGGCACGATATGCTGGCCAAGCATCACCGCCACCCAGCTCGCGGTGCCGAACAGATCATAGCCTTCGCGGAAAAGGCGCCCCTTGGCGCGGAACAGGTCGATCCTGCGCTGGAGGCTGTCCGGGATCTCCATCGTCCGGCAATGATTCCAGAAGTCGGAATCGGTGCGCGTCGTCGCCTTGTAATGAAGGACGATGAAGTCGCGTATATCCTCGTACAGATCACGAAGCTGACGGTTGAATTCGTCCCGCTCGACCGGATTGAAGCGTTTGTCGGGGAAGAGCGAGATCAGCCGCGCGATCGCGGCCTGGACGACGTGGATGCTGGTCGATTCGAGCGGTTCGACAAAGCCTGACGAGAGGCCCATCGCGATCACGTTCCTGGTCCAGCTCGCCTTGCGCCGCCCGGTGGTGAAGCGCAGCCGGCGCGGCTCGGCGATCGGCTCCGCTTCGAGATTGGCGAGCAGGATGCGCTGGGCTTCGTCATCGTCAAGGAACTGGCTGGAATAGACGATGCCGTTGCCCATGCGGTGCTGAAGCGGGATGCGCCATTGCCAGCCCGAGGCATGCGCGGTGGCGCGGGTAAAGGGATCGGGCGGCCCCGCCAGCGACGTCGGAACCGCGATCGCGCGGTCGGCCGGGAGCCATTTCGTCCAATCCTCATAGCCAGTGCCGAGCGCCTCCTCGATCAGCAGGCCGCGGAACCCCGAGCAATCGAGGAACAGGTCGCCCGCGATCGTCTGGCCGCCCGCCAGCGTCACCGACCGCACGAAACCGTCTTCGGGCCGGAGCGTCACGTCGACGATCTTGCCCTCGATCCGCTGGACACCCCCACGCTCGGCATAACGGCGCAGATATTTGGCATAGAGCGACGCGTCGAAATGGAAGGCATAATAAAGCTGTTTGAGCGGAAAGCGCGCCTCCGCCGGAGCGCGTGCGAAACGGCCCATCGACGCGGCGACCGCGCTCATCGACCAGGCCGAGATGTCCGGCAGCACGCGCCGCTTGCGCTCGCGCAGATAAAGCTGGTGGAAATGGATCCCGTTCAAATCCTCGCCATGCTCTCCGAACGGATGGAAATAGCGTTCGCCGATCCCGCCCCAGTTCACGAATTCGATGCCGAGCTTGTAGGTGCCCTGGGTCTCGCGCAGGAATTCGTCGTCGTTGAGGCCGAGCATGCGGTTGAAGTTGATGATCGGCGGGATCGTCGCCTCGCCCACGCCGACCGTCCCGATCTCCTCGGACTCGACCAGGGTGATGCGCGTGTAGCCATTGTTCATGAAGCGCGACATCGCCGCCGCCGCCATCCAGCCAGCGGTGCCGCCGCCGACGATGACGATATCCTCGATCGTATGCTCGTTCATCGTGCGGCTTGCCTTTGGATATTGCCCAGGAACTGCGCCTGAGTGGGGAGTGCGGGAATCTGGCGCGCGATCCGCTCGCGCATCGCGGCCATGGTCCGTTCGGATTGGACCGAAGGCACGATGTCGATCAGCGGATCGATATGGGTCGGGATCACGCTTTGGCCTAGCAGCACCGCGAGCCAGCTGTCGCGGCTGAACGTCTCTTCCTCGTAAAAGGGCAGACGGCCGCGTTCGCGGAACAAGTCGAGCGTGTGCTTGAGACTGAGCGGAGGTGCCGTGTCACGCATGCGGCGCCACAAGGGTTCGGCGCGATCCGCGGTCGCGTAGTGAAGCACGAGGAAGTCGCGCACGCGATCACTCTCGGCCGCGCATTGGCGGTTATAATCCCACAGTTCGACCGGGGCGCAATCGCGGTCGGGCATCATCGCCACCAGTCGGTCGATCGCACTGTGTGCGAGGTGGAGATTGGTCCATTCGAGCGGCTCGACCATCGTCGCGGCATCGCCCAAAGCGACGCAATTGCGCAGCCATGGCTCGGGCCGGCGGCCCTGGCGGATCGTGATCGGCGCCTGCGGATCCACGCCGGCATGTCCGCGCAAAGTGCGTGCGGCCTTGTCGTCGCTGATCTCGCCCGATGCGTAGGCGAAACCATGCGAGGTGCGGCTCCGCGATGGCGCGACCCAGCGCCAGCCCGCCCCATGCGCGATACAGATGTCGAGTGGCGAGGGGTCAGCGGCGGGCGCGGCATCGGCGAAGAGCAATCGGTCGCAGGGCAGCCATGCGCTCCAATCCTCATATGCGGTGTCGAGCGCGCTCCGCAGCAACGCGCGTGGACCGGTGCAGTCGACGAACAGATCGGCGGACAATGTGCTGCCGTCGTCGAGCGCGAGGCTCTCGATGAAGCCGTCCTCACCCCGCAGGTTGACGCCGCTAAAGCCGCCCGGCCGCTCGATCGCGCCGAGATGGAGCGCATAGGCCCGCATCATCTGCGGATAAAGGACCGGGTCGAGCGCGAGACCATATCCGAAATGCGCGAACGGCGATTCAAGATCATCGTCGGGCAGGAGGAAACGGCCTGCACGCGCCATCTGCGCCGCGGGCGAATAGGCATCGAACGGCTGGGTCGCCCCGAGCCTCGCCTGGCGAATCCAGTGCACGTGGAAGGAGGCGGTGCCGATCCCCTGCCCATAGCGGTCATAGGCATGGACATAAGAGGGGCGGTCGCCGGCCCACCCGCCAAATTCGGTGCCGAGCCGAAAGCTGCAATTGGCGCGCAGCAAGGCATCGCCGTCGCTCATGCCGAGATCGCGGTGGAATTCGATGATGGACGGCAAGGTAGAGCCGATCCGCTCGACCAGTGCATCAACCGGCGGTGGCAACGCAGCCACCGTCACGCGCAGCGCGGGGATCTTCCGGCGCAAGGCCGCCGCCGCGGACCAGCCGAGCAGCCCGCCCCCCACCACGACGACATCGCGCATCTTTTCAGCGGTCACGCCGCATCTTTCATCGGGCAATAGCGGCGGAGATAGGCACCATGATCCTCCATCATCTCCGACAGGCCGTGGATGTCGGCGGCGAGCTTGCGCATCCCCGCGACCAGGCTTTCGGGCGAAGGCGCATCGGCGCGCAGATCATGGCCTTGCGGGATGACCCGCTGACCAAGATAGACCGCGACCCAGCTCGCATCGAGGAACACGCCCTCGCGATATTTCACGACGCGCCCACGCCTGCGGAAGAGCTCCATCTTTTCGGCCAGGCTGTCCGGTATCTCCATCGTCCGGCAATAATCCCAATAGGGCGTGTCGGCCCGCTCGGTCGCGTGATAATGAAGGATCAGGAAGTCGCGGACGCGATCATATTCGAGGTCGATCAGCCGGTTGAACTCGTTGCGGTCGACCGGAGAGATTTCGTCTTGCGGAAACAGTTCGAGCAAGGCGGTGATCGCCGCCTGGATCAGGTAGATGCTGGTCGATTCCAACGGCTCGAGAAAGCCCGAGGCGAGCCCGACGCCGACGCAATTATTGACCCAGCTGCGCCGCCGCCGCCCCGCCTTGAAGCGCAGCACGCGCGGTTCGGCGATCGGCTCGCCCTCCACCGCCCCGATCAAGGCGGCAGCCGCGTCATCATCCGACAGAAACTGGCTCGAATAGACATAGCCGTTCCCGGTGCGATGCTGGAGCGGGATGCGCCAGCGCCAGCCATGCGGCATTGCGATCACGCCGGTATAAGGCGTGACCGGGCCGGCGGTGCGGCAGGGCATGGCGGTGGCGCGATCGTTGAGCAGCCATCTGGACCAATCCTCGAACGGCTCGCTCAACGTCTTGTCGAGCAGGAGCGAGACGAAGCCCGAGCAATCGACGAACAGGTCGCCTTCGATCCGCTCGCCATTTTCGAGCTGGACCGACGTCACGTCGCCGCTCTCGCCATCGCGGTGGACGGCGACGATCCGGCCCTCGGTGCGCTTCGCGCCCATCTTTTCCGCAATCCCGCGGAGGTAAGGCCCATAGAGGGTGGCGTCGAACTGATAGGCATAGCCGAAGGTGGAATCGAGCCGACGTGAATCATGTGACGGCAGCGCGAAACGATTCATCCGCGCCATCGTGCAAGCCATCGAAAAAAGATCGAGATCGGGCACATTCATGCCTTGCTGCTTCAATCGCAGCCAGAATTGATGGAAGTCGATCTCGCCTCCGCCCGGACCGAACGTGCCGAACGGGTGGATATAGCTATCGCCGATCCGCCCCCAGTTCACGAATTCGATCCCAAGCTTGAAGGTGGCGCGGGTCGCGGCCATGAAATCGGCCTCGTCGATGCCGAGCCGTTCGTTGAAGGCGCGGATATGCGGCAGCGTCGCCTCGCCCACCCCGACGATGCCGATCGCCTCCGATTCGACCAGATGGACGTCGCAGCGGCCGGGCAGCAGTTTCGCCAGCGCGGCGGCGGCCATCCACCCGGCGGTTCCGCCGCCCACGATCACCACGCGCTTCGCGGCCATGCCGCACCTCCCCCCGACTCTTATACTATGCCGTTTTGCGACATCATGAGGCTCCGCCGACGGACCGGTCAACCCGCGCTCCGACCGGCGCGGATGTCTCTGAGCTGCCCTCACGCGTTGCATATTGGCCACAATCTGGCGTTTCGTGGTCAGATTCGACCCGTTCACGCTAGATTTATGAAACCATCTTGCTCAATCCCGCAACCCAAGTTATCGCTACAGTAACTGGACGACGCGACCATGAAGTCCGCAGTTGCCATATAGGGGGAGGAATGCCGATGCTTCGTTCTGATACCATGAATCCGTTTTCCGGTTCTTTCGGGCGGGTTCTGAAGAGCGGCGTTTCCGCTTTTGCTTTGTGCGCGATGACAGCGCCGGTCATGGCCCAGACGGCGTCCGCCTCGGGTCAGGCACCGGGGGACAGCGCACCCGGGGCAAAGGAAGTCGTGATCACCGGCATCCGCCGCAGCCTTGCCAATTCGCAGAACATCAAGCGCAATTCGGATACGGTCGTCGACGCCATCACGGCCTCGGATATCGGCGCTCTGCCCGACCGTTCGGTGACCGAGGCGCTGCAGCGCGTTCCCGGCGTGGCGATGAACCGTTTCGCGGGCAGCAACGATCCCGATCACTTTTCGGTGGAAGGTTCGGGCGTCGTCGTTCGCGGCCTCAATTTCGTCCGGTCGGAATTCAATGGTCGCGATACGTTCGCCGCGGGCGTTGGCGGACAGGCGATCAATTTTGCCGATGTCCCCGCCGAGTTGCTGGGCTCGGTCGAAGTTTACAAGAACGCTACCTCGGAAATGATCGAGGGCGGTCTTGCCGGCACTGTCAATCTCAACACGCGCAAACCGTTCGACAGCAAGGGCTTCCATATCGGCGTCGATGTCGAAGCCAATTACGGCGACCTGGAGAAGCGTCTGTCCCCCACCTGGTCGGGGCTGATCAGCGACACGTGGGACACCGGCATTGGCCGCATCGGCCTGTTGGCATCGGCTTCCTTCTCGCAGATCCGTTCGCAGTCGATGGGCGTCAGCGTGTCGAACATTCAGACGCGCGACAACACGATTGCGGTCGTGCTCAATACGAAGGGCCAGTTGATCTGCCGCAACCCCCTTCCCGGAACTACCGACACGACCACCCTGCCTCCCTCGGGCGCGGCATGCGGCGCCGCCAACGGCCCCGGATCGGACGGCCTGCTCGACCCGGCGGCGGTGCGCTACGCGCCGATCGGCGGCCAGTTTCGACAGGAAGATTATAACCGCAAACGGCGGGGCATCAGTCTAGCGGCGCAATGGGAGAGCCTGGACCGGCGTGCGGTCCTGACCGCGCAATTCCTGCGTACCAGTTCCGAAAATGCGTGGGGCGAGCATACGTTCGAAACCGGCTCGGACCTGTCCGAATATAATACCTATCCTTATGGGTGCCAGCAGAACACGAACGGCCCGTCGACCAGCAATAGCACCAACAATGGCGCCACCACCCGAGCGGAATGCCCGGTCGGAACGACGCAGAATTACACCTATGACAAGAATGGCGTGTTCGAGAAGGGCTACATCACGGCCCCCGGCGGCGGCTGGCGCGGCAATGTCGGCACCGCGGTCGTCGGCGGCATGCAGCAGAGCCTCTCGCGCGGCCAGATCGACGAACGCAACCGCGTCATGGATTATGGCCTGAACTTCAAATTCGCGCCGAGTGATCGGCTCTCGATGAATTTGGATGCCGATTATACGAAGGCGCAGCACGACAATCTCGATTTCCGCGTATTCGGATCGACCTTCGCGGACGAGTCGCTCGACATCTCGGGCAATCTGCCGATCATCATCCCGCACAAGCCCCTTGCGCTTACTTATTCGTGGGCGACGCCGGATCCGAAGCTGGTTGCCGAAAGTGATTCCCAGTATTTTACCGATCGCAATAATGAATTCTGGCGCGCGGCCATGGACCATGCGGAGCATTCGACCGGCCATGAATGGGCGGGGAAAGCCGATTTCGTCTACAATTTTGCCGGTGACGATCCCTTCCTGAAGCACGTCAAGTTTGGCGCGCGATATGCCGACCGAGAGGAAACGGTTCGGTACACGACTTATAATTGGGGCGCGTTGAGCGAAGTCTGGGGTGGGGCGGGCCCTGTCTCGATGGCCAAAGTCTCCCAGAATACGGACTTCTTCACCTTCAAGAACTTTTTCCGCGGCGCGACCACGCCTCCGCCGTCAGCCTATTATTATAATGGCGACATGATCGGGAACTACAACTCGACGGCAACTTTCTTCAAGTCGATTGCGGCTCAGGGGATTGGAAGCGGCTGGGTTCCCTTGGCCGAACGCACCGGGGCAATAGCCGGCACGCCTTATTTGCCGAACGAAATCCAGGACGTCAGCCAAAAAAGCAAAGATGCTTATGTGATGCTGAGTTTCGGCCGCAACGAGCCGCTCTTCGGTAACGTAAGGATGTCGGGAAATATCGGTCTGCGTTACGTCAACACGCGCGTCCGTTCGGGAGGCTCGATCTTCATTACGAAGCAGTCGATCGGCGTCGATCAGAGCTATGCGCAACGTTGCACCATCCCAACCACGCTGCCACCCGGCGTGCCGCCGGGCGTGGTGCTCGGCCAGCCCGGAGGCATATGCGCACTCGGGCCGGAGAATTACGCACAGCTCGAGAAGTTCGGAAGCGGCGCTGCCACGCCGAGCGTCGCGAGCACGAAAGACGATCAGTGGCTGCCCAGCCTCAATTTGAAGTTCGACATCACGCATAACTTCCTGATGCGTTTCGCGGCTTCGGAGGTGATGACGCTGCCGGATCTGGCAAGCATCCGAAATTCGTTTGGCGCGTCGTTCAACTCGACCGACAACTCGATATCCTTCAGCTTGGGCAATCCCCTGCTCAAGCCCGCAACGGCGCAGCAGTTCGATCTGACCGCGGAATGGTATTTCGCCAAGGTCGGCTCGCTGACGGTCAATGCATTCTACAAGAGGGTCCACAACTTCTTCTATGCTGCACAGATAGCGCGGAACTTCACGCAAAATGGCGTGACGCTCCCGATCGAAGTCCGGATACCGTCAAACTATAACGGCTACGGCAAGATCATGGGCTTCGAGGCCGCCTATCAGCAGACGTTCGATTTCCTTCCCGGCCTGTTCAGCGGCTTCGGAACGGACCTTTCTTATACGTACCTGAAAAGCAGCGGACTGCCGAACAGCTTCCTCAATGGCGGAAGTGCCGATAATAGCGCGCCAACCGGCGTAGGGCGTCTGCCGCTAGAGCAATTGTCGAAGCACAACATCAATGCGACGCTCTTCTACGAAAAGGGTCCGGTGTCGTTGCGCGCGGCCTATACATGGCGCTCGCGCTTCCTGCTGACGGCAGCAGACGTCATCCAGCCCTATTTCCCGATCTACAATGCTGCCGAGGGGCATCTCGATGCCTCGGCGTTCCTGACGGTCACGAAGGGGCTGCGGATCGGTATCCAGGGCGTGAACCTCAACAACGGCAAGACCAACACGTTGCAGCAATTTACTGTCGACGGAAAAATCGGTCCTCGCACCTACTTCATCAGCGACCGTCGCTATTCGTTCATCCTGCGCGGCAACTGGTAAGCTCGACATCCAATCAAGCCTTCAAACCCCTCCGCCGCGGCGGAGGGGTTTTTGTTTGCGGGTGGCGCATCCGCCATATCCGCGTGCTGGGGCGGCCATCCGACGGTGTTCAACAGCATCGGATGGCCGCGGCAGGCGGCTCGATCGCACGATCCGGTGTCGGAACCGGTTTGGTTGATGCCCCTGGCCCGAAATTGCTGGAGGCCCGCTACCTTCAGGGGCGAAGCCGTTGGCCCAGGCGGTGCATTTCGAGCGCTAAGCCATAGGGAATGCGCTGCTCGCCGCGCATCGTCATTCCGGTCCACAATACCGGGCCGCCGGCGCGCTGGGCGGCCATCATCACCTCCGGACGGCCGTCCCAGACGATCAGGATCGATTCGAGGATCACCGCGTCGCGGCGCGGGCTGGAGCCCCGGAAAACCTGAACGCCGCTCAACTGCTCAGCTTCGGTCATAAGCACCGCGCTGCTGGCGTTCGCGAGCGGATCATAAGCGCGATTGCCGGTGACGTTCTTCACCGGCCGAACCACAAGCACCGGCGGATTCGGCCGCGCCAAGGTGACATAGGCAAGCGCTGCGCCCAAAGCGAACAGCAGCGCGATCAGCGTGAGGAGTGCCGGATGGAAACGGCGCGCGGAAGGCGGGGTCCTTGGATCTGCCGGCCGCTCGACCATCAGCCGGTAGCCGCGCTTGGGCAATGTTTCGATGAAACGGGGGCTGCGGGCATCGTCTTCGAGCGCCTGACGCAAATCGCTGATGACGACAGGGACGCTGTTGGGGCTGATGGCACGGCCGTTCCAGACCTGCGCCAATATATCCTCTGTCGTCACAATCTCGCCGGGGCGGCGGCACAGGAGCTCCAGCGTCGCCGCGGCACGATGCTCCAGGCGGCGCCGTTCGCCCTCGCGGCGCAGTTCGTTGGTGCCGGGTTCGAACGTCCACGCGCCGATATTGTGTGTCGTCATCTGAAACTCGCGCCCGCCCCGCCTGCGTTTTTGTGCACGCCCGCAACCGGCTTGAAAAGCATGCCAGTGGTCATGCGGCGCTGGATAGAAGAAATTGAACCTTTCCTTATTCGCCTTCGCGATCTTCCGCCCCCTTCATCCACGCCAGAGGCGCGGGCCGCACGGGCACCGGCGGGGAAGAAGGACAGATGTTCGATGGAAACCAAAGAGATGCTCCGGCGGCTGGGCCAGCCGGGTGGTGGGGTGACGTTCCTGGCCGTAGCGGCAATCGCGTACGGGATTAGCTGTTTGCTGCAGGGGGACTTCGCAATCTACTGGCAACCGGTGCCGGAAAGCCTGCCCCTGCGGCAGCCGCTTGCTTTTCTGTCCGCCGGGCTGCTCGTCCTGGGCGGCACGGGCCTGCTGATCGCGCGCACCGTTCGGCCGGCGGCAATGATCCTGCTGACCCTCTTCGCGCTCTATGATCTCTGTTATGTGCTGCAGCTGGCAGACCCACACACCGCTCCCAAGGCCGTGCTGGGTCTTGCTGAGCAAACGTCGGTCATGGTCGGTAGTTGGGCGATCCTGCTGCGGATGCGCGGGGACCGATCGGCGAGAGTGACGATCGCGCGGATCGTGTTCGGCATCTGCTCGCTGCTGTTCGCGCTCGCCCATTTCGCCGGGCTCAGGCCCACCGCCCAGATGGTGCCGGAGTGGATGCCCGGCGGGCAGGTGTTCTGGGCACTCGCGACCGGTGTGGGGCATCTCGCGGTTGGCCTGGCCCTGATCGCGAACCGGGTTGCGGTGCCGGCAACGCGGCTGGGTGCAATGATGTATGCCTGCTTCGCGCTGTTCGTTTGGCTGACGGGAGCGGTCATGCATCCGACCGAATGGCTGCGCTGGGCGGGCGTCGCGATCAGCCTGTGCATGGCCGCGGCTTTGTGGCTCGTCGGCGATCTGCTGGCGGCGCGCAATGCGGAGGGCTGATCGGGCGGGCGAATGACGCCCGCGCGATCGTCAGGCCGGTGCGGATGCTGGTGCTGCCGGTGAGGATTGAACTCACGACCTCAGCCTTACCAAGGATGCGCTCTACCACTGAGCTACGGCAGCAAAACACCAGCATGCTGGCCCCGAAGGCCATGGGCAATCAGGGAAGCGCGCCTATGGACAAGGCGGGGGCCAAGGTCAAGGAAGCTTCCATGGCGAAGGACGATCCCGCGCGGGAGGCACGGCTGGCGGCGGCGCTGCGCGCCAATTTGCGGCGCAGGAAGGCGCAGGCGCGCGAACAGGTGGAGGCGGAGCCAGGGGAAGCGGAGCAGCCGCCTTCCGACCGCCACCGTCACGTCGGATCCGTTCCTGCATCCACCGGCCGGCGCGAGAGCTCATAGACTCCGCGCTTTCGCCGGCCGCGCGTGGACGGCGGAAGAATCCGGGTAGGAGGTGAAAGGCGCCTAGAGCGGCGCCGTCTCCGCCTTCAGCCATTCGGCGGCTTCGCCGTCGAGCTGCGGGCCAACCAGCGCCGCCACCTGTGCATGATAGCCGTCGACCCACGCCCGCTCCTCGCGCGTGAGCTGATCGAGATCGATCAGCCGCCTGTCGAGCGGAGCGAAGGTGAGCGTGCGGAAGCCGAGCAATTTCTTCTCCGCGCCGGGGACCTCGCGCGACTCGACCAGCACCAGATTCTCGATCCGGATGCCATATTCGCCCGTCTTGTAATAACCGGGCTCGTTCGAGAGGATCATTCCCGCGGCGAGCGGCTCGTCCCCGCCCGCGAAGGCGCCGCCGCCGGGGGCGATCCGCTGCGGCCCTTCGTGCACCGCGAGGAAGGAGCCGACGCCATGGCCGGTGCCATGCGCATAATCGAGCCCGATTTCCCACAGATATTGGCGCGCGAGCGTGTCGAGCTGGCTGCCGCGCGTGCCCTGCGGGAAGATCGCGCGGGCAAGCGCGATATGGCCCTTTAGCACGCGCGTGAAGCGATCGCGCATCTCGGCCGTGGGGGTTCCGATCGCCACGGTGCGCGTCACGTCGGTGGTGCCGTCCTGATATTGGCCGCCCGAATCGACCAGGTAGAGCGAGTTGAGCTCGAGCTTGCGATTGGTCTGGGGACTCACGCGGTAATGGACCACCGCGCCATTGGGGCCGGCGCCGGAGATCGTATCGAACGACAAGTCCCTGAGCGCGCCGGTGGCTTCGCGGAACTGATGGAGCTTCGCCGCCGCGCCGAGCTCGTCGACCTGGCCCTTGGGGGCCTCGACCGACAGCCAATGGAGGAAACGGGTGAGCGCCGCGCCGTCGCGCGCCTGTGCGGCGTCCTGGCCGGCAATCTCGGCCTCATTCTTGATCGCCTTGGGCAGGACGGCGGGATCGCGCAGCTCCATCACGGTCGCGCCGGCTGCGTCGAGCGCGGCGAAGATGGCGGATACGGCGCGCTCGGGATCGGCGACCACGCGCTTGCCCTGAAGCGTCGCGAGGTGACCGGCAAAGGCGTCGCGCGGGTGAAGGCGGACGGCATTGCCGAGATGCTGGGCCACCTCATCGCTCACCTTCTCGGGCGCGACGAACAGGTCGGCGGTGCCGTCGGCATTGACCAGGGCATAAGCGAGCGCGACCGGCGTGCGATCGACATCGGCGCCCCGCACGTTGAACGCCCAGGCGATCGAATCGAGCGCGGACAGCACCGCCGCGTCGGCTTTCTTTGCGACCAGCCAATCGGCGATCTCCTGCCGTTTGTCGGCGGAGGAGCGGCCGGCGAAGCGATCCGGCTGCACCACCAGCCGCGCTTTCGACGGCAAAGGCCGATCGGGCCAGACCGCGTCGACCGGGTTGGTGTCGACCGCGATCAGCTCCGCGCCTTTCTCGGCAAGCGCCTTCGTCGCCTGCTCGACCCAGCTCCTCGTGTGAAGCCACGGATCATAGCCGATCCGCGCACCCTGCGCGGCATGGTCGGACAGCCAGGAGGCGACGCTGGTCTGCGGGACCGATTGGTAGCTCCATTGATCGGCGGAGACCTGCTCGCGCACCTGCAACGTATAACGGCCGTCGACGAAGATCGCCGCCTCGGCGGGCAGCACCACGGCGGTGCCGGCCGAGCCCTGGAAGCCGGTCAGCCAGGCGAGGCGCTGGGCATAGGCACCGACATATTCGGACATATGTTCATCGGTGAGCGGGACGACGAAGCCGTCGAGACGGCGGCGGGCAAGCTCTTCGCGCAGAGCCTGGAGGCGGTCGGCATAAGTGGACATGGCCGCTAGATAGCCCTCCTCATGCGCAGGTCAAAGCCGATGCGCCGTACAGGGAACGTCCAGGCGGGGCGTCAGGTGCCTTGCGAGCCGCCGTTTCCATCCCCACAGAGGCCGGCATGACCGATCTTCCCCCAGCGCCCGTCGCCGCGACCAAGCCCCATTCGTTCGAATATCACGGCATCAGGATCGAGGATCCGTGGGCGTGGCTCAAGGACCCCGCCTATCCCAATGTCGGCGATGAGGAGGTGCTCTCCTACCTGAAGCAGGAGAATGCCTATTTCGAAGCGGCGATGGCGCCGCATCGGCCGCTCATCGACGCGATCTACGAAGAGATGAAGGGGCGGGTGAAGCAGGATGATGCCTCCGTGCCGCAGAAGGATGGCGATTATCTCTATTGGTGGGCTTACGAGACGGGCGGCCAATATCCGAAATGGTGGCGCAGGCCGGCGGCGGGCGGGCCGGACCAGCTGATCCTCGACGAGCCCAAGGAGGCCGAGGGCAAGGACTATTTCCGGGTTGGCGTGGCCTCGGTCAGCCCAGACGGCCGGCTGCTCGCCTGGAGCGCGGACGACAATGGCGCCGAGCGTTATGTGCTGCGCATTCGCGATCTCGCCACGGGTGAGGATGTCGAGACGGTCAGCGCGGTCACGAACGGCAATGTCGCGTGGAGCGCGGCCTCCGACGCGATCGCCTATACCGAGGTCAACGACAATTGGCGCAGCTATCGCGCGCTGCTGCACCGGCTGGGCACGGACCCTGTTCGCGACACGGTGCTGTACGAGGAAGCGGATGAGGGATTTCGGGTCGGCGTCGGCGGCACGCGCGACCGCCAGTGGATCGAGATCGCAACCGGCGACAACCAGACGAGCGAGGTGCGGCTGGTTCCCGCCGCTAATCCGTCAGCCGAACCGATCATGGTCAGCCCGCGCCAGGTGAAGCGGCAATATAGCGTCGACAGTGCGCATGGCAGCCTGTGGATCCTGACCAACGACAATCATGTCAACTTCCGCATCGCCCGGGCCGATCCGGCGCGGCCGGGCGAGTGGGTGGAGGTGGTTCCAGGGTCCGACCAGGTTTATCTGACGGGTATCGCGGCCTTTGCGCGGCACCTGATGATCGCCGCGCGGATCGATGGGCTCGACCAGATCATCCTGCGCGGTTGGGATGGCGGCGAGCGGCGGGTGCAGTTTCCCGAAGCGAGCTACAGCGCGGGCGCCTCGACCAATCCCGAGTTCGATCCGCCAGCCTATCGGCTGACCTATTCGTCGATGGTGACGCCGCTCACCGTCTATGATTGCGATCCCGACAGCCTCGCGCTGACCACGCTCAAGGTGCAGGAAGTCCCGTCGGGCTATGATCCGGCCGGATATGCGACAGAGCGACTGACCGTCATCGCGCGCGACGGCGCCAAGGTACCGGTGTCGGTGGTCTACCCGGTCGGCTATCCGAAGGACGGCAGCGGCAAGCTCTTCCTCTATGCCTATGGCGCTTACGGCCATGCGATCCCGCCGAGCTTCTCGACCGGGCGGTTAAGCCTGCTCGACCGCGGCTGGGCCTATGCGATCGCGCATATCCGGGGCGGCGACGATCTCGGCTATGACTGGTATCTGCAGGGCAAGGCCGAGGCGCGCTGGAACACGTTCCGCGACTTCGTCGATGCCGCCAAGGGCCTGATCGACGCGGGCTTCACCTCCGCCGGCAATATCGCGATCAACGGGGGCTCGGCGGGCGGCGAGCTGATGGGGGTGGTCGCCAATACCGATCCTGACCTGTGGGGCGCGGTGGTGGCGGACGTGCCGTTCGTCGACGTGCTCAACACGATGCTCGATGCGGATTTGCCGCTGACGCCCGGCGAATGGCCCGAATGGGGCAATCCGATCACCGACAAGGCCGCGTTCGAACTGATCCGCAGTTACAGCCCCTACGACAATGTCGAGGCGAAGGCCTATCCGCCGATGCTGATCACGGGCGGACTCAACGATCCGCGCGTGACCTATTGGGAGCCCGCCAAATGGGCGGCGAAGCTGCGCGCGACCAAGAATGACGCAAATGCGCTGCTGCTCAAGATCAACATGGGCGCGGGCCATGGCGGCAAATCGGGCCGGTTTGAGGCGCTGCACGAGCGGGCGGAGGCGTTCGCCTTCGTGCTGACGCAGATGGGGTGAAGATCGACTGGCTTCGCGCCTCCAACTTGCGGTAATTCCGTTCCGGGGCCGACTCACAGGGGTTGTGTCGGCGATCGGAACGGGGCGACGCGCGATGAACATGCTGCGAAAAGTGGGCTTCTTTGCCGGGACGGCTGCGCTGGTCGTCACGTCCGCGATGGCCGAGCCAAAGCTCGCCAAGGCATCAAGCGGCCAGCAATTGCAGCAACAGACGATGGATGACGTGCCGCATTGCACGCGCAAGCTCGGCACCGTTTCCGTGGCGGATGGCGACGATCCCATCGGCTGGACGCAGTTCAGCCTCGCACCGCCCTCCAAATTGCTCAAGGTGATGATCCAGCGTTCGGGTTGCTTCAACCTGGTGGATCGCGGCGCGGGCCTGAATGCCGCCGAGCGCGAGCGCGCGATCGGCGGCAATCTCGGGCTGCAACGCGGCTCCAATGTTGGGCAGGGCCAGATCAAGGCGGCGGATTATGTGCTGGTCGCCGAGATCCAGGGCGCGAACAGCAATGTCAGCGGCAATGCGGCCGGGGCTGCGATCGGCGGTCTCGTCGGCGGCCGGCTGGGTGGCCTGGTCGGCGGGATCCGTTCGCGCAAGGTCGAGGCGAACACGATCCTGTCGCTCACGAACGTGCGAACGACCGAGACGATCGCGACCGCGGACGGCTATGCCGCCAAGAATAATATCAGCTTCGGCGGCGGGGGTGGCGTCGGCTTCCTCGGCGGCGCGGTCGGCGCGGTCGGCGGCGGCTATGACAATACCGACGTCGGACGGATGGTGACCCTGTCCTTCATCCAGGCTTATTCCAAGCTGGTGACCTCGCTCAACCTGGTCGGCCCCGGCAGCGAAGGCACGGCCGAGGCCGCGCCGACGCGGACCTACACCACGATGGGCCCGGTCGCCCTGCACAAGACCGCCGCAGCCGCGGGTGCGACGATTCGCATGATACCGCCCGGCGCAATTGTCTACCCGACCGGCAAGAAGGACGGCTTGTGGTGGGAGGTCGCCGACGAGAATGACAATGTCGGCTGGGTGCTGAACACCAAGCTCGCGCCATCCAAATAAGCATTGCCCCGCGGACAAGGTCTAGCCGGGCATCGTCTCATATTCGATGAGATCGGGGCGAACCGCCGCCCAGGCCGGGCGGTCGCGGACGAACAAGGCAACCCGGGGGTGGAAGCGGGAGGGTTCGTCGAGCGAGCCTGCGTAAATGGTGTGCGTGTCGCTTTCCCCGTGAATTCCGCCGAACACGAGGCTGCCGCACATAGCGCAATGGTTGCGCGTCGCGGTGCCGCCATTGAGCGCCGCCGCATGCGACTGGAGCGTCTGCCCGGTGATGGTGAGATCGTCGGCGCGGAAGCCCATGAAGGGGATGAACCCCGATCCGGAAGCCTTGCGGCAATCGACGCAATAGCAAAGCCCTGCGTAAATCGGCTCGGCAATAGCCGCGTAGCGGAGCGCGCCGCACAGGCAGCCGCCGGTTATTGGGGGATCAGTCTCCATGATGCGATCCTATGTCCCGCAGCCGGAGAGACAAGCCGGATCAAATATCCTTCGTGATTCCCACGAAGAAACCGCGGCGCGGCCCCCATTGCGGCGCGCCGACTCCGATGCCCGAACCGTCGCGGATCAGATATTTATTGTCGGTCAGGTTCACTACGTCGAACCGCAGCTCGATACCGGGCGCCGCGAAGCGGTGGCTGATCGACAGATTCCATTGCGTGTAGCTCGGCAGCACGTCGCTATTGGGGGTAGCGCCACTGGTGCGCAGCCCCGAACCGTAGAGCATGTCGAGACCGAATTTGGTGGTGGCGAGCGGCCCTTCGCGCAGCGCGTAGGATATGCCCGCTGAACCGGTATATTTCTGGTCGTGATCCAGATGGATATAATGGTCGCGGATATAAGCGAGATCGGCGGGATCGAAAGCGAACTGGCTTGAGACGATATCCTTGCCCTTGGCGCTTGCTGCCGCGAAATTGGCATAAGCCAGCCATGGGCCCTGCTGGTAGGTCAGATTGGCCTCGATGCCCTTGATCGTGCCCCGGCGATAGTTGAACGGGGTGAGGATGATCGGGGCGCCGAACTGGCCTTCATCGACCAGATTATGCGACCGGCGATAATACGTATCGAGGCTGAGGCTGAGGCCCTCGGCCAGCCTCTGCTCGACGCCCACGTCGAAATAATCCTGCTTTTCGGCAAAGGGCGTGGTGTTGAGCGTCGAGACCGGCTCGGCGCTGTTGTGCACGGCGGTAAGCTTGGCGATACTCGTGCTCGCGACCAGCTCGAACGGCGGCGGCGAGAAATAGCGGGCATAGCCGGCATGGATGGTTGTGGCGTGGGTCGCTTGCCAAACAGCGTTCACGCGCGGCGAGAATTGCTGCTCGGTGCGATAGGCTTCGTAACGATCGAAGCGGCCCCCGAAATTGAGCGTGAGCCCGCGCGCGAGCTTCCATTCGTCCTGTAGGTAGGCCGAATAGGTCATCTCGGTCGCGGCGCCGCGATCGGGAATCACGATCGGCGCGCCCGCCTGCAGGTCGTTCGCATCCAGCGGGAAGACCTGGGTCTCGGTCCGGCCGCTGCTGCGGTCGCGCGAAACGACCACGCCGCCGCGCAACGTGTGCGAGGGTGAGAGTTTGTAGGCGGCTTCGACCTGGCCGCCGACCGCGACATCATGCTTGATCGCGCTTTGCGCCTGGCCGTTGAACAGCAATTCGCCGGTGATGTCGGGCGTGTAGGTAAGCGCGGAATAACGCGCGAACAGGCTCGCCTGTACGGTCAACAGGGCGCCGTGGTGGAGATAGGACGCCTGGCTGAACGCGGTTTTTTCGTGCTGGCGTTCGTCGAGCCGGTCGCTGAGGAAATCGCTCTGGCCGCCGACCGAGAAGCCGAGATCGGGATGTAGTCCGCGCGTGTTGGGGATCTGGAATCGCTGATCCGAATAGCCGCCGATCAACGAGATGCGGTCGCCGCTGCCGATGATCCGATCGACATAGCCGAAGGCGGTGCCCTGATCGGTCTTGTCGTGAAGCGGGGTCGAGGAGCCGTCGACGCTCTCGATCCCCAGCTTGCTGTGACGGATATCGCCGGAAACGAAATAATTGGTCGCGCCCGACGAGCCGCCATATTCGACCGAGGGCTCGATCATGCCATGGCTGCCGCCATAGACCGAGATCTGGCCGCCATTCTGGAAGCCGGATTTGGTGGTGATGTCCATGATGCCGGCGGTGCGCAGGCCATACTGCGCCGGCAGCGCGCCGGTCAGAAGCGCGAAATGGTCGATCAGGCGGGGCGAGAGCGTCTGGCCGAAGACGGCGATGCCTTCGGGCAGGATCGTGCCGTTGATGCGATATTGCAGGCCATTATGATCGTCGCGGACGTGGAACTGGCCGAAGCCGTCCTGCACCACGCCCGGAAGCTGCAGCACGATCTGGTTGAACTGCTGGTTGTCGCCGCCAGGCAGCGCCTGGATCGTCGCGTTGGTGACGCCGTAAGAGGTAGCACCCAGGCTCGGCTGGATCGCGGCGCGCGCCTCGGACAGCCGGCGTGCGGTGATGGTTATCGTGTCCTTGGGGTGCGCGGCGGAAACGTCCGGCGTGTTGGAATCGGCGTCAGCGGGCGTCGGCGGCGCGTCTACGGCCCGTGCGACGCTGGTCACACATGCCATCATCGCCAGCAACGACACTCCAATCAGCTTGCGCACTAAAACTCACCTACATGATATGTTGTATCATGGCCGTGGCGGAGTGAAGCTGAACAGTCAATGAAGCTGTCCTATTTTTTGTGCGGCGCGGCGAACCGCTTAGACCATGATGGAGCCTGATTCACGCTTTCGGCGGAAGCGCGCAGCGCTTCCATCAAAAACGATCAGGCTCTAGCGGCGCGCCCTGGCGTCGAGCCAGCGCGCGGCAGCCTCGGGGGTCGCCTTGGCGCTGTCGCGATCGACCGAATAATTGGCGGCGCGCATATCTTCTACCGTGATTCCATTCACCAGCGGCCGCAGCGCGCTGAGGAATTGGGCATCATGCGCGCGGGCGGGCGCGACGAGCAGGACCGCATCATAATGCGGCATCGCCTGGCGGGGATCGGCAAGCAGGGCCAGATGATCGGCGGCGATGCGCCCGTCCGACGAGAAAGCCGAGATGACGTCGACCTGGCCGGACCGTAGCGCGCGATACATGAAGGTGGGGCTATACGCGCGCGTCGCGGCGAAATTCAGCCGATAGGCCTCACGGATCGCGCGCCATTCGGGGCGATCGAGGAATTCCAGATCCGCCCCGAGCGTGAGTTGCGGCGCGCGTACCGTCAGGTCCGCGATCGAGCCGAGGCCGCTGTCCGGCCGCACCGCCAGCGCATAGGCGTTTTCGAAGCCGAGCGGTCCGATCAGGCCGGTCTTCGGGCCGGCCGCCATCCAGCGGGCGATGCCATCGAGCATCGCCTGGCGCGGCGGCGTGTCCTTGCGCGCCATCGCGCCGGTCCACAGCGTTCCCGAATAATCGACATAGACGTCGATATCGCCGCTCGCGAGCGCGCGGAACGCGACTGCCGAGCCGAGGCCCTCGCGATAGCTGACATGATAGCCCGCCCGCTCGAGCCGCGCACCGATCAGCCGGGCGAGAATATATTGTTCGGAGAAATTCTTGGCGCCGACCGTGACGCTGCGCTCCCGGCCATGCAGCAACGGCAGGGTGGCCAATAACAGGCCGAGCGCGAGCAAGGCCAGCCCGCCGAGCGTGAGCTTGCGATCGCGCCGGCCGACGCCGCGCTCGATCAGGCCGAGCAACCCGTCGGTGACCAAGGCAAGCAAGGCGGCGCCGATGCAGCCCGCGAGCACGAGATCCCATCGTTCGATCTGGAGTCCCGCGAAAATCGGATTGCCGAGCGACGGGTAGCCGACTGTGGTGGCGAGCGTCGCCGCGCCGATCGTCCACACCGCAGCCGTGCGAATGCCCGCCATCGCGACCGGTGCCGCGAGCGGCGCCTCGACCAGACGGAGCCGCTGACCGGGCGTCATGCCGGCAGCATCGGCGGCCTGCAGCACCGCCGGATCGATACCGCGCAGCCCCGCGATCACGTTCCGCAATATTGGCAGCAGCGCGTAGAGCGTGAGCGCGAGCAAGGCGGGCAGGAATCCCAGCGCCGGCACCCCCCCGCCGATCAGCGCCGACAGCGCGAGCAGCAAAGGATAGAAAAGCGTGAGCAAGGCCAGGCCCGGGATGGTCTGTACCAGCCCGGCCAGACCGACGCTCCACGCCGCCAGCCGCGGCCTGCGCGCAGCGGCAAGGCCGAGCGGAAGGCCGATGGCCAAAGCCAGGCCCATCGCGGCGGCGGCGAGCAGCACATGGCTCGCGATCAAGGACGGAAGCTGGCGCAGGGTTTCGATCATCGCCCCATCTCGCTGAGCCGCCGTGCCTGTGCGCGCGGGATCGCCACGAGCGCGTCGGCCTCGGGGCCGGCAAGGCCGGCCAGCATTTCCTGGGGAGTGGCATCGGCGACGATACGGCCGTTCGCCATCACCACGATCCGCTCCGCCAGAAGCAAGGCCTCGGCCATGTCGTGCGTCACCAATATGGTCGTCAGGCCAAGCGCGTCGTGCAGCCAGCGAACGGTGCGGCCGAGCGTATCGCGGGTGACCGGATCGAGCGCGCCGAACGGCTCATCCATCAGCAGCAATTTGCCTTCCCCGGCGAGCGCGCGCGCGATCCCGACCCGTTGCTGCTGCCCACCCGAAAGCTCCGCCGGAAGCCGATCGGCGAGATCCGGCGCCAGGCCGACGCGTTCGAGCGCAGCGGCGATGTCGATCGGTGGGCGGCCGTCGATGCGGGGAACGATCCCGATATTTTCCGCCACGTTCATGTGCGGGAACAGGCCGATATTCTGGAAGACGTAGCCGATACCGCGGCGCAGCCGGATCGGATCGACATGCGCCACATCCTGGCCGGCGACCAGCACCCTGCCCTCGTCCGGCAGATCGAGCCGATTGGCAAGCCGCAGCAAGCTGGATTTGCCCGATCCCGATTTCCCGACCAGCGCGACGAAACTGCCGCGCGCGATCGTCAGCGAAACGGCATCCAGCGCGGACACGCCGGCATAACGGCGCGAGACCTGTTCGTAGGCGAGCGCGGGATGCTCAGTCGACAAAGGCTTCGATCGCCAAAGCGAGCGCGACGTCGCGCGCGGACAGGCCGCCGCAATCATGCGTGGTCAGGAGGATGTCGACGCGGTTCCAGACGTTCGACCATTCGGGGTGATGGTCCATCTTTTCGGCGACCAGGGCGACGCGCGCCATGAAGCCGAATGCTTCGGCGAAATCGTCGAATACGAAGCGGCGGGTGATCGCGTCGCGCGCCTCGTCATAATCCCAGTCGGGCAGGTCATCGAGCGCGTCCGCGCGCTCGGCTTCGCTTAACGCCTCTACGGCCATGCTTCCCCTCCTGCTGGCGCGGTTGCAGCACAGCCTCTATGTCGCGCGATGATGCGGGCAGGTCAAACAGAGGCTTGGGGCACGGCTCCGGATGCTGCGGCGATCGAGGCGCTCGCACGCGCGGCGATGGTGCGGCTGCCCGGCGCCTTCCGTCGCTATCTCGGCGACGTCGTGCTCCGTGTCGAGGATTTCGCCGACGATGAGACGCTGGATGCACTCGGGATTGAGGATCCGTTTGAGCTTTCGGGCCTGTATCGCGGCCGGCCGGTGGGGGAAAAATCGGTCGGCGACAGCGGCGCGCTGCCCGACATGATCTTCCTCTATCGCCGCGCCTTGCTCGACGAGTGGGTCGAGAGCGGCGAAACGCTCGAGGCGCTCGTCAGCCATGTGCTGGTGCATGAAGTCGGCCATCATTTCGGGCTGAGCGATGACGACATGCATGCTCTCGAACAGGCGGCAGGTTCATGACCCGGCTCGTGCTCGAGGGGGTCGCGTGCGAACGTGGCGGACGGCTGCTGTTGGCCGATCTGAGCCTGTCCCTCGGACCGGGAGAGGGGCTGCTGGTGACGGGCGCGAACGGCGCGGGCAAATCCAGCCTGCTCCGGCTGGCGGGCGGCCTGCTCGCACCCGCGGCCGGACGAGTGATCCGCGAAGGCGCGGTCGCGCTCGCGGCCGAAGCGGCGGCGCTCGATGAGGATGAGACCCTGTTCGACGCGCTCGCTTTCTGGGCGCGGCTCGACGGTGCGGCCGGCAAGGTCGCGCAGGCGCTCGCGGCAGTGGATCTGGCGCGGCTTGCCGAGGTGCCGGTGCGGCTGCTCTCGACCGGCCAGCGCCGCCGCGCCACGATCGCGCGGGTGATCGCAAGCGGAGCGCCGATCTGGCTGCTTGACGAGCCGGCGAGCGGGCTCGATGCGCCGTCGATCGAAGCGCTGGGCGCGGCGATAAGCGGGCATCTTTCGGCGGGCGGCATCATCCTCGCGGCGAGCCACCAGCCGCTTGGGCGCGCGATGCGCGAATTGGCCTTGTGACGATGTGGCTGATCCTGATCCGGCGCGATCTGATGAGGGCTTTCGGGCAGGGCGGCGCGTGGCTGCCGCTTGTCTTCTTTCTGCTCGTCGCGAGCTTATTCCCGTTCGCGATCGGCCCGGACACGGCATTGCTCGGCCGGGTGGGCAGCGGCGTCTTGTGGACAGCCGCATTGCTTGCGGCCTTGCTGCCGGTCGAGCGGCTGGTGCGGCCCGATCTGGCGTCCGGCGTGCTCGATCAGCTCGCGATTCGCGGCCATAGCGACGAAAAAGTCGCCTGCGCCAAGCTGGTCGCGCACTGGCTGAGTTTCGGCCCGCCATTGATGGCGGCGACTCTGGCGGCGGCCGCCTTGCTCAATCTCGACGGCGCGGCGCTGGCGCGGCTGGAGCTCGGCCTGCTGATCGGTACGCCGGGCCTCGCCGCTTTGGGGCTCGCGGTTGCGGCGCTGACCGCGAGCCTGCGCGGTGCTGGAGCCCTGATCGGGCTGGTGATGCTGCCGCTCGCCACACCGTTGCTGATCTTCGGGGCCAGCGCCGGCCCGGGCGCGCTCAAGCTGCTGGCGGCGACAAGTTTGCTGTTCGGGGCGGCTGCGCCCTTCGTGGCGGGCGCGGCACTGCGCGCGGGACGGAGCTAGATCACCCCGACCCGGGGAGCATCATCGCGACCAGCGCGCGAAGATGGCGGTGGGGAGGAGGAGGCCGCGCGCTTCCTCGCGGACGGCCATTTCGCCGACCTCGACCGTGCCGCCCAGATCGGCCAATTCCTGCCTGAGCAATTGGCCGATCGAGATCGCCGACATGCGGACCGCGTAAACGGTCAGCACCAGGTATTTGGAGTTTTCGTCGAGCAGGGCGCGGCAATGCTTGATCAGCCCGGCGAGATGATCCTCGATCCGCCAGATCTCGCCCTCGGGGCCGCGGCCGAACTTGGGCGGATCGAGGAAGATGCCGTCATAGCGTCGTCCGCGCCGCACCTCGCGCGCCGCGAACTTGACCGCATCGTCGACCATCCAGCGGATCGGCCGATCCGTCATGTCGGAGAGGAAGGCATTGGATTTGCCGATCTCGACCGACTTCTTGGATGCGTCGACATGCGTCATGCGCGCGCCCTTGGCGGCGAGCGCAAGCGTGCCGACACCGGTATAGCCGAACAGGTTGAGCACTTCGTCGCCCTCGCCGGTGCGCTCGCGCATCCAGCTCCATTGCGGCGCCATGTCGGGGAAGAAAGCGAGATGGCGGAACGGGGTGTTCTGCGCGGTGAAGCGCACCTCTTCCCATTTCACGTGCCAGCCGCCGCGCGGCACGTCGCGCGACAAGTGCCATTTGCCGCCGCCTTCTTCGTCCGACGCGGCGATGAAATCGCCATCGGCTTCCCAGCTGAGCGAGGCCGGCGCCCACATCGCCTGCGGCTCGGGACGGATGAAGCGGAAACGGCCAAAGCGTTCGAGCTTTCGGCCATGGCCTGAATCGATCAGCCCGTAATCGGGCCAAGGCTCGGCGATCAGGGTGAGAAGGTCGCTCACGCCACCTCCGCGAGCTTGCCGCCGACGGTGGCGAGGGCTTCGCCGCCGGCCAGCGCTCTCGCCCCGGCCGCGCGCGCCTGTTCGAGCGTGACGGCGTCGATCAGTGCGACGGTCTCCCCAGGCGGCACGATCCGGCCGTGGACCTGGATCGAGCGGGCGAGATGGTCGGCGCGGGTTGCGACCGACTCGAGCCCCATCAACAGCCCCGCTTTGGATTGCGCACGGGCGCGTTCCAGTTCGGCTTCGGTCAGCCCTTCGGCGGTTTCGGCGAGCACCCGCCGGGCCAGGCCGAGCGCCTGCGCCGCATCGTTGCGGGCCGCCGCGCAGTAGATCCCGAACAAGCCGGTGTCGGCATAGGAATGTGCCCAGGAATAGATCGAATAAGCGAGGCCGCGCTCTTCGCGCACCTGCTGGAACAGACGCGAGGACATGCCGCCACCCGCGGCATTGGTGAACAGGCTCAATGCATGCAGATCGGGGTGGGTGTGGCCGACGCCTTCGAAGGCCAGCGCGACGTGGAGCTGGTCGAAACGGCGGCGGTCATGATGCCGCCCCGCTGCGAAGCGGCCGGGTGCAGGCGTGGGCGAAGCGCCTGAGGGCATGTCGCCGAACAGCCGCTCGGTGAGCCTGAGCAGTTCGTCCTCGTCGACTTTACCCGCGGCTGCGAAGACCAGACTCTCCGGGCGATATTGCTCCTCGATCCAGCCCCGCAGCGCGGGAACGTCGATCGCGGCGATGCTGGTTTCATCGCCAAGCACGGCCTCGCCCAATTGCTGGCCGGGATAGGCCGCTGCCTGGAGGTGATCGAAGATGATGTCGTCGGGCGTGTCGCGCGCCTCGCCCAGTTCGGAAAGCACGACGTGGCGCTCGCGTTCGAGCTCCTCCGCATCGAGATGCGCGTTGCGGACGAGATCGGCGATCAGTTCGCTGCCCAGCGCAAGATCGCCCGCCAGCGCGCGCGCCTGGAACACGGTATGGTCGCGCGCCGTCCAGGCGTTCAGCGAGCCGCCCCGATCCTCGATCGCCTCGGCGATCTGGCGCGCGGAGCGGGAGCCCGCACCCTTGAACACCATATGCTCGACCATGTGCGCGAGCCCCGACAGGCCGTTCGGCTCCGATCGCGCGCCGGCATCGGCATAAAGCCCGACCGCGATCGTCTCGACCCCCGCCATCGGCTCGACCGCGACCCTGAGGCCATTGGCGAGCACGTGGAGCCGGGCGGTCATGCCGCGACGGCTCGCTCTGCGATATAGGCCTGGACGGTGGCGAGGTCGCCGGGAAGCACCTCGTAACGCTCGGCGCGGTCGAACAGATCGCCGACGCGAAGCGGCAGCGAGGGACGGATGCCGCTCGCCCGTTCGACCGCGTCGGGGAATTTAGCGGGGTGCGCGGTCGCCAGCGTCACCACCGGCACGTCGGCAGGCAGATCGGCGGCGAGCGCGGCGGCGTAGCCGATCGCGGTATGCGGATCGAGCAGCATCCCCGATTTCTCGCAGGCGCGGCGCATCGCGATGTCCATCGATTCGGGATCGACCCTCGCGCTGGTGAAGATCCGGGCGGCATCGGTCCGCATCGCGGGCGTGAGGCCGAGTTTGCGATCGGTTTCGAAGCCCTGCATCGCCGCAGCGAGCGCGCCGCCGTCCCGCGCGTGGAGATCGAACAGCAACCGTTCGAAATTCGAGCTGACCTGGATATCCATCGAGGGCGCGGCGGTGGCGGTGACCGTCCCGACCGAATAATCGCCTTCGCTGAGCGCGCGGTGAAGGATGTCGTTGACGTTGGTGGCGACGATCAGCCTTGCGATCGGCAGCCCCATGCGCGCCGCGACATAGCCCGCGAACACGTCCCCGAAATTGCCGGTCGGCACCGAGAAGGCGACCGGCCGATCAGGCGCGCCAAGACGCACAGCGGCGTAGAAATAATAAACGATCTGCGCGGCCAGCCTTGCCCAGTTGATCGAGTTCACCGCCGAGAGATGGAAGCGGCCGGCGAAATCCTGGTCGGCGAACATCGCCTTCACCATCGCCTGCGCATCGTCGAAGCTGCCTTCGATCGCGATATTGTGGATGTTCGGCGCCAGCACGGTGGTCATCTGCCGGCGCTGCACCTCGGACACGCGGCCCTTGGGGTGGAGCATGAACAGATCGACCTTGGCGCGGCCCGCGAGCGCGTCGATCGCCGCCGAACCGGTGTCGCCCGATGTCGCGCCGACCACGGTCAGATGCGTGTCGCGGGTCGAGAGGAAACGTTCGAACAAAAGGCCGAGCAATTGGAGAGCCACGTCCTTGAAGGCGAGCGTCGGCCCGTGAAACAGCTCCAGCACCCAATGGCGCGCGTCGAGCTGGACCAAAGGCGTCACCGCCGCATGCGCGAAGCGGCCATAAGCGGCGTCGCATAGCTGACGCAGATCCTCGCGCGAGAGCGAATCGCCGACGAACGGCGCGAGGATGGCGACGGCGGTGTCGACATAAGAGAGCCCGGCCAGCGCCGCGATCTGATCGCGCGTGAAGCTCGGCCACGCCTCTGGAACATAGAGGCCGCCATCCTTGGCGAGGCCGGCGAGCGTCACCGCCTCGAAATCGAGTGCGGGGGCGGCCCCGCGCGTACTGACGTAAAGCATGGCCGCGCAGTTAGCGGCAGCAGCGGATTAGGGCAATGTTGGGCTGCCTTCCCCTCACGGGGCTTTGATCTTCCGGCTGCGCTGCCACAGTGCGACGCCGTAGATGATCAGCGCGACGCCTGCGAACAGGAACCATTGCACCGCGTAGGATAGATGGTTGTTAGGGATGTCGGCGGGATTGGGCTGGACGCTCGGCTTGAGCCCGGGCGCGGGCCTGTCGCTGACGATCATCGGCGAAGGCGCGGCCTGCCGTCCGAACAGCCGCGCCACGAGCGGCTGTTCGCTGGGCGCGCGCGTCAGGCGCCCGCTGACCGGACCGCCTGTCCAGGCCGGCGCCGCCGCGTCGGGGGAAACCCCCATGTCGACCGCGATGCCGGGGCCTTCGGCGCCAGTCCTGCACCAGGCGATATGGCGCCAGCCGGACGCGCCGTCGGCGGAACGCCCCGCCTCCGGCTGCCATTTTACCACGGCGAGGCAAAAAGCGCTGGTGCGGCGGTAGAGCGATTCGTCACTCACCGGAAACAGGGCGGCGAACGGAAGCGGCGGCTTGGTCGCATTGGCCGCGTAATGCGCGAGCAGAGCCTCTTTCTCGTGCAGGCGGTGGAGCTGCCAGATGCCGAGCCGCACCATCAGCAAAGCGGCGAGCGCGACGATGATCGTCGGCACGATCGGCACCGCGCGCGTCACTTGGAAATACGCCCCTCACGCGCGGCGTTGCGATATTCGAGCGCGAGCAGCACGCCCTTTCCGCCACGCAGGCTGCCGACGATCAGCGCGAGCGTGATCGGCGGCCACAGGATCAGGTGGACCCAGAAAGGCGGTGAGAAGGTCAGCTCGACCGTGATTGCCATCGCCGCGACGATCGCGCCGAGGATCAGGGTCAGGAAAGCGGCGGGGCCGTCGCCGACATTGAAGGCCGAGAAATCGAGCCCGCAGGCATCACAGCGGTCCGCGAACTTGATCCAGCCCGAAAAGAGCGTGCGCGCGTCGCAGCGCGGGCAATGGCCGGTCAGACCGGCCTTGATCGGCGGTGGTTCCGGGTCGGCCACTCAGGCGCGGCCGACGCACCAGGGATCGGGCTGCATGTCGATCGGCAGGCCAGCCTCATCGGGCGCCGGGAAGCGCGCCTTGAAGGTGAAGGCCTGGGGAGAAGGACCATAGCGATCGAGCAGCCACAGGCGCGACAGCCCGTCATTGACGGTCGGCCGATACCCCGCGGGCACCCACCACAGGGCCATATAGGCGTTATCGAACCGCTCGAACCATTCGCGGCGGCGACCCATGAAAGGCGTGTGCCCGCTGCGATAGACATATTCGAACAGCGCATCCGCATCGGCCCAAACCGACATGTTGACGATGAACTGCGGGTCAGGCGCGGGCTTGACCGCGGTGGCGCCTACGCCGGTCTCGTCCTTGAACCGCCAGACGAAGCCGGGGCTCGCCTCGGCCAGCGCGTTCACATGCTCGAGCGCGTTCATGAAATCGGCGACCGCGGGATCATCGTCGGGTGCGACGAGACGTCCGACGTTAATCTCCGCAAGTTGCCAATCGACGCTCATATTAACCCGCGATCGGGGCGCCCCAGCCACCCCAGACATAGATGGAGATGAACAGGAACAGCCACACCACGTCGACGAAATGCCAATACCAGGCCGCCGCTTCGAAGCCGAAATGCTGCTTTGGCGTGAAATCGCCGCGATAGGCGCGGATCAGGTTCACGGTCAGGAAGATCGTTCCGATCAGGACATGGAAGCCGTGAAAGCCGGTCGCCATGAAGAAGGCGGCGCCATAGTTCAGGCCTTTGAAGGCGAACGGCGCGTGCGCATATTCCCAGCCCTGGATGCACGAGAAGGTGATGCCGAGCAGGATCGTGCACCACAGACCCTGGATCATCCCCTTGCGATCGCCATGGATCAGCGCGTGATGCGCCCAGGTCACGGTCGTACCCGAGCAGAGCAGGATCAGCGTGTTCAGGAGCGGGAAGGCGAAGGGGTTGAGGACGGTGATCCCCTTGGGCGGCCATACGCCGCCGACCGCATCGACGGTCGAGGGGAAGAGCGAGAAATCGAACCAGGCCCAGAACCAGCCGAGGAAGAACATGACCTCCGAGGCGATGAACAGGATCATGCCGTAGCGCAGGTGTAGCGACACGACCGGCGTATGATCGCCGGCATGGGCTTCCTTGATCACATCCGACCACCAGGAGAACATCGTGAAGAGCACGCCGATCACGCCGGCGAAGAACAGCCAGCCGCCATAGGCCGCGCTGTGCATCCACATGATGCCGCCCGATGCCATTGCCAGCGCCGAGACGGCGCCGATCAGCGGCCAGATGCTCGGCGGCAGGATATGATATTCGTGGCTCTTCGCTCCGGCCATGCTCGTCGGGTCCCTGTAGAGTGTTCTAGGTTAGCCCCTTAGCCTGCCGTTTTCGGCTTCGCTACAGGGTAAAAAGTGTAGGAAAGCGTGATCTCGCTAATGTCGTTGGCGTCGGGATCCTTGGCGAAGCCCGGATCGACGTAGAAGACGACCGGCATCCGCACCCGTTCGTGCGGGCGCAAGGTCTGCTCGGTGAAGCAGAAGCACTGGATCTTGACGAAATAAGCGCCGGCCTGCGGCGGCGTCACGTTGAAGGCGGCGCTGCCGGTGATGGGATGATCGCTGTTGTTGACCGCGGTGAAGAATACCATCTGCCGCGCGCCGACCGCGACATGGGTCACGCGCTGATCGGGCTCGAATCCCCACGGCAGGTTGGGCGAGACGTTGGCGTCGAAACGGACATTGACGAAACGGCCGACTACCGCGCCTGGCGCGACCGCGTTGAGCCTTTCCTGCACGGTGCCGTTCCAGCCGGTGGCCTGGCAGAACATCCGATAGAGCGGCACGCTGGCGAAGCCGAGCGCAAGCGCGCCGCCGGCGACCAGCAACATGATCAGGCCGGTACGCCTCTTTCGTTTTTCGAGGCCCAGAGTGCTGGCCATCACATCATCCGCGCGATCGCGATCGCGAAGAACAACACCACCAGCGCGCCGAGCGCCCAGGCCGTGACCTTGGCGCGCGCGCGCTGGCGGCGGCGATATTCAGCTTCATGTTCGGGCGTCATGCGAACACCAATCGATCGACCACGAGCGCTCCGAACAGGATGAAGAGATAGAGGATCGAGAATTTGAACAAGGCGCGTTCCGGCTTCATCAGCGCCTGATCACTTTCTCGGCTGATGGCGACACGCACCGCCAGCAAAAGGAACCAGGCCGTGAGCAGGCTGGCGACGATTCCATAGATTGCGCCGGTAAGCCCGAGCGGCCAGGGCGCGATCGCCGCGGCGGCCATCGGCAAGGTATAGATCAGGACCTGACGCCGCGTCGCTTGGGCGCCGGCGACGACCGGCAGCATCGGTACGCCGGCGGCGGCATAATCGGTCCGCACGAACAGCGACAGCGCCCAGAAATGGGGCGGCGTCCACAGGAAGATGAGCAGGAAGAGCAGCACTGGCAACAGATCGATCCGGCCGGTCGCCGCCGCCCATCCGATCAGCGGCGGAAAGGCGCCCGCCGCGCCCCCGATTACTATATTCTGCGGTGTGCGGCGCTTGAGCCAGACGGTGTATACGATGACGTAGAACAGGATCGAGATGGCGAGGATCGCGGCGGCGAGCAGGTTGATCGCCAAACCCATCAGCACGACCGATCCGACACCGAGCGCGACCCCGAAATGGAGCGCCGACTGACGGTCCATACGGCCCGCGGGAAGCGGCCGGTTCTTCGTGCGCTTCATGCGAGCGTCGAGATCGGCCTCATACCACATGTTGAGCGCGCCTGACGCGCCCGCGCCGACCGCGATGCACAGGATCGCGGTGAAGCCGAGGATCGGGTTGATATGTGACGGCGCCGCGAGCAGTCCGCATAGAGCGGTGAAGACCACCAGGGTCATCACGCGCGGCTTGGTCAAGGCGAGGAAATCGCGCCATTCGGCCGGCAAAGCCGGGTTCAGCGGAAGCGTCGGGGAAGCCATTTGCGAGCGCTATAGGCGTCGGGGAAGATTCGGGAAAGCCATTGCTCGGCAACGCACCGAGGCGATGGTCGGTTCTCCTGAAAAGGAGATGGAGCAGAGGGCTCCAACCGAGAATCGAAGAAACCCGGAAAAGAAAAAGCGCCCCGGGTTGCCCCGGAGCGCTCATTCCTTGCCGTTCGGGCTCTCGCGGATCAGTCGATGTGCGGGAGCTGTTCGAACTGGTGATAGGGTGGCGGGCTCGGCAGCGTCCACTCGAGCGTGGTCGCGCCTTCGCCCCAGGGATTGTCGGGCGCCTTCGGCCCCGCGAGCAGCGAGTAGATCACGTTGACGAAGAAGATCACCATCCCGATGGCCATGATCATGTAGCCGTATGTCGCGATCGTGTTCCAATGTTCGTATGCGTCCGGATAATCCGGATAGCGGCGCGGCATGCCCTGCAGGCCGAGGAAGTGCATCGGGAAGAACAGGACGTTCACACCGACGAAGAATATCACGAAGTGCACGACGCCGAGCGCTTCGTTGTACATGCGGCCCGACATTTTCGGGAACCAGTAATAGAAGCCCGCGAACAGCGAGAAGACCGCACCCAGCGACAGCACGTAGTGGAAGTGCGCCACCACGTAGTAGGTGTCCTGGAAATAATTATCGATGCCGCCATTGGCGAGCAGCACGCCGGTTACGCCGCCGACGGTGAACATGAAGATGAAGCCCAAGGCCCACAGCATCGGCGTCTTGAAGGACAGCGAGCCCTCACATCGT
>Ga0207705_10000426_pt1 | contig 36766 bp, 33 predicted proteins | sample KBSC13metaG_FD_184314 | JGI IMG/M metagenome (GOLD analysis project Ga0207705, IMG submission 184314) | Corn rhizosphere microbial communities from Kellogg Biological Station, Michigan, USA - KBS C1-3 metaG (SPAdes) (version 2) | ecosystem: Host-associated > Plants > Roots > Rhizosphere > Soil ... | reverse complement strand
AAGGTGCTGGATCTGCCCGCCGGTCCAATCAACCATCATTGGACCAAGAACGTCGTCGCGACGCCCGACGGTTCACTGCTCTATGTGACGATCGGCTCCAATTCCAACGCCGGCGAGCGCGGGCAGCGGGTCGAAGAGGGCCGCGCCGCGATCTGGGAGGTCAACCCCAAGACCGGCGATCACCGCGTCTATGCTTATGGTCTGCGCAATCCGGTCGGCCTGGGCTGGGAGCCGACGACGCACCAATTGTGGACGGTCGTCAACGAACGTGACGAACTCGGCTCCGATCTTGTGCCCGATTATCTCACGAGCGTGCAGTTCGGCGGCTTTTATGGTTGGCCCTGGTTCTATTGGGGTAGCTATCCCGACAAACGCCCCAAAGACGCGCCGCCCGAACTTATCGAGGAGACGTCGATCCGACCCGATTACTCGGTTGGACCGCACACCGCGTCGCTCGGATTAGCCTTCGCAGCCGGGGCGAAACTGGGTCCTGCCTTTGCCGATGGCGCGTTCATCGGCCAGCACGGATCGTGGAACCGCGACCCGCCTTCGGGATATAAGGTCGTGTTCGTCAGGTTCGCGAAGGGCCAGCCGACAGGCAAGCCGATCGATGTGCTGACCGGTTTCCTGAATGCCAAAGGCGAGGCGCACGGACGTCCGGTCGGCGTCGCGATCGGCAAGGACGGCGGCCTGCTGGTGGCGGACGACGTCGGCAACACGGTCTGGCGAGTGGTGGCGCGCTGATGTCGGTACCTGTGGTCATCGATGTGCCGCACAAATTGGGCCGGGACGGCGCGCGAGAGCGGCTCAAATCGCGTTTGGGTGAACTTGGCGGCCATATGCCCGCCGGCGTCGGCGAGGTCCGCGCCTCGTGGCCCGGCGACTACGAAATCGCGCTGGAGATCGTCGCGATGGGTCAGACCATCCCGGCGCGGCTGGAGGTAATGGATGCGGTAGTTCGAGTGCACGTCTCGCTGCCGCCGATGCTGGCTTATTTCTCTGGGCTGATCGGCGCGGCAGTGCGCGAGCAGGGCACCAAATTGCTAACCTGACCGCGGCTGGTCAAGCCGTCGCGAACAGTTGGCCAGGATCGCGGAAGGCCTTGAACTCGAGCGCGTTACCCGAGGGATCGTAGAAGAACATCGTCGCCTGTTCGCCGACCTGCCCTTCGAACCGGATGTAAGGCGCGATGCCAAATCGGATGCCCGCAGTCTTCAACCGGTCGGCGAGCGCATGCCAGGCGTCCCATTCCAAGACCACGCCGAAATGCGGCACCGGCACGTCGTGTCCATCGACCGGATTGCTGGTCTCGGCCGGCTTCGCGGCGGGATCGAGATGCGCCACGATCTGGTGGCCACACAGATCGAAATCGACCCAATGATCCGAACTGCGCCCCTCCGCGCAAGCGAGCAGTCCGCCGTAGAAACCGCGCGCGGCGGCGAGATCATGGACCGGAAAGGCGAGATGGAAGGGCTGGAGCGGCATGGCCAGCTATTTACCCTCTGATTGCCGTTGCTGGAAGCGCCGCTTGGATCGCTTTCCCTGATCGCGCATCGCATCGGGCAGTGACGGAACGCGGCGAGGCAGCTAGAGCGCGACCATGCCGCCGCTTCGCGCGACCCGCGCCTATCCGATCGCTTTCGCACTGGGCGCCGTCGCATCCTGCGGCTTCGCGCCGCTGCAATTGTGGCCGCTCACCCTGCTCTGCTTCGCCGCGCTCGGCGGGATGCTGGCTGAAACATCACGCCTGCGTCGCGCCACTCTTTTGGGCTGGTGGTTTGGCCTCGGCCATTTCTGCGTGGGGCTGAACTGGATCGCGACCTCCTTCACCTATCAGGCCGCAATGCCCGCATGGCTAGGGTGGGTCGCGGTTGTTTTGTTGTCGGTCTACCTGGCGATATTCCCCGCCTTCGCGACCGGCGTCGCCTGGCTGCTGGCCGGGCGTCGCCGACTGGCGCTGCCACCAATCTTTGGCGCGGTCTGGATCGTCAGCGAACTGCTCCGCGCGACGCTCTTCACCGGCTTTGCATGGAATCCGGTCGCGGCGATCTGGGCACCGGTTGCGGCGATGCGGATTCTAACCGCCTGGATCGGCACTTACGGCCTGTCCGGATTAACCGTCGCGCTAGGCGCTTTGCTGTGGGAGGCGGTCACACAGCGCGGCGCCCGCCTGGTGCTGATCATATTCGTCCTCGGCGAAAGCGTGATCGCGCTCCTCCCGCGACGAACTTTGCCTGCCAGCCCCGGCACGCCTTTGCTTCACGTCGTTCAGCCCAATATCGGCCAGGACCGGAAATGGGACGCGACGCAGAGCGCCGACAATTACCACCGCCTGACCTCTCTCAGCGGCAGGCCGGGCCCGCGCCCGCGCATTCTGCTTTGGCCGGAGGTGGCCGTGCCTGCCCTGCTGGAGCAGGATCCGCTTGCCCGCTCCACGCTCGCTAGCCTGCTCGGACCGCGTGATGTGATGCTGACGGGCGCAGAGGCGGTCCGGTTCAGCTCACAAGGCGATCCATTATCCGCGAGCAACAGCCTGTTCGCGCTTGATGCGGAGGGCCGGCTGATCGGCCGCTATGACAAGGCGCACCTCGTCCCCTACGGGGAATATCTGCCGATGCGGCCTTTATTGTCGCGAATCGGCCTGTCGCGGCTGGCGCCGGGCGACATGGATTTCGACGCGGGGCCGGGGCCGCGCGACATAATCCTGCCTGGGATCGGCAAGGTCGGGGTTCAGATCTGCTACGAGATCATCTTTTCCGGCCATGTGATCGATCGTGCCAACCGGCCCTTATTCCTGTTCAATCCATCAAACGACGCCTGGTTCGGACGCTGGGGCCCACCCCAGCATTTGGCGCAGGCGCGGCTGCGCGCGGCGGAAGAGGGGCTGCCGGTGGTGCGATCGACTCCGACCGGCATTTCGGCGGTGATCGACGCCGACGGACGGCTGCTCGCGTGGGTCGGCTGGCGTACCCCCGGCTTCATCGAGGTGCCGCTGCCCCCGCCCCACGCCGCCACGCCATTCGCGCGCTACGGAAATATTTTACCGATGGCCCTCGCGCTTTTCTTGGGGGCGATCGGGTTTGCAAGCCGCCGCCGCGCAAGCTAGACGCGGCATATAACGATAGCTTTATGTCTGGCCTCCGCGGCCGCTTACCCCGAGGAATCGATCGTTTATGCGCAGCGACTATCTCTTCACGTCCGAAAGCGTTTCGGAAGGCCATCCTGACAAGGTGGCGGACCAGATTTCGGACGCGATCGTCGATCTGTTCCTGAGCAAGGACCCGGAAGCGCGCATCGCCTGCGAAACGCTGACCACCACCCAATTGGTCGTGCTGGCGGGCGAGATTCGCGGCAAGGGCATCATGGACGAGGCCGGCAACTGGGCGCCTGGCGTGCAGCAGGAGGTCGAGGACGTGGTCCGCGCGACCGTCAAGCGCATCGGCTATGAACAAGACGGCTTCCACTGGAAGACCTTCCGCTTCGAAAATAACCTGCATCCCCAGTCCGCGCATATCGCGCAGGGCGTGGATGCCTCGGGCAACAAGGACGAGGGCGCGGGCGATCAGGGCATCATGTTCGGCTATGCCGCCGACGATACGCCCGATCTGATGCCGGCGACGCTCTATTACAGCCACAAGATTCTCGAGCGCATGGCCGCCGACCGTCATTCGGGCGCGGCACCCTTCCTCGAGCCCGACGCCAAGAGCCAGGTGACGTTGCGCTACGAGGGCAGCAAGCCCGTCGCCGCCACCGCGATCGTGGTTTCGACGCAGCATGGAAAGGGCTATGACGAGGGCGAGAAGGAGGCCGAGCTCAAGGCCTATGTGAAGCAGGTCGTCGCCGATGTCCTGCCAGCGGAGCTTCTGTCCGACGCGACCGAATATCACATCAATCCGACCGGCAGCTTCGAGATTGGCGGCCCGGACGGCGACGCGGGTCTCACCGGCCGCAAGATCATCGTCGACACCTATGGCGGCGCAGCGCCGCATGGCGGCGGCGCTTTCAGCGGCAAGGATCCGACCAAGGTCGATCGCTCGGCGGCGTACATCACCCGCTATCTGGCGAAGAATATCGTTGCCGCCGGGCTCGCCCAGCGCTGCACGATCCAGCTGGCCTATGCGATCGGGGTGTCGAAGCCGCTGTCACTCTATGTCGATACGCACGGCACCGGCACCGTTGGCGACGACAAGATCGAAGCGGCGATCATGAGCATTCCGAAGCTGGGCGGTCTCACGCCGCGCAGCATCCGCACGCATTTGAAGCTCAACAAGCCGATCTACCAGAAGACCGCCGCCTACGGCCATTTCGGCCGCCAGCCCGAAGGCGACTTCTTCCCGTGGGAGCGCACCGACCTGGTCGAGGATCTGAAGGCCGCGCTTTAGGGCTTCTCAACGCTTTGAGCCGTCATCCCTAGCGAAAGCTGGGATGACGGCTCAAATATGTCGGCGGAAGATCGCTGCCGACCTACTTCTCCCCGCGGCCCTTACGGAATAGGGGCTGCTGGTTCTCGCGGTAGAAATCCTGGACATAAGCCCAGCCTTCTTCGGCGGTCTCGCAAAAGCGGAACAAGTCGAGATCCTGCGGAGCCACCACGCCTTCCTCGACCAGCGCGTCGAAATTGACGACACGGCTCCAGAATTCCTTGCCGTATAACAGGATCGGCAACACCGAAGTCTTCCCGGTTTGCACCAAGGTCAGCAGCTCGAAAAATTCGTCGAAGGTGCCGAAACCGCCGGGGAAAACCGCGACCGCGCGCGCCCGGATCAGGAAGTGCATCTTCCGGAGCGCGAAATAGTGAAAGTTGAAGCTGAGGTGCGGCGTCACATATTGATTGGGCGCCTGTTCGAACGGCAGCACGATGTTGAGCCCGACCGATTCCGCGCCGACATCCGCCGCGCCGCGGTTGGCCGCCTCCATGATCGCCGGGCCGCCGCCCGAGCAGACCACGAACTGCCGTTTGCCGTCGCGGCCGATCGGGGTCTGGCTGGCAAGCCGGGCGAGTTCGCGTGCCACATCATAATAATGTGACTTCGCCTTGAGCCGTTCGGCGATCCGGCGCTGCGTGTCCGTCTTGGCCGCATCGACCAGCATATCCGCGCGTTCGGGCGAAGGGATGCGGGCTGATCCGTACATGACGAATGTGGAGCCGATCCCGGCTTCCTCCTGCAACACCTCGGGCTTCATCAGCTCAAGCTGGAAGCGCACCGGGCGGAGATCCTCGCGCAGGAGGAAATCAGGATCCTGATAGGCAAGCCGGTAGGCCGGATCCGATGTCTGCGGCAGGACATTGCGGGTCTGCGCCGCTGAGGCGGCGTCGTCCTTGGCCTGTGGAAAAATGCGCTTGGGGAGGCTGGTGTCGGTCATTCTATCCGAGTCTCGAAAAAGCGAGGGTGGTTAGCGACAATAGGGGCCGCTGCCCATGTCGAAATGCAAATGATCCTGGTGAAAGCTATTGGCATCCGGCCCGAGCACGACGTTGAAACGGCGGCAGGCGGCCTGGTGGAGATCGCGCAGGAAGGCGCGTGCCTTGTCATCCGGGCCGTTCCAGCCTTCTTTCACCGTCACTCTCCGGCCATCGGCAAGGTCGAAGGCGGCGATATCTATCGCATTGGCCCGACCGTGTTCGCTGATCCGGCCGCCCTCGACATTGTTGACCGGGCGGCAGGCGAAGCTGCCGAAGCTCTCGATCTTCACAACCTGACTACCGAGCCGCGCCTGCGCAGCCTGTTGCACCACTTGCTGGACCCATTGCACGAACGGCCGCGCCATGCCGCATTTGACCGCGCCAAGATTGGTGACCGGAATTCCGATCGCCACCAGCTTCACCGCATGGTTGGCGGAGCAGCCATTGGGCCAGCTGCGATCGGGCAGTTGCTGCACCCTCGCGCCGAGCGCCGCAAGATCGACCAGGCAGGCGTTGAACGCGCGCTCATCGTCGGGAGGCGGCAACCGAAGAGCGCGCGGCGGGTGCGATGCGGGGATGCAACTGCCGAGCAGCAGAAGCATGCAAAGCGGAACGAGACGGCGCATCATGACGATGCCTAGCGGCTAGCCGCGTTGCTTGACAGCGACGTTGCGGCGGGCCGATGGCAGCGCAAACATGGATCGAGAGGATTGTCGATGAAGCGTCCCGCACTGTTCGCTTTATGCCTGTCACTCATTGCCGGAGCAGCCTCGGCGCAGCAGCGTTTTGCGCTGTGGCAGAACGGTGCGCCCGGCTTCGAGGCGCGGGCGTCGATCCCGGAAGTCAGCCAGGATTATTGGACCAAGCACATCAATAATCCGAGCATCACGGTCTATCTGCCCGATCCTGCCAAGGCGAACGGGACGGCAGTTCTGGTGGTGCCGGGCGGCGGCCATAACCAGCTCGTCATCACCACTGAAGGCAACGCGGTCGCGAAATGGCTCAACGACCGCGGCGTTGCTGCCTTCGTGCTGCGCTACCGCCTGTTCCGCGAGGAAGGCTCGCCTTATTCGCTCGAGGACGCGCGCGCCGACACGGAGCGCGGGATGCGCCTGATCCGGGCGCATGCCGGCCAATTCGGAGTTGATCCGCATCGCGTCGGCGTAATCGGATTTTCGGCGGGCGGCGAACTCGCGCGGATGGTTGCATTGAGCTCACCCGTCGCAGCGCGCGGAAAGGGCGACGCGATCGACCTGCTGCCCGCACGGCCCGACTTCGCGCTGCTGATCTTTCCAGGGCCCCTCCACGCGGAGGAGCATGTCGCCAAAACCGCCCCGCCCCTATTCATGGCTGCGGCCAATGATGATCAATGCTGTTCGCAACCGCCGATCGATCTGTTGAAGCTCTACCGCGATGCGGGCGCTTCGGCCGAGCTGCATATCTATCGCGCGGGTGGCCACGCTTATAATCTCGGCGAACGCACCGACCTCGTCTCGCTGAAGCATTCGCCGCAGCAGATCGAAGATTGGCTGAGCGACATGGGCCTGCTCGGCCATCCGGCGCCCTCCGCCGATCCCCATTTCGACCCACCGCCCAAGATCAAGTGATCGCCCGTCATCCTGACGAAAGTCAGGATCTCGCAAGGCTGGGCGCATCCCCGACGAGATCCCAGCTTTCGCTGGGATGACGGAAGAGGTCGGTTGACTCCCCTGCCCCCGCCCTTATGAGCGGCGCCGGGCCACGCCGTCCCAACGCGGCGCGTGCTCTCTGCAAGGAGAGACTACATGACTGACACTGCCCCCGCGGCGGCCACATTGGCTGCCGCGACTCGCGAGGCTCCGGCCAAACCGGCCACCAAGCCCGCCCGTCCCTATTTTTCGTCCGGTCCTTGCGCCAAGCCTCCGGGCTGGCATGCGGACGGTCTTGCGTCCGCCTCGCTCGGCCGCTCGCACCGCTCGAAGCTCGGCAAGAGCCGGATCGTCCATGCGATGGACGTCACGCGCCATATATTGAAGCTGCCCGATACGCATCGCATCGGCATCGTTCCCGCGTCCGACACCGGCGCGGTCGAGATGTGCCTGTGGTCGATGCTGGGCGCCCGGCCCGCAACGATGCTCGCCTGGGAAAGCTTCGGTGAAGGCTGGGTCACCGACGTCGTCAAGCAGCTCAAGATCGACGCCAAGGTGGTGAAGGCGCCTTATGGTGAGCTCCCCGACCTGGCGGCGGTAGACTGGTCGACCGATGTCGTCTTCACCTGGAACGGCACCACCTCCGGCGTGCGCGTCCCGAACGGCGACTGGATCGCCGACGACCGCCAGGGCCTCGCCATCTGCGACGCCACCTCGGGCATTTTCGCGGCCGATCTGCCGTGGGACAAATTGGATGTCGTGACCTTCTCCTGGCAGAAGGTGCTCGGCGGCGAAGGCGCGCACGGCGTGCTCATCCTCGGCCCGCGCGCGGTCGAGCGCCTGCAAAGCTATGTGCCGGCCTGGCCGCTGCCGAAAATCTTCCGCATGACCAAGGGTGGCAAGTTCGACGAAGCAATCTTCAAGGGCGACACGATCAACACGCCGTCGATGCTCGCGGTTGAGGATTGCATCTGGAGCCTCGAATGGGCGCTCGGCCTTGGCGGGCTGACCGCTTTGATCGATCGCGCCGACGCCAATGCCGCCGCGCTCGACGCCTGGGTACAGCAAACCGACTGGATCGAGCATCTCGCGGTCGATCCCGCGACGCGATCGAACACCAGCGTCTGCCTCAAATTCGCGAGTCACGCGGTCGAAGGGCTGGACGAGGAAGGCCAGCTCGCACTCGTCAAGAAGATCGCCGCTCTGCTGGAAGCGGAAGGGGCGGCCTATGACGTGGCCGGCTATCGTGACGCACCCGCGGGGATCCGCATCTGGTGCGGTGCCACGGTAGAGACCTCCGATATCGAGGCGCTCGGGCCCTGGCTCGACTGGGCCTACCACACCGCCAAGGCGGCCTGATTTCCGTCGCCCCGGCGAAGGCCGGGGCCGCTGCAAATTAAGCGTTGCGCGTGGCGCCTGCGGCCCCGGCCTCCGCCGGGGCGACGCTCAAGATTAGGACAACAGCATGCCCAAAGTACTTATCAGCGACAAAATGGACCCACGCGCCGCCCAGATTTTCCGCGAACGCGGCGTCGAGGTGGACGAGATCACCGGCAAGACACCGGAAGAACTGAAGGCGATCATCGGCCAATATGACGGCCTCGCCATCCGCAGCTCGACCAAGGTCACCAAGGAGATTCTGGACGCCGCGACCAATCTGAAGGTGGTCGGCCGCGCGGGCATCGGCGTTGACAATGTCGATATCCCCGCCGCCAGCGCCAAGGGCGTGGTGGTGATGAACACGCCGTTCGGCAATTCGATCACGACCGCCGAACATGCGATCGCTTTGATGTTCGCGCTCGCCCGCGACCTGCCCGAGGCCGACAAGTCAACCCAGGCGGGCAAGTGGGAGAAGAACCGCTTCATGGGCGTCGAGGTCACCAACAAGACCCTGGGGCTGATCGGTGCCGGCAATATCGGCTCGATCGTCGCCGACCGCGCGCTCGGCCTCAAGATGAAAGTCGTCGCTTTCGACCCCTTCCTCACGCCCGAACGGGCGGTTGAGCTCGGCGTGGAGAAGGTCGAACTCGACGAGCTGCTCAAGCGCGCCGATTTTATCACGCTCCACACGCCGCTGACCGACAGCACGCGCAACATCCTGAGCCGCGAGAATCTCGCCAAGACCAAGAAAGGCGTGCGCATCATCAACTGCGCGCGCGGTGGTCTGATCGACGAGGCGGCGCTCAAGGAAGGGCTGGATTCGGGCCATATCGGCGGCGCGGCGCTCGACGTGTTCGTGACCGAACCGGCCAAGGAATCGCCCCTGTTCGGCACGCCCAACTTCATCTCGACCCCGCACCTCGGCGCGTCCACCACGGAGGCGCAGGTCAATGTCGCGATCCAGGTCGCCGAGCAGATGGCCGATTTCCTGATGACCGGCGGCGTCACCAACGCGCTCAACATGCCGAGCCTGTCGGCCGAGGAAGCACCCAAGGTGAAGCCCTACCTCGCGCTCGCCGAAAAATTGGGCAGCCTGGTCGGCCAGCTCGCGCACGATAATCTCACCAAGATCTCGATCGAGGTCGAGGGTGCCGCCGCCGAGCTCAACATCAAGCCGATCACCGGCGCGGTGCTTGCGGGCCTGATGCGGGTCTATTCGGACACGGTGAATATGGTCAACGCGCCCTATCTTGCCAAGGAACGCGGGCTCGACGTGCGCGAAGTGCGGCACGACCGCGAGGGTGATTATCACACGCTGATCCGCGTCTCGGTCCAGACCAGCCAGGGCGAGCGCTCGGTGGCGGGCACACTTTTCGCCAACTCGCTGCCGCGCCTGGTCGAGATTTTCGGCATCAAGGTCGAGGCCGATCTTTCGGATCGGATGCTCTACGTCGTCAACGAGGATGCGCCCGGCTTCATCGGCCGGCTCGGCACTGCGCTTGGCGAGGCGGGCGTGAATATCGGCACTTTCCATCTCGGCCGTCGCAACACGGGCGGGGAAGCGGTGCTGCTGCTGTCGGTCGACCAGCCGGTCGACGGCGCGCTGGACAGGGTCAAGGCGCTCCCCGGCGTGAAGACGGTCAAGGCGCTCGATTTCGTATAAGTCTCGTCATCCGTCGTAGGCGGGAATCCATAATCCATGCCGTTGGGGCTCGTTTCCAACGGTCGGGCTTATGGATTTCCCGCTTTCGCGGGGAATGACGGAAGCTGGCCAACCATTTGGGACGATGGCGGGAATGAGCGCATCCACGGCAACGGAAGGGACCAAGCCGTCCCGCCTGGAAATCGTGGACGGACTGCGCGGCTACGCCTTGTTCGGGCTCTTCCTCGTCCACATGACGGGCTATTTCGAACTCTACAACGCCCGACCAGTGCCCAGCCGGGTACAGGATGCGGTATTGTGGCTGTTTCTGGGCAAGTCTTTCAGCCTGCTCGCAATCTGCTTCGGCTTCAGTTTCTTCGTGATGATGGATGGCGCGCGACGGCGTGGACAGGCCTTCGCCGGACGCTTCGCCTGGCGGCTGGCCATCCTGTTCGTGATCGGCGTGCTTCATTCCCTGATCTATCGCGGGGACATCATCGCTGTGCTCGCCATCGCGGGCTTCATCCTGATCCCGTTCGATCGGATCCGATCCGACCGCGCGTTGTTGATTGCGGCCGGACTGCTGCTGCTCCAGCCATTCCTTATATTCCGCATCCTGGCCGGCCTCGCCGGCTATGACTGGGCCTGGGCGGAGCCGCTATTCTACGATGACGGAGGCGCAATGGAGCCATCCCTGTTCGGGACCTTCGGCGAACTCCTTCAGGCCAATATCGTCGCGGGCAAGTTCAGCAAATGGGCCTTCTATATCGAGACCGGCCGGATCGTTGAGATACTCGGCCTTTACCTGATCGGTCTGGTGCTCGGCCGGGTGCGTTTCTTCGCCGAACCGGAACGCTTCGCGCGGGCGCGGCTGTGGGCGCTGATCGCTGCGATCGCGCTGATCGTTCCTCTCTCCTATCTGCGCCCTCTGGCCTGCTGTCATAGCCGCGGGCCGGCTTATTGGACCGACGTCATGCTGTCGGGCTGGATCGACCTTGCCGGGATGGCGATCTCGCTGCTGCTTTTCATGCAAATCTGGTTGTGGGGCGCCGACCGACTGCTGCGCTATCTCGTCCCTCCCGGCAGGATGACACTGACGCTCTATATCGGCCAGAGCCTGGTGTTCGTGCCGGTCTATTATGGCTTTGGCTTGCATATGTGGGACCGCATCACCCAGCCTGAGGCGCTGATCCTCGGCCTCGCCGCCTTCGCTGCTCAGCTGATCTTCGCGACATATTGGTTTCGCCACTTCCATTATGGTCCGCTCGAGTGGTTGTGGCGCGCCGCGACCAGGCTTTCGCTCGACGTCCCCTTTCGCCGCCGTCAGGAACCGCTAAAGGCGGTGCCGAAATGAGCATCGCACCCGGCCTCCTGCCCGAAGGGCTGCGCGACCGCCTTCCGCCGCAAGCGGAGGCTGCCTCGCGCCTGATGCATCGCGTGATCGTGGCGATCGGCCGCCACGGCTATGCGCGCGTGATGCCGCCGCTCGCCGAATTCGAGGAAAGCCTGGTCGGGCGGTTGAAGTCCAGCCGTGCGCAGGATCTGCTGCGCATGGTCGACCCTGTCTCGCAGCGCATGCTCGCGCTACGGCCGGACATCACCGCGCAGATCGGCCGCATCGCCGCGACGCGGATGGGCCACGAACCGCGCCCGCTGCGGCTCGCTTATGGCGGCACGGTGATCAAGCTGCGCGCGACCCAGCTCCGCCCCGAACGCGAGCTGATGCAGGCCGGCGCCGAACTTATCGGCAGCCATAGCGTCGCGGCGGTGATCGAGATTTTACGCGTCGCGCTCGATGCGCTGAAAGCGGCGGGTGTCAGGGACATCAGCTTTGACCTGACGCTCCCCGACCTGGTCGACACGCTCGCTACCGGCGCGATGCCGATCGATCCGGCGCGGATCGGCGAGGTGCGTGCGCTGCTGGACGCGAAGGATGCGGGCGGCCTGGCAGCCGTCGGCGCCGACGCGTATCTGCCCTTGCTCTCGGCCGCCGGTCCGATCGATGGCGCGCTCAGGAAATTGCGCGCACTCGACCGCACCCAGGCGCTCGACAGCCGCCTGGCCGCGGTCGAGCAGATCGCCGCAGCCATCGGCAACGACGTCGCGCTTACGCTCGACCCGACCGAGCGGCATGGCTTCGAATATCAAAGCTGGATCGGCTTCTCGCTGTTCGGCGGCGGGCTGACGGGCGAAATCGGCCGCGGCGGCAGCTATACGATCCTGCATCCCGACGGCCGCGAGGAGCCCGCTGTCGGCGTGTCGCTCTATATCGATCCGCTGGTGGATATCGGGCTGGGGGTCGAGCCGGCCAAACGCATTTTCCTTCCGCTGGGCCATGACCAAGCGACTGCGGCGAGGCTTCGCGGCGAGGGCTGGACCACGGTCGCGGCGCTTTCCGATCAAGATCGACCGTACGATTGCACCCACCGGCTCGAGGGATCGACGCCGGTTGAACTTTCCTGATCGTCACCCTGAACTTGTTTCAGGGTCCATTCGGCGGCTAGGCACTGGCCTCGCGATGGATGCTGAAACAAGTTCAGCGTGACGGCGAATTAGCAAAGGCAGAACATGGCCAACGTCACCGTCATCGGCGCCCAGTGGGGCGATGAGGGCAAGGGCAAGATCGTCGACTGGCTGGCAAGCCGTGCCGACGTCGTTGTCCGCTTCCAGGGCGGGCATAATGCCGGCCATACATTGGTCGTCGGCAACAATGTCTATAAGCTGAGCCTGCTACCCTCCGGCATCGTGCGCGGAACCCTGTCCGTGATCGGCAATGGTGTGGTGCTCGACCCCTGGCACTTCCGCACCGAGGTGGCCAAGCTGCGCGACCAGGGCGTCGACGTGAATCCCGATAATCTTCAGGTCGCGGAGACCTGCCCGCTGATCCTGCCCTTCCATCGCGACCTCGACGCGCTGCGCGAGGATGCGAGCGGCAACAAGATCGGCACCACGCGCCGCGGCATCGGCCCGGCCTATGAGGACAAGGTCGGCCGCCGCGCGATCCGCGTCTGCGATCTCGCCCATCTCGACAATCTCGAGCCCGAGCTCGACCGCCTGTTCGCGCATCATGACGCGCTACGCGCCGGGTTCAACCAGCCGCCGGTTGATCGTGCCGCGCTGATGGCGGAGTTGCGCGAGGTGGCGGAATTCCTGCTGCCTTACGCGAAGCCGGTATGGCGCACGCTCGACGAGGCCAAGTCGCGTGGACGGCGTATGTTGTTCGAGGGCGCGCAGGGCGTGCTGCTCGACGTCGATCACGGCACTTACCCGTTCGTCACCTCATCGAACACGATCGCAGGGACCGCCGCCGGCGGATCCGGCCTCGGCCCGAATGCGCCGGGCTATGTGCTGGGCATCACCAAGGCCTACACTACCCGCGTCGGCGCGGGCCCCTTCCCGACCGAGCAGGACAATGAAACCGGCGAGCGGCTGGGCGTACGCGGTCATGAATTCGGCACGGTCACGGGCCGCAAGCGTCGCTGCGGCTGGTTCGACGCGGTTTTGGTCCGCCAGGCAGTCGCGGTTTCGGGCATCACCGGCATAGCGCTGACCAAGCTCGACGTGCTCGACGGTTTCGAGGAATTGAAAATCTGCGTCGGCTACAAATTGAGCGGCAAGGATTATGATTATCTGCCGCCTCATCCGAGCGACCAAGCCTCGGTCGAGCCGGTTTACGAAACGATCGAGGGCTGGAGCGAATCGACTGCGGGAGCGCGCAGCTGGGCGGACCTACCCGCGCAGGCGATCAAATATATCCGGCGTATCGAAGAACTGATCGGCTGCCCGGCGGCGATCGTCTCGACCAGCCCCGAGCGCGAGGACACGATCCTGGTGCGGGACCCGTTCCGGGATTGAGGCCTAAGTCGTCATTGCGAGGAGCGAAGCGACGAAGCAATCCAGTCGCGCGGGCCTGGATTGCTTCGCTTCGCTCGCAATGACGTAGCTCAACTCAGCCGCAATGCGGCTCATAGCGGTTGGTTTTCTCGTTCCAGTAGAGCGGGCAATGCTTGCCATTGTCCGCCGGCTGCATGTCCGATCCGTCATAGACCTCGCCCGAGGGCGCGCGCTCATAATAATCCACCGGCGGCGGAGGGGGCGCATAATCGTAATAATAGTCGCCCGGATAATAAGAATAGCCCCACGGCCCGCCGAGGGCATAGCCGCTCAGCAGGCCGAATGTGAACGCATCGGCGCCATAGCCATATCCGCCGCGCCAGCCGTAACCCCCACGATAGCCGTAGCCCCCATGATAGCCGCCATGGAATCCACCCGCATAGCCGCCGTGGAACCCGCCGCCGGACCCACCATGATAGCCGCCCCCTCCGTGGAATCCGCCACCGCCATGGAACCCACCGCCGCCGCCTCCATGAGAATGCTGGGCAAGTACCGGGGCCGCCGAAAGGAGCGCGAGCGAGGTCGCGGCTACAAGTTTATGGATGGTCTTCATCGACGATCTCCCAAGGGAGCGGCCCAAAGGGGTCGATCTCTTCGCCTCTATATAGACCTTATTTTTCCACCGGTTAGTGGGGGGAGATATAATTTACCGCAACCTTCAGCGGCTCGACAGGATGAAGCTGTTACCGTCCGGATCGCGGAAGCGGCAGAAATTTCCCCACGGCTGCTTTTCGGGCGGCGAGATGTCGACGCCGCGCTCGCTCAGCTGGCGATAGGTGTAGTCGACATCGTCGCACTGGAACGAGCCGTTGAAGTAGGTACCGATCCGATCCTCCTGCCCCTCGGGTGTGAACAGCACGACGCCGGTCTGCGCGCCGGGAATGCTGAGTTCGATCCAGCGTTGCGGTCCCATCGGCTGATCGGTCGCGACCTTGAAACCCATCTTCTCGGTCCAGAAAGCGAGTGCTCGTTCCTGATCGCGGGTCGGAATACTGACGAACTTGAGCTGTTTGATCATGTGCCTCTCCTCGGCTCGGGGGCTAGAACGCACACTTGTGTCGCGGAAGAATAGCAATCATTGCTATAGCAATGAGCAGCGACCTGCAGATCGATCGCTACGTGATCGAAACCTTGATGCGCGATCTGGTTGGGCATGACCATCGCCCGTCGGCATTCTTGGTCTATCTCGCCTTGCTCGATCTTGGCGACACCCGCCGGGTTGCGCCAAGCCATGCACAACTGGCGGAGCAAACCGGACTGTCGAAGCGCGCGGTGCAGGATGCGCTCCGCCATCTCGCCAAGCGCGGCCTGATCGCTGTGAACCGCGCCGGACCGACAGAGCCGGCGATCGTCCGGCCTTTATTCCCCTGGCGGGAGCGACACGAAGCCTAGCTGCGGCGATCGATCACCGCAGGTCGGGCGGCGTCGCCTCGGCCTCGAGCATGGCGATCGCCTCGTCGAGTTTCATCACCTGCTGGCCTTCGCTGCCGAGCCGGCGGATGGCGACGGTGCCTTCCTCGGCTTCGCGCTTGCCGACCACCAGCAGCGCCGGAACCTTGGCCAGGCTGTGCTCGCGCACCTTGTAGTTGATCTTCTCGTTGCGCGTGTCGCTCTCGGCGCGGATGCCGGCGGCGCGCAGCTTCGCAACCACCTCTTCGGCATAGCCGTCCGCGTCGGACACGATCGTCGCCGCCACCGCCTGCACCGGCGCCAACCAGAGCGGGAAGCGGCCGGCATGATGCTCGATCAGGATGCCGATGAAACGCTCGAACGTGCCCAGGATCGCGCGATGCAGCATCACCGGGCGATGCTTCTCGCCATCCTCGCCGACATAGGAAGCGTCGAGCCGCTCGGGCAGGACCGTATCGGTCTGCATCGTGCCGCATTGCCACGTCCGGCCAATCGCGTCGGTCAGGTGGAATTCGAGCTTGGGCGCGTAGAAGGCGCCCTCGCCCGGCAATTCCTCCCAGCCATATTCCTCGGTATCGCGGCCCGTGGCCTTGACCGCATCGCGGAGCGATTGCTCGGCCCAATCCCACATCGCGTCCGTGCCGAAGCGTTTCTCCGGGCGCAGCGCGAGCTTGATCGCATATTTCTCGAAGCCGAGGTCGCGATAGACCACGTCGAGCAGGTCGCAGAAAGCGCGCACCTCCTCGATCAGCTGATCCTCGCGCACGAACAGATGCGCGTCGTCCTGCGTGAACTGGCGGACGCGCATGATGCCGTGGAGCGCGCCATGCGCCTCGTTGCGGTGGCAGCAGCCGAACTCGGCCAGGCGCAGCGGCAGATCACGATAGGATTTGATGCCCTGGCGGAAGATGAGGACGTGCGCCGGGCAATTCATCGGCTTCAATGCCATCAGATCGGACTCGCCCGACAAAACGGGGCCCTCTTCTTCGGCATTGGGGATCTCGTCGGGGACGACGAACATATTCTCGCGATATTTGCCCCAATGGCCGGACTGCTCCCACTGGCGCGCGTCCATCAATTGCGGCGTCTTCACCTCACGATAGCCCGCCGCGTCGAGCCGGCGGCGCATATAGGCCTCCAGCTGGCGCCATAGGATATAGCCCTTGGGGTGCCAGAAGACGCTGCCATGCGCCTCGGCCTGGAGATGGAACAGATCCATCTCCTGCCCGATCTTGCGATGGTCGCGCTTGGCGGCCTCCTCCAGGCGGACGAGATGCGCGTCGAGCTGCTTCTTGTTGAGCCAGCCGGTACCGTAGATCCGGCTGAGCATCGCATTCTTCTGGTCGCCACGCCAATAAGCGCCCGACACGCGCGTGAGCTTGAACGCCTGCGGGTCGAGCTTGCCGGTCGAGGCGAGATGCGGGCCGCGGCACATGTCGAACCATTGGCCCGCGCGATAGACGGTCAATTCCTCGCCTTCGGGCAATTCCGCCGCCCATTCGGCCTTGAACGTCTCGCCCTGCTTCTGCCAGGTGGCGATCAGATCTTCGCGCGACCAGACCTCGCGCACGAGCTTCTCGTCGCGGGCGATGATCGCGCGCATCTCGGCCTCGATCGCGGGAAGGTCTTCCTCTGTGAAGGGCCGGTCCCTGGGCGCGAAATCGTAATAGAAACCGTCGTCGGTCGAGGGGCCGAAGGTGATCTGCGTGCCCGGGAAGAGGTTCTGCACCGCCTCCGCCAGCACATGTGCATAATCGTGCCGAGCCAGTTCAAGCGCGTCCTTCTCGTCGCGCGCCGTCACCAGCGCGAGGCTCGAATCCTGTTCGAGCGGGCGCATTATGTCGCGCAGCTCGCCATCGACGCGCGCGGCGATCGCGGCCTTGGCCAGGCCCGGCCCGATCGCGGCCGCGATGTCCGCCGGAGTAGTGCCGGGCGCGACTTCGCGCACGGAACCATCGGGCAGGCTGATCTTGAGCATCGCGGACATGGAAAAAGGCGTTCCTGGGTTCAGAGTGGGGAAATGGTGCAGCCCTATGCCCAAGAAAAGGGCGCGAAGTCCACGCCTAGAGCCGGATCGCGATCAACAGAAGCAGGGCGCTTCAGCGGCGCGGTCAGTAGGAGACGGTGACGGTGACCGAATCGTGATAAATCCCGACCCAGGCATTTTGCAGAGCGGGAATGCGCCCGTAGATGCTCAACGATATTGTCGATCGGCTGGGAACGGGAAACGCAGAGTCCACGGCCTCGCCTCCTCCGCTGCCGTCTCCCCAGACGATGGTGCGGGCCGCGTTGGTGTAGAGATTGTAATAAAGCGGGTGCGATCCGCTCATCATGGCTCGGGCATTGGTGTTGCCGGAACTTCCGGGACTGAGCAACACGCTGAAGGTTGACGTCGCCGGATCGGAGGACGTGCAGGATACCGACATCGTGCCGACGGTATCGAGAGGGCTGGCCGACTGCGGATTATACCCGCCGAATGCAATCGACGTCAGCGAGACGGAGCAGAAGCATGATCCGCCCGCCGCGCAATTTGCCCGCGCGGCACCGGCCCACGCGATCGTTGCGACGAGCAGCAGAAGCCGGGCGATCATTTCGCCGGCTGCTGCAGGGGTTGGCAGATCAACGGTCCGATACGCGGCAATTCGACACCCTTTGGTACGGCGGGCAACGTTACACTGCAGGTGCCGGCGTCCCGCTTGGCCACCAGCACCTTGCCCTCGACAATATCGTCGATGAACAGCTCGCCGTCAAAGCCGGTATAAAATGTCTGCGCGCCAGTGGTGAGGGCAAGGCCTGATTCGAGCGGATCTCCATTGGGTAAGCGGATGATGATGGTACCTGCATGGCCGTTGGTGACCTCGAATCGCGCCCTTACGCCGGCGAGGTAACGGGGAACCACGACGAGATTGTCGTGGCTGATCACCGATTCCAAACTGAGATCGGTGGGAGAGACGGAGATGCGATTGGCCTCATAGGGCCTCAGATTTGCCACCACCGCGATGCCCGCACCGTTGGTGACGCCCACCGGCCGATTTTCCTGATAGACCCGGACACCTCGCTCGCCGCTGCCCACTTCGACAATCGCGAAGCTCGAATCGAGGCGGCGCGACGGAAGGATCGAAGAGCCCGCCAGGATGAAGCTGCCGCTTGCCAGCAGGCGCTCGTCAACATGACCGTTGAACCGCTCTACGTCAGCAGCGAGATCGATCGCACGGCCGCGATAGCCGAGCTCGCCTTGCTGCTGCTCGGATTTCCCCTGGCTCGCGGAGATGCGGTAGGACCAGCCCCGATCGTCGGGCCGGTTACGCTGAATATCGATGCGGCGATTGTCGGCGTCGACCTGCACGAACGCGCTGGTGCGACCCCAGCTCATCGAAAGGCTGATGCCGACAGTGCTGTTCGAACGACCGCCGGCCGAACTGCTGCGCAGCCCGAACGCGCTGAAATAGCCGAGCTTTGCAAGCTGCCGTCCATAGCTCACCTGAGACACACGCGTGCGGGTGCCGTCGGTCAGGCGCAGATATGAAAGGTTGGCCGTCAAATTCCCCAGCCTGGCATCGTTTGCGCCACCGCTGATTTGCCACATCTCGCGTGGCCGGAGCAGTTCGGGGCTGAGCCCGAGCTGCAAATAATCGTGCGAGCTGCGTTGATACAAAGCAGAAAAAGACCAGCTTCGGCTGATCCGTGCCGCGTAGACACGGTACAGGTAACCGGAGCCGATCGAAGCGTTCGAGACCGATCCCGACAGACCAAGTTCTCCGAATTGGCCGAGCAGCGCGGAGAATCCCCCACCAATGTCCTGCACGCTTGACGAAGCCTCGCTCCGGCCTTCGAGCGTGAGCGCCGAAGTGATGCCCCGCCGATAGCTCCCGGCGAGGAACGGACGACGATAATCGAAGGATTCCCGGCCGAAATTGCGCCGCTCCGACCCGGCCTCGATCGAAAAGTCCGTCAGGCCCGGGCGAAGGAGGTTGGTGCTGATATAATAGCTCGAAACGACGCGATGCTCGACCCCGAGCATGTCCTTGACCACGATCGACACGTCGCCGGCACCCGACACGACGGGCAGCCGGTTGAGCGAGAAAGGTCCCTGCTCCACCTGCCCCTGATAATTGAGCACGTTATTGACGTAGAGCTGGATGCTCGAGGGTAGTTGCGCCTGACCGTTGAAGCTGGGCGTGGGGAAAGCGATGAAGCCCGGCTGGAGCGAAAAATCGGTGCCCCATTTCACGCCGCCGAACCGAACCGGCTGTTGCCAGCTCGCAATGTGGGTGAAGCTGTCACCGATCGACAAGCGGGTCGGACCACTCGGATCATCGTGAATGGCATAGGTTTCGAGGCGGATCAGCTTATGCCCTACCGGCTGGCTGCTCGCCACGAAACTGCTCTGGATCAGACCGAGGGCGTCCGACGCCCCGACTGCCACGAACGCCTGGCCGATCGTACTACGGCCGCCATGTTGGAGCGATAGATCATAATTGAGGAAAGCCGTCCTCGCCGCTTCGGAAGGCGGCAAATGCGGGGGCTCACCGGAAATCGTGCTCGCTTCGAAAGACTCGACCGGAATTGTAAGCTGGAGCTGCTGCGACGGCTTATCGATGCGAAAGCTAAGCCCGGGCACGCCCGACAAAGGTGCGAAGACCTGCCCGTCGATGCGGACCACGTCGCCCGATATTCTGAGCCGCCATCTTTTCATGTCGTCGAGCGGAATCAAGGTGCGGCCGTCACGCACCGTCACGATCGTGTCGCCGCGCAATTCGTGGCCATTGATCGCAACCCCCAGGACAGTCATCGCCCCTTCATCGCTCGCGGGGTTGAATGCCGCGCTGTCGGCAGGCAGCGTCGTTGGGGCGCTGGTCAGATTGCCACCGGACGGGCGGTCGTCCCCGATGATCGAGCTCAGATCGTAGTCGATCGCCGGCTGCGCAGCCGCTTGCTGCGATGTGCCGGCCTGAGCGACCGCCTGAGATACTCCCGCGGTGGCCAGGATGCAGGCCGCGAGAGGCCTATGGCTGGCCGGGAACACCTTCTGCAGCCCCTACGGTTACGCTTGCACTAAACGCCGTCTGATCTGTTTCCGCCTCGATCCGCAACGGCGTGCCGGGCTTGACCGAGCCTGCCAAGGGGATGCGAATAGCCCCGGTGGACTCCGGCAGAATATATAGGTTGAACACCTTACTTGTGGGCGCGACGCGATCCCCGCTGAGCTTCACGTTCTTGATCTGCACATGAACGTTGCCCGTGTTGCGCGGCCGAATCTCGACGCCGCCCGTCACGATCCGCGCGCTCCATTGGAGCGAGGCGGTTGGGTTTGGCGGCGGAACGAAAACCGGAACCAGCAGCCGAAGCACCGTCATAAGCCCGCTGTCGATGTGCTGGCGAGGAACCTCCTGGACGACGATCCGATAGCTTCGCTCCTTGAGGTCCGGCGCCACCCGAAGCGCGAAACGCGCCACCTGCTGCTCACCCGCCTTCAGCAGGAAAACGCCAGGATTGGCGAGCACATCGCGCGTCGGCTGCAAAATGTCGCCACTCGGCCCCTGACTCCAGGACATCACGCTCAACTGGAGCAAGGTGTCGGTCGTCCCATGGTTGATGAGTGTCATCACCGCGCTCGAATTCTGCGGGTCGAGCACGATGCGTACCGGTGATACCTGAAGATCGGCGGCGGTCGCGCCAGCCGACGTCAGTGCGAGCAGAAGTGCGCCGATCAGGCGCAGCACATCAGAAGCTGTAGGTAACCCGAAGCGTTTCCACAGGCGCTGCCTGCTGTTCGACAGACCGCTGGCCAAGCGATGCCGAAGCGGTCTCAAGGCGCGACCCTGCAACCGCGAACATTGGCGATATGGTGGAAACGCGCGCCCCATTGGCGGATGTGTGCACATGTTCATCGCTGGCGGTCAACCGATCGCTCTCCACGGGCGTGACCGCTTCACGGGACACTCCCACCGCATAGACTGCGCCACCGCTGCAGCTTGCCGAGCGACTGAGGCTGTGGATCAGACACTGATCCAGCACAGTCACACTGACCGCCATATTGGCGCTGATCGCCCCTGCCCGCGCGCCGCCTGAAGCCAACGCCACCGCACATATTGCCCCAAACCATCGAGCCATTGCCCGCCCCTCGATCCAACGAGAGTTCGGGCAAAGAAATCGGCATTCGCTGAAGAATGCCGACGCCAGAGCCCAAACCTGGAATGCAGGCTAAGGGCTCGGGCTGACGGTCGAGTTGAGCGACCTGGTTAGGAAACAGGCTTGATGCAGTTTAACCAAACCCCCTGCGCTCTGAGCGCAGAGGGTTTGATACTAAGGCCGGCGATCAGAAGTTGACGGTCGCCTGCACGGTATCGGCGTAGGTGCCCGCCGCCGGAACCGCGCCCGCAGGCAGGCGCGCATAGACGGTCAGGTTCTGCGACGCGCCTGTACCGACACCAGGTACGGTGTCGGTACCGACGGTGTTGCCCCAGTTCACGGTGCGGCCGGTATCGCTGAAGAGCGAGTAAGGCAGCAGGTTGACGCCCGACTTCATCTTGCGGGTCGTCACGGTCGCGCCGGTAGCGAGACCGGCATCGAGACCGACGTTATAGGGTGTGCCGCTGATGCAGTTCGCGGTCACGGTGCCGGTCGCGTCAATCTGGGACCCGGAGAAGGGGCCAAAGGCGACGGCAGACGTGCTGACGGTGCAGGTAGCTGCGATGCTGGCGCCAACGGCAAGACCAGCACTCACGCTGTTCGCTGAAGCGGCAGACGCAAAACCCGCAACGGCGCAAACGCCAACGGCGATTTTCAAAAGCTTACGCATGTACAATCCCCCGGAATTAAACTTCCCCCAACGCATCCACACGCGCTGACTGTCGTCAAATACCAAGGGGAATATGTGAATGCAATAGTAAGATTGTTAAATCAGAGTATGTTAACTAAAGATAGTGATCGTGCGGCTAGTTTTCGCCGCAGTGCCGCCTCCTGCAATGCGGTGCCGCGCTAATAATTGGTGAATCGATTAGGGTCGAATGGGCCTACGGCTTGTTTGCCATGACAAGGCTGATCACGGCCGCGACTCTGCCGCGCCACTGCGCGTCGAATCAGAACGGCGCGGCGAGTTCCGACCGGGCGCTATTCGACCGGGTTAAGGTTGCCAGATGGAGGGATGCTCTTCCTCCAGGTGAGGGCGCGATCAGGCGGCCTTGCGCAGCAGGGCGGCAGCGGCGGCGGTGCGGCGGACCACCGGGCGGAAGACGATAGCGAGAAGCATCGGATCGTCGACCCGCGTCGACGGCGGCGGCACGAAGACGAGTCCGTTCTCCTGCGCTTTGTGTAATCCGGGCGCCAACGCCTCCATCGCATCATAGATCGGAGCCGCGGGCGCTGCCGGCTTACAGCCGAACGAGGAGAAATCCGCGACAGGATAAAAAGCGAGCTCGTCGATCTGGACGACATCAGCGACCGCGCCGAGCTGTACGCCGATCGCGAAGTCGCCGGTGCCGGCCGGAACAGTCAGCAGATAATAGCCATCGTGAGTCGGAAAGGCCTGGCCGGCGATCATCGTCTGGCCGCGCGCATCCGCAAGCAGCACCGGCACGTCGAGCGCGCCGACATGAAAATCATTGTGCCGAAGGTCGAGCCCGAAGCGCCCGACCGCCGCGAGCGACAGAGCGAGCGGCAAGCCATGGCGCTCGACCTCTCCCGGCAGATACATGCGGTCCGCGGCTGAAATGTAGGGCAGGCCGCGACGGCGCAGCTGTTCACCCGAAGCCTTGTCGTCGATCAGCTTGATCGTCTCCTGCGTGCCCAGGTTGACGTCATGGTCGAACTGCTCGAGCAGCGTCACCTCCTCCGGAAGCGGAAGATAAAGCAGCCGCGCCAATGTCGACGCGGCGAGCTCGTAGCGTCCTTTGGCGTCATCCGACGCCGCCCGGCGATGCGTGCCCTTGCCCTCTTCGCGCACGAAATCGAGGCAGGCGGCCTGAATCGCGTCACGCGTCGCGCTCTGCGCACCTTTCACGCCGGCGGACTTGCGGATCGGCGTTCCGTTCGAATGATAATCGACCACCGAACCCTGCGCGACGGTGCACAATTGCTCCAGCACCGCGATCGGGCCGCACAATGCGTCGAGCAGACGCGTTTCATAATTGCGGACGTCCAGCAGACCTCTCTTGTCGAGCCCGGTCGGCCAGCGCTCGCGCAGAAGCAGATAGCGACCGGCAACCTGTACCTTGAGCTGCGCGACCAGGATTGCCTCGGCATTGTTCTGGACCGAACCGTTATAGCCCAGGTCGACGAGCATCAGCACGTCGCCTTCCTCGACCTTTGCCTCACGGCGGACATGCGCGGCCATGCGCTGGGCGAAGGCTTCGCTGCGCGTGCAGATACGCTTCACCCAGGCGGGGCTCAGCACATTCTTGCGGAATTCCCTGGAGGTGCGCCCGACCTGGCGGATCTCCGGCTGGCTGAGCAGCAGCTGGCGGCCGAGAATATCGACATCCTTGGTCGTCTCGTTGATGAGGAAGGACCTTATCGCTTCCTCATCGGTGAAGCTCGACGCGAGCGCGGTGAAGCGGCTGAGCTCGACCGCTGCGCCCTCACCCAACCCCGCGGCCTTATAGGCTTCGTGGGGCAAATAGCCGTCGCGCAGCAGGAACAATATCTTGACCGCACGCCCGGTCTCGCGCGCCAGATCGTCCGCCTCGGCGCGGATCCAGCGGGCAAAGCCATGCATGACGGGACCGAGCACGTCGTGACCCAAGCGGTCGGTAGGGCCGGTCTCGGCGCGCAGCGAAAGCTGGGGGCGATGCGGCTGTCGCACCGGCCGGCTGATACGGATCGCGGGATCGATCATCGTCGCCGCAGCCCCTTCCAGGCGCAGGCGCTGTTCGGTCACACGATCGAACTGTTCGAAATGAACACCGCGGATGCCGATCCGGCGCGTCGCGTCGGCATCGGCGGCATAATTGTCGCCGACATGCACGATCGCGCGGGGCGGCAGGCCTAGTGCCTCGAGTACGGGCGGGAACATGCCGTCGGCCTTCGACTTGCCAATCTCGCACGAGCAGAAGATTCGGTCGATCATTGCAGCGACATCTTCGCCGGCGGCGCGCTCGATCAGCGTCCGCAATTGCTGGTTCGATAGATAGGTGTCGCTGACGATGATGATTTGGAGCCGCTTAGCCTTTGCGGCGCGAATCAGTTCGACGACCGGGGCGAAGGCGAAGCAATGGCGTGCTTCGGCCTCCAGCTCCTGCTCAACCAGCGCGGCGCGTTCAGCGGCGGTGGCGGTCGGCAGCAGGCGCGCGTAAATTTCCTCGATCGTGACCTCGTTCAGCTGCGCACTGGCGCGCTTTTCGGCACGGGCGCGGGTCTCGGTATAGGCGCGCATCTCGACGCCGCCGCCGGGCAAAGGCAAATCGGCGAACACGTCGCGCGGCATCTGCGCGTTGCGCCAGAGCAAGGTGTCGAAGCAATCCAGCGACAGGCAACGCACGTCGTCGGGCATGTCGTCGAGCAAGGACGCGATCTCATGCGCGCGAACTGCGGTCTTCATCGGGCTCTATCTCCGGCAAGGCGCCTAGCTTGCCGGGATATTGACGAAATGCCTTGAGAAACGATTAACCCTGAATGCCCATCGGCTCCAAAACCGCATCCAAGATGTGACCTTACCGGGTTCGAAGGGGGTTCGTATCGGAATGGCGGAAAGGCTCCGCCGACCCCGGAAATACAAACGCCCGGACCGTCTTCCGGTCCGGGCGCCTGCGTGACGATCGCTCGTCAGCCCCCTTTTTATCGCAGGGCCCACACGCTTCCGTCTTGCGACGTGCGGGGCCTTCTGCTCTCCCCGAACCGAGGCCAAAGCCAATGTTCGTGAAATTGTGCTAGGACAATCAAAGCCCTCCTGTCATCGGCCTTGTTAAGACCGCGGTCAGAATGGTGCCCCCCTGTGCCCGATGGGCAACACGGTTTCAGGCGACAACGAGGCGATCGTCACCGAGCCCGGCCAGCCAGCCGACCATGCCGCCATAATCCAGGCGCGGATCGAGTGCGTGCGCTTCGAGGCCCGCCTCTGCGAGTCCGCTCTGGCAGAGCGTGACGGCCGCGCCGAGATCCAGGCAGCTGTCCAGCAATTCGTCCGGCGCCACGGCCAGCCGCACGGCCTCTCCGTCGAGGAGGATGCGGACGCGCCCACCCAGCGCGGCCTGCGCAGCAGCCAGCGTCAGCGCGGTGCGGAAGCGGACGGGATCGTTTCCCGCGACGACGATACCGAGCCCCCTCATTGCGCACACCCGCAGCCGGGATCCTTGGGCAAACCGATCGTGCGGAAGCGAAAATCGAGCGCATCGACCAGCAGTAATGTGCCTGCGGGATCGGCGCCGAAAGGAACGATCGCACGAATCGCCTCGATCGCGGCGAGGCTGCCGAGCACGCCCGTGAGTGCGCCGAGCACACCCTGCTCGGCGCAGGACATTTCCGGCCGCTCCGGATCATGGCCGACAAGGCAATTGTAGCAGGGCTTGTCCGCCTCCCATCCCCGAAACAGCGCCAGCTGCCCGTCGAATTGACCCACCGCCGCCGATACGAGCGGAATGCGCTTCGCGCGCGCCGCATCGGCCACCGCGAGCCGGGTCGCGAAATTGTCGGAACCGTCGAGCACGACATCGGCGCCGTGAATCAGGCTGGCGGCATTGCCCGCGTCCAGGCGGTTGGCGCGCGGGACCAGAACGACGCCCGGATTGAGCCGCGCGACCGCATCCCGCGCAGCATCGACCTTCAGCCGTCCGATGTCGTCGGTCGCGAACAGCACCTGGCGCTGGAGATTGGAGAGGCTGACCTCGTCGTCATCGATCACCGTCACTCGCCCCACGCCGGCGGCAGCCAGATATTGAATCGCCGGTGCGCCGATGCCGCCCGCTCCGATCAGCACGATATGCGCGTCGAGCAGGCGTTGCTGCCCCGCCCCGCCTATCTCCTTGAGGATGATATGGCGGGCATAGCGATCGAGGTCGGCGTCGTTCACCTGCCGGTCGAACCGAAGCCGCCCTCGCCACGCGCGGTTTCGTCCAGCTCCTCGACCTCGGTGAAGCGCGCATGCTGGACCGGCGCCGGCACGAGCTGCGCAATCCGGTCGCCGCGCGAGATCGGGAAAGGATCGGCCCCGAGATTGGCGAGAATGACCTTCACTTCGCCACGATAATCGGCATCGATCGTCCCAGGCGTGTTGAGGCAGGTGACGCCATGCTTGAGCGCGAGCCCGGAGCGGGGGCGGACCTGAACCTCATAACCCACGGGGATGGCGATCGCGAAACCGGTCGCCACGGCATGGCGTTCCCCCGGCTGCAGCACCAGGGCTTCGGCTGAAACCACGTCCATGCCCGCGGCATGTTCGGTCGCGTAAGACGGGAAAGGCAGGTCCTCGCCATGCGGCAGGCGCTTGAGGCGAATCTGAATGTCGGCGAGCGGGCTGGTCATGGTCGCGCCATAGCCGAGCTGACGGAGGGGAAGCTAGCTGCCCGATATCGCCGGCGCGCTTGTACGGCAGGGCGGGCTGTGTTCTGTCTGACCTGCGTTTGATGTGACCGGAGACCGATATGGCTGCCCCTGACCCAGCGAAACGGCCGGCGCAGATCGTCGTCGTCGGCGGCGGCGCGGGCGGGCTGGAGCTCGTCCGCAAGCTCGGCCGGAAGTTCGGGCGGACGCATGCCATCACCTTGATCGACAAAAGCCACACCCATGTGTGGAAACCGCTGCTTCACGAGGTCGCGACAGGATCGCTCGATGCCAATCTCGATGAGGTCGGCTATCGCAGCCACTGCTATCGCTGGAATTATCATTTCTTCTTCGGGTCGCTCGAACGGATCGATCGAGCCACGCGCCAGGTCTTCGTCGCGCCATTGCTGGACGAAGACGGCAGCGAGCTGATCGGGCGCCACGCCATTCCCTACGATTATCTCGTGCTCGCGGTCGGCGCGGTCGGCAACGATTTCGGAACACCGGGCGTGCGGGACCATTGCCTCACGCTCGACGATCGTGCGGAAGCCGACCGCTTCCGCGCGAGATTGCTCAACCAATGCCTGCGCGTATCGCGCGCGATGACCGAGGATCCGGCGGCCAATGCGCAGGTGCGGACGGTAATCATCGGCGGCGGCGCCACCGGCGTCGAGCTCGCCGCCGAATTGTACAATGCGGCCGGAACGATGCGTCTGTATGGGCTGGAGGATTTCGACGAGAGCCGGCTGGCGGTGACGCTGATCGAGATGGGACCGCGCATCCTGCCGCAACTCCCCGAACGGCTCGCGAAGGCGGCCACCGAGGAACTCGAACGGCTGGGGGTGCGCGTGCGCACCGGAACGCGCGTCACTGCGGCGGAACCCCATGCGATCCGGATCAATGACGGCGAGCGGATCGAGGCGGAGTTGATGGTGTGGGCGGCGGGCGTCAAAGGCCCCGAATTGCTTCGCGACCTGGATGGGCTGGAGGCGACTCCTAACGCGCGGCTGGTGGTGCGCCCGACACTGCAGACGACGCTCGACGACCGCATTTTCGCGATCGGGGATTGCTGCCATTTCGTGCCATCGGGATCGATGGCGCCCGTGCCGCCGCGCGCGCAGGCCGCGCACCAGATGGCCAGCACCGCCTATCGCAACCTCGCGCGGATGATGCACGGGCGGCCGCTCAAGCCCTTCGTCTATCATGATCATGGATCGCTGGTGTCGCTCAGCCGCTTTTCGACGGTCGGCAGCCTGATGGGCAATCTGATCGGCGGCAAGCTGGCGGTCGAAGGCCGGCTGGCGAGATTAGTCTATACCTCGCTCTACCGGATGCACCTGCTCGCCATCCACGGCTGGCTGCGCGGGATGGGGCTGCTGCTCATCGGCAAGGTCAATCATATCATCCGGCCCAAATTAAAGGTTCATTGAGCCTTGTATCTCCCGCTAGTCGGCCCGCGCCGGCAGCGGAACCGCGTCATGGAATCTCGAAAGATCGAGCTGGATGATGCCGTCGACCTCGCTGATCACATCGACATAATCATGGTCGATAAGGATATCCTCGCGCGCATAGGAATGGCCGCCGATCGACTGGCTGGCGAGCAAGGTATCAAGGCCGGTGACGGTAACGGTAAGCGAAAAGGGGCCGGTGCCGCGAAGCGCAGCCAGCATATCATCATCCGCATCGATCAGATGGACGAGAGTCCAGGACAGCCCCAGCGCCGGATTGTTTGCGCGCACCAGCGGCAATGTGATGAGTCGGCGTACGACCCGCCCGTCCGGCGTATCCCGCCGCGCGAGCCAGGCCATCTGAGCGCTCGCCCCGGCGAGCGGGCGTGTCCGCAGCGAGGCGACGCGGACCATCAGCGCCTTTTGGCCTTCATAGCGGCCGAGAACCGCCACCTTGCTGAACATCAGGCTGGTGCGCGGCCGCGCGAAACGCGCGAAGATCAGGCCCGTAACCGTCGCGGAGAAGAATAAGCCGACGAGAATTTCGAGGCCCGCGATACTGTGTCCAAGCCGGGTGGCGGGGAACATGTTGCCATAGCCGACCGTGCCGAGCGTCTCGACCGAGAAAAAGAAACCGTCGCTGATCGATCCAGGCGCCATGTTGCCGATTGCGCCCGGCAGCAGGGCATAGAGCAGCCCGAATCCGAGATTGAGCAGGATGAAGATCAGCGAGGTGAAACCGACGAAGGAGGGCCAGTTCATCTCCATCGTGGCGTAATAAAGGTCGCCCATTGCCGAGGGCGTCCCGAGCTTCACCGCGCGGGAGCCGCCGATCACGACATTCTTTCTATGGATTCTGCGCATCAGCGAAAAGTCGGTGATCGCAGCCCGCGCGTCAACGCAGCAGCAACACCGCAGCGGTCACCGCCGCTGCCGTGATCGCGACCAAAGCATAGCGCCACCCTCCCCCGAGCCGTACGACATCCACCTCGCGCAGAGGCGGTGGCGGCGGCGCGGCTCCAGGCGGGGGATAGAGCGCCTCGATCCGGCGGATCAGATCGGGCAAGCGCGCCAGCGTGTGAAAATCGCGCTGCAGGCGTTCGGCGAGCCAGGCTTCGGGCCCCAGTTCGTCGCGCAGCCATTCGTGCACGAATGGCCCCGAAACCTCCCACATATTGACGTCGGGATCGAGCGCGGTTGCGACGCCCTCGACCATCACCATCGTCTTCTGGAGAAGCAGCAAATGCGGCTGCGCTTCCATGTCGAAATCGCGCGTGATCGCGAACAGCCCGTCGAGCATCTGCCCGATCGATATATCCTTCACCGGAAGCCCGCGGATCGGCTCGCCGACCGCACGCAAGGCGGTTGCGAACTCGGCCTGGTTATGATGCGGCGGGACATAGCCGGCCTGGAAATGGATTTCCGCGACCCGATCGTAATTGCCGGTGATCAGGCCGTGCAATATCTCGGCAAGCCACAATCGCGCCTGGCGATTGATCCGCCCCATGATCCCGAAATCGATCGCCGCGATCCGGCCGTCGGGCAGCGCGAACAGATTGCCCTGGTGGAGATCGGCGTGAAAAAAACCATTGTCGATCGCCTGCCGCAGAAAGGCGCGCACCAGGCAGGAGGCAAGCTTGTGCGGATCGTGCCCCGCCGCGATCAGCTGGTCGCGCTTGGATAGTTTGACCCCGTCGATCCATTCCAGCGTCAGCACACGCCTGGTGGTACGCGTCCAGTCTATCGCGGGAATCGCAAAGCCCGGCTCGGCCGCCATATTCTCGGCGAGCTCCGATGCGGAAGCCGCCTCGCGCCGCAAATCGAGCTCGCGCAAGGTCCATTGACGGAAAGTCGCGATGGTAAGGCGCGGTCGCAGGCGCGCGAGTTCGCCGCCCAACGCCTCGGCCTGGGCGGCGGCCCATTCATAGGTGTCGATGGCGCGGGCCATCTCCTCCTCTATGCCCGGGCGGAGCACCTTGACCGCGACGGTACGGCCTTCGAGCGTGACCGCGCGATGCACTTGCGCGATCGAGGCGGCGCCGACCGGCTCGGGATCGATCGATGCGAAAAGCTGCTCGATCGGCTTCTCAAGACTGCGCTCGATCGCCTCCTTGATCGCGGCGAAGGGAACCGGCGGCACGGCATCCTGCAGCCTCGCCAGATCGCGCGCCGCATCCTCACCGACCAGATCGGGCCGGGTCGCAAGCGCCTGACCGAGCTTGATCGCGGCGGGACCGATCGCCTGGAAAGCATCTGCATAATGCGGCGTCTTCGGCACACGCACGCCGATATGCGCCAACTTGATCAGCCGCCGCACCGGCGCGGGCGTGTTGGGATCACGCTCAAGGCCCCTGAGCGCGCCATGCCGCGCGAGGATCCGGCCCCAGCGGAGCAGCCGCCAGACATGAGTGATCGGACGCGTCATCGGGCGGTCAGATCTTCCAGCCCGAATGGATCGCGACCAGCCCACCGAGGATCGGCTCGGCCTTGGCCTGGATAAAGCCCGCTTCGGCGATCATCCCCTTGAACCGCTCCATGTCGGGGAAGCGGCGGATCGATTCGATCAGATAGCGATAGCTTTCCTCGTCATGCGCGATCGCCTTGCCGATCCGCGGCACGATCTCGTGCGAATAGAAATCGTAAACCTCGGCGAAGCCCGGCCAGAGCGTGGTCGAGAATTCGAGGCAGAAGAAGCGGCCTCCGCGCTTGAGCACGCGATATGCTTCGGCAAGCGCTTTATCGATATGCGTCACGTTCCGGATCCCGAACGCGATCGTGTAGGCGTCGAACGCTGCGTCGTCGAAACTCAGCACCTCGGCATTCTGGACCGACCATGCAAGGTCGCCGATCCCCTTCTTCTTCGCGCGCTCCTGCCCGACCTCCAGCATTGCGGGGTTGATGTCGGACACAGTCACGTCGGCGCCCTTGGCCTTCATTCGGAAGGCAATGTCACCCGTGCCTCCCGCCATGTCGAGGATATGTTCGCCCGGCCGCGGCTTCACCCGCGCGACGAAACGATCCTTCCAGACCCGATGCATGCCGCCCGACATCGCATCGTTCATGATGTCATAGCGGCGCGCCACACGGGCGAACACTTCGCCCACCTTGGCGGTCTTTTCCTCGGGGCTGACTTCGGAATAGCCGAAGGACACGGTCTCGGTCATGACTGCGCCCATAGCGGGGCCGTCCCCGATGAGCTAGCGCTCGCGGATGCCCGAGCTACCCGAAGTCGAAACCACCGTGCGCGGCCTGCGGCCTGTGCTGGAAGGCCGCCGGCTGACGAAGGTAGAGCCACGGCGCGGCGACCTGCGCCACGCAATCCCGGTGGATCTGCGCCAACGGCTGACCGGCGCCACGGTTACCGGCCTAAGCCGGCGCGCGAAATATGGGCTGATCGACACCGATCGCGGCGACACGTTGATCTTCCATCTCGGCATGTCGGGCCGATGGCGGATCGATCCCGATGAAATCGGCAAGCACGACCATCTGCTGATCGAAACGGACGCCGGCCACAGGCTCGCACTCAACGATCCGCGGCGATTCGGCTCGCTCGATCTGGTGCCAACCCCGCAGATCGACGATTTTCTTCCCTTCAAGGCGCTCGGGCCGGAGCCGCTCGGACCAAAGCTGACGACCGCCTATCTCGCTGGAAAGCTCGACGGCAGGATCGCACCGATCAAGCTGCTGCTCCTCGATCAGCGTGTGATTGCAGGCCTGGGCAATATTTACGTCTGCGAGGCGCTGAACGTCGCCCGCATCGATCCGCGCAAGCCCGGAGGCAAGCTATCGGCGATCGCACTTAAGCGGCTGGTGGAGGCGATCCCAAAGGTGCTGGAGGCCGCGATACAGGCAGGCGGATCGACCTTGCGCGATTATGCCCGCCCCGATGGCGAACTCGGTTATTTCTCCAGCCAGTTTCGCGTTTATGGCCGCGAGGGCGAGAAATGCCCCTATGACGGTGGCACCGTCCGGCGCCAGACCGACGGTGGCCGATCCACCTTCTGGTGCCCGAAATGCCAGAAATGAGCGCGATTCTTCGCCGTCCGAACCAGGGGTTCGCAACCAACCTGCTCCCGCCGTTGACGAATCGGGTCTGCCTATGTAGAGGCCGCCCCTCACGGCGCGAGCCCGCTCGCCGCCGCAATCCCATTTGAGATCGAGGTCCAGTACGCATGGCGAACACGCCGCAAGCCAAGAAGCGCATCCGTCGCAACAACCGCCGCGCCGAAGTCAACGGCGCGCGCGTCAGCCGCATCCGTACCTTCATCAAGAAGGTCGAGCTGGCGCTGACGAGCGGCGACAAGGGCGCGGCCGCCGCGGCACTCGCCGCGGCCCAGCCGGAGCTGGCGCGTGGCGTATCGAAGGGTGTGCTCCACGCGAACACCGCCTCGCGCAAGTTCGCCCGTCTGACCAAGCGAGTCGCGTCGCTCGGCTGAACCTCCTTTTCGGTCAAGAGTTCAGGCCCGCCGGTCAGCTGATCGGCGGGCTTTTTGCTGCTCGTGCGAAGTGCCGTGCAATGCATGGATTTTCCATGATTCTTTGAACCGTCATATCCGCGTCACATCCCAGTCTTTTGGAAATATATCGACTTTTCCGTAACTTAAAAAAAAGTGCCGGAAAATTGGCCGTCTTCCGGTGTCAAGCGCATTATTTCAGAATCGTGACGGCAGTAGCGCTTGAATCGCGAGCCGCGATGTTCCTAAACTCGCAATGTTCGGCCGGTGATTCTCCTGCCGAACCAACCTATCGAGTATCAAGTTTGGGCACGCGCGGGGGTATCGCGCGTGGGGGTCGAACTTTGTCTGGAACAACCAAGCCGGCGCCGAAGTGGGCGTTTCCGGTGACGGGAGAGATGTGCGTGGAGCAGGTGATTGACGCAGGGGCATTTGACGGGGCGGCCCAGCTTCCTTTCGAGGCGGCCTGGGATGGCATTCGATCGAGCCTGCGCAAGAGCTGCGGCGAGCGCATCTTCGACGGCTGGCTGAAGCCGCTTCGTCTCGCCGGTTGCGACGCCGATTCGGGCGAGGTGCGCCTGACGGCGCCGTCCGCCTTCATGGCAACCTGGGTTCAGAACCACTTCGCCGAGCAGATTGGCGCCGCCTGGCGCGCAATGCTGCCGCAGGTGCGCCATATCGTGATCGAGGCTGCCGCCGATGCGCCGGCGCGCATGGCGATCGAGGCGCCCGAGCCCGAGCCCGAAGTCAAGGCCGCCGAAGCGAAGCCCGCGGCGCCGGTCAACAGGGGCACCGCGCTCGACGCGCGCTACACATTCGACAGCTTCGTGGTCGGCAAGGCGAACGAGCTGGCCTATAATGCCGCGAAGACCTTGGCCGAGGGCGGCCGGCTCGGCTTCAACCCGCTCTTCCTTCATGGCGGTACGGGTCTCGGCAAGACCCACCTGATGCACGCCATCGGCCAGGAATATCGTGCGCGGCATCCCGACGCGCAGATCCTCTATATGTCAGCCGAGAAGTTCATGTTCGAGTTCGTCTCGGCGCTCCGGGCGAAGGACACGCACAGCTTCAAGCAGCGCCTGCGCGCCGCCGACGTGTTGCTGATCGACGACGTCCAGTTCATCGCGGGCAAGGATTCGACCCAGGAAGAATTCTTCCACACAATGAACGAGCTTATCTCGGCCGGACGTCGGCTGGTGATCAGCGCCGATCGTAGCCCGCAGAATCTCGACGGAATCGAGAGCCGCATCCTGTCGCGCCTGTCATGGGGTCTGGTCGCGGACATCAACCCGGCCGATTTCGAGCTTCGCTACAATATCATCGTCAAGAAGCTCGAATCGCTTCCCGACGGCACGGTGCCGGACGAGGTCGCCTTGTTCCTGGCCAAGCGCATCTCGGCCTCGATCCGCGAGCTCGAAGGTGCGCTCAACCGCGTGATCGCCTTCGCGACGCTTAACAATCGCGCGATCGATCTCGATTTCGCGCAAGAGGCTTTGGCGGAGCAGCTCCGCGCCAGCCAGCGCCGCGTGTCGATCGACGAGATCCAGCGCAAGGTGTGCGAGCATTTCCGGATTCGCCAGACCGAGATGGGCTCGGCGCGGCGCGCGCGGGAAGTCGCAAGGCCGCGCCAGATCGCGATGTATCTCGCCAAGCAGCTGACCCAGCGATCGCTGCCCGAGATCGGCCGTCGTTTCGGCGGGCGCGACCACACCACGGTGATCCACGCGGTTCGCACGATCGAGGCGCTGCGCGTCAAGGATGCGGAGATCGACGCGGACGTGCGGCTGCTGCTGAGGCAGCTCGAGGGCTGACATCGATCTGCCGAATCCCCTCTCCCGCCAGGGGAGAGGGCTTTTTCGACTACCCGACCCGATTCCTGACCAGATCCTCCACCACGCTCGGATCGGCCAGGGTCGAGATATCGCCCAGATTGGACACGTCGCCCTCGGCAACCTTGCGCAGGATGCGGCGCATGATCTTGCCCGAGCGCGTCTTGGGCAAACCGGGGGCGAACTGGATCACGTCGGGCGTCGCGATCGGGCCGATTTCGGTGCGGACCCACTGGGTCAGCTCCTTGCGCAGCGCGTCGGTCGGTTCCTCGCCCGCGACCAACGTGACATAGGCATAGATGCCCTGCCCCTTGATATCGTGCGGGAAGCCCACCACCGCCGCTTCCGCCACCTTGGCGTGGAGCACGAGCGCGCTTTCGACCTCGGCGGTGCCCATGCGATGCCCGGAAACGTTGATCACATCGTCGACGCGGCCGGTGATCCACCAATAGCCGTCAGCATCGCGGCGTGCGCCGTCACCAGTCGTATAGACGCCCGGGAAATGCGAGAAATAGGTCTGGAAAAAGCGCTCGGCGTCGCCCCACACGCCGCGCATCTGGCCGGGCCAGGAGCGGGTTATGACCAGATTGCCCGACGCCGCCCCCTCCAGCACCTTGCCGTCATTGTCGAGCAACTGCGGCTCGACCCCGAAGAAAGGCCTAGTCGCCGAGCCGGGCTTGAGGTCGGTCGCGCCCGGCAAAGGCGTGATCATGTGGCCGCCGGTTTCGGTCTGCCACCAGGTGTCGACGACCGGGCAGCGGGCGTCGCCCACCACCTCATGGTACCAGCGCCACGCCTCCGGGTTGATCGGCTCGCCGACCGAGCCCAGCACCTTGAGCGAGGCGCGGCTGGTGCGCTTCACCGGTTCGTCGCCTTCACGCATCAGCGCGCGGAGCGCGGTCGGCGCGGTGTAGAGGATTTCGACCTGGTGGCGATCGACCACCTGCCAGATCCGGCTGGCGTCCGGCCAATTGGGCACGCCTTCGAACATCAAAGTGGTCGCGCCGTTCGCGAGCGGGCCATAGACGATGTAGCTGTGGCCGGTGACCCAGCCGATATCCGCCGCGCACCAATAGATCTGGCCGGGACTATAATCGAACACGATCTCGTGCGTCAGGCTCGCCCACAGCAGATAGCCGCCGGTCGTGTGCATCACGCCCTTGGGCTTGCCGGTCGAACCTGAGGTGTAGAGGATGAAGAGCGGGTCTTCGGCGTTCATCGGCTCGGCCGAGCAATCCGCGGAAACGGACGTCATCGCCTCATCATACCAGACGTCGCGGCCGTCCTGCATCGCGATCGCGCCGCCGGTCGCGCGCACGACGATCACTTTCTCGATCGTGCAGCGATCGGCGGCGGCGTCGACATTCTTCTTGAGCGGCACCGGCTTGCCGCCACGTCGGCCTTCGTCGGCGGTGATGACGATGGTGGAGTTGCAATCCTCCATCCGCCCCGCGAGCGCGTCGGGCGAGAAGCCGCCGAACACGACCGAATGGATCGCGCCGATCCGCGCGCAGGCGAGCAGGGCCACCGCCGCCTCGGGGATCATCGGCATGTAAATGGTGACGCGGTCGCCCTTCCTGACGCCCTGCGCCTTGAGCACGTTCGCCAGGCGACAGACCTGCTCGTGCAGTTCGCGGTAGGAGATGTGCTTCGGCGCCTCGGAAGGCTGGTCGGGTTCCCAGATGATCGCCGTGGTGTCGCCGCGTTCGGCGAGATGGCGGTCGAGGCAATTCGCCGCGACGTTGAGCGCGCCGTCCGCGAACCAACGGACCTGAAAGCCACCCTTGGCGAAACTGCTCTCGTCGGCCTTGGCGGGGAAAGTCGCCCAGTCGAGCCGCTTCGCCTGATCGAGCCAGAAGCCGGCGGGGTCGGCGAGCGAGCGAGCGTACATCTCCGCGTAGCGCGCGGCATCCACCTTCGCCTTGGCGGCCCACTCGGCCGGTACCGGATAGATCGCGTCCTCGCTCATCCCGCCCTCTTATTCACTGTTGGATGTCATCTCTGGCTGATCCCCATAGCGCCGCGCGATGAAAGCGCACGCCATGAGCTGCATCTGATGGAATAGCATGATCGGCAACAGGATCACGCCGGTTTGCGCGCCGGGAAACAGAACCTTGGCCATCGGTACGCCTTGCAGCAGGCTCTTCTTGGTACCGCAGAATTGAAGCGTGATCCGATCCTCACGATCGAAGCCGAGCCCGC
>Ga0207705_10000425_pt1 | contig 36857 bp, 35 predicted proteins | sample KBSC13metaG_FD_184314 | JGI IMG/M metagenome (GOLD analysis project Ga0207705, IMG submission 184314) | Corn rhizosphere microbial communities from Kellogg Biological Station, Michigan, USA - KBS C1-3 metaG (SPAdes) (version 2) | ecosystem: Host-associated > Plants > Roots > Rhizosphere > Soil ... | reverse complement strand
CGCATGGCGCGGAGCTTGGGGCGCTCGCCGGACTGCCGATGACGATCAAGGATGGCTTCGATGTGTTCGGCATGCCCGCAACCTCCGGCGCGAAGGGCTTCACCGGCCGCAAGAAGGATTGCAACGACGCCGATGTGGTGGCAGCAGCGCGCAAGGCGGGCGCGGTGATCTGGGGCAAGACGAATGTGCCTTACATGCTGGGCGACATTCAGAGCTACAACGAGATCTACGGCACCACGAACAATCCCTATGACGTGACAAAGACACCGGGCGGTTCGTCCGGCGGCGCGGCGGCGGCTTTAGCGGCGGGCATCACGCCGCTGGAAATCGGCTCGGATATCGGCGGATCGCTGCGCCACCCGGCGAATTTCTGCGGCGTGGTTTCGCTGAAGCCGACCTGGGGCGTGCTGTCGCTGCGCGGGCATATTCCGCCCGCGCCGGATGAGTTTGTGGAAACCGATCTGGGCGTCGTCGGGCCGATGGCGCGCAATATCGATGATCTGCGGCTGCTGTGGAATGTATTGCGCGACAATGCTGGCGCTGCGGAGAAGCCAGTGAAAGGCTCCCGCATCGCCGTGTGGGACGAAGACCCGGCGTTCCCGCTCGCAAGCGAAGTGCAAAGCGCGGTGCGCCGCGCCGCGGATGCGCTGTCCCGCCAAGGCGTCGGGATCGGCAATGCCAAACCGCCCGTGAGTGGCGCGGAGCTGATGGGGCCTTACATGCAGACATTGGCCGCGGTGCTGGGCAGCGGATTGCCGGATGATGTCTACAACGCTTTCGCCGCGATGAATGTGCAGGATCGCAAGACAGTGGCGGACGGCGGCGATGGCGGGGCGGCATTCCGGCTCTCTTCGACGGCAAGCTATCGCGACATCATGCGCGCGGGCGTCGTGCGCCAGAAGCAGAAAGACAAGCTGGATGCCTTCTTCGATGAAGGTTACGAGGCCGTGCTGATGCCGGTGACGCCCATCACCGCTTTCGCGCACAACCAGCAGGGCAGTTTCGCCGATCGTGTCATCGATGTGGATGGAAAGATTATTCCTTATGGCGCGCTGCTGAACTGGATTTCCCTGGCGACATCCCTGCATGCGCCCGCGCTGGCCGTGCAGGCCGGACGTGCGGCGAACGGCATGCCCGTAGGTGTGCAGCTTGTTGGGCGCCGCAATGGCGAGGCCAGGCTGTTCGATCTGGCCCGTGCCATTGAGCAGGAGCTTGGCGGCTTCGAAGTCCCGCCGCTCTGAGTTTCTTTGACGTGGCGTCAGCGGGGACTCGGCGGGTCACCCATGGCATAGTTCGCCCAACACATATCGAGGGAGCGCATCGCCATGAAACTCAGGAACGGAATTTTTCTCGCACCATTTCATCCGGTCGATGAAGATCCCACGCTGTGCATTCAGCGCGACATGGAATTGATCGAGCATCTGGATCGTCTGGGTTACGACGAAGCCTGGGTGGGCGAACATCACTCCGCCGGTTTTGAGATCATCCCGTCGCCGGAATTGTTCATCGCGGCGGTGGCGGAGCGCACCAAGCGCATCAGGCTCGGCACCGGCGTGGTGTCGCTGCCCTATCACAACCCGCTCATGGCGGCGAACCGCATGATGCAGCTCGATCACCAGACGCGCGGGCGCGTGATGTTCGGTGTCGGCCCCGGTCTTCTCCCCTCCGACGCGTTCTCGATGGGCATCGAGCCTTCGACGCAACGTGACCGCATGGTGGAAGCCATCGAAGTGATCCTGCGGTTGTGGAAGGGCGAACGCGTCACCCACAAGACCGACTGGTTCACCTTGCAGGATGCAACCTGCCAACTTTTGCCGTTCAGCGACCCCTATCCGGAAATCTGCGTCGCCTCGTCCGTCACGCCGTCCGGCGGCAAGCTCGCGGGCAAGCATGGCTTCGGCATGCTCTGCGTGGCGGCAACCCAAGCGGGCGGTTACGACGCGCTGGCGATCAACTGGGAGATCGCCAACAAGACGGCATCCGAAAACGGCAAGACGATGGATCCGTCGCGCCTGCGCCTTGTCGGCCCGGTTCATATCGCCGAAACGCGCGAACAGGCGTTCGAGAATGTGAAGTTCGGCCTCGACAAATGGCAGGGTTATTTCTCCGGCATCTCCGCCGTTGCGGGCCGCGACGCCACCGAAAGTCAGTCGGCGCAACAGATGGTGGAAAACGGCGTGGCGGTGATCGGCACGCCAGACGACGCCATCGCGCAGATCCAGCGCCTGCAGAAAAAGCAGGGCGATTTCGGCTGCTTCCTGCAGCTCGCCCACAACTGGGCGAACTTCGAGAACACCAAGAAGTCCTATGAGCTGTGGCAGCGTCATGTGACGCCGGTCATCAACGGCGCCAACACCGCCCGCGAGACCGCGCTCAACTGGGCCAAGGATAACAAGGAACGTTTCATCGGCGCCGCCATGAACGCTGCGATGCAGACGATCCAAAAGCATCACGAAGACGAAGCGAAGAAGGGCAAGAAAGCCGCCGAATAGCAGCTTCGCGATTTTTCGGGAGGGGCCATGCGGTTTCGTGTGGCCCTTCTTTTTTGTTTCCGCGCTAGTTTGCACGCATGACCAAGCACCAATTCGCCGGCGGCTGCCATTGCGGCAATCTCTCTTTTGTTTTTGACGCGACTGCAGGACTGGATGTTCTGGGGTTGCGCGCAGATATGTGCAGCTTCTGCCGCGCGCATGGAGCGCACACGACATCCGATCCCAACGGCGCCATCCGCATTTCCGTAGGCGATGCCGCGAAGCTCAACCGTTATCGTTTTGCGCTGAAGACGGCCGATTTCCTCGTCTGCCGCGATTGCGGCGTCTATATTGGCGCGTTGATGGAAGATGGCGGCAAGATGTGGTTCACGGTGAACGCGAACAGCTTCCGCGAGAAGCCACCGCTGGATTTTCCCGTCGTGCCGCATGATTTTGACGGCGAGGATGTGCCGGCCCGCATCGCGCGGCGCAAGGCGAAATGGACGCCGGTTTCGGAGTTTAACATCGCATGAGCAAGGCATTGGTCATCATCGACCATCAGAAGGCGATGTTCGCGAATCCGGATATGCAGCCCCATGATGGCGAAGCGGTGACGGACCGGATCGCCATGCTGCTTGCCAGGGCGCGCGCGGCCAAGGCGCCGGTCTTCTTCGTGCAACACGATGGTGGCCCCGAAGATGATCTTCACGCCGGCAAGCCGGGCTATCCATTTCACGACAAGATCGCGCCGCGGCCGGACGAGGACGTGACGGTGAAGACTCGATCAAGCGCTTTTCACAACACCGATTTCGACGCGAAACTGAAGCGCGCCGGTATCGATCATCTCGTCATCACCGGCATGCAATCGGAATATTGCGTGACCTCGGCGATTCGCGGCGCGCATGAGCGCGGCTACAAGCTCACCCTGGCGTCCGACGCGCACTCCACCTTCGACAGCAAGGTGGCCAAGGGCGCGGACATCGTGGCGATCATCAACGACACGACGCGTGGAAGTTTCGGCAGGGCCGTTCCGGCGGCCGAAATCGATTTCGATTAAAGCTTCACGCGGCCGGAAACGATGTCGGCATAGCGCGCGGCGTCGAGCGGTTCGTACCGGTAGGTCGCCGGATCGAGCCAGTAGATGGGCTCGGCGATGGTTGCCGGATCGAAGCCATCTTTCACCAGTTCCACCTTGCGCTGCTTGAAGGTGCCGGTGATTTCCATGCGCGGCATCATGCGCAGGAACACCGGCCGCGCATAGGCGGGAAGGCTGTCCGACAATTTCTGCGGCAGGGTGGCGAGATTGAAATCGCCATCCACGACCAGCGCCGCCATGCCTGCGCGGCCATCCATGCCCGGCAGGGAAACGCCATAGACATTGGCTTCCTCGATGCCGGGAACGACGCCCAGCGCTTCGGACACTTCGCTCGTCGCCACGTTCTCACCCTTCCAGCGGAAGGTGTCGCCGATGCGGTCGACGAAATAGAAGTAACCGTCTTCATCCTGCTTCATCAGGTCGCCAGTGCGAAACCAGCTGTCGCCCGTCTCGAACACGTCGTGCAGGATCTTCTTCTGCGTGTCCGTGGCCTTGGTATAGCCCTCGAAATCCTTGCCGGGCTCATGCGTGATCTGGCCGATCGCCTCGCCCGCTTCATTGGGCGCGCATTCGATACAGAAGCCTTCGGCGTTGCGCACCGGCATTTCATGCTCGATGTCGAAGCGTACGATGCGGGTGGTCAGCACGTTGCGCAGATAATGCGGGATGCGGCCGACGGCGCCGACCTTGCCATCGTAATTCAGCATCGAGACATTGCCTTCGGTCGCGCCGTAGAATTCCACGATTTTGGGAATCGCGAACCGCTCCTGGAAATGCGGCCAGATTTCCGGACGCAGCCCATTGCCGGTGATCGCGCGCAGATAGTGCTTCTGCTCATGGCTGTTGGGCGGTGCGTTCAGCAGATAGCGGCACAACTCGCCGATATATTGGAAGAAGGTTGGCTTGTAGCGATAGCAATCGTCCCAGAATTCATGGACGGAGAATTTTCTCCGCAGCACCAGCGCGCCGCCCGCCGTGAAAGCCACACCCACAGCGCAGATGCCGCCGGAGGAATGATAAAGCGGCAGCACATTATACATGCGGTCGCTGGGTTTGGCGTTCAAGCCGCCCGCAAAGCCGTACATCATGAACAGACCGCGCAGATGGCTGATATTCGCAGCCTTTGGCAGCCCCGTCGTGCCGGAGGTGAAGATGTAGAACGCCTTGTTCTTGCAGAGCAGGCCTTCGCGCACTTTGGGATCGAAAGGCTCGGGCGATGCGGCGGCCAATGCGGCATCGAGATTGCCGCCACGATTTTCATCGGTGATCCATAGTGCCGGCGCGGGCGAAATCAATCCCGCCGCTTCACGATAGACATCGGCCAGTTCCGCGCCGACGACGACATGCTTGGCGGCCGCAATGGTGAAGCAATGCGCCAGCGGTTGCCCGCGCAGATTGGTGTTGATGAGCGCGACGATTGCGCCAAGCTTGAGCAAGCCAAACCACGCGAAAAGATATTCGGGACGGTTCTCCATGAGCAGCGCCACGACATCGCCTTTGCCGATGCCTTGCGCCTGCCCCCAGCGCGCATAGCGCGCGGCCCAGCCATCCATCTCGCGATAGGTGATGGTGCGATCCTGAAAGTAGATTGCAATGTTTTCGGGATGGGCACGCACCACCGCTTCCACCACATCGGCGATGGTTTCAGCCGACTCCGGCTTCACATGGCGCATGCGATAGAAGGTGCGCGCCAGACTTGATATATAGATCGTCTCACGCCTTATGGCGTTGAACATGGCGGCCTTTCCGACTCGGTGGGCGAAGGATACGACGCGCGGGAAACGCGGCCAAAGGGGCCAAATGGCGCAAGAGGAAATCGACCTCAGGGGCTTGAAATGCCCGCTGCCCGCACTCATCGCCCGCAAGCATCTGCGCGATGCCTTGCGCGGCGCCGAAATTCACATCGTGACCGATGACCCGATGGCGCCGATCGACGTGCCGCATATGTGCCGGCAGGAAGGCTATGATGTGGTGGCTGTAACGCGCGACGGCGATATGGCGCGCATGGTGCTCAAGCGGCCCGCCTGATCGCGTAGGGCTGCGGGAAAGCAGTCCATTATTTGGGCGGCGGCGGCGGAAGAACGCGCGGCCCGAGGCGGGTGAGCACATCCTGCGCATCGAGCGAACGCGGATCCGCTTTGGCCTGATCGGCCGTCAGCATGACGATCTCAGCATAGGCCTCGTAGCGCGTTATCGGGCGCGACTGAACATCTTCATCGAAACCCCAATTGTGCCAGTACCAGCCGAAATGACGGTAGGGGCCATAAGCCCCGGGAAAGCCATTGAAGGTCGAGAGGTAGATGGTCTTCGCCTTGGTATCGCGATCGTCAAACGCGAAGGCCGCGTAGCCGGAGGCCAGCGTCACCTGTGCCGCGCGGAAGAGCAGATAGTTCTCGACGGTCTCGCGCGGCGTCACCGAATTGCCGGCAAAGGTCACGCGGAAGCGGTTTTTGGCGAGTTGCTCGTCGGTGTAACCCGTGGGGCTGCCTTCCGTGCGCGGGCTATAGGGCGTTGGCTGAACGCAGCCCGAAACCAGTAGCGCCAGCCCCAAGCCCGCCGCAAAGGCATAAGCCTTTGACCTATTTAATGTCTTCCCACCCATCGGTCGCTCCCGCGAATCTCGTTCTGCCCTTACCCAGACAGCATAGCGCCAGTGAAAACGCGCCGGTTGTTAAATCCGCGATGGAAACTTATAACTGACTGGTAAGTTATTTATTGGCTTCCATGGACACTTCCACGCCTCGCTGGCGCAGGCGCAAACAGGCAAGGCCGCAGGAAATCCTGGACGCGGCACTGGCCTGTTTCGCGGAGAGGGGATTTGCGGCATCGCGCATGGACGACATCGCCGAACGCGCCGGCGTGACCAAGGGCACGATCTATCTCTATTTCGAAAACAAAGATGCCGTGTTCAAGGCGCTGGTGCGCGAATCCATCGGCGCGCAGCTCGCAACTGTTCTGGAGAATGTGCGCGCCTATGAAGGACCGTCGCGCGAGCTGTTGCGCCTCATCCTCACCGTGCTGGGGCAATTCGCGCGCACCAGCGACCGGGTCGTGCTGCCGAAGATCCTGATCGCGGAAGTGGGAAATTTTCCCGAGCTTGCGCGGTTTTATCGCGAGGAGATCATCGACAAGGGTTTGTCGGTGATGAGCGGCGCGATCGCGCGCGGCATCGAACGCGGCGAATTCCGCAACGTGAATCCGCAGCATGCGGCGCGGCTATGCATCGCGCCGATCCTGCTGGCGATCTTCTGGCGCACCACTTTCGCGCAGTTCGATGCGAAACCTTACGACTATCAAGGCTTCGTCGAAACCCATCTCGACGTTTTGCTGCGCGGCCTTGCCGCCGATGGAGAGGCATTATGATAAAACGGTTTTCGCTCTGCCTTCTGCTGTTGCTGCTCACTGCCTGCGGAAAAAGCGATGACGGCGCCTGGCTCGGTTACGGCGAAGGCGACAACGCCTTCATAGCCGCGCCGCAGCCGGGATGGGTTTCGTCCCTGCATGTCGAGCGCGGCGCGCTCGTGCATCGCGGCGATCTTCTCTTCACGCTGGACGACACGGCGCAGGTGGCAAGCCGCGATCAGGCCGTCGCCGCGCTCACCAACGCCAAGGCGTCGCTGGCGCAGGAACAGGCCAATCTTGCCTATGCCCGGATGCAGTTGACGCGGCAAACGGGGCTTGCGCGCGCGCATGCCGGAACGCCGACCGATCTGGATCTGGCGCGATCCAACTACCGGCAATCGCAGGCGCGCATCGCCCAGCTGCAATCGCAGATCGCGCAGATGAACGCTTCGCTGTCCGGCGCAACCTATTCGCTGACCCAGCGCAATGTGGTGGCGCAGACCGAAGGCCGCGTGCAGGACATCTATTTCCGCCCCGGAGAATATGTGCCGGCTTCGACACCGGTTCTTTCCGTCCTTCCTCCGAAGAACATCTATGTGCGTTTCTTCGTGCCGGAGACGCAATTCTCCGGAGTGCATATCGGCCAAAAGGTGCGCGTCACCTGTGACGGCTGCCAACCCATGACGGCGGAGATCAGTTTCATTGCGCAGCAAGAGGAGTTCACCCCGCCCGTCGTCTTCAGCGAAGACAGCCGCACCAAGCTTGTCTTCAAGCTGGAGGCGCGCATGCCGGGCGGCATGAAACTCAACCCCGGACAGCCGGTTCAGGTTCGGCCGCTCTGACATGGCGGACGATCTTGCCATCGACGTGCGTGGACTGACCAAACGCTTCGGCAGCAAGGTGGCGGTCGATCACGTCGACATCGCGGTGCCGTCCGGCGAGGTGTGGGGCTTTCTGGGGCCGAACGGTTCGGGCAAGACGACGACCATCCGCATGCTGTGCGGTTTGCTGCATCCGGACGACGGCAGCGGCACCTGCCTCGGGCTCGATGTCATCAGCCAATCCGAACAGATCAAACGGGAAGTGGGTTACATGACCCAGCGGTTCAGCTTCTGGGAAGATCTGTCGATCCGCGAAAATCTGGAATTCGTCGCGCGGCTTTATGGATTGCCGGATCGCCAGGCCAAGGTCGATCACACGCTCAAGCGTTTGGGTTTGGTGAAACGCCAAAAACAACTGGCGGGCGAACTGTCAGGCGGCTGGAAGCAGCGCATGGCGCTGGCCGCCTGCATGCTGCACGAGCCGAAACTTCTTCTGCTCGATGAGCCGACCGCCGGCGTTGATCCTAAAGCGCGGCGCGACTTCTGGGAAGAGATCCATGCGCTCAGCGAAGAAGGCCTGACGGTTCTGGTCTCCACGCATTACATGGACGAAGCGGAGCGCTGCGACCGCATCGTTTACATCCTCAACGGCAAGCTGATCGCCAAAGGCACCGTCAACGAGGTGATAGAACAATCGGGCCTGACCACCTTCGTGCTCGAAGGCGAACATGTGCGCCGCTTCCTGCAGAAAATACAGGGACAGCCCGGCGTCGATTACGCCGGCTTCTTCGGCGCGGCGCTGCGCGTGTCCGGTCGCGACCGCGCGGCGCTCGAAAAGACGGTCGCGCCATACAGGAATGAGACGGGCGTCACCCTCAGCGAAACCAAACCCAATCTGGAAGACGTATTCATCCATCTGCAGGAGGACGCGAAATGAGCAACGCGTTCTCCTTCGCGCGTGTCTACGCTATCCTGCTGAAAGAATTTCTGCAGATGCGGCGCGATCGTGTCACGTTGGCGATGATCGTGGGCGTGCCGCTGATGCAGCTTTTCCTGTTCGGCTTCGCGATCAATTACAATCCGAAGGCGCTGCCGACCGTGATATCCGTGGACGATCCAGGCGTGTTCGCGCGGGCGGTCACCGTGGCGCTGGAGAATTCCAGCTACTTCAACATCGTGAAGAAGACCCATTCGCCGCAGGAAGCGCGCCGCTTGCTGCAGGAAGGCAAGGTATTGTTCGCGGTGGAGATACCGCAGAACTTCACGCGCGATATCGTGCGCGGAAATCCGCCGGACCTTCTGATCGAAGTGGATGCGACCGACACCGCCGCGGGGTCTTACGCCATCGGCGCCCTCAACGGCATCGCCTCGACAGCGTTGCGTGACGATCTGATAGGTCCGCTCGCGGCGCGCGCGCAGACGGCGGCGCCCTTCAACACGATCACGCATCTTCTCTACAATCCGGAATCGATCACCCAATACAGCATCATTCCGGGATTGCTCGCGGTGATCCTCACCATGACCATGGTGCTGATGACCTGCCTTGCGCTGACGCGCGAACGCGAACGCGGAACTTACGAGAATCTTCTCGCCATGCCCGCGTCGCCGGTGGAGATCATGCTGGGCAAGATCGCGCCCAACGTCGTCGTCGGTGCGATCCAGAGTGCGATCATCCTGCTCGTTGCGAAATTCGTGTTCGGCGTGCCGATGATCGGCTCGCTCACGCTGCTCTCCGGGGCTCTGGCGATCTACATCACCGCCAATCTGGCGGTCGGCTACACCTTCTCGACCGTGGCCGAGAACCAGCTTCAGGCCATGCAGATGATGGTCTTCTTCCTGCTGCCCACCATCCTGCTCTCGGGGTTCGCCTTCCCCTTCGACGGCATGCCCGAATGGGCGCGATGGATCGGGGAGGCGCTTCCGGCCACACATTTCCTCCGGATCGTCCGGGGTATCCTCTTGAAGGATAACGGCTTCCCGGAAATCTGGCCGGACCTGTGGCCCCTTATTCTCTTTATGTTCGTCGTGATGGGTATCGCCCTGGCCCGGTTCCGCCGCACGCTGGACTGAAAAAGGCCGAAATGCCGCCGGGTCTTGCGAAAGATTTGGTCCCAAAGCACATTCAACCTCGTTATAAGCCGTGCCATCCGCGGTGTGCCTTCGCGGATCAAAACCGGACGTTGCGCCAACGAAACGGCGTGCCGACTTCGGCCAAAAAGAGTGGGGTCGCGCGCATCGCATGTCCGGTTTATCCCTGATGCTGCAGTTCACGCTGGCGCTGGTGCTGGTCGCGCTCGCAGTTCTGTCGTTGCAGCTCGCCACGCTTGCCATCCTGCGCATGTATCGCAGCCCACGCCGCCTCCGCATGCCGCTTCTGCCCGACGAAGCCTTGCCCGATGTGCTGGTGCAGCTTCCCGTCTGCGATGAAGGTTCGCTTGCTGTTCGCGTCGCCGCCGCCGCCGCGCAGCTCGATTGGCCGAAGAACAAACTCCAAATCCAGCTTCTCGACGACGGCCCTGCCGACAAGCATGAAGCGCTCATCGCCGCCGTGGGCGAGATCATTCCATCCGGCGGCAATCTTTCGATCATGCGCCGTGGCGAGCGCGCCGGCTTCAAGGCCGGCAACCTCGCTTTCGGTCTCAAACATTCGCAGGCGCCCTATGTCGCGGTGTTCGACGCCGATTTCGTGCCGCCGCCGGATTTCCTGCGCCGCACCGTGCCCGCGCTCGTGGCCGACAACGGTCTGGCCTTCGTGCAGGCGCGCTGGGGACATGCGAACCGCAACCGCAACTGGCTGACGCGCGCGCAAGGCTTCCTTCTCGACAGCCATTTCGCGATCGAGCAGGAAGCGCGTTTCCGCGCCGCTCTTCCGATGTCGTTCAACGGCACGGCAGGCGTCTGGTCACGCGAAGCCATCGACAATGGCGGCGGCTGGACGGGCGATACGCTGACAGAAGATCTCGATCTTTCGATGCGCTGCGCGCTCAAGGGCTATCGCATGGCCTTCGTGCACGATCTCGAAGTGCCGGGCGAATTGCCGGAGACGGCGGCAGCATGGCGCGCGCAGCAGGCGCGCTGGACCAAGGGCCATGCGCAATGCGCGCGCAAGCTGTTGCCACAGATCTGGGCGAGCAATTTCCCGCTGTGGCAGAAAACAGCGATGACACTGCAGATGTGCCAGTTCGGCTTCTATCTGCTCGCCGGGGCGAGCGCGATCATCAGCCTTGCATTGATGGCGATGGACGCCGTCTACCTGAAAAGCGTCGGCACGCTGGGCCTTTGCGTCACCGCGCTCGGCATTTCGACCAGTCTCTTCTATCTGTGGCAAGGCCAGCAGATGCTGGGCCGCGAACGCGAGCCTTATTTCCTGCAATCGCTTCTGCTCGCGATGATCTTCCCGAGCGGCCTGGTGCTTTCCAATGCGCGCGCGACATACGAAGCGTTCGCGGGGACGCCGATGGATTTCGCGCGCACGCCCAAGGCTGGTGCCGTCATCGTCGGTGGCTGGCGCGGCAGCCCCGAACTTGCCGCCGGTATCTCGCTGCCGATTTTCGCCCTGACCGAACAGGCATGGAGCCTGCCTTTCTTCATCATCGCCGCGGCCGGACTTCTCCTCATCGGCGCCATGGGATGGCAGGGAACCACTCGCCTTCCCGCGCGCGATCCGGGTCCCGGCGAATAAAATTAACAAAATCTTTACGTTTAAGGCGGCATTTGAACCGCTCAAATGCACGCGAAATGGCTTACGCGGCTTTGAAAAACCGTAGCTAGAATACCTTCACGGTCGCCGCCAGCCAGAGCGGCAGAAGGGGCTTGATGATGGTGGGGTCTCAGATCCGGCTCGCGGCGGTGACCGCTTTTTGCCTGCTGACGGCAGCATGCGCGAGTTCACCCGACTACGATTATTCGCAGAATTCGTCGGGCAGCGCGCAATCCGGATTCGCGCCGCTGCAATGCGTTCCTTATGCGCGCGATCATTCGCAGGTGAAGCTCTATGGCGACGCCGCCGACTGGTGGGACAAAGCCGCAGGCATTTATCAGCGCGGCGAGATGCCGGAACTGGGATCGGTTCTGGTGTTGACCGGCTATGCAGGCCCGCGCCACAGCCATGTGGCCGTCGTGACCGCCATGGTGTCGAGCCGCGAAATCCGCGTCAGCCACGCCAACTGGCTGAATGACGGCGCGATTTTCATCGACGATCCGGTGGTGGATGTGAGCCCGGACAATGACTGGAGCCAGGTGCGCGTCTTCAACGAGCGCACCGGCGCGTGGGGCGTGCGTACCTATCTGGTGCAAGGCTTCATCGGACCGGGCCACGACAATCCGCTGGTCGCCAACAACTCCTGATATATTCTTTGCCGAATCAATGGCTTGGCTGCTCTCGCAGGCCAAGACGCCCCGCCCGGTTGCCTTTGGGGCGTGCGCGGTTATGTTCCGCGCCCCTGAGCGGAGCGCAGCCGTCGCGCGCCGGTAAACCGAGGCGCTGAAACTGCGCGTTAGCGTCGCCAAGAGCGTCTTCTGCGGTGGATGAACCAACTTCCCAAAACGGCGTGAACCCTCCGCAGCCCGGCCTGTCGGACGCCCTGGAACTCGACGCGCCGCGCGCGGGATCGCCGCATGCCGTGCCATCCGGCAGCGGCGGCCGCAGTTGGATGCTGATGCTGGGCGCGCTCGGCGTGGTGTTCGGCGATATCGGCACCAGCCCGCTCTATGCGATGCGCGAAACCGTACTCGCCACCGGCGGCCGTTTTCCGCAGCACGACGATACGATCGGCGCCTTGTCGCTCATCATATGGGCGCTCTTCATCGTCGTGACGCTGAAATATGTCGTGCTCATCATGCGCGCCGACAATGACGGCGAGGGCGGTACGCTGGCGCTCGCTTCTCTTGCACATCGCTCCGCCGGCATAGGCCGGGGCGTGAAGATGGCCATCGGTATCGGCGCGGTCCTGGGCCTGGCGCTCTTCTTCGGCGACGGCATGCTGACACCGGCGATCACCGTTCTGTCGGCCGTTGAAGGACTGGGCCTCGGCAGCCGCGAGTTCGAACCGTTGGTCATACCGTTGACGCTGATCATTTTGATCGGCCTCTTCGCGATGCAGAGTCGCGGCACGGCGAAAATCGGCACGCTGTTCGGCCCCTTCATGGTGCTGTGGTTCGCGGTGCTGGCGGTGCTGGGCACGATCTCGCTGGTGCAGACGCCATCGGTGCTGGTCGCGATCAATCCGTGGTACGCGATCCGGATATTCGTCGAAGAACCATGGCACGCTTTCGTGTCGCTGGGCGCGGTCGTCCTCGCCGTCACCGGCTGCGAGGCGCTCTATGCCGACATGGGCCATTTCGGAAAGGCGCCAATCCGCAAAGCCTGGTTCTTCGTCGCGTTGCCGGCATTGCTGCTGGAATATTTCGGGCAAGCCGCAGCCATCCTGCGCGACCCACATCTGGCGAGCATCGCGTTCTTTTCCGTCGTGCCGCATTGGGCGCACTACCCCATGGTGATCCTGTCCGCCATCGCATCGGTGATCGCCTCGCAGGCGGTGATCTCCGGCGTGTTCTCGATCACCCAGCAGGCGGTTCAGCTGGGCCAGCTGCCGCGTATGGAGATCCGCCACACCTCGGCGACGGATTACGGGCAGATCTTCGTGCCACGCATGAACGCGATCCTGTGTATCGGCGTTGTGCTGATCGTGCTGATCTTCAAAAGCTCCGCCGCACTGGCTTCGGCCTACGGCATCGCCGTCACCGGCGTGATGGTGATCGACACGATGAATGTGTCGCTCGTGGCGGCGCGGCAGTGGCGCTGGAGGCTTGGACTCGTGATCGCGCTGTTCGGGCTTCTGGCGATCATCGATTTCCTCTTCCTCGGCGCCAACATGCTCAAGATTCCAGAGGGCGGCTGGCTGCCGCTCGCGATCGCGGGCTTCGTCTTTGTGTTGATGGAAACCTGGCGCAACGGGCGGCGCATGCATATGGAGAAGATCCGCAGCGAATCCATGCCGCTCAATCTTTTCCTTGAACGCGCCGACAAGACACCGGTGCGCGTGGCGGGTACGTCGATCTTCCTGTCGGCGCGCGGCGACGTCGTGCCCGGCGCGCTGCTGCACAATCTCAAGCACAACAAGGTCCTGCATGAGCGCGTGATCCTCGCGCATGTGCTGGTCGACGACACGCCGATCGTGCCGGCCGCCAAGCGCATCGAGGTCGAGAAGCTCGGCAAGGGGTTCTACAATGTGAACATCCACCATGGCTTCTTCGAGACACCCGATGTGCCCCGCGCGCTGGAAGAAGCGCGCCCCTTCGGCCTCGCCATCGACGTGGAGACAGCCACCTTCTTCATCGGCCACGAAACACTGGTGCCCGCCGAACATTCCGCGCTAGGCCGTTGGCGGCTGTGGCTTTACATGCGGCTCGCCGCATCCGCATTGTCGCCTGCGCGTTTCTATCATCTGCCGCCCAACCGCGTGGTTGAGCTGGGAACCCAGACGACCATCTAGGTGCAAGCATGTCCTCGGCTTCTCATGTGCAAGCCACGTCCGTTTCCGCGCGGCGCCAAATCGGCCTGACGGTCGGCGCGCTCGGCGTCGTCTTCGGCGACATCGGCACCAGCCCGCTCTACGCGATGAAACAAGCCGCGCTTTCCGCGGGCGGTGCGCTGCCGGGCGTGGTCGCCGTGATGGGCGTGCTGTCACTGATCTTCTGGACGCTGCTCATCGTGGTGACGGTGAAATACGTCGTCTTCATCATGCGCGCCGACAACAATGGCGAGGGTGGCGTGCTGGCGCTGGCGGCGCTCGCCCACCGCGTGACGGGATTGAGCCGCCGCGTGAAAACCTCCATCGGCCTGGTCGCACTGCTGGGCCTGGCGCTGTTCTATGGCGACGGCATGTTGACGCCTGCTGTTTCGGTTCTTTCCGCCGTCGAGGGCATCGGCGCGGAGAGCCCCGTTTTCGCCGAATGGGTTATGCCCATCTCGCTGATCGTCCTCGTCGGGCTCTTTATCATCCAACGCCATGGCACCAAAAAGATCGGCGCGCTGTTCGGACCGGTGATGGTGGTGTGGTTTGTCGTCATCGGCGTTCTGGGCCTGAACGCCATCCTGCATGCGCCGCAGATCCTGCGCGCGATCAATCCGGATTATGCCGTCGCCCTGTTTCAGCATGAACCCTGGACCGCCTTCGTCTCACTGGGCTCCGTCGTGCTCGCTGTCACGGGATGCGAAGCGCTTTACGCCGACATGGGCCATTTCGGGCGCAAGCCGATCCAGGTGGCGTGGCTTTTCTTCGCATTGCCCGCCCTGTTCCTGAACTATTTCGGCCAGGGCGCGATGCTGCTGGTGAACCCCCATGCCGTCAACTTCCTGTTCTATTCGCTGGCACCGCATTGGGCGCATTACCCGCTGGTGGCGCTGGCCACTGTCGCCACCATCATCGCATCGCAGGCCGTGATCTCCGGTGTCTTCTCAATCACCCAGCAGGCGGTGCAGCTGGGACAATTGCCGCGCATGGAAGTGCGGCACACCTCCGCCACTGAGCAGGGACAGATCTATGTGCCCCGCATCAACGCGATGCTGGGCATCGGCGTGGTGCTGATCGTGCTCATCTTCAAATCTTCCGATGCGCTGGCCGCCGCCTATGGCATCGCGGTCACGGGCGTGATGGCGATCTCGACATTCCTGGTCGCGGTTGTTGCGCGCCGCCGCTGGCGTTGGCCGCTGCCGTTGGTGGTTCTGCTGTTCGGCACGCTCGGCCTCATCGATCTCACATTTTTCTCCGCCAACACGCTGAAGGTCATTCAGGGCGGATGGCTACCGCTGGCCGTCGCCGCGGCGGTATTCGTGGTGATGGACACATGGCGCGTGGGACGCAGGCTGCATCTGGAGCGGTTGCGCGACGGCGCGATGCCCATGTCGCTCTTTCTCGAACGCGCCGACAAATCCACGCAGCGCATTGCCGGGACCGCGGTGTTCCTCACACCGCGCACCGATCTGACGCCGGGGCCGATGCTGCACAGCATCAAGCACTATCGCCTCCTGCACGAGCGCGTGGTGCTTGTGAGCGTGATCGTGGAAGACGTGCCGGTGGTCGAGCCCGCCAGGCATGTGGAGGTGGAGAAGCTGGGCAAGGGCTTTTTCGCCGTGAAGCTGCATTACGGCTTCTTCGAATATCCGGACGTGCCCAAGAGCCTGGAGTTGGCGCGGCCCTATGGCCTCGTCATCGATCCCGATAGCACCACCTTCTTTGTCGGCCGCGAGATGCTGGTGCCGGCAAGCCGGCCCGTTCTCAGTCCATGGCGCATCGCGCTGTACACTTGGCTGGCGTCCAATGCCTATTCGCCCGCGCGGTTCTTCCGCCTGCCGGCCAACCGCGTGGTCGAGCTGGGGACGCAGATCAGCATCTGACTTGACGGACAGCGCCCGAACACCTCTCGTATGTGAGGTGATGGCGGAGGGGACGATGCGCGGTTTCGCATTGGCGGTGACAATTTCGGTTTTGATCTGCGGTGCGGCTTCGGCCGATCCCCAGGTGACGATCCTGCAGGGCAGGTTGGCGGGGACGACCGACGGCGGCATTTCCGTCTTCAAGAATATTCCCTTTGCCGCGCCACCGGTCGGCGACCTGCGCTGGCGCGCGCCGCAACCCGCCGCCAATTGGAGCGGCGTGCGCGATGCGAGCAAGTTCGGCCCCATCTGCATGCAGGCGCCCCGGCCCAAAGGCATGGCCTATGAGAAGCTTCCCGAAAGCGAGGATTGTCTCTCGTTGAACGTATGGTCGCCCAACACCGCGCCCGGAACGAAACTTCCCGTGATGGTGTGGATCTATGGCGGGGCGTTCCGCAGCGGCGGATCGGCGATGTCGATCTATGACGGCATGGAGCTGGCGCAGCACGGCGTGATCGTGGTGACGTTCAATTACCGGCTCGGCTGGTTCGGCTTCCTCGACCTTCCCACGCTCGCTGCCGAACATCCGGACGAGCCGCACGGCAACTACGGATTGCTCGATCAGATCGCGGCGCTGAAATGGGTGCAGGCGAACATCGCATCCTTCGGCGGCGATCCTTCAAACGTCACCGTCTTCGGCGAATCTGCCGGCGGCATGAGCGTGAACGACCTCATGGTGTCGCCGTTGTCGCGTGGGCTTTTCGCCAAGGCGATCTCCGAATCCGGCCTCGGACTCATCCACACACCGACGGAGACGGAAGCGCAGGCAGCCGCGGCGGTGTTTACGGAAAAGACTCATGCCGGCAACGATCCGGCGAAGCTGCGCGCGTTGCCGGTTGCCAGCATCGTGCAAGCGACAAAAGACAATGTCGAAAACGGCACGACACCGATGGTGGACGGCGCGGTGCTTCCCGACCAGGTCTCCCAACTGTTCTCGCAAGGCAAAATCGCCAAAGCGACGTACATGGCGGGCTCGAACAGCAATGAGTCCACGCTGATGCCGTTTATCGGCATGACAAAGGATAGCCTGTTGAACCCGCTGGGCGACAAGCTCGCGGCTGTGCGCGCGGTATACGACGCCGACGGCAAAATCGCCGATGACGAATTCGTGCGGCAGTTCTTCAGCGATGCCTTGTTCGCATCCGGTGCGCAGGGCTTCGCGCATTATGCGGCTAAGGCCGGCGACAACGCTTATGTCTATCATTTCCGTTATATCGCCGATGCATTGCGCAAGCGCGATCCCGGCGTGGGGCATGGTGGTGAAATCATCTATGTTTTCGGCCTGCATGGTTTCTCGCAGACGCCGCGCGGCGCGATGCTGACATCCTTCGTGACCGACAAGGACAAGAAGATGGTCGGACTCGTCCAGGACTATTGGACGAACTTCGCCAAGAGGGGCGATCCCAATGGCGCGGACCTTCCGCAATGGCCCACATCCTCGGATGCTGCGCCGCAAACCCTGGTGTTCGATGATCAGACCCAAGCTGTTGGCGACTTCCGCGCCAAGCAACTGGGCATGATCTATACGGGTTGGGCAGCACGCAGCGGCGATCCATTCCCTTGACGCGTTTGTGACTGGCGCGGCGACGAGAGGGAGATAGGCTCACGCCCACCGATCAAACTTGCGAGAAATGTCATGCTGCACCGTTCGCTTCTGCTTGCCAGTGCTTTGGGCCTTGGGCTTTCGTTTGCGACGGCTGCATCCGCCGGCGACACGCCGCCTTATATAGGTGTCGCTCTCGCCGATCCCGCGCGCGCCGGTGATGCGGCGACCGATGCGCGGCGCCATCCGGGTGAACTTGCGGCCTTCGCCGAGGTGAAGCCGGGCGACACCGTCGTCGATCTCATTCCGGGCAGCGGATATTTCACGCGCATCTTCTCCAGGATCGTCGGGCCGAAAGGTCACGTCTATGCGGTGTGGCCCAATGAATACGCCAGTGAAGCGGCTGACGATGTGACCGCAACCAAGGCGATGGCCGCAAAGCCGGAATACGCCAATGTCAGCGTGATCGTGCAACCCGCCGCGAATTTCGCGATTCCGACCAGGGCCGATGTCGTGTGGACCTCGCAGAACTATCACGACTATCCGGACAAATTCATGGGCAAGATCGATCCGGTCTCGTTCGACAAGCAGGTCTATGCGGCGCTCAAGCCGGGCGGCGTATTCATCGTGGTCGATCATGTCGCCGATGCCGGCTCGGGCATGCGTGATACCGACACGCTGCACCGCATCGATCCGGCCATCGTGAAGACGCAGGTGACAAGCGTGGGCTTCAAGTTCGACGGCGAAAGCGATGTGCTGCGCAATCCCGCCGACACGCACAAGGCCACGGTGTTCGACAAAGCGATCCGGGGTCACACCGATCAATTCGTCTATCGCTTCCGCAAATAGTCAGTCGAGCGCGTAGACCAGCGCCTTGAGGTAAGCGGTTTCCGGCAGCATCGGATGCACCGGATGATCCGCGCCCGCGCCCGACTGGCGGATCAGCGCTCCGCGCCGATTGGCGCGCGAGATGCCGATGGCACATTCCAGAGCGAAACGGTCTGCCGCGATGTTGTGCGAGCAGGATGCGAGAAGAAGAAATCCGTTCGGTGCCGTCACGGCCGCAGCGAGCCGCGCCAGCTTGCGGTAGGCCTTGGCGCCCGGCTCCAGATCCTTGCGGGATTTCACGAAGGGCGGCGGATCGGCAATCACCACATCGAATTTTTCGTTTGCGGCGGCGAGGCGTTCCAGTTCCTCGAAGACATCGGCTTTCATGAATCTGGCCTGGACCGCATTCGCGGCAGCCGCTTCCTGCGCCAAATCGAGCGCGCCTTGCGATGAATCTATGCCGGTGACGGCGGTCGCGCCGTTCTTCCCCGCTGCAATTCCGAAACCGCCCGCATAACAATAGGCGTCCAAAACCGAACGCCCCTTCGCGAGTTTCGCCATGAAAGCGTGATTGTCGCGCTGGTCGAAGTACCAGCCGGTTTTCTGGCCCGCGCCGATATCGGCGAAGTAATGCACACCGTTTTCCATCAGCGAAATACGTTCCGGCATCTCGCCCTTTGCTGCGCGGACATAGGAGTCCAGGCCTTCCAGCGCGCGTGACGGCGTGTCGTTGCGCAACACGACCGTCTTCGGCGCAACAACGTCGTTCAGCGCTTCCAACAGCGCAGGCATCTGCTTTTCCATTCCGGCCGTCGTGACCTGCACCGAGGACAAATCGTCAAAACGATCGATTGCGAGCCCCGGAAGGCCGTCACCCTCGGCATGAACGAGCCGGTAGAAAGGCGCGTCATACAACGCCTCGCGCCGCAACAGCGCACGCTTCAGAGCCGTCGCGAAGAATGCGGCATCGATCTTCGTATCGGCCTTCGCATCCAGCATGCGCACTGCGATCAGGCTGGCGGCGTTGAAATAGCCGGTACCGAAGGCAATGCCGTCATCGCCCTGCACATTTACGACACTGCCGGGCGCGAGCGCCTTCGTGGCGGCATCCATGACGATCTCATTGGAGAACACCCAGGGGGCGCCGCCGCGCAGGCGGCGGCCTTCCTTGGGCCTGAGTTTGATGGTCGGATGGGTTGCCATGCGCATCGGTTAGCACGGGCGCGCGCAAAGGAAAAACCGGATCTATTTCTTCGGCGACGGTGCCGTGGGCTTTTGTCCGGCGCCTTCGTTGAACTCGGCCCGCTGCTCTTTCGTCCAGGCCGGCAGGGTCTTGCGGGCGATCAGATAGTCGTAAAGCGCATTCACTTCATAGTCGTGGAAATAACGGAACCGTGCGCGCGCCAAAGGCGACATGGTGGGCAGCCAGCCATGCGGCGACTGTCCGCGATAAAGCAGCCGGAAGAACTGGCTGCGCGTATATTTCGCGGCGACATTCAGATCCGGCGCAGTATTCGATCCCGTCAGGTCGCCGCCATGGCATTGCGCGCAAGAAATCGACGCCAGATAGCGCCCACCGTCGAAACGCGGCCCCAGATCGGCGGGGCTCAAGATCTCATCCGCCTTGGGTGTCTTCGGGACGAGCTTTCCGGCGGCGATCGCCTTGCGCGCCGTCCAGTCGAACCGAATCTGGGAAGCCCGCGCATGGCTGGGCGGCAGCGAACGGATATAGGAGATCACCGCCTCGACATCCTTGTCGCGCATATAAGCGTATGTGTCGGACGGCATGAGCCACATCGGCCGCGCATCCGGCGTCAGCCCGTGACGGATAGCGCGTTCGAAATCGCCATCGGTATATGTCCCGGCGATTGCAGTGAGATCGCCGCTCCATATCGGCAGATAAGGATTGTCCTGCAGCACCCTGCCCTTGAGATCGTCGCCATGGCAGCCGAAACAGCCGGTTACCGTCATCCAGCGTTTGCCCAAGGCGATATCGCCCGCGTCTTTGCTCGCATGGACGAGCGAGGATGGGAGCGTATAACGCCGTTCGATCACCGCCTCGGATGCAAGATAGACGTAGAAGAGCCACAGCAGCCACGCGAAGGCCGCCAGGCCCACCGCGATGCTGATCCATCTGGCTGCGGATAAGGTGAATCGGCTGGCGGACATGGCGCGAGACTATGGGCGCCTATGCCGGACTGCAAATTCAGTCCGAAGGCCTGCGAATCCATTGCGAGAAGAGCCATTTCTCTCCACGCGTGGGCGCAAGCCCCGCATGCAACGTCCGCCGGTCCGGTGCGCCTTGTTCGTCCACATTCCAGAACAGGATCGCATCGCCCTTGCCGCCGCGATAGCGCCAGTCGAGCGCGAGGAACGAGGTCTCCGCCGCATCGAATTCGTCATTGAGATAGATGAGGAATGTTGCAACGCGCTGGCCCGCGGCGGCGATGTTCTGCGCATAGGCCGGCATCGCCGGATCGAGGAAATCGAAATGCGGCGCAAATTGCTGGCCCACCGAATAATGCAGCACCTGCGGGTGCTCCATGCCTTCCGGCGCTAGACCGGTGGCCGTTGCGATACGGGCGCGGATCAGCGCCAGAACCAGATCGGTCTCCGCGATGTTGAAATCCGTCGCGCTGTTGTTTCGCGTTTGATCGATCTTTCCACCACCATGTGTCGCATCGAACACATGGGCGCGCCCGATCTTCGGCTTCGCCCGTTCGATCAGCCAATCGCACACGCCCGGCGTGAGGAATTTTTCGGCCACCGACACGCGCGGATGTTCATGCACCATGCGCATCGGCATCGGCTTCAGCAGCGCATCGACGTCGATACCGTCGCGCAAACTCTTCCAGGTATCCGACGGAGCGTTCGCCAGCAGACGTAATTCGTCCTGCGCCTGCGGCCATCCGCGTTCGGCACTCTGGTGCAGGCAATCGAATGCCATCGGCCAGTTTTGCGGAAGGCCCGCGCCCAATGCCGCCATCGCGCCGGCAATGTGAATCGCCTGTGCGCCGCCTGCATTCGCCGCGGCAATGATCGCCTTGACGCCTTCAAAATGGGAGAGCGGCTGCCGCACCAGAAGATTGATCCCCAGCGCCGTCAGCGCGTCTGGGTTGCCGCTATGCGCCGCCTTCGCGAGCCAATTGCGTGCAGCCTCGTAACATCCTTGCGCTTCGAGACTGAGGCCGAGCGCCAACTGAGAATCCGCATCGCCCTGCGCTGCCGCGCGCGCGATCTCCGTGTGTCTATCCATCGCGGGGATGTAATAGTGCGCGCAGTGATTTGGAATAACGCCGTATAATAAAGATTCTTCAGGCTATCGTTCGCTCGAAATATTTTCCCCGCATGCGCGCGCTGCAAGTCAATATGTTGTGCGTCTTCGCATCTCGAAGCAGTTGAATTGCGTGCAATGGGGGAGGCGATATGTCTCCCCATCATCGGTTTCTCAATACTGCAAATTCGAAATTGCGCGCCCGAACGAAGTTGCGCCCGCGTCCTTCATCATCCGCATCAGAGCGGCCTGGCGAACACTGCCGGCCGCCCCCGCGCGATCCGCTATCGCGGTGGCGTCCGGCTGTTTGCCCTCTGCGGCAGCCCATCACGCCTGAAGGACGATATATCCCTGCCGCGCCATCGCAGGCCCGTTCAAGATTTCGATATAATGTTGTGAAAACAATGGCTTGCCCAAGTGCAAGGGAAGCTGGTGCCGCTTGCGTGACTCGAACACGCGACCCCATCATTACGAATGATGTGCTCTACCAACTGAGCTAAAGCGGCCCCGGAGCAACTCCGCTAGGAATTGCGACCAGATGGAGGCGGCGGGGTATAGCACGGCCCGCCCAAGGTGCAACCGCGATTAGCCTTGTGGGCGCACGGGATTTGCGCATCGTGCCGCAACGTCCTAAGAGGCCGCCGCTTTTGCCCGATCCGAGGACAGGGATTCTTGCGCTTTCCCATTCACCGCGAAGGCTGGCCGTTTATCGGCTTTGCCGCTGTCGCCAATCTCCTGGCTTTCCTGCTCGCCATCTGGGCGGGATGGGTGCTGCTGCCGGTGACACTTTGGGTCATCGCGTTTTTCCGCGATCCGCCCCGCACCGCGCCCACGGGCAACGGCCTCATCATCTGCCCGGCGGACGGCAAGCTTCTGCCCATCGTGAAGGCCGTCCCGCCCGCGGAATTGCAAATGGGCGGCGGGGCCATGACCCGGCTTTCGATTTTCATGAATGTTTTCAATGTGCATGTGAATCGCGCGCCCTGCGAGGGAACCGTGACGAAGCTTGCATATCGCCCGGGCAAATTCTTCAATGCCGCCTTCGACAAGGCGAGCACCGATAATGAGCGCATGTCGATGCGGCTTTCTGTGAAGAAGCCGGGCGGGGTGGCTGAAGCAGATATCGCCGTGATCCAGATCGCCGGGCTGATCGCCCGCCGGATCGTGAGCGAGACAAGTGAAGGACAGCATCTATGCCGGGGCGATCGTTTTGGAATCATCCGTTTCGGCAGCAGGGTCGACGTCTATTTGCCGGACGACGCGCGCGTGACGGCGAAAGCCGGCCAGAGCGTGCGCGCGGGAACGACAATCCTCGCGTCGTTCCCAAGCTGATGGCGAAGCTGCCCAAGATCCCGAAGCCGGATATGGCGCGGGTTGCCGGACTGAGTGAAGACGTGCCGTTTACGCGTCACATTCCCAGTGCGATCACACTGGCGGCGCTTTGCGCGGGCGCCACCGCAATCCCGCTGGCCATGTATGGCAACTGGAAAGGCGCTGTCGCCGCCATTGTCGTTGCCGCCATTCTCGACACGATGGACGGATGGATCGCGCGGCTTATCGGCGCGGGCAGCGAATTCGGCGCCCAACTGGACAGTCTGGCCGATCTCGTCAGCTTCGGCATCGCGCCCAGCATCGTTGTTTACATGTGGACGCTCACCCATACCGGCGGCGCAGGATGGGTGATGGCGCTGATCTACGCGATGTGCTGCGCCATCCGGCTTGCACGCTTCAATGTGGAAAGCGTGGATCTGGACGCACCGCCTGCCAAGCATTTCACCGGCATGCCGACGCCGATCGCGGCCTGCCTGATCCTGCTGCCGATGCAGTTCACCTTCCAGTTCGGTGACGAAACCTTTCGCGACCCGATGGTGACGGCGGTAGTGATTGCGCTGGTCTCCATCATGATGGTGAGCCGCGTTCCGACTTTCTCTCTGAAGCGGCTGCACATTCCCAAACATCGCCGCGTGACGCTGGTGGTGCTGGCAGTGCCGGTGATCGCATCGGCTGTCGTCTATCCCTGGGCAACATTGGTGACCGGATTGATCGTTTATTTCGCGACCATTCCCGTCAGCGTGATCCAGTTCGCCAATGAAGCGCGCAAACGTCGCATTTCCCTGCGCGACGATGACGAGATCGACTTTACGCCGTAGGGTTTACGCCGCGTCACGGTTGCTTGGGTGTGGCGGCCTGCGCCACACTTTACCCAACAAAAACAAGACTTCCGGAAACGCGACATGCTCACAAAGGCCGACGACTATCCGGTGCACCAGCTGCCGGAGCCGATTGCGACGGCGGGCACCGACCGCAATTTCTACGACCGCTATTTCTTCAATGGCTATGCCCCGGACGGCAGCACCTTCTTCGCCTGCGCACTGGGAGTCTATCCGCATCTGAACATCATGGACGCCGCCTTCTCGGTGATCGACGGGGGCGTGCAGCGCAATCTGCATGCATCGCGCATCCTGAACATGGAGCGCATGGACACGACGGTCGGACCGATCAGCATCGAGGTGATAGAGCCGCTGAAGAAGTTGCGCGTGCGCGTATCAAGCAATGAACATGGCATCGAAGCCGACATCACCTTCACCGCCCGCGCCAAGCCGGTGGAAGAGCCGCGCTTCACCTACCGCATCGGGCCGTCCACCTTCATGGACTACACGCGCCTGACGCAGAACGGTGCTTATGAAGGCTTCATCTCAGTTAAAAACAAGCGCATCGCGGTGGACAGGAAATGGCTTGGCACACGTGACCGCTCATGGGGCGTGCGGCCCGTGGGCTTGCAAAATCCGCAACCCATCGCGCCGCCGCGCCTTCCCCAATTCTACTGGATTTGGGCGCCGCTCAATTTCGAAGACCGCTTCATGCTCTATCACAACAATGCCGAAGCCAACGGGCGGCCATGGAATCAGGCATCGGTTATCGGCACGATCGGCGATGCCGACGCGGTGCACATGACCAGCAGCGGCTCGAAGATCGATTTCAAATCTGGAACACGGCACGCCAAAGGCGCCGTGATCGAAACCACCGATCCTGAGGGCAATAGCTGGCGGGCAACGATCACGCCGAAATACAACTTCTATATGTCGGGCATCGGCTACACCCATCCCGAATGGGGCCACGGTCATTTCAAGGGCGAGAACGCGCTCGGCTATGACGAATACGAAACCGCCAGCGTGAACGAGAACGATCCGCGCTTCCTGCATGTGCAGGCGATCTCGAGCGTGAAGCTGGAAGGCCCGAACGGATTGAAACAGGACGGCATTGGCGTGCTGGAGCAGCTCATCATCGGGCCGCACGCGCCGTCCGGGTTCAAAGAAATCTTCGACACCGCGCCATGAACGACGACATCACACCGCGGCTTGCCGCCTATATGGCGAAGATGCTTGGCATCCCGGCTGTGGAAGTGGACGGCCTCTCGCGCATTTCCGGTGGCGCGAGCCGCGAGACCTATCGTTTTGCCGCTCGCTATTACCGGGAGGGCCGCGCCTATGACCGCCGTCTTATCCTGCGCCGCGATCCGCCGGCCAGCCTGATCGACACCGAACGCTCGGCGGAATTCCGCGCTTACAAAGCCTTCCACAAACTGGGCGTGCCGGTGCCGGAGCCCATCGTGCTGGAATTGGATAACGGCCCGCTCGACCGGCCGTTCTTCATCATGGAAGAGATCCAGAACTGCGCGGTCGCCTCCGTGATCCAGCCCGATCCCTATGGCGCGCTAGCGCCGAAGATCGGGCATCAGTTCTTCTCGACGCTTGGCAAGATCGCCAAGGCTGATCCCGACAAGATCGGACTCAATGACTTCGAAGGCGCGCGCACGGATTCCTGGAAGCATGAAGTCGAACGCTGGGAACGCGAGATCGACGAGGATGAGCGCGAACCGCAGCCGATCGCCCGGGCGGCGATCCGCTGGCTCAAGCGCAATCCGCCACCGCCGGCGCAGAAAGTTTCCGTCGTGCATGGCGATTATCGCAGTGGAAATTTTCTCTACGACGCCGAAGGCAATATCCGCGCCATCCTAGATTGGGAGATGGCGCATATCGGCGATCCGCTGGAAGATCTCGGCTGGGCGCTGGATCCACTGTGGAGCCATTTCAATCCCGAACGGCCGGCGGGACTTCTGTCACGCGAGAATGCAATCACATTCTGGGAACAAGCGAGCGGATTGAAGGCCGACCCGCGCGCGCTGTTCTGGTGGGAAATCTTCGCGAGCCTCAAAGGTGCGGCGATCTGGATCTCCGCGGCGCGCGAATATGGCGACGGACGCAACACCGATCCGGTCAATCTGTTCTCGGGTTGGTATTGCCTCGCCTTCCACAACAAGGTTCTCGCGGACCGTCTTGCGGGAGTAGGCGCATGAAACCGGAAGTCGACAAGATCCTCGAAACCACCGCGATGCAGATGATGACGCAGATCGCGCCGGAACTGCCGCCGGGCTATACGCAGAACTCGACCGGCCTTCTCACCATGCTGCTGACGTTCTGCGCCCATGAATATGAGAACGGCGCGGAGACCCGGGCTGTCGAGAACCGGGAATTGCGCAACCTTCTGGCCGAGCTGGAAGCCAGCGTGGAAGACGTGCGGCTGCGCGTGAAGCTGGGCGCGGTGATGGGCGAGCGCGACGCGTCGCTCAAGATCTCCGATCTCAACTATTCCAACGCCGAGTTGAAGAAGCTTCTGATCGACGTGCAGACCTATCTGGAAACGCGCAATGACGATCGGGCCAAGCTGGCGCGGCGCGAAATCTGGGCGGTGCTGAAAGCCAGTGCGAAGCAGCGGTTGCTGAAGCTGCCAGGCATGTGATCAGGCCGCGGTCTTGTGCGCTTTGCCTTTCGGATGCGCCTTTTCGTAAACATCCATCAGTTTGCGCGCGTCGATCTCGGTGTAAGCCTGCGTCGTAGAAAGCGACGCATGGCCGAGCAATTCCTGTACGGTGCGCAGATCGCCGCCATTCTGCAGAAGATGCGTGGCGAAGGAATGGCGCAACGCGTGTGGCGTGGCGCGTTCCGATAGACCCAATCGTCCACGCAAATTCTGCATCAAGGCCTGTGCTTCGCGCGCGCTCATCTCCTTGCCGCGGCGTGAGCGGAACAACGCATCCTTCGGGGAGAGCTTGACCGGAATCAAATCGGCATAAGTTGCAATCGCTTCGCGGATCACGGGCAGTAGAGGCACGACGCGTTCCTTGCGGCCCTTGCCGAAAATCACCATCGACTCGCCAAGCGGGACATCGCCGATGCGCAAACTCAGCGCTTCGGAGATACGCAGGCCCGCGCCATAAAGCAGCGTGAGCAGCGCGACATCGCGCGCGCCGATCCATGCGACATCGTTCTCGCCGGCTTCCGCCAAGGTGCGCGCGGCATCCACTTCGCTTAAAGGACGCGGCAGCGAACGGGCGACGCGCGGCGAGCGGATGCTTTTGGCGGCGGGATTGTCGATGACCTCTTCGCGCGCCAGATGGCGGAAGAAGCTACGGATCGACGCCAGCGTGCGCCGTACCGAGCGATTGCCCAGCCCATCATTGCGCCTATCCGTGATGAAGGCGCGGATATCGGCGGGCGCGATCTTGTCCAGCTTGCACTCGTCGATCGTGCCGCCGACATGGGTGACGAGGAATTCGAGAAAGCGCGTTACGTCATCGCCATAGGCGCGCAGCGTATGCACGCTGGCGCGGCGTTCATGCGCGAGCGACGCAAGCCATTCGGATTTCAGAGTTTCGGCAGATCGAGCCATGCGCGGATTGCACGTTCCAACGCCCGCGCGAAAAAGGAAAGGTCCGCGGCCGTCTCTTCGCCCTCGAAGCGGCCTTCGCTCCTTGCGCCCAGCACATAAAGCGCTGCTGGGGTTTCGCGGCCGATGCGCAGGCGGAACACCGCGATGCTGTGGCAATCGCCGGCGCCCAGCAGCGCTTCGCCGCCTCCGGAGAGCACAGCGCCGGAACTATCGCGGCCCAGGACAGCCAGGGTTGTACCATGGGCAATCAGGCGCACGCCTTCGCAACCTCTGGGCGCGGCATTCTCGCCTTCCACGCAGAGTGCCACGCGGTCCGCGCCGAAGGCGGGCGCGGCGGCTGTGGCCACGGCGATGGCTTCCTCGAAAGAGCGCGCATCGATCAGGTCCAGCACCAGCTTGCGCACCCCATCGCCCAAGCGGACGGAGCGGTCGCTTTTGAGGCCGTCGCGCTCGGCGCGCAGAACGGCGTTTTCGCTGGAAAGCCGCTCGATCACATGGCGCTGCATGTCGCGGACGCGGGCGTCGCCGAATCGCTGCGGCAAAAGAAGCCCCAGAAGCTCGCCGTCTTCGGCAAGCTTTTCGCGGTGCATTCTTATATACGCCTTCACCGCCTGGGCGGCGGCAAGCGCCGGATCGCGGGATTCCGCGCGGTCGCTCATGCGATAGTCCGAATCTGTTGGTTCATGGTGTTCCGCGTTGACCACGGCGAATCAGTAACGAAAGTGTAGCGATGAAGCCCTTCGCCTTGAAGCCCGACGAAGAAGCCGCGCCCGCGCATCGCGCCGGCGTGCTCCTGCCGTTGCCGCTTTCGGGCGCTTACGACTACGCGACGGACGAAAAGCTGCCGCGCGGCACCATCGTCGCCGCGCCTTTGGGACCGCGCGAATATCTCGCCTGCGTGTGGCATGACGGCGACGGCAAGGTTGCCGCGGAGAAATTGAAGCCCATCGAACAATTGGACGGCAATCCGCGCTTGCCCGAACCTCTCTGCGATTTCATCGATTGGGTAGCGCGTTACACGCTGTCGCCGCCCGGACAGGTACTGGCGCTGGCATTGCGCGTGCCTGCCGCCTTCGAGGAGGAAGTGCCGCGCATTGCTTTTGTGCGCGGCGGCGAGACGCCCAAGAAGATGACCGATGCGCGCGCGCGCGTGCTGGCGCTGTGCGAGGACGGGCTGGCACGGCGCGTGAGCGACTATGCGGCGGAAGCGAATGTGACGCCCGCGGTGGTGCGCGGGCTGATCGATAGCGGCGCGCTGGTGGAAACGGAGCTGCCGGAATTCACGCGCTTTCGCACGCCCGACCCGGATTTCGCGCAACCGGTGCTGAATGCCGAACAGCAAAAAGCCGCCAATGCGATGGTGCAGACGGTGCGCGTGGGCGCCTTCGCCGCGCATCTGCTCGACGGCGTGACGGGATCGGGCAAGACCGAAACCTATTTTGAAGCGATTGCCGAGGCTTTGAAACGCGGCAAGCAGGCACTGATCCTGCTGCCGGAAATCGCGCTGACGGTGCAATTCCTCGACCGTTTCGCCGAGCGTTTCGGTTGCCGCCCCGCCGAATGGCACAGCGATCTTTCGCAGAAGGAGCGCAAGCGCACCTATCGCGCGGTGATGAATGGCGAGGCGCGCGTGGTCGTCGGTGCGCGGTCCGCGCTGTTCCTGCCGTTCAAGGAATTGGGGCTCATCATTGCCGATGAAGAGCATGAGCAGGCTTACAAGCAAGAAGAAGGCGTCATCTATCACGCGCGCGACATGGCGGTGGTGCGCGCGCGGCTGGAGAATTGCCCGGTTGTTCTTTCCAGCGCCACGCCGTCGATCGAAAGCTATGTGAATGCGGAAAGCGGGCGCTATCAATGGCTGCGCTTGCGCGAACGCCATGGCGTCGCCGAGATGCCGCAGATCAAGGTGATCGATCTGCGCAATGAGAAAGTGGAAGCTGGGACGTGGCTGTCGCAGCCCTTGCGCGAAGCCTTGGCCGTAGCGCTGGGCAGCGGCGAGCAGGCGATGCTGTTTCTTAATCGGCGTGGATATGCGCCGCTAACTCTTTGCCAAAGCTGCGGGCACAAGATGGTCTGCCGCAACTGCTCCACCTGGCTGGTGGAGCATCGCTATCACAAGCGGTTGACCTGCCATCATTGCGGCTTTGACATGCCGACGCCGAAGAATTGCCCGGAATGTCAGGCGGAGAACAACCTGATCGCCTGCGGCCCCGGCGTGGAGCGCGTGGCGGAGGAGTTCGCGCAGGTGTTTCCGCAGGCGCGCATGGCGATTGCCTCGTCCGACACCTGGCATGGACCGCTCGAAACGCAGAGCGCGATCCGCGCCATGGCGAAACGCGAGATCGATGTGGTGATCGGCACGCAAATCATGGCCAAGGGCCATCATTTCCCGCAGCTCACTCTGGTGGGCGTGATCGACGCGGATCTGGGCGGCGCGGATGGCGATATGCGGGCGCGCGAACGGACATTCCAACTGTTGCATCAGGTGTCGGGGCGCGCGGGCCGCGCGGAGAAGCCGGGCTTTGTACTGCTGCAGACGCGCAACCCGAACGATGCGGTGATGAAGGCGCTAGCCTCCGGCGACCGCGATGCCTTCTACGAACAGGAACGCGGTTTCCGCGAACGCGCCGCCACGCCGCCGTTTGGACGGCTCGCGGCCGTCATCCTCTCCGGTGAAGAAGGCGAGAAGGTACGGGAGGTTGGCCGCCAACTGGCAAAGGCCGCGCCATCAGCGCGCGGCGTGAAAGTCTGGGGCCCGACGCCCGCCTTCTATCACCTGCTCCGCGGCCAGACCCGCGAACGGCTGCTGGTGCAGGCCGACAAGACGGTGGACGTCCAAGCCTATCTGCGCGCCTGGCTTGCGCTGGTGAAAGCGCCGAGCGCGGTGCGCGTGACGGTCGATATCGATCCGGTGAGTTTTTTTTAGAAGTCCATCATTTCTGGCTGCCAATTATCTTCGTCGGCATCCGCAAATATCGCCGCATCAAGAATGCAAGGATATTCAGTTGCTTCTGCACAAAGCTTCTGAATCATGTCTAGTATAAGCTCATAGTATTCTCTGTCCGCCAATAATGCGCCGCTAATAGGAAGAGGAAATTTGAGCTCGTTTCTGAGCCAGCGCATTACACGAGAATCAAGTGGAATTTCGTATCTAGTGAGTCCGAGGGCTTGCAGGAAATTTCGTGATTGTTTTGGACCGAACCCTTTGAAATTATCTGCAATCCTATTTGCAGCTAACCGTTCTTCCCCGGCGGTTCGTTTGGTCCGAAGGGCGTTGCAAAGAGCGAGATACTCTTTCCATCCGCCGTTTTCGAGTTGTCCAAAGTTAAACGCAAATTGATGCGCCGCGACGTCATAATCGCGCATTCCTTTGATGGCTTTGAGTTTTGTGGCGATAAAACTCGCACGAGAATCGTGCCTCTCAGGTATCTGAGACAAGGCTAGAGGGAACGGTTTCGCAATGGCAAGGCGCACCACGGCGCTATCAGGGCCAGATTTTTGGCGAGACGTTAGGCGCATGCAAACTAGAGCCCGCCAAAATCTGGCCTTGGTCATTTCTGGTTTCGCAGCAGCAAGATTTTTCTGTTGCCTGAATTCGACCAGCTTCTTGCGGCGATGCGCCTCGCAGAAAGCCCGAACGATTTCGACGTCAGCCGCGGAGTGGGTGAGGCTAAGCTTCAACTGATTCTCCCATGAATTTGGTCAGCGCAGCAGATCCAAACCTAATTCACGCGCTTTGGCCGACGCCCGCTTGTGGTCGTCGGCAGCGTAGAGCTGGCCGAAGCGTTTGCCGGTGAGTTGGCGGTAGATCAGTTCGGTCACGGCGCGGTTCAGCCACTCGCTGCGGCTCTCATCGCCGCGCAGCTTTTCGACCATCGCCTCGGTGTCCTTGCCCATCCAGAAGGTGATGCGGCTTTCGCTTTCCGCCCGGCGCTTCTGATAGGCCGTCTGCCGCTCGCTATCGGACTTCATCAGGGTTTCCTGCCGAATCTTCGTGAAACACCTTACGTGAGGTGTTTCACATAGCAAGATAAAAGTCAGCATGGGCACGCACGGATTCGCGTGAAGCTACTTACGGTAAGATTGGACGAGGCAGGCTTACTGGAAGTCCCGCACATCCGCGAGGTGGCCGGCAATCGCGGCGGCGACCGCCATCGCAGGTGAGACCAGATGGGTGCGGCCGCCCCGGCCCTGACGGCCCTCGAAATTGCGGTTGGAGGTGGAAGCGCAGCGTTCGCCCGGCTCCAGCCGGTCGGCGTTCATGGCCAGGCACATGGAGCAGCCCGGCTCGCGCCATTCGAAGCCTGCTTCGACGAACACCTTGTCGAGGCCCTCGTCTTCGGCCTGCTTCTTCACCAGGCCCGAGCCCGGCACCACCATCGCACCGACATGGGCGGCGACCTTGCGGCCCTTGGCGATCATGGCGGCAGCCCGCAAATCCTCGATCCGCCCATTGGTGCAGGAGCCGATGAAGACGCGGTCGATCTTCACGTCGCTCAGCGCGGTTCCCGGCTTCAGATCCATGTATTGCAATGCCCGCTCGACGCCCGCGCGCTGGTTGGTGTCGGCGATCTTCGCCGGATCTGGGATGTGGCCGGTGATCGGCAGGCCCTGCTCGGGCGAAGTGCCCCAGGTGACCATCGGCGCGATGTCGGCGGCGTTGAGCGTGACCTCTTCGTCGAATTTCGCATCCGCATCGGAATGCAACGTTTTCCAATAAGCGATGGCTTTGTCGAGTTGTTCGCCCTTGGGCGCACGCGGCTTGCCGTGCACATAAGCGAAGGTGGTTTCGTCCGGCGCGATCAGGCCTGCGCGCGCGCCGCCTTCGATGGTGAGATTGCACAGGGTCATGCGGCCCTCCATCGACAGGCTTTTCACCGCATCGCCCGCATATTCGATGACATAGCCGGTACCGCCCGCGGTTCCGATCTTGGCGATCACTGCCAGCGCCATGTCTTTCGCGGTCACGCCGAGCGGCAACTTGCCGTTCACGGTGACACGCATGTTCTTCGACTTGGGCATGAGCAGCGTCTGCGTCGCCATCACGTGCTCGACATCCGATGTGCCGATGCCAAAGGCAATCGAGCCGAACGCTCCATGGGTGGAGGTGTGGCTGTCGCCGCAGACGATGATGGTCCCCGGCAGGGTCCAGCCCTGCTCCGGGCCCACGATGTGCACGATGCCCTGACGGATATCGTCCATGGACAGATATTCGACGCCGAATTCTTTCGCGTTGCGCTCTAGGGTAGCGATCTGCTCGCGCGATTCCGGGTCGGAAATACCGCCGGCGCGGTTCTTTGTCGGTACATTATGATCGGCGACGGCGAGAGTGAGATCCGGGCGGCGCAGCTTGCGGCCGGCCATGCGCAGGCCCTCGAAGGCCTGCGGGCTCGTCACCTCATGGACGAGGTGGCGATCGACATAGATGACGGCGGATTCTCCCGGCGCTTCATGCACCAGATGGGCATCCCAGATTTTGTCGTAGAGCGTTTTTCCGGCCATGTCCTGCACGCGCTAACTGTCTGGCGGGGACTATAGCGCCCGCAAGATTGGAAGCGAAAGCAGGACTACGCGCGACAGAATCGAACCTAGTGGGGACTCGTCGCGTAAAGCACGATCATGATGATGATGATCGCGATGAACTGCGCCAGAACGCGCCAGCGCATCAGCCGGTTCGACCAGGACTTGGCCGTGTCGCCGCCGACCCACAGCGTGTAGAGCCCGGCCATCAGGATCAAAGCCACAACGACAATAGCGATAAAGACGACGACTTTTGCCATCAGACAGGTTTAGCAGGATTTTGCGGCGGGCGCGGCATCCAGCCCGCGGCCTTTTGTGCCAGCTCGCGGAATTTCGCCGATGACTGCGGCAACCGTGCACGCCACTCCGGATCCGGCTGCTGACCCTCGACGGTCTTGAAGAAGACCTGCATCAGCGAGGCGATGGCGAGCGGCTCCAGCAGCGCCTTCTTGAGCGCAACGGCAAAGATGAGCGCAAGCACGAAAGCCCATAGACCGCCATTATGGCCGGGAAACATCCAGACCAGCGCACCGACGGGGCCGAGCAGGAACACGAAGATGAGGATCGTCGTGATCCACATGAAGATCGAAAGCCACACCGCATTCTTGAGGAAGTGCTTGTAGTTCTGCGCATAGAGGATGAGACCGTCCTCCGCCGTTTGCCATGGATTCGCCGTGCGCGTGCGGATGAGATAGGCGAGGATCACCTCGTCGACATAGGTGAGCGACATGCGCACCACCGCTTCGGCAAGGCGCAGAAGATTCTGAAGCGCCGGGATCGGCAAAAGCATCGCGAAAAAATTGATGGTGCGGAAGATGATGCGCAGCACCGCCTTCACGATCTGATCGACACCAAACAGGATCGATGATTCCGCGAAATGGGTTTTCACGAAATCGGCGCCGTAACCGATCTGGGTCTGACCTGCCGGCACCGGATGACCGTCCATGATCTCGACCAGCACGGCGATATGCGCGGCCTTCACCAGATAGAGAAGGTATTCTCGCGCAAGATAGAGCAGCGCGCTGGTAACGCCGAAGCCGATCAGTCCGCCCCAGAACGCGCCGCCCATCGGCGCATCGGGGCTCGACCACAGATGGCCAAGACCAAAGCCGATGAACGCTCCGATGCCGACGGCGAAAATGTAGGCGATGGCGATGCCGACATAGACGACGAGCCTGAGCACGATGAATGGCAGAGTCCGCAAGATCATGCCGACCGATTTGCCGAAGCTGAAATCCCACATGGCGAACACCCCCGAGGCGCGGGGCTATTTCCGCCTGTAATCGCTGCGAGGACAAGTACACCCCGCGGCTTTGTTTCAGGCGCCATCGCACCAGCCGCCACGGCGTCCCCCGGCATAGGCGCGGGCCAGATGTTTGGCGATCATTGCGTCTGCGACATCGCCGTTGGAATCGGCAACGCGCGCATCGACGCGCCCGCCATATTTGTCATTGCGGATATCGCTGAGGCGCACGCTTCGGCCTGCAATGCGTTGGGCGAGATAATTGCGCGCGGCTTGCGCGCGGCGATATTCGTCTTCGCAGCGCGCATGCAGTTCGGGCGCATCGATGCCGGCAACGCGCACGCGCACGGCGATGGTTTCTCCCAGCCATATCTGCGCATTGGCCTCGAAGGTGTCCCCGTCGATCACCCGCACCACATCGGCGCTCACCGGACCTTCGAAGCCCGCCGAGGCCACGCGTTCGGGCGCTGGCGACAAGTCGCTGACAGGGTTGAGCCACCCCGCCAAAACGATCAGGCCGCCAGCAGCGACACCCCCGAAAAGTTGCGGCGAAAGCATCTCCACGACTCCAGACTGCAACCATAGGTAGCAGAACTGGAACATACTAAGAACACTTTATTGGGTCAAGCTACCAGTTTCCGACGTTCGGCATGGACGCCCAAGGCTCGGCGGGCGGCAGCGACCCGCCTTCCTGCAACAGCTCAACCGAGATTCCATCCGGCGAGCGGACGAACGCCATGTGGCCGTCGCGCGGGGGACGATTGATGGTAACACCGCCCTCCATCAGCTGTTTGCAGGTGTCGTATATGTTGCCCACCCGATAGGCGAGATGGCCGAAATTGCGTCCGCCTTTGTAATCTTCGGCATCCCAATTGTAGGTGAGCTCCACCATCGGTGCCTGATCCTTCTGCGCGCGCTCGAAATCGTCCGGCGCGCAAAGGAAGACAAGCGTGAAGCGGCCGCCCTGGTTCTCGATGCGACGAACTTCCTTCAGACCGAGCTTGGCGCAGTAGAAGTCGAGCGAGGCATCCAGATCCTTCACGCGGACCATGGTGTGAAGATAACGCATGACGAAAATTCCTTATGCGAGGCTGTCGATCTCGGCGCCCGAAAGACTGCCGGGAACGATGGTGACGGGAATGGGATAGTGCGCGGCGGTGGCAACCGTTGCGACCAGCGGGCCGGGGCCTTCCTTCGCGGTGGAGGTCGCCAGCACCAGGATGGAAATGTCGGAATCGCCCTTGAGCAGCTCCATCAGCGCTTCCATCGGCCGGCCTTCCGCAATGATGAGTTCGCTAATGATGCCGGAAAGCTCATTGACGGTTTTCGCCGCGTCATGGATCAGCGCTTCGGCTTCCTGATGCGCTTCGTCGCGCATGATCTCTTCGACGCCGCGCCATTGCTGCATCTCGGGAAGTTGCGCGACGCATAGCAGCGTGACGCGGCCACCGGTGGCCATCGCGCGACGCGTGGCGAAGCGGATGGCGACTTTGCATTCCGGCGTCTTGTCCACGACGACAAGGAATTTGCGCGGGGCGCGGGCGGGGCTGCTCATCGCCACAAGTTTTACATTTTCACGGCGCGAACGAAAGCAGGCTCAATGTGCCTCCAGAGCCCCAGATTGCGGACGGACGCCACGGTCAATCCATTTCGGGCAGCTTCGCTTTCAGCTGGTAGATGAGATCGAGCGCTTGTTTCGGCGTGAGTGCATCCGGTGAAACTTTCCGCAACGCTTCTTCCACAACGCTGGGTTCATTTGGCGGCACCAATGCGGTGTTCGCGGCGAAGAGCGGCAGATCGTCGATGCGGGCCAGCGGCTTGTGGCCTTCGCGGCCCTCTTCCAGTGCGCGCAGCACATCTTCGGCGCGGCCAATGACGGCGGCGGGAAGGCCAGCCAGCTTGGCGACGTGGATGCCGTAGGAGCGATCCGCTGCGCCGGGCGCGACTTCATGCAGGAAGACGATGGTGTCCTTCCATTCCTTCACCGTCATCGTGACGCAAGCAAGCGAAGAGAGGCGTTCGGCCAGCGCCGTCATCTCGTGGTAGTGCGTGGCGAAGAGCGCACGGGATTTGTTCTTCTCATGCATGTGTTCGACGGCGGCCCACGCAATCGCAAGACCGTCGAATGTCGCGGTGCCGCGGCCGATCTCGTCGAGGATAACAAGGCTGTGCGGCGTGGCTTGATTCAAGATGGCCGCCGTTTCCACCATTTCCACCATGAAGGTGGAACGGCCGCGTGCCAGATCGTCCGCCGCGCCGACGCGGCTGAACAATCTGTCCACGATGCCGATATGCGCGGACTCAGCGGGCACGAAGGCGCCCATCTGCGCCATCACCGCGATCAGCGCGTTTTGGCGCAGGAACGTCGATTTGCCGGCCATGTTGGGACCGGTGACGAGCCAGATGCGCTTGGTGTCCGGCGACAGATCGCAATCGTTCGGCACGAAGGGATTGGCGTGATCGGCGGCGAGCGCGGCTTCTACCACGGGATGACGGCCGCGATGGATTTTGAAATTCAAGCCGTCATCGACCAGCGGGCGCACATGGCGTGC
>Ga0207705_10000424_pt1 | contig 36897 bp, 35 predicted proteins | sample KBSC13metaG_FD_184314 | JGI IMG/M metagenome (GOLD analysis project Ga0207705, IMG submission 184314) | Corn rhizosphere microbial communities from Kellogg Biological Station, Michigan, USA - KBS C1-3 metaG (SPAdes) (version 2) | ecosystem: Host-associated > Plants > Roots > Rhizosphere > Soil ... | reverse complement strand
GCGGTGCGGCTCCGGCAGGGCTATGGTGTCGCTGTAGAGGGCCGCCACGCTGGACGCCTCGCGCTCCACGATGTCCTGGGTCGAGGCGTAGTTGGCGTAGACGCCCACCGCCACCAGGCCGAGCAGGATGCCGTAGAACACCGAGAAGCTGGCGATGTTCAGCGAGACCATCTCATTGGTCTTGTCCTGGCCGTGGATCCACCTGTGGAAGATCGGCCGCACCAGGAACATGCCGCCGAGGCTGAGCGCCACCGAGCCGAAGGCGAAGAGCAGCCCCACCTGCCAGGCGGGATAGTCGTACATCCAGGAAAACATGCGGTAGCCCCCTCAAACCCCGCCCGCGGCCCGCAAGCTCTCAGCTAGGCGGCGCGCGCGCGCATCTGCATTTGGATTCCGCGACGGCGCCGAAGCGTCGCCCCCACGGCGCCCAGCCCCAGCAGCATCAGCGCCCATGTCCCGGGCTCCGGCAGCGCCGGCGGCTGCACGGCGGGCGGCGGGCGCACGATCGGCGGCGGCACGAAGGTCACCACCACGATCGGCGGGGGTGGATTTATGATGGGCGGCCCGACCACGGGCGGCCCTTGCGGGTCGGGCCCGGGCGGGTCCGGCGGGCCCGGCGGCGGCGGTTTGGGCGGATCGGTCGGCGCGACGAACGACTGGATGCCGCCGCCGGGGCTCGGCGGCGGGAGCGCCGGCGGGGATGGCGGCGCCGGCGGCGCAGGGGGCGTCGCCGCCGATTTCGCGGGCGTGCTGTCGGAGTTCGCGAGCGCAAACCGGGACTGGCCTGTGAAGGCGTGCGCAAGGCCGTTCAATGGGTTGATCGGATCGCCCGGCCCGGGGTCGTCGTGCGGCGAATACTTCGGTGGCGGCCGCCGCCCGCCCGTCCCGCCCAGCGCGGACACCAGGGTCACGGCCATCGGCGCGCCCTCGTCGTCGAGATACTCCATCCCGATCTCGCGCCAGTGATTGTTCGAGGCCGCCCCGCCGCGGCCCACGTGGTGCCCGCGAATGTTCAGGGGGCCGAGCCGGGGTCCCGCGACCACGGCGACAACGCAGGACACGGTCACCACGGCCATGATCGCATTAAGACGCATTTAGCTTTCGCCCAACCGGATCCTTCGTCCCCAGCCCCCGCCGGGAAGACGCGCAGAACATGTAGCGTTAAGGCGGAATTAATTACAGGGGAAACCTCTTTTCTCGCGAACTTTTGTTTGGCGTCCTCTGGACCCTGGTCCTGCGCGCAGGCGCCGATTAGTTGCCGGCCCCTGCCCGCAGCCCGAAGCGACGGGCGCGCGGCGTTGCGGAAACTCTCTGACTTCCTTGTGAAAGTGAGGATCGCCGACCTGCGCCGCCGCAGCGCCCCGGCCCGGTCTACGGCCTGGCGGCCGAGCTACTTGTTGTGGCCGTGCGTGTTGCCGCTGTTGCCCGGTGATGGATCGTTATGCCCTGGAGCATTGTCGCTGTTGCCACGTGATGGGTCGTTCGGCCCTGGAGGATTGGGGGTGTTTCCGGGCGGGCCGCCGGTAGGCGAACCCGGATCGCCAGGGGTCGCGGCAGCGCCTCCACCTCCGCTGAAGTTCGCAGCGTAGCGGTCGATCGCCTGGCCGGAGCCCCCGAGCCCATTGCCCACCGACGATCCCAGAAGGGCGGTCCCCACCGTGAGCGCGCCGCCCACGGCGGCCAGGATCAGCGCGTACTCCGCCGCGCTGGCCCCCGAGCGGTCTCGCAGAAATGTCTTCAGCCGCATAACCATAACGCCCCCAAAGCGCAGCTAAGAGAACACAGATCTCTGGAATGTCGAGAGGATGCACGTCTCGGGTGAATGGCTGCGGATGGCGGACGGGGTGGGATTCGAACCCACGGTGGCCTTCAAGTTTTGTTACGCCAGCCCGGTAGCTGCACGCAATGGCTTTGAATGGCCTGACTCATCAATAGTTTGGTGCCCTTGCTTACATGCGGCTGCACGTCGTAACGCTAAGCTCCCTCTTGCTAAAGCCGGTGTGGGAGCCAGCAATGCCCAAGCCAAAGCACAACCCCGTCAAGCTCACGAAAGCATACATCGATCAGGTCAAAGCGCCTGAAACAGGTTACGACACCCACCGGGATCTGACCGCGGAGGGATATCGTCCCAGGTCATCAGGGGAGATTTTCATTCATGACTATCAAAGGCGCGGCAGTCTTACTCCTCATCGGCGTGGTCGCTGCGCCAGCATCAGCGGCCGAATACCTGACGGCAGTAACAAGTGAGGTGTACCAGACCAACGGCACGCCGCGTGAGATAGCCACTAGGGCCAGCACCTGCATCGCCCAGCATCTCGCGCCTGGCAAGGTGGATGCCCAGCTCATCATCAACAGTGACTTGGATAGCGGCGTCGTCGTTGCGAGGAGCGCGGTCGAGTACCCGGACTTGGTGATGCGGTGGCAAATCCGAAGCGTGTTCACATTCGAAGCCAGAGAAGGCCGATTCCGAATCGAGCAGACCGATCTTGAGCGTTTCAACGACATGTCCGGCGGCTGGAGCCCCATCGGAAAGTGGACGGGCTCGGGTTGGAAAAAGGCCGAAACGGCATTTATGGCGTCTGCTGACGTCGTCGCCAGATGCGTCATGAACCCACCCCGACGAGCGGACTTTTGAAAGATCATAGACAGCCGCTACGCTGAGAAGGCGACGGCGTAGCGGTGGCGCGGATGCGTCCGCTGCGCCCCGAGGCATGGTGGAGTAGTTCCTCGCCGATCCAAGCTCCGCAGCTAGGATGCCGGGTTCTCCTTTACCGGCATGACCTGACCTTCAGCGTCTCGCGCCTTCGGTGTGGGGCGCTGATGCTGACCCTAGAATCCGACGCGGCGCGGCTCGTCCTGAAGCTTTGGAATCGCCACCATCTGCACGTTGACCTGGGTGAAGTGCTGGATCAGCACCGAGTCGTTTTCGTTCCCGTCCACGCCATCGAACGTGATCATCTGACCTGAAACACGACCAGCGGTGCGACGGCTGTTGTGCATCTGTTATATCGGGTGGCCGTTTACCCTTTGTTGCCGCTCACAGTCCGCCGCCGACAACAGCGCTATAACGCTCGACGGTCGGTGAACTGAACTTCGGCTAAGTAGCTGTGTTTATTGGCGGATGGGGTGGGATTCGAACCCACGGTGCGTTGCCGCACGCTGGTTTTCAAGACCAGTTCCTTAAACCACTCGGACACCCATCCCCATAAGTTTTCAAGACCGCTGCCTTAAACCACTCGGCCACCCGTCCGGGAGGCGGTTTCTAGCAGGCGCGGCGCGGGGACTCCAATGCGAGCGACGCCGGAAGCCGCGACCCGGGATTTCGCACTGGATATTTGACTTGCGGCCTTTTCCATGTTCCTGTTTTGTTCATGTCCGAGGCCATCACCCCTGCCCCCGCCGATGCGCGAACCGAGCGCCACCTGCGGATGCTCCAGGAGTTGGCCGAGATCGGGATGGATCTTGCGCGCGGGGTGCGGGCGCAGGCGCTCGACCCGGCGGCGGAGGCGGCCGGCGGCGATTTCGGGCTGGTGTTTTCCCGCATCGCGCGCGCCGTGCGCCAGACGCTCGCGCTGGAAACCCGGATCGCGCAGGAGCAGGCCGCCCGCGACGAGCAGCGGCTGGCCGAGGAAACCCGGCGAAACCGCGACGCCGTGCTGCGGCGGGGCCGGGCCCGCAAGAACACCGTCCATGAGGCCGTCGAGCAGGCCGTCATGGCCGAGGCCGAGGGCGACGAACTTGAAAACCTGCTGAGCGAGCTCGACGAATGCCTCGAGGACGAGGACGAACTCGATTTCGCCGACCGGCCGATCGGCGAACAGGTCGCGCGCATCTGCCGCGGCCTCGACATCGAGCCCGACTGGAGCCTCTGGAAAGACGAGGATTGGGCGATCGATGAGGCCGCGGCCAACGCCGCCGAGGCGCCCCTCTCCGAATATCACCCAGCTCGCGGGCCGCTCGAGGACGAAGGCGGCGGAGCGGCGCGATCCGGCTATCCGATGCTTTCGGGCTAACACGCCGGGTTCGCCGGCCTCCGGATCGGCGCGCCTCGGGTTGACGTCGCGTCCCCGTCGACATCCGCCCTCAGCGGCGCCTACCCTCCCGGCAAAAGCCCTTGGGAGGCGGGAATGCATGACCTGGTGATCCGCGGCGGGACCGTGGTGGACGGTACGGGCGCCCCGGCGCGCGTGGCCGATGTCGCGATCGACAACGGCCTGATCAGCAAGGTCGGCGCGGTCTCCGCCGCCGGCAAACGCGAGATCGACGCGAGCGGCCTCCTGGTCACGCCAGGCTGGGTCGACATCCACACCCATTACGACGGCCAGGCGACCTGGGACTCCTATCTGTCGCCCTCCTGCTGGCACGGCGTGACGACCGTGGTCATGGGCAACTGCGGCGTGGGCTTCGCGCCCGCCCGCCCCGATCGCCACGACTGGCTGATCGGGCTGATGGAATCGGTGGAGGACATCCCCGGCTCGGCGCTCGCCGAAGGTATCAAGTGGGAGTGGGAGACCTTCCCCGAATACCTCGACAGCCTGGACCGCAAGCCCTTCGTGCTCGACGTCGCCACCCAGGCGCCGCACGGCTCGATCCGCGCCTATGTCATGGGCGAACGCGGCGCGCGCAACGAGCCCGCGACCCCGGACGACATCGCCGAGATGGCGAAGATCACCCGCGAGGCGCTGCAGGCCGGCGCGCTCGGCTTCTCCACTTCCCGCACCCAACTGCACCGCGCCAAGGACGGCGAGCCGGTCCCCGGCACCTTCGCCGGCGCCGAGGAGATGGTGGGCATCGGGCGGGCGCTGGGCGAGGCGGGCCACGGGGTCTTCGAGATCGCCTCCGACATGATGATCCCGGAGGACGAGTTCCACTGGATGAAGCAGTTCGCCGCCGCCTCCGGCCTGCCGGTGACCTTCGGCATGCTGCAGTCGCCCATCCAGCCGGACAAGTGGCGCGACCTTCTGAAGCTCACCGAGGAGGCCCGCGAGGAAGGCGCCCAGATCACCGCGCAGATCGCCTGCCGGCCGACCGGCATGGTGCTGGGCTGGCAATCGACGGTGCACCCCTTCGTGCGCAAGGCCGCCTATCGCGAGATCGCCGACCTGCCCTTCGCCGAGCGCCTGGCCCGGCTGAAGGACCCGGCGGTGCGCGAGGCGATCATCGGCGAGGACGCCCCGCCCCCGCCCGGCATCGGCGCGCTCCTGACCCACGGCTTCGGCAACATGTTCCGCCTGGAGCGCGACGGCCGGCTCGACTACGAGCCGCGCGCGGAAGACTCCATCGCCGCTGAGGCGGCGCGCGCCGGCGTCGACCCGCAGGCGATCATCTATGACATGCTGATGGAGAACGACGGCCGCGGCTACATCTACCTGCCGCTGCTCAACTACGCGAAGTTCAACTTCGACCACATCGCCGAGATGATGCACAACCCGGCGACGATCCTCAGCCTGTCGGACGGCGGCGCCCATTGCGGCGTCATCTGCGACGCCAGCTTCCCGACCTACATGCTGAGCTACTGGGTCCGCGACCGCGAGCGCGGGGAGCGCCTGCCGCTGGAAAAGGTGGTGGCGATGCAGACCCGCGACACCGCCCGCCTCTACGGCATGAACGACCGCGGCGTGCTGGCGCCCGGCATGAAGGCCGACGTCAACGTCATCGACTTCGAACGGCTGCAGATCCTGGCGCCGGAGATGATCTTCGACCTGCCGGCGGAGGGCCGCAGGCTGGTGCAGCGCGCCGAAGGCTACCGCGCGACCGTGGTGTCGGGCGTCGTCACCTTCGAGCACGGGGTCGCCACGGGCGAGTTGCCGGGTAAGCTGGTGCGCGGGCCGCAAGAGGCGCCGGCCCTGCTCGCGGCGGAATAGCCGGGCTTACGGCGCCATCAGCTCTTGTCGGCTTGCCGCGGCAGGCCGGCGGGCTAGGCTCAGGGCTCCAACGCGCACCTGAGCGAGGCGGCGGCGATGTACGAGCTCCACTACTGGCCGACCCCCAACGGCAAGAAGGTGACCATTCTGCTCGAGGAGCTGGGCGCGCCCTACCGCATCGTGCCGGTTCACATCGGCCGCGGCGACCAGTTCGCCGAGGGCTTCCTGAAGATCAGCCCGAACAACCGCATGCCCGCGCTCGTCGACACCGAGCCGACCGGCGGCGGCGAGCCGATCAGCGTCTTCGAGTCCGGCGCGATCATGATGTACCTGGCCGAGAAGGAGGGCCGCTTCTGGCCGCAGGACATCCGGACCAAGTACGAGGTCACCCAGTGGGTCATGTGGCAGATGGCCAACCAGGGGCCCAAGACCGGCGAGCGCGGGCACTTCAGCCGCGTCCCGCCCGAGCATGGCGACCAGTCCTACGCCCAGCGGCGGTTCGCCGACGAGACCCACCGCCTCTACGGCGTGCTGAACAACCGGCTTTATGACCGGCCCTATCTCGCCGGCGAGGCCTACACGATCGCCGACATGATCTCCTATCCCTGGACCGCCAGTTGGAAGCTGCAGGGCATCGACCTGGACGAGTTCAAACACTTCAAGCGCTGGTTCGAGGAACTCTCGGCGCGGCCGGCCGTCGAGAAGGGCATGGCGGTGACGAGCGGCCTGCCGCCGGAGGACCCGGCGACGCTGCCCGCTGAGGAGCAGGCCCGTCGCCGCAAGCTGCTCTACAACCAGCGGGCCCGCCCCGCGCCGGACGCCTGACATGCGCCAGGGCCTGCCGGTGATCGACATGGCCTGCCTGTTCGACCCGGGCGATGCGGCCGGCCATGAGCGCGTCGCGGGCAAGGTCGCCCGGGCCTGCCGCGCGCACGGCTTCTTCTATCTCACCGGCCACGGGATCGGCTGCGAGGTGCTGGACGCCCTGGAAGACCAGAGCCGCCGGTTCTTCGCCCTGCCGCTGGAAGCCAGGATGGCGATCTCGATGGCCCGGGGCGGGCGGGCTTGGCGCGGCTACTTCCCGGTCGGCGGGGAGCTGACCTCCGGCCGGCCGGACCTCAAGGAGGGCCTCTATCTGGGAACCGAGCTTGGCCCCGACGATCCGCGGGTGCGAGCCGGCGTACCGATGCATGGCGCCAATCTCTGGCCCGTCGAGCTGCCCGGCCTGAAGGTCGCGGCCAGCGCCTACATGGCCGGCGCGACGCGGGCGGCGGCCAAGCTGATGGAGGGCGTCTCGCTCAGCCTCGGCCTCGATGCTGCGTATTTCGCCCGCACTTACACCGGCGAGCCGACGGTGCTCTTCCGGATCTTCCACTACCCGGCGACGGGCTCGGGGAATGTGGACTGGAGCCGCGCCTGGGGCGTCGGCGAGCATACCGACTACGGCCTGCTGACCCTGCTCGCCCAGGATCGCCACGGCGGCCTGCAGGTGAAGACGCCGGAGGGCTGGATCGAGGCGCCGCCGATCGAGGGCGCGCTGGTCTGCAACATCGGCGACATGCTCGAGCGCCTGACCGGCGGCCGCTACAAATCGACGCCGCACCGGGTGAAGAACAAGAGCGGCCACGACCGCCTGTCCTTCCCGCTGTTCTTCGATCCGGACTTCATGGCGCCGATGCGGCCCTTGCCGGCCGTCGCCACCGACGCCGCCGTCCACGACGCCGACAAGGCCGAGCGCTGGGACCGCGCCTCGGTGCATGAGTTCGAGGGGACCTACGGCGACTATCTGCTCGGCAAGGTCGCCAAGGTATTCCCCCAACTCAAGGAGGCCGCGCTCGGCTAGTAGACCACCACGCTGCGGATGCTCTCGCCCGCATGCATCAGGTCGAAGGCCTCGTTGATCCGCTCCAGCGGCAGGGTGTGGGTGATCATCGGGTCGATCTCGATCTTCCCGTCCATGTACCAGTCGACGATCTTCGGCACGTCGGTCCGCCCCCGGGCCCCGCCGAAGGCCGTGCCGCGCCAGACCCGGCCAGTGACCAACTGGAACGGCCGCGTGGCGATCTCCTTGCCGGCCTCGGCCACCCCGATGATCACGCTCTCGCCCCAGCCGCGGTGACAGGCCTCCAACGCCTGGCGCATCACCTCGGTGTTGCCGGTGCAGTCGAAGGTGTAGTCCGCCCCGCCGTCGGTCAGCGCCACCAGGTGGGCCACCAGGTCGCCGTCGATGACCTTGGGGTTGACGAAGTGGGTCATGCCGAAGCGCCGGCCCCAGTCTTCCCGCGCCGGGTTGACGTCGACGCCGACGATCATCGCCGCGCCCACCATCCTGGCGCCCTGGATGACGTTGAGACCGATACCGCCCAGGCCGAACACCACGACGTTGGCGCCCGCCTCGACCTCGGCGGTGTTGACGACCGCGCCGACGCCGGTGGTCACGCCGCAGCCGATGTAGCAGGCCTTGTCGAAGGGCGCGTCGGGGCGAATCTTGGCGACGGCGATCTCGGGCAGGACCGTGTAGTTCGAGAAGGTCGAGCAGCCCATGTAGTGAAAGATCGCCTCGCCCTTATAGGAGAACCGGCTGGTCGCATCGGGCATCAGGCCGCGGCCCTGGGTGGAGCGGATCGCCGTGCAGAGGTTGGTCTTGCGCGAGAGGCAGCTTTTGCACTGCCGGCATTCCGGCGTGTAGAGCGGGATCACGTGGTCGCCCGGGGCGACGCTGGTGACGCCCGGCCCGACCTCGACCACGACGCCCGCGCCTTCATGCCCGAGGATCGACGGGAACAGCCCCTCGGAGTCCAGGCCGTCGAGGGTGTAGGCGTCGGTGTGGCAGACGCCCGTGGCCTTGATCTCCACCAGAACCTCGCCGGCGCGGGGCCCTTCCAGATCGACTTCGACGACTTCCAGCGGCCGCTTGGGCTCGAATGCAACGGCGGCGCGGGTCTTCATGAGGGGGCCTCGGTCGGGATTCGGCTGCGGCGCGACCATTTCCCATGCGTGCGCGCTTGTGAAGGGCCGGCAACGGACGAGGCGCATCGACGTTACCGCGCAATGACGGTCCTTCGGTCGAGATCCGCGACGGCGCTGCTCGCCTCCGGGGCCTTGTTCGCCTTCATTGCAGCGGACTGCTCCCGGAGCGCCGGCACGACCACGACCACCACCACAACGGCTACGACCGCGCCTGCCGACACGGCCGGCGGCGCCGGAGGCAGCAACGGCCTCGTCGGTCAGCCAGCCTCGACCGTCGCCGCCGGAACCTCGAACGCCGCGAGCACGAACGCGACCGCAGCCGGCGACGCCGCCCGGACGGCCGCGGTCTCGCCGCCCGCCGGATCGATTGCAGCCGTCACCTCGCCGGTCGGCTCGGCCGCCAGCACGGCCGGCGCGCGCGCCGCGTCGCCCACCACGACGGTGTCTGCTCCCCCGGCCGCATCGCCCGCAGGCTCGACAAGGCTCGGCGCCACGCCGTCCGGCGGCGCCGGCGCCATCCCTGTCGTCGGGGGCGCTCGCGGCCCGAGCGGCGCCTCCGGTTCGCCCGCTCCGACCGCCGCGGCTTCGGCGCTCGGCGCCGCCGCCGCCGCACCCGGCGCGGTGGCTGCCGGCGCAGTCTCGGGCGGCGCGCCGCCACGAACGTAGCTGTTCGATCACAAAATTGGGAACCGACCGGCCCGCCCGCAGTTGCTGCTAAGGCCAAGGGCCGTTGGACGGCCGCTGACCATCGACAACGAGGGAGACCCGCTAGATGCAATCCGCCATCCCGCGCACGGCTGTGATCGCCACCGCCCTGCTCGCCGCGACGAGCCTGTCGCTCGCCGGCTGCAACAAGAAGCCCGCCGACACGAGCACGACGACGACCGACAGCACCACGGCCACCACGACGCCTCCGCCGAGCGACAGCACCACGACGACGACCACAACTCCGCCGGCGACCGACAGCACGACCACGCCGCCGAATTCCAGCTCCACGACGACGACAACCACGCCGCCGGACTCCACGACGCCGCCCCCGAAGTAGGGCCGAGCACCCTAGGCAGGCCCGAGGCGCGGGCGGCTTGCTGCTCGCGCCGTCTGCATTTTCAGAGGTCGTCCTGCGCCAGCGAGAGCGGCGGGGCGACTTCCTCAAGTGGTTTGCCTTCCGCGGAGACGCCAAGGATCAGTTCCACGACCGCTGCCAGCAGCATCAGGCCGCCGCCCAGCAGGTAGCCGTTGAAGATCTGGCCGCGCTCGCCCGTCTCGATCAGGGCCCCGAACACCGCCGGCCCGGCCACGCCGCCGAGCAGGGTGCCGAAGGCGTAGAACAGCGAAATGGTGATCGCCCGCACTTCCAGTGGGAACAATTCGCCCACCGTCAGGTAGGCGGCGCTCGCGCCCGCTGAGGCGAAGAAGAAGATCACCGTCCAGGCGATGGTCTGGCTCTGGGCCGTCAGCATGCCCTGCGCGAACATCCAGCCGGTCACGCAGAGAAGCGCGCCGGCCAGGCCATAGGTCGCCGAGATCATGGTCCGGCGCCCGACGGTGTCGAACAATCGGCCCAGCAGCAAGGGCCCCATGACGTTGCCCAGGGCGAACGGGAGCATGAACCAGCCGATGGCCTCCGGGGCGATGCCGTAGAACTTCGTCAGGATGAGCGCATAGGTGAAGAAGATCGCGTTGTAGCAGAAGGCCTGGGTGGCCATCAGGACCATGCCCAGAACGGTGCGCCTGGGGTGCCGCCGCAGAAGCGTCGCGGCGATCTCCGTCCATCGGGTGGGCCCACGGTGGACGAAGCGGAGCTTGGCGATATCGACCGGAGGCAGGCGGGCGCCTACGTCACGCTCCACCCGGCCTTCGATCTCCTCGATGATCGCCTCCGCCTCCTCTGGCCGTCCATGGGTCATCAGCCAGCGTGGGCTCTCCGGGATGAAGCGGCGGATGAAGATGATCGCGCTGGCGAGCAGGCCCCCGATCACGAAGGCGAGGCGCCAGCCCCAGGCCTGCGGCAGGATCGCCGGATTGAGCACCACCAGGCTGCCCACCGCGCCCAGCGCCGCGCCGATCCAGAAGCTGCCATTGACAGCAAGGTCGGTGTAGCCGCGCCGCCGCGCGGGGATCAGTTCCTGGATCGCGGAGTTCACCGCCCCGTACTCGCCGCCGATCCCCGCGCCGGTGATGAACCGGAACACCAGGAACGAGCTGAAATTCCAGGAAAAGCCCGTGGCTATGGTGGCGATCAGATAAACCGCCACAGTGATCGTGAAGAGCTTGCGGCGTCCCAGGGTGTCGGTCAGCCGCCCGAACACCAGGGCCCCCAGCACCGCGCCCAGGATGTAGGCGCTGCCGGTCAGCCCGATCTGGCTTTCCGTCAGCCCCAGCGCCTCCGGCCGCTGGATCGCCGGGGCCAGCGACCCCACCAGAGTGACCTCCAGGCCATCAAGGATCCAGGTGACGCCGAGCGCAATCACAACCAGCCAGTGGAAGCGGCTCCACGGCAACCGATCGAGCCTTGCCGGCACATCGGTCACGAATACGTCGCCTATCGCGGGCATGGACTTCCCCCGTCGCCTGCTGGTCGAAGCAGAACGCCCAACGCCAAGCTTGGGTCCCCGCTCTCGCTCGGTGTATGCGCCACATCATGGCGTCCGAAGAGATCATCGTCGATGCGCGCGGGCATCGCTGCCCTGTGCCGACCCTCCGGCTGCGCAAGGCGCTGGCGAAGGCCCCGGCCGGAGCGCACGTGCGGCTGCTGGCGGACGATCCCATGGCGCGGATCGACGTGCCGCACTTCGCCGCGGAGGTGGGCGCGGCGATCCTGGCGCGCGACGAGGGCGGCGGCTTCTTCAGCTTCCTGGTGGCGAAACCATAGGCTTGGCGCCGCGCGAGTCTTCCAGCAGCGGACGCACGGCATGGGCGTCGATGGCGATCTCGACCTCGGTCGCCAGCGCGCCGCCGAAGAAGATCGCGTTCACGTTCCACGAGAGCCAGATCAGGAAGACGACGACCGTCGCGATCGAGCCATAGGTTGCGCCCAGATGGGCGATCTGCTCGACGTAAAAGGCCGTCGCCCAGGATGCGAAGAGGCAAAGCACCGTAGCGCTCAGGCCGCCCAGCAGCGAGGCGCGCCAGTTCACCGGCCGCCGCGACATCGCCCACCGGTAGATCAGGCTCATGCCCAGGATCATGAAGCCGCTGGCCCAGGTCCATTCGCTGTAGAGCCACGAGACGCCGCGCAACGGCCGCAGTTCGAACGCCGATCCCATCACCCGCAGGCCAAAGAACACAGCCGACACGATCGCCAGCATGGCGAAGGTCGCCACCAGCACCACGAGCGCCATCAGGTTGAACCCCACGAAGCCCATGGGCTCATCCTCGTCATGGATGAACGACAGGCCCGCCAGCATCGCCTTGAACCCGCGATGGGCGGCGTAGAGGCCGATCAGCAGGGCGAAGACGCCCTGCGCGGACATCGCCACATGCGGGGCGTGCGCCAGTCGGACAAGCTCACCCTGCACGATGCCTCGCGCGCCGGCCGGAATCACCCCGGCGAGCACCTCGCCCTCGTGCGCCGCCTGCGCGGGATCGGACAGCAGGCTGTAGAGGGTGATCATGATCGCCAGCGCCGGGAAAATCGCCAGCAGGCTGAAAAACGAGACACCGCCCGTGTAGAGCATCACGTCGCGTCCCCAGAGCCGGGTCAGCGCGCGGCCCAGCGTCGTCAGCGACACCCGCAGCCAGAAGAACGGATCCAACGCTACGGCTCGAGCGAGGGAAATGAACCGAGGGGCCGCCATTGGCCGGAAGGTGCTGAGGAACGGGCGCGGGCGCAAGGGCCGAAGATTTCCGCTCGACCTTGTCGGGCGCGGGCGGCTTTGATCGTCCTCCAGGGCAGAAGCCGGCGCGGCGTCGGCCTTTGAGACCTGAAGGGAGACCCCGAGATGCGCGTCATGGTGATCGTGAAAGCCAGCCCGGAATCGGAAGCCGGAACCCTGCCCTCGCCCGAACTGATCGAGAAGATGGGCGCCTATAACAACGAGCTGATCGCCGCCGGCGTCATGCTGGACGGCGCGGGGCTGCAGTCGAGCGCCAAGGGCGCCCGCGTCAGCCTCAGGAACGGTAAGGCGGCGGTGACCGACGGCCCCTTCGCCGAGACCAAGGAGCTGATCGCCGGTTACTGGCTCTGGCAGGTGGCCTCGTTGCAGGAGGCCATCGACTGGGCTCGAAAGGCGCCGAGCGACGGCGACAATGAATTCAACCTCGAGCTGCGCCCGCTGTTCGAGCCGGAGGATTTCGCCGAGGTCGCCTCGCCGGAACTCATCGCCCAGGAACAGGAATGGCGCGCCGATCAGGCGAAGAACGCGCCCAAGGCCACCGCGTAGGTCAGCTCCATATGGAGCCCGGGGCCATATGGAAACGGCGCGCCACCTTTTGAGGGGTGACGCGCCGCCGATGGGCGTGTCGTTCCATCAGATTGGTCGCCGCTTCGAGGGACGGGAGAGCGCGACGAACAACCTTGCATCAAATTGCCGCTCGCCGGCTGAACCCAAGCTGAACGGCCCCGTCAGGAAGCGGTATCCTTCACCAGCTTGTCGGCGCCCACGACCGCGTCGACCTCGCTCGCGGTGAAGCCCCAGTCCAGCAGAGCTTCGCGATCGTGGGCGCCGACTGCGGCCGGCGGCCCCTGGATCGCGCCGGGCGTGACCGAGAAGCGCGGCGCGGGCGCCGGCTGGATCACGCCGGCCATCTCCACGAAGGTCTCGCGCGCGGCGTTGTGCGGGTGCTTCGGCGCCTCGTCCAGATCGAGCACCGGCGCAAAGCAGACGTCGGAAGCGTCCATGATCTCGCACCATTGCGCCTGAGTTTTTCCGGCGATCGCCTTGGCCAGCTTTTCGCGCAACGCCGGCCAGGCGCTGCGGTCCATCTGCCGGGCGAACTCGGGGTCGGTGATCCCAGTCTTCTCGAGAAGCAACGCGTAGAACTGCGGCTCGATGGAGCCGATCGAAATCCACTTGCCGTCGGCGCACCGGTAAGTGTCGTAGAAGTGGGCGCCGCCGTCGAGCAGGTTCTGCCGCCGTTCCTCCTTCCACATGCCGGAGGCCTTGAAGCCATAGAACATGGCCATCAGCGAGGCCGCTCCGTCGCTCATGGCGCAATCGATCACCTGTCCCTTGCCGGTTTCGCGCGCCTGGATCACGCCGGCCAGCAGGCCGAAAGCGAGATAGAGCGCCCCGCCCCCGAAGTCGCCCACCAGGTTCAGGGGCGGGATCGGCTTGTCCGCGGTGCCGATCGCGTGCAGGGCGCCGGTAATGGCGATGTAGTTCATGTCGTGGCCCGCGGCGTTGGCGAAAGGCCCGGTCTGGCCCCAGCCGGTCATGCGCCCATAGACGAGCTTCGGATTGCGTTTGAGGGCGGCGTCGGGGCCCAGGCCCAGCCGCTCCATCACACCTGGCCGAAAGCCCTCGAAGACGGCGTCGGCCTTCTCCATCAGCTTCAGGCAGGTTTCGATCGCACCGGGCGTCTTCAGGTCGAGGGCCACGGAACGGCGTCCGCGCGAGGTGACGTCCGAGGGCGCCCCGCCGCGACCGCCCTTGCGGTCGATGCGCACGACGTCCGCGCCCAGGTCGGAAAGCAGCATCCCGCAGAAGGGGCCGGGCCCGATCCCGGCGAACTCCACGACCTTCAAGCCTGTCAACGGTCCCTGGCGCATCTACGTCACTCCTCATCCGGGCGCGAGTAAAGCGCCCTGCCCTTCGGTCAGCCAAGCCCGTAGCTGGGTCCGCCGCGCCCGTCAGCCGCCGCCGGGCAGCGACTGGCCGTCGTCGACGACGATCAGGCTGCCGGTGATGGCCGAGGCCGCGGGGCCCGCTAGCATCAGGAAGGCCGCGTCGAGGTCGCTTTCCTTCATCAGCCGGCGACGCGGGAAGCCTTTGAGCTGCTTCTGACCTCCCTCCGTCGGCCACCAGTGGGTGTTGATGTCCGTGTCGATATAGCCGGGCGCCAGCGCGTTGACGGCGATCCCGCGCCTGGCCCACTCTCGCGCCAGGCTGCGCGTCAGCATCGCGACCGCCGCCTTGGAGCCGCAATAGGCCGAAAGGCCCGGCAGCACGGTCTGGCTGGCGATCGAGGCCAGGTTGACGATCCGGCCCTCGCCACGCTCGGCCACACCGGACGCAATCATGCGCCGCGCCGCCTGCTGGGCGGCGAAGAAGGTCCCCCGCACGTTGACCGCGAACGTCTGGTCGAAGTCCTCGACCGAGATGTCCAGCGCCAGGCCTTCGCCGCCGACGCCGGCGTTGTTGACCAGGATGGAGATCGGGCCCAGCGCCGCCTCAACCTCATCGAGGGCCGGGCCGATGGTCTGGGCTTGCGCGACATCGAGACGCAGCGCCATGGCCTGCCGCCCGGCGCCCGCCAGCTCTCCGGCCAGGGCCTCGATCCTGTCCAGCCGCCGCGCCGTCACCGCGACCGCGGCGCCCTCCTTCGCCAACAGGCGCGCGAAATGGGCCCCGAGCCCGCCGGAGGCGCCGGTGACGACCGCGACCTGTCCTTGCATGGAGCTGCTCAAATTCTCTCTCCTTAACCGTTCCCAAGCTGTTGCAACTTACGCTTGCCGTCTAAGTTGGCCCGGCTCGACTCGGGTTTTCCGTCCAAGTTGGATGCGTGGGAAGGGGACAGATGTCGTTAGCCGTCCAGGCTCGGGTGCTTATCGTTGCCCGTGACGACACCTTGGCCGGGCCGCTCGCCGAGGGCCTCGACCGTCTGGGCTGGCGCACGATCACCGCGCGCGGGCGCTTCGCGGCGGTCGCCGCGATCACCGACCTTCAGATCGAAGCCGCGATCATCGACCTGCGCGGCGTCGGCGAAGAGGCCCTGGGCCTGGCGCGCCGCCTCAAGGCCGCCTGCGCCCCGCGCAAGCTGCCGGTCATCGCCATCGGCGACCCGGACCCGATCCTGGAAACCTACGGCTTCGACGTGACTCTGGCGGCCCCGCTGCATCCCGCCCAGGCCGCGATGCGGCTGGAAACTCTGGTGCGGACCGCGGTGGCCGAGGAGGAGTTCGAACTCCGCTCGGAAACCTTCGCCGATTTCGGCCGCACCCTCGAGACGCCTGAAAACGACACCAGCCCCTATCGCGTCCTGGCGATCGGCGAGCCCGCGCCGCAGTTCCTGGCGCTGAACAACGCCCTGCTGCGCAACGGCGCCGACGTGGTGGGCGCGTTCACCGCCTATACGGCCTTCGATTACCTGCACGAGCGGATCTTCGACGCGGTGGTGCTGTGGGCCGGCGACAACCCGCAGGAAGCGCTGTCGATCGCCGCGGGCCTGCGGCGCAACACCCGCCTCTACCACACGCCTGCGCTGCTCTACATGCGCAAGGAAACCCACGTGACGGTCACCGAAGCCTTCCATCGCGGCCTCTCCGACGTCGCTTCGCCCGAGACGCCGGAAAGCGAGACGGCCCGCCGGGTGGTCGAACTGGCCCGCAGCTATCGCCGGCAGACCGCCGTGCGCGCCGCCCTCGACCAGGCCCGCACGTCCGGGCTTATGGACGCCGCCACCGGCCTTTTCACCCGCGACCTGTTCGCAGCCCACCTCGGCCGCCTCGCCCAGGCCGCCAAGGTCCGCAACCGTGCGCTCAGCGTCTGCGTCCTAAAGGTCACCGAGAAGCCCGACCTGAAGTCCGCCCGCGCCGACGGCTGGCTGGACCGGGCGATCCCGCAGATCGGTTCGATGATCGGGCGACTGGTGCGGGTGGAAGACACCGCCGCGCGCCTCGGCCCCGAGGTCTTCGCCCTCGCCCTGCCCAACACGCCGAACGCCAACGGACGGCTGGCCGGCGAACGGATCGCCGCCGTCATCGGCTGCACCGCCTTCGAAGCGGGCGAAGGGCAGGCGCCCTTCGTCGTTGAGTTCGACCTTGGGGTCGCGCCGGTCACCTCCGCTGAATCCGCCGGACGCGCGCTCGAGGAGGCCGCCGCCCGCGCCCATGACCTGAAAGCAAGCTGATGCCGACCCACGCTGCGGCTGCGCCCTACTGGACTTCCGTTGTTCCCCTTCTGGCGATCGGCCTGGTGATCCTGCGGAACAGCCGCGCGCGACGCCTGCGGGTCGAGACCCTGTGGATCATGCCGGTGGTGATCCTGGCCCTTGTCGGCCTGTCGCTCGCCTCACAGGGGATGCCGAGCCCGATGATGCTGGGCCTGGACATCGCCGCCCTGGTGGTGGGCGCAACGCTTGGCTGGTGGCGCGCCCGTTTCACCCACATCAGCGTCGATCCGGCCACGCACCAGCTCACCAGCCGCGCGTCCCCGATCGGCATGCTGGTGATCCTTGCGATCTTTGCGCTTCGCTACGTCGTGCGGCTCTATGCGCCGCAAGGCGCCAGCTCGCTCGGCGTCTCGGCGGTGGCCGTAGCCGACGCCCTGCTGATCATCACCGTGGGCCTAGTCTGCGCCCAGCGCCTCGAACTGGCGCTGCGGGCCACGCGGTTGTTGAGCGAGGCGCGGAGCGGCGGCCCGACCTCCGAATAGGCGGCTCAGGCCGCCGCCAGCTTGGCCAGTTCGGTCAGGATGCGCTCGGCCGCGCCCAGCCGCTGTTCCGGCGTCTCCCACTCGCCCTTCACCACCACCTTGTTGTCGGGACGGATGCGCCAGGCGACCTGGTTCTTGCCGACGAAGGCGATCAGCGCTGCCGGATTCCTGACCGTCTCATTGCGGAAGGAGACGACCGCGCCCTTCGGCCCGACGTCGATCTTGGCGACGTTGGCCTCGCGGCAAAGGCCCTTGATGGCCACGACCTTCAGCAGCTGGCCGGCTTCCGGCGGCAAGGGGCCGAAGCGATCGATCAGCTCGGCCGCCAGGGCTTCGCGGTCGTCCGCCTTTTCGGCGTCCGACAGCCGGCGATAGAGCGACAGGCGCACGTTGAGGTCGGGCACATATTCCTCGGGGATCAGCACGGCTGCGCCGGTGTTGATCTGCGGCGACCAGCCCCGATCGCCGTCGGCCCCCTCCTCGCCCGCGTGGGTCTTCAGTTCGTTGACCGCGTCCTCCAGCATCTGCTGGTAGAGCTCGACCCCGATCTCCCGGATATGGCCGGACTGCTCCTCGCCCAGCAGGTTGCCGCCGCCGCGGATGTCGAGGTCGTGGCTGGCGAGCTGGAAGCCCGCGCCCAGGCTGTCCAGCGACTGCAGCACCTTCAGCCGCCGCTCCGCCGAGAGCGTGATCTGCTTCTCCGCGGGCGTGGTCATGTAGGCGTAGGCCCGGCTCTTGGCGCGCCCGACGCGTCCCCGCAGCTGATAGAGCTGCGAGAGGCCGAACATGTCTGCTCGATGGATGACCAGGGTGTTGGCGGTCGGGATATCGAGGCCGCTCTCCACGATCGTCGTCGACAGCAGCACATCGTACTGGCCGTCGTAGAAGGCGCTCATCACCTCCTCGAGCTGGGTCGGGGCCATCTGCCCGTGCCCGACCAGGAACTTCACCTCGGGAACCTGTTCGCGCAGGTAGCGGGTCAGCTCCGGCAGGTCGGAGATGCGTGGCGCCACATAGTAGGCTTGGCCGCCGCGGTACTTCTCGCGCAGCAGGGCTTCGCGCACGACCACCGGGTCCCACGGCGTGACATAGGTGCGCACCGCCAGGCGGTCGACCGGCGGGGTGGCGATGATCGACATCTCCCGGATCCCGGAAAGCGACATCTGCAGGGTGCGCGGGATCGGGGTGGCGGTGAGCGTCAGCATGTGCACGTCGGCGCGAAGCTCCTTGAGCTTCTCCTTGTGCTTGACCCCGAAGTGCTGCTCCTCGTCGACCACCACGAGGCCGAGGTTGCGAAAGCCGACCTGCTTGGAGAGCACCGCGTGGGTGCCGACGATGATCTCCACCTCGCCGTTCTTCAACATTTCGCGCGTCTCGGCCGCTTCCTTAGCCGGGACCAGGCGTGAAAGGCGCCGCACCTTCACCGGCCAGCCCTCGAACCGCTCGCTGAAGGTCTTGTAGTGCTGGCGCGCCAACAGCGTGGTCGGCGCCACGATCGCTACCTGCTGGCCGCTCATCGCCACCACGAAGGCCGCGCGAAGCGCCACCTCGGTCTTGCCGAAGCCGACGTCGCCGCAGATCAGCCGGTCCATCGGCTTGCCGGCGGAAAGGTCCTCCAGCACGTCGCCGATGGCGTTGAGCTGGTCGTCGGTCTCCTCGTAGGGGAAGCGTGCGCAGAACTCGTCGAAAACCCCGTGCGGAGGGGCCATCGGGTCGATGGACTTGGTTGCGCGCTCGGCGGCGATACGGATCAGGCCCTCGGCCATTTCGCGCAGCCGGGTCTTGGCGCGCGCCTTGCGAGCCTGCCACGCCGCCCCGCCCAGCCGGTCGAGGATCACGCCCTCGGACTCCGCGCCATAGCGGGTCAGAAGGTCGATGTTCTCCACCGGCAGGTACAGCTTGGCCTCGCCGCCGTAGTGGATCTCCAGCGTGTCGTGCGGCGCACCCTGCACATCAAGGGTCTTCAAGCCTTCGTAGCGGCCGATGCCGTGGTCGATGTGGACGACCAAGTCGCCCTGGGTGAGCGCCGAGGCCTCCGCCAGGAAGTTCGAGGCTCGCCGCCTGCGCCGCGGCCGCGACAGCCGGTCGCCCAGGATGTCGGTTTCGGAGATGACCGCGAGGCTGTCCGTCTCGAAGCCGGACTCCAGCGGCAGCACGATGCGTTGCGGCGTCTTCGGGCTCGCGGCCTTCGCCGCGTCCCAGTAGGGCGCAAAGGGCGCGTCGGTCAGGCCGTGGTCGGCGAGCATCGAACCCAGCCGTTCGGAGGAGCCTTCCGACCAGGATGCGAACAGCACGCGCTTGCCGGCCGAGGCCAAGGCGCGGGCGTGCTCGGCCGTGGCTTCGAAGAGGTTGACGCTGTCGCGCTGCCGCTCTGGCGCGAAATTCCGGCCGGCCCGCGCGCCCATGTCGACGACCGCTTCGCCCTCGGCTTCCTGGAAGGCCGAGAACCGCCGCGTGGCGCGTTTGGCCATCAGCGCCTTCCACTCGTCGGCCGTCAGATAGAGCCTGTCGGGCTGGAGCGGGTGATAGTGGACGCGTCGCTCGGTCTGGGCGCGGCTCTCGTAGGCGTCGGCGATCATTGCCAACCGTTCGTCGCGAGCCTCCCGCGCCAGATGGTCCACGGCGACCAGCGCATTCTGCGGCAGGTAGTCGAACAGCGTCGCCATCTTCGGATAGAACAGCGGCAGCCAGTGCTCCATCCCGGCCCTGCGGCCGCCTTCGGACACCGTGGCGTAGAGCGGATCGTCCCCGGCTGCGCCAAAGGCCTCCAGGTAGCCGGCCCGGAAGCGCGAGATGGCCTCCTTGTCGAGCAGCGCCTCGCTGACGGCCAGGAGGGAAACCTCCTTCAGTTGCCGGGTGGAGCGCTGGGTTTCCGGATCGAAGGCGCGGATCGACTCCAGGGTGTCGCCGAAAAGGTCGAGGCGGACGGGCTCGTCGGCCGACGGCGGGAAGACGTCGATCACCCCGCCGCGGATCGCGAACTCACCCTTCTCCGAAACGGTCGAGGCCCGCTGGTAGCCGTTGACCGCGAAATAGGCCTCCAGGTCCGCGATCTCCACCACGTTGCCGGTGCGCGCCGAATAGCTCGCGCCCTTCACCGCGCTCTGCGGCGGTACGCGCTGGACCAGCGCCGGCGCCGAGGTCACCAGCAGCCGTGTCGTCCCGTCCAGGCCATTGGCGAGCCGCGACAGGGTGGTCATCCGCTGGGCGGCCACGCCGGCGGAGGGACCGATCCGGTCGTAGGGCAGACAGTCCCAGGCGGGGAAGGTCAGCACCTCCACCTGCGGCGCGAAGAAGCGGAAGGCGTCGCAAAAGGCTGAAAGCCGCGCACCGTCCCGCGCCACGAACACCGACAGCCCTTTGCGCGCGCGGACGATGTCGGCCATCACCAGGGCGTCGAAGCCCTCCGGCGCGCCGACCAGGTCGAGCGCGCCCGGATCGTCGGCCACACGACGCATCTCGGCCGCGCTAACGGGACGCGATCCGTCAGCCGCCACGGACGCCGCCGCTGTGAACTAGGTCTCGGAAGACTTTGATTTGACGCATGACCTCATGATCGAAGGCGGCCGGCGTCAGCTCCGTGCCGATAATCCAGGCGTAGAGGTCCTGATCCGGCTGGTCGAGCAGGGCTTCGAAGGTGTCGAGCTCGGCCGCGCTCATGCTCGCGACATGCTTGTCCGCGAACGGCCCCAGAATGAGGTCCGCTTCCCTGAAGCCCCGGCGCCACGCGCGGAACCTCAGCTTTTTCAGCCGGGCGTCCTGATCGATCGTCATGAAGAGGTGGCGGATATAGAGCGCGCGGCCCCGCTTTGCTACCCGGGATTGGGCGCCAGTCGGCTATGCTGCAATGATGCGGCCGGAGATTCTGTTCCCGCTTTTTGCGCCTATCACCTCCTTGAAGGGGGTGGGCCCGCGCGTGGCGCCTCTCCTGGAGCGGTTGGCCGGGCCGATCGTCCGCGACGTGGCGTTCCTGCGGCCGCACTCGCTGGTCCGCCGCACGCCCGCCAGCCTGTCGGTCGCCGTGGACGGCCAGGTGATGACCTTCGAGGTCACGATCGACAGCCACCAGCCGGCGCGCACCAAGGCCCAGCCCCTGCGTATGCGGGTGAGCGACCCAACCGGGTTCATGACGCTGGTCTTCTTCGGCCGCTTCGCCGACCAGCTCGAACAGCGCCATCCCGTCGGGGCTCGGCGGATCGTCTCCGGCAAGGTCGAAGATCGCGATTTCGGCCGCCAGATGGTGCATCCCGACTACATGGTCGCTCCCGAAAAGCGCGACGAGATCCCCGAACTGGAGGCGATCTATCCTGCGACCGAGGGCCTGCCGGCGCGCCGCGTGCGCAGTTTCGCGCTGGAGGCCCTGGACCGCGCGCCCGAGTTACCGGAGTGGCAGGACCCTGCCTGGTTCGCCCGCGAGAAGTTCCCCGGCTGGCGTGAAGCGCTGACCCGCCTGCACAATCCGGAGTCCGAGGCCGACCTGTCGCCGACCAGCGCCCACTATCGGCGCCTGGCCTATGACGAACTCCTGGCCCAGCAATTGGCGATGGCGCAGCGCAAGGCCGAGCGGCGGAAGGAACCCGCGGCCAAGATCGCCGCCAGCGACACGGCCGCCAGGATCCGCAGCGACCTGCCCTTCGCCTTCACCGGCGCCCAGGAGCGCGCGCTTGCAGAGATCCGGGCGGACCTCGCCGCTGGCGAGCGGATGAGCCGGCTGATCCAGGGCGACGTCGGGTCCGGCAAGACCGTGGTCGCCATGTGCGCCATGGCCGACGTCGCCGCCGGCGGCGGGCAGAGCGCCCTGATGGCGCCCACCGAGATCCTGGCGCGCCAGCACTACGAAACCATTTCGGGCCCCCTCACCGACCATGGAGTCGGCGTGATCCTGCTCACCGGCCGCGACAAGGGCGCGGCCCGCGCCGAGAAGCTGCGGGCGCTGGCCTCCGGCGCGGTGAAGGTGGCCGTCGGCACTCACGCCCTCTTCCAGGACGACGTCGCCTTCCAACAGCTCCAGCTGGCCGTGGTGGACGAGCAGCACCGCTTCGGGGTGGCCGAACGCCAGCGGCTGCAGGCCAAGGGCTGGGCCACACATTTCCTGGCCATGTCGGCGACGCCCATCCCGCGGACGCTGGAGCTCACGCTGTACGGCGACCTTGACGTCTCGCGGATCGACGAGAAACCGCCGGGCCGCACCCCTGTCGCCACGCGCGCCGCGCCCATGACCCGCATCGGCGAGGTCGAAAGCCGCCTGCGCGACGCCGTGAAGGGCGGCGCCCAGGCCTTCTGGATCTGCCCGCTCGTGTCGGAATCCGAGCTCATCGACCTGAAGGCCGCGGAAACGCGCGCCGAGGAACTGAAGGCCACGATCGGTCCCAGCGTCGGGCTGGTGCATGGCAAGATGGCGCCGGCCGCCAAGGACAGGGTGATGGCGGAGTTCGCCGACGGGCGGCTTTCCGTTCTGGTGGCCACCACGGTGGTCGAGGTCGGCGTCAACGTGCCCAACGCCACTATCATGATCATCGAGCAAGCCGAGCGCTTCGGGCTGGCGCAACTGCACCAGCTTCGCGGCCGCGTCGGTCGCGGACGGCAGGAAAGCGCCTGCGTCCTCCTCTACGACCCGCCGCTGTCGGAAACCGCCCAGAGACGCCTCGACATCCTGCGGCGCACCGACGACGGCTTCCTGATCGCCGAGACCGACCTGGAGCTGCGCGGCGGCGGCGACGCGCTGGGCCTCAAGCAGTCGGGCTTTCCTGACTATGTGTTCGCCGACGTCCTGGGCGCGCACCGTGACCTGATCGCCGCCGCCGGCGACGACGCGCGGCTGATCGTGAACCGCGATCCGGAGCTGAAGTCCGAACGGGGCAAGGCGTTGCAGGTGTTGCAGGAGCTGTTCGACTGGAAGGCCGGGCTCGGGCTGCGCGACGCGGGCTGAGGGCGTCAGGAGATGATGTGGGCGCTCATCTGCTCGAACTCGCCCTCCAGGTAGATCCAGACAAAGTCCTTGGCGCTCGGCCGGATCTCGAATTCGCCGTACCAGGCAAGGTCGCTGTCGGGATCGGGATCCATGAGCACCGCCTGCTCTCCGCCTTCAACGAAGAGCGTGACCAGGTCCTTCTGCGAAACCTCGATCCACTGGATGCGGTAGCCGGCGGAGGTGAACTCGGTCAGCTTGGCGTCGAGCCGATCGATCAGCCTCGAGGCCGCGGCGGCGGGAGCCGCGGGCGCAGGCGTTTCCTGGTCGGGAAACAGCTCTTCGAATTTGAAGACGGCGCTCATGGAGTTCGGCTCGCGCGCGCGATGGGCGCAGACCGGGAATTCACGGTGATTCGCACTTGCCCCAAAGGCGAAATAGCAACGTTCGCCTAGAAGAGTTCTAGCGGACCTTGATCATCCGCTTGCCGCGATTTTCCCCGGCCAGAAGGCCGACCAGCGCCGCGGGCGTATTCTCCAGGCCCTCGATGATGTCCTCCTGAACCTTGATCTGTCCGGAGGCGACCCAGCCTTGCAGCTCCCTGAGCGCCGCCTCGCGTTGGTCGTCGAAGTCCATCACAACGAAGCCGCGAAGCGTCAGCCGCTTGGTGACGATCAGGCCCGGAATGCCGCGCGGGCCATGCGGCGGCGCGGCCCCGTCGTACTGCGAGACCGCTCCGCAGCAGGCGATGCGGCCGAAGGTCTTCATCGCGAAGAGGCAGGTCTCGAAGATTTCACCGCCGGTGTTGTCGAAATAGACGTCGATCCCCTCCGGGATCGTCTCCTTCATCTGGCGGCGCAGGTCGCCCGCCTTGTAGTCGAGCGCCGCGTCGAACCCGAGTTCCTCCACCAGCCAGCGGCCCTTCTCGGCCCCGCCCGCCACGCCCACCACGCGGCAGCCCTTGATCTTGGCGATCTGGCCGACGATCGAGCCGACGGAGCCGGCGGCCGCCGACACCACGACGGTCTCCCCGGCCTTGGGCCTGCCGCATTCCAGCAGGCCGAAATAGGCCGTCAGGCCGGCGACCCCATAGACGCTCAGCAGGTGCGTCATCGGCTCCAACGCGGGAAGCTTCGCGAGCCGCTTAGCTGGCAGGACGGCGTAGTCCTGCCAGCCTGTGTCGGCGAACACGATGTCGCCGGGCGCCAGGTGGGCGGCCCGCGAGTCGACGACCTCGGCCAGCGCGCCACCGGCCATCACCTGGCCCGACTCGAGGGCGGATCGGTAGGTCGCACCCTGCATCCAGGCGCGGTTCGCGGCGTCCAGCGAAATGTAGCGGGTGTGCAAAAGCGCCTCGCCCTCGCCGGGCGTTGGGCGCGCCGCCTCGGTCAGGCGAAAGTGCTCAGGACCAAGCTTGTCGCCTTGCGGCAGGCGATCCAGTACGATCTGGCGATTGGTCTCGGCCATGGCGCATTCCTGTTTCCTCGTGCATCTACGTGGACGCCAGCCTCATCGCCCGGTCAAGGCCGCCACGCGGGCGCGGGCGTCGTTCTCCAGGTCGGCGTAGAAGAGGTTGAAGCCTGGAGCCATGCGCTGCTCGATCCAGGTCCCCGATCGCTTCAGCGAGGCGGACTTCGGCGTCGAGACCCGCAGGACGCCGCCTTCGCACCGCGCCGAGACCTGCCGCGCCAGGAAGGCGGGCCGCGCGCCCCATTCCAGGCCGGTCGCATTGGCCGCGCCTTCGTGCATGCGCGCCGGAGCCGGCTCGTCGACGCTCGCCCCGAGGATTGGATTGAAGCACAGGGCCGGTCCCTGCAGGTTTTGCAGTTCTCCATTGGCGTTCCAGACCAGCGCCCGGTCGAGCAGGATCCGGCCGCGGTCGATCTCGGTCTCCGGCACGCTGGCCCAGGCCGCGATACAGCCGGCTTCGTCGCGGCGCATGCAGGGCGGCAGCGGCGGATGGGTCGCCGGGACCACGGTCTCGATCAGATAGGCGCCGGCCAGCCGTGCGCGCAGCTGCGGGTTCGGCGCCACCTCCTCCGCCACGAGGCGCGCGGCCAGCGTTCCGCCCTGCTCGACGCCGACGATCAGGAACGGCCGGCCCTGCCAGTCGTGGTCGCGCCAGTAGCGGAAGGCCTGAGCCACGTCGCCATAGGCGAACCTGCGCGCCTCGCGCGCGTCCTCTCGCAGGGTGAGGAGGCTGTAGAGCCCCGCTTGCCGGTATCGGGGCGCGAAGATGCGGCCCACGCGGACGAACGGCCCGGCGTAGTTGGGCGCCATCACCCGCCGAAAGATGCGGTCGGCGCGGCCGTCGCCGATCAGGCTGTTCCACTCCACCCCGCCCGCATAGGTGGTCGGCGAGACGAAGAAGACGTCCGCCGGCGGATCCGCGGCGGTGGGTGTTTCCGGCGATGTCGGCAGGAGATGCCAGGCCGAGCGTTTGGCGTAATCGGGCGCCGGCGGCGGCTTGTAGGTCTGGTACGGCGACTTCGGGTCAAGCGAATAGCGGATCAGGTCGCCGCGGAAGATGGCGAAGCCGAGGCCCAGGAAGAGCAGAGCGGCCAGGAGACTGACCGCAAGCCACCGCCTCGGGCGCTGGCGATCCTCAGTCATGGTCAGCGGTACGGGTCCGGCTGGCTGAGATAGGAGCGGACATAGTCGCCGATCCCCTCCTCCAACGGCGTCATCGGCTTGTCGTAGCCGGCGATCTTCAGCCGATCCATCTTCGCCTGAGTGAAATACTGGTATTTGTCGCGGATCGCCGGCGGCATCGGCGTGTAGTCGATCTGCGGGGTCTTTCCGGCCGCGGCGAAGACCGCGCGCGCCATGTCCTCGAAGCTGCGCGCTTCGCCCGAGCCCAGGTTGAAGATGCCGCTGACCTGCGGATTGCGCGTCAGCCATTCGGTGATTTCCGCGGCGTCGCGGACATAGACGAAGTCCCGCTTCTGGCCGCCGTCCGGCACATCCGGCCGATAGCTCTTGAAAAGCTGCACGCCGTGGCCGTCGCGCACATGCGGCCAGATCTGCGAGGCCACCGACTTCATCGAGTGCTTATGCTCTTCGTTCGGGCCGTAGACGTTGAAGAATTTCAGGCCCACCCACTGCGGGGGCGCGTAGTCGCGCATCGCCTGGCGCATCGCAAAGAGATCGAACAGCGCCTTCGACCAGCCGTAGGTGTTGAGCGGGCGCAATGCCGCCAGGGCCTCGTAATCGTTCTCATCGTCGAAGCCGTTGGCGCCGTCGCCGTAGGTCGCCGCCGACGAGGCGTAGATCAGCCGGCGTTGCCGGTCCGCACACCAGCGGAAGAGATCGCGCGACAGGGTGAAGTTCGAATGGATTATCCTGTCGGCGTCCGGCTCCGTCGTCGACGAGATCGCGGCCATGTGGATGACCACCTCGATGTCGCGCCAGCGCTTCTCCAGCCAGTCGAACATCGCCTCCGGCGCTACGAAGTCGCCGATCGCGTGTTTGGCGATATTGCGCCACTTGCCGAGTTCCGCCTCGTGCAGGCGATCGCAGACGACCACATCCAGCGAGCGGTCTTCGGCCAGCTTGGCCACGATGTTGGAGCCGATGAACCCGGCTCCGCCGGTGACGAAGGCGATGCGGCGCTCGGTCATGCGGAAGCCTTCCTGGACATCCGGGCGATGGCCGCGGTGGTGGAGTAACCCTCGACGATCTCCGCGAGCTTCACCTGCCCTCCCCAGCTCCTGACCATCTCGCCCCCCACGACTTCGCTCTCGGCGTAGTCGGCGCCCTTGATCAACACGTCGGGCCGGGCAGCCTCGATCAGTTTCAGCGGCGTCTCCTCTTCGAACGGCACGACGAGGTCGATGGAGCCGAGCCCCGCCAGCACCAGCGCGCGGGATTCCAGGTCGTTGACGGGGCGGCCCGCGCCCTTCAGCGCGCGCACGCTCTCGTCGGAGTTCAGGCCCACGATCAGCCGGTCGCACCAGCCCCGCGCCTGCGTGAGGTAGGCGACGTGGCCCTTGTGCAGGATGTCGAAGCAGCCGTTGGTGAAGCCCACCTTCAACCCCTTCGCCCGCCAACGGGCGACCTCGTCCACCATGCGCTGCGCGGTGGCGACCTTGGCCTCCGCCGGCGCCATGTGGGCCGAGAGCGCCGCCTCGACCAGTTCGTCGGGCGAGACCGTCGCCGTGCCGATCTTGCCCACCGCGACCCCGGACGCCAGCTGGGCGAAGGCCACGGCGTCCTCGATGGCGACCTCGGCGGCGAGCGCGAGGCCCAGCGCCGCCAGCGTCGTATCGCCCGCGCCCGAGGCGTCGAAGACTTCGCGCGCCACAGTCGGGAAATGCCGCACCGGCTCGCCGCGCCGGGCCAGCGAAATCCCCTTCGACGCTCGCGTGACCAGGATCGCCTTGGCGTCCCAGAGTTCGAGGGCGCGGATCAACGCCGCCTCGACCTGTTCGTCCGTCTCGGTCGGCATGTCCGTCGCGTGGCCGAGCTCGGCGGCGTTCGGCTTGATCATGTCGACGGCGCCGTAGTGGGCGAAGGATCGCGCCTTGGAGTCGACCACCAGCTTGCCGCCGGATTCGGCCGCGGCGTCGCGGCAGGCGGCGATCACCGCCTCGGTGACGACCCCCTTGCCGTAATCGGAGAGCAGGATCGCGCCCGCGTCCTTGGCGCTGTCGCGGATCGTGCGCACCAGCCGCTGCTCGATCTCGCCGGACACCGGCCGCGTCGTCTCCCAATCGACCCGAAGGAGCTGCTGGCCGCTGGAGATCAGGCGCGTCTTCAGGGTCGTTGGCCGCTCGACGTCGGTGACCAGATAACCCTCGACGCCTTGCTCCTCGCCCACCAGGCGCAAGGCCTCCTTACCCTCGTTGTCGTCGCCGATCAGGCCCACCAGCGAGACCTCGCCGCCCAGGGCGGCCACGTTGCGCGCGACGTTGCCCGCCGCGCCCAGCATCATCAGCTCATGCGAACGGGCCAGCACCGGCACCGGCGCCTCGGCGGACACCCGGGTCACCTCGCCATAGACGAAACGGTCGACCATCAGATCGCCGACACAGGCCACGCGGCGACCCGGCGCCAGGCCCAGGAGATGCTGGAGCGCGGAAAGATCCATGAGACTAGCCTGTGCGGCGCGTTGTCGGCGGGGTCAAGCGGCCGGCCGGCGGCGCTTAGCCAGCGCATCGTACTCCAGAAGCTCGCCGACCAGCGCCTCGAACTGGCTCATGGGGACCATGTTCGGCCCATCCGACGGCGCATTGTCCGGATCGGGGTGGGTCTCCATGAAGACGCAGGCGACGCCCACCGCCACGGCTGCGCGCGCCAGCACAGGGACGAACTCGCGCTGGCCGCCCGAGGTTGCGCCCTGCCCGCCCGGCTGCTGCACCGAGTGGGTGGCGTCGAACACGATGGGGCAGCCGATCTCGCCCATGATCGGCAGGGCGCGCATGTCGGACACGAGCGTGTTGTAGCCGAACGACACGCCCCGTTCGCACGCCATGACGTTGGGATTGCCCGTGCTCAGCACCTTGGCGACGACATTCTTCATGTCCCACGGCGCGAGGAACTGCCCTTTCTTGACGTTGACCGCTTTGCCGGTGCGGCCGGCTGCGAGCAGCAGGTCGGTCTGGCGCGAAAGGAACGCCGGGATCTGCAGCACGTCCACGGCCTCGGCGGCTTCGGCGCATTGCTCGATCTCATGCACGTCGGTCAGCGTCGGCAGGCCGGTGACGTCGCGGATCTCGGCGAAGATCGGCAGGGCGTCGCGCAGGCCAACCCCGCGCTGGGTGTTCACCGAGGTGCGGTTGGCCTTGTCGAACGACGTCTTGTAGATCAGCCCGACGTCGAGCCTCCGGGCCATCTCCTTCAGCGCGTGCGCGGTTTCCAGGGCGTGCTGGCGGCTTTCGAGCTGGCACGGCCCGGCGATGATCGACAGCCGCTCGGCGTTGCCGATGCGCACGGCCGGCCCGTTGGCGGGCTTGATCTCGATCACGGCGTTGGGCTGGGTCATGACCGGCTTTCGGGCTCAGTTCGCGTCCTCGGCTAAGTGGCGCGCGCCGGACCACGGCGCAAGCGGCGACTGACGCGCAGGTCGTCAGCATTGCCGCCGATTCGAGCCCCCTCTGGCCGACTTCGGGATCGATGTTATGGTCCATGGCAGGGAGTGGGGGACCACGAGCATGAGCTTGGCCCAGGAAACTACGCTCACGGCGTTGGCCGGCGATCGCCGGGCCTTTCGCGGACTGCCGGAGCTGAAGGACGCGCCGGCGACGTTCCGCGCCGCACTCAGGATCATCGCCCGCAACTGGATGCTGGGCTCGGTGACCTTCGTCATGCCGTCGGGGCGCGAACTGCACATTGCGGGGGCGGAAGCGGGATTGAACGGCCGGCTGGTCGTGCACGATTTCCGCTTCATGCGCCGCGTCCTATCGACCGGTGACATCGGGTTCGCGGAGGGCTTCATGGCCGGCGAGTGGGACACCCCGGACCTGCCGGCGCTGCTGTGCGCCTTCGCGGCCAACTGGGCGCGGCTGAAGCGGGTGACCACGGGCAATCCGCTCGCCTGGACGCTCAACCGCATCCGCCATGCGCTGCGCGGCAACACGCGCGAGGGCGCGCGCAAGAACATCCACGCGCACTACGACCTGGGGAACGCCTTCTACGAGCGCTGGCTGGACCCCACCATGACCTATTCCTCGGCCCGTTATGAACGCCCGGACCAGCCCCTGTCGGAGGCGCAGACGGCCAAGTACCGCGCGCTCGCGCTGGGCATGGGCCTCCAGGCCGGCCAAACCGTCCTGGAGATCGGCTGCGGCTGGGGCGGCTTCGCCGAGTTCGCCGCGCGCGAGGTCGGCGCGAAGGTCACCGCCATCACCATTTCCGAAGAGCAGTTCAAGTTCGCCAAGCGGCGTATGCACGCCCAGGGCCTGAACGAGCGCGCCGACATCCGCTTCATCGATTACCGCGACGTTGAGGGCCATTTCGACCGGATCGCCTCCATCGAGATGTTCGAGGCGGTGGGCGAGCGCTACTGGCCAGCCTATTTCGGCAAGGTCAACGAGGCGCTGGCGCCTGGCGGCCGCGCGGGTTTGCAGATCATCACCATCCCCGACGAGGACTTCGAGGAGTACCGGAGCCGCGCCGACTTCATACAGAAGTACATCTTTCCGGGCGGCATGCTGCCGTCGGAGGCGCGATTGAAGAAGGTGACCGACAAGCTCGGCCTCGCCTGGACCGGCCTTGCAAGGTTCGGCCATGACTACGCCGACACCCTGGCCGCCTGGCACCGGAACTTCGACACGGCCTGGAAGGACATCGCGCCGCTCGGCTTCGACGAGCGCTTCCGCAAGCTGTGGAAGTTCTACCTCGGCTACTGCGAAGCCGGCTTCCGAACTGAACGGACCAACGTGGTCCAACTCTCGCTCGCCAGGGCCTGACGCCGACCGAAGCTCGACTGGGGCCTTCTGCTCGACGCCCGGCGCGCTTAAGTAGCGGCCATGACCATCGTAAACAGCGTCCTCGACGTCATCGGCGACACGCCGCTCATCCGGCTGAACCGCGCCAGCGCCCTCACCGGCTGCGAGATCCTCGGCAAGGCCGAGTTCATGAACCCGGGCCAGTCGGTGAAGGACCGCGCGGCCCTGCACATGGTCCGCGACGCCGAGGCCAAGGGCCTCCTGCGCCCCGGCGGGCGGATCGTCGAAGGCACGGCCGGCAACACCGGGATTGGCCTTGCGATGGTCGCCAAGGCGCTGGGCTATCGCTGCACCATCGTCATCCCGCGCACCCAAAGCCAGGAGAAGAAGGACGCCATCCGGCTCTACGGGGCCGAGCTCGTCGAGGTGGACGCCGTCCCCTATTCCAACGAGATGAATTACATCAAGATTTCCGGCCGACTGGCGCAGGAACTTGACGCCAAGGAACCGAACGGCGCGGTCTGGGCTAACCAGTTCGACAATGTCGCCAATCGCGAGGCCCACCTGCTGGGGACGGGACCGGAGATCTGGGCGCAGACCGGCGGACGGGTGGATGGCTTCATCTGCGCCGTGGGGTCCGGCGGCACGCTGGCCGGTGTCGCCCAGGCGCTGCGCGCCGTGAAGCCGGACGTCGCCATCGGCCTGGCCGACCCCCACGGCGCAGCGCTCTACAGCTACTATACCGACGGCGAGCTGCGCTCGGAGGGTAACTCGATCACCGAGGGCATCGGCCAGGGCCGGATCACCGCAAACCTCGAAGGCCTGACGATCGACCGCGCCTATCGGATCTCCGACGAGGAAATGCTGCTCTGCCTCTATGAGCTGGTCGACGAAGGGCTGGTCATGGGCGGCTCGACTGGAATCAACGTCGCCGGCGCCATCCGCATGGCCAGGGATCTTGGGCCAGGCAAGACCATCGTCACGGTGCTCTGCGACAACGGCCAGCGCTACCAGTCGAAGATCTACAACCCAGCCTTCCTCAGGGAGCTCGGGCTGCCTGCCCCCGCGTGGATGGAATGAGCGACCCGCTGGTCTCCACGGCCTGGCTGGCCGAGCGCCTGGGCGACCCGAACGTCAGGGTGGTCGACGGCAGCTGGTGGATGCCGGCGGAAGCCCGCTCGGGCCACGCGGAATTCCTCGAAGCCCACATTCCGGGCGCGGTGTTCTTCGACATCGACCGGATCGCCGACCACAAGACCGACCTGCCCCACATGCTGCCGAACCCTGATGCCTTTGCCCAGGCGGCGGGACGGCTGGGCTTGAGCCGAGATGCGACGATCGTGGCCTACGACACCTTCGGCGTGCGCGCCGCAGCCCGGGTCTGGTGGACGCTGCGGGTCATGGGCTTCGAGAAGGTCTTCGTCCTCGACGGTGGCCTGCGGGCCTGGCGGTCAGAAGGACGCCCGGTTGAATCGGGCGAGGCGGTTCCGCAGACGATCGCCGTCAGCCATGCTTTCGAGCCCGCCTTGCTGCGGAATGTTGACGACATCCGCGCGCTGCTGACCTCGAAAGCTGCCCAGATCGTCGATGCCCGCAGCGGCCCACGCTTTCGCGGCGAGATCCCCGAACCGCGGGCAGGCCTCAGGTCCGGCCATATGCCCGGCGCGCGCAACCTGCCATTCGACAGCCTGCTTCAGGCCGACGGCCGCATGAAGCCCGCCGCCGAACTCGCGCAGCTCTTCCGCTCGGCGCAGGTCGATCTGGACCAGCCCGTTGTGACCACCTGCGGCTCAGGGATCACGGCCTCGGTGCTGGCTCTGGCGCTCGCACGGCTCGGTCGCGACCGGGCGGCCGTCTACGATGGCTCCTGGACCGAATGGGGCGGCCTTCCCGATACGCCTGTGGCCACAGGAGCCTGATCCATCGAAGTTCGTCTCGCGACCCTCGCCGATATCGACCGCCTGCCCGGAATCGAGCGTTCGGCCGCCTGCGCCTTCCTAGGCTCGAGCCAGGCCATGGTCGTGTCCGGCGACGTCACGCCGGCCAGCTATCACGCAAAGCGGATTCCGGCCGGCCTCACCTGGGTCGCGACCCACCGCGAGACGCCGATCGGCTTTGCCTATTGCGAGGTCTTCGGTGGCGAGCTGCACCTGTGGGAGCTCGCCGTGCGGCTCAACGATCAGCGGCGGGGCGCCGGAACCGCCTTGGTGGCCGCGGTGGTCGCCGAAGCGCGCAGCCGCGGCCTGCGGAGCGTCACCCTGACGACCTTCCGCGACATTGCCTGGAACGCGCCATTCTACGCCCGGCGAGGGTTCGTCGAAGCGCCGCAGGACGAGACCGAGCCGCGCTTCGCCGGGCTGAAGGCCAGCGAAGCTTCGCGCGGCCTCGACGTGGCGAACCGCTGCGCCATGCGCCTCGTCCTCTAACGGAGCGGCGGAGCGTAAAGCAGGCCCGGCTTGGGGGCGCTCCAGAGCGCATTCAGGCCGCGGTCCAGCTTCAGCGGCGAAGCCGCGCCCACGTCGCGTCCAAAGATTTCATGATAGGCGCCGACCTGACGGATGATCTGGTAGGCCCAGTCGCGGCGCAGGCCCAGCATGCGGCCATAGTCCCCGTCGACGCCGAGCAGCCGGCGGGTCTGCGGGTCGGACGCAGTCTCGCGGGCCTGGGCCACGGTCTTGGACGTCAGGCCCAGTTCCTCGCCCAGGATCGTCGCGTACACCGTCCAGCGGACGATGTCGGCCCAGACCGGATCGTTCTGCCGCACGACCGGTCCCAACGGCTCCTTGGAGATCACGTCGGGCAGGATCATGTGCGCGCCGGGATTGTTCAGCACCGACCGCGAGCCCGCGAGCGCAGAGATGTCCGCCGTGAAGACGTCGCAGCCGTCGTTCTCGTAGAGCCGGCGCGCTTCGGCTTCGGAGGCGACGACGACCGGCCGATAGGTCAGCCCGCGGGCGCGGAAATAGTCGGCGAGGTTGTCCTGGCTGGCGGTGCCGGCCTGCACGCAGATGCGGGCGCCCGACAGCTCCCGGGCGCTGGTCAGCCCGAGCGCCTTGGGCGCCAGGAAGCCCTGACCGTCGAAGTAGGTCGTGGCGGCGAAGTCGAGGCCGAGGCCGGCGTCTCGCGAGAAGGACCAGGAGGTGTTCCGCGACAGGACGTCGATGTCGCCGCGCTGAAGCGCGCTGAAGCGGTCCTGGGCGGTGATCTTGGTGAACCGCACCTTGTCCGCGTCGCCCAGCACCGCGGCGGCGATCGCCCTGCAGAAATCGACGTCGAAGCCGCGCCAGACGCCGCGAACGTCGGGAAAAGCGAAACCCGGCAGGCCAGGGTTCACCCCACAGGCAATGTAGCCGCGCTTGCGGATTGCGGTCAGCACCTTGCTGGTCTGCGGCTTGTATTGCGTGTCCGCAGGCTCGGCCTTGTTCACGGGCGCCGGCGGCGGCGTGGGCTTGGACCCGCTGTCGCAGGCCGTGAGCCCCCAGAGGAGCCCCGCCGTCAAAAACGCCGCCGCGGCCAGCCGCCAGATCATCCGTGCTCCTTGAAAGAGCCCATGGCTGAGGCTCTAAGTGCGCGCGGGCACTGTCGCCCGTCCGCGTAGCTCACCGCAACCCATATGCCCCCCAAGAACGGCCGAGACGAAACACGCCTGATCCGCGCAGGCGGGGCCGGGAAGCCGCTGGCCCGTACGGTGGGGCCGCCGGTGCAGAGGGGCTCCACGGTGCTCCTGCCCGACGCGGCCAGCCTCTACGACGACCATGGACAGCTCACCTATGGGCGGCAGGGGCTTTCCGCCCAGTTCGCCCTGCAAGCGGCGCTTGCCGAACTGGAGCACGCCCGGGGAGTCACGCTCTATCCATCCGGGCTCGCCGCCCTGACCGGCGCCCTGCTCGCCGTTCTCAAGGCCGGCGACGAGCTGCTGGTCACCGACACGATCTACAAGCCCACGCGGCGCTTCTGCGATCATGTGCTGAAGCGCTTCGGGGTCGCTGTCCGCTATTTCGATCCACGGGAGCCGGCGGAGGAGCTGGTCGGCGGGGCCTCGACAGCGACGCGCGCGATCCTCATGGAATCGCCCGGCTCGCTCACCTTCGAGATGCAGGACGTCGGTCGGGTCTCGGAACTGGCCCGGCCGCGCGGCGTGCTGACCCTCGCCGACAACACCTGGGCGGCAGGCTACCTCTACCGGCCGCTGGACCATGGCGCGGACATCTCCATCCAGGCCCTCACCAAGTACGTCGGCGGCCACTCCGACGTCTTCATGGGCGCGGCCGCGGCCAACGATCCCAAGCTTGTCCGAGCCCTGGAGGACGGCATCCACAATCTCGGATGGGCGGTCTCCGGCGACGACGCCTACCAGATGGTGCGGGGGCTTCGGACGCTGCCGACCCGGCTGGCCCGACATGGCGAGAGCGGCCTCGCCGTCGCCGCCTGGCTCGCCCAGCAGCCCGAGGTGGTCCAGGTGCTGCATCCCGCCCTGCCGGGCGCAGCTGACCATGATCTCTGGAAGCGGGACTATACGGGCGCTTGTGGCCTCTTCTCTGTCGCCCTCGCGCCCGGTCCGCAGACGGCCGTGAACGCCTTCCTCGATGAGCTCGCCCTGTTTGGCCTGGGATTCTCCTGGGGCGGTTTCGAGAGCCTGGCAGTGTCCTGCGATCCGCAGTTCAAGGTCCGCCGATTCAAGCGGGACTACGGTGGCCCGCTGATCCGGCTGCATGTCGGCCTGGAGCATCCGGACGACCTGATCGCCGACCTGCGCCGTGGCCTCGACGTCTACGCCGCGCAGCTCGGCTGACGCGGAACCGCAAGCCCTCGCGGCCGCTTCGCAACCCAGGCCCAGCAAACCGAGGGATCTGGTCATGAGCAACACCGACGCCGGCGGCGAGCTTCGCGGCGCGGCTGAACGCGCCGCCGAACAGGAACGGAAAGTCCAGCGCGAGATCGACGCCAAGGAGCAGCGCTCCTTCAAGGGTGACGATGAGGAAAAGCCGATGCAGGCCGGGGCGCGGGAATACCCCGCGCCGCCCTTCCCCAAGCAGCACCTCGAAAAGCCCGGCCTGGAGGCCGAGCTTGAGCTCAAGCCGATGTGGGATGCGCCCTACTACAAGGGGTCTGGCAAGCTCGCGGGCAAGGTCGCGCTGATCACCGGGGCCGACAGCGGCATAGGCCGCGCCGTGGCGGTGCTGTTCGCGCGCGAAGGGGCCGACGTCGCCATCGCCTATCTCGACGAGGACGAGGACGCGCAGGTCACCAGGGCAGCCGTCGAGAAGGAAGGCCGTCGCGCGATCCTGATTTCCGGCGATGTGGCCAAGGCCGAGTTCGCCGAGGCGGCGGTGCAACGCACGATCCGAGAGCTCGGCAAGCTCGACGTGCTGGTCAACAACGCTGCGTTCCAGGAACATGTGAACGCCTTCGAGGACCTGACGGAGGAACACTTCGACCGGACCCTGAAGACCAACCTCTATGGCTACTTCTTCATGGCCAAGGCCGCCGTTCCCCACATGCCGCCAGGCTCGGCGATCGTCATGACCGGTTCGGTCACCGGGTCATTGGGCAACGAAGACCTGCTGGACTACGCCATGACCAAGGGCGGCATCCACGCCTTCGCGCGCTCACTGGGGACGCATCTGATCAAGAAGGGCATCCGCGTGAACGTCGTCGCGCCCGGCCCGGTCTGGACGCCGCTGAACCCCGCCGACAAGCCCGCGGAAGGGGCCGTGAAGTTCGGCGGCGGCACGCCCATGAAGCGGCCCGCTCAGCCGGAGGAGATCGCACCGGCTTACGTCTTCCTCGCCTCGCCGCAGACGTCGAGCTACATCACCGGCGAGATCCTACCGGTGATCGGCGGATACAGCGGGGGCTAGTCGCCCCTCTGAAAAGGAGCGCGGGTGGACGACGACACGGGGCTGGAGCGGTTCATCGCAGAGGAGGGCCTGCCCGACAGCTTCCGGCGGACGGTGGAGCTGGTCTGCGAGCCCCTGGCCGCCCGCGCCCATCGCCGTCGGATCGACCGCAAGCGTTGCGCCGTCGTGGGCCTCAGCGGCGCACAGGGGTCCGGCAAGACCACGATCGCGCGGTACGCCGCGCGTTTGCTGGAGCAACGCGGCCTGCGCGCGGTCGCCCTGTCGCTCGACGACTTCTACCTGACCCATGACGCCCGCCAACGCCTGGCCAGGGAGGTTCATCCCCTATTGGCCGTTCGCGGGCCGCCGGGAACCCACGATGTCGGTCTGGCC
>Ga0207705_10000422_pt1 | contig 37058 bp, 30 predicted proteins | sample KBSC13metaG_FD_184314 | JGI IMG/M metagenome (GOLD analysis project Ga0207705, IMG submission 184314) | Corn rhizosphere microbial communities from Kellogg Biological Station, Michigan, USA - KBS C1-3 metaG (SPAdes) (version 2) | ecosystem: Host-associated > Plants > Roots > Rhizosphere > Soil ... | reverse complement strand
GTAATTAAAAGACATAGTAGAACTAATTGACGAAAATACAGGATAGTAAAGAATGCTTAGAACAGTACCAAAATGATCTTGGGTAAGCACTATTTTCACACTATAACAATTCTTTTGTATCAATAAATGATTTAAGGCTTGATTCAAAGAAGAATCTTGACTAGCCAATGTGCTGGATTGAGACCAAGGCAATAACTTACCTACTCGGAAGTGTAAAGGACTTACTGGATGAGACATTAACGATCTACTTCACCAAATACAATATCTTGTGTACCAATAATTGTGACAACATCGGCTAATAAGTGTAATGGAGCTATACACTTTAACCCTTGAAGATGATAAAAGCCAGGGGCACGAATTTTAGTTTTTTCTATGTAGTTACTGCCATCAGAGCTGATGTATAGACCGAACTCTCCCTTTGGAGCTTCAACAGCTATGTATAAATCTTTGGCCGGTAGGTTTTTATTTTCAGAAGCATGCTTAAAGTGATGAATTAAGGCTTCTATTGAATCTTTTATTGAACCTTTTGATGGCACAACAAATTTTTCATCGATAGACTTAACCTCGCCAGATTCGATAAAATTAATACAATGATTGATGATTTTTAGACTTTCTCGCATCTCTTGCACACGTACAAGGTATCGGTCATAACAATCCCCTAGTTGACCATATGGAATCTGAAATTGAATTTCATCATACATCTCATACGGGTTAGTTTTACGTAAATCTCAAAATAAGCCAGATCCACGAAGCATCACACCACTGAAAGCTCAATTTAAAGCTTTTTGCGGAGAGACAACCCCAATACCTTGTAATCGATCCTTTCAGATGCGATTCTCAGACAACATATCTTCAATTTCATCAATTCGAGAAGCGAACTGTTGAGCAAACTGATATACAGATTCTAAAGTCCCGGTTGGCAAATCTTGAGAAACACCGCCAGGTCGAATGTAATTAGCATGTATGCGCGCGCCCGATACTCGTTCATATAACTCTATTAATTTTTCGCGCTCTTCAAAGGCTCAAAGAAACGGTGTAAGGGCGCCTACATCCATAGCGTGGGTGGTTAAAGATATTAGATGATTTAGGATGCGTGTAATTTCTAAGAACATAATACGAATATGTTGAGCGCGCTTTGAAACTGTTACTCCAACTAATCGTTCAATTGCTAAAGAATAACAATGCTCTTGAGCTATTATAGACACATAATCTAGACGATCTAAGTATGGAAGTGCTTGACTAACAGTCTTATATTCTATTAATTTCTCGGTACCACGATGAAGTAGACCGATGTGTGGATCAGCTCGAGTTACAACTTCACCGAAGAGATCAAGAACAAGTCGAAGTACGCCATGTGCTGACGGGTGTTGCGGACCAAAGTTTAAAGAGTAGTACTTTAAAAAAGTTGGGTTGAGTGGCTGTGAATTAATTTGATGGGCCAGTTGGTTGTTAGACATTAAGTTAGTTAAATTATAGACCAAATAGTAGAAGGAATGCCATCATTAGGCCGAATAGAGCAATAGCTTCTACTAGTGCAAAACCTAAGATAGTATAAGTGAATAGAGTTTTAAGAAGAAGTGGATTACGAGAAATAGCAATTAGGAAAGAGCCGAACACTTGGCCGATACCAACGCCAGCACCAATAAGAGAAATAGTAGCAAGACCTGCAGCAACGATTTTAGCAACTTCATTTAGCATGTTAGAATTAATTGTAATAGCATAACAATGTATACGTGGGCTTGAATAGCTAAAACTTATTGTTTAAAATGCTTCTTTGGGACTCAGTTAAGCAAACCTAAAGCTCATTCATAGTAAAAACCAATGAGCAAGATAATCATAAAAACCAAAAAATTAGCATAAGCCATTAGGCTTGTAGCCTCCACATTAATGGCAAAAGGAATAAGGAAAACAATTTCCAAATCAAAGATAATGAACAGCAGTCCGATTGCGTAGAAATGAATATCAAAGAACGAGCGCGCGTCGCCGAAGGGCTCAAACCCACACTCGTATGCTGAATGTTTTTCATAATCATTAGTTGGTGTGTTAACAAAGTATGTTAAGGCCAGGATGACTCCAACAATAATAATAGCCGTGATTAGAAAGCCAAAGAATGATAACATGAAGTTAAACTATCAATTATGACGTTGTTGAAGCTTGAAAGTTTGACTATCTACTTTGAAATCTACGAGAGATGGGTCTTGTCATAACTGAACATTATCAATAGTCTTAGTAATATTCAACTTTGGATTAAGATCTAAAAAAGATTTAGAGTTATAAGCTGCCTCATTGTTGAATACGATTTGAGAAGAAAGGTCAATTTTCTTAATTTTCTTACTTGAGAAAGAGAATGCTACAGAGTAAAAATAAGCTTTGTAACTTTCAAATGAATTTGAATCAAATTCTTCAGCGAAGTAGGTGCCGAGCAGACCTACCATTATACCAGAAAGGTATATTTCATTGATGCCATGAACTTCAAGTTGTCCCATGATTTGTTTAGTTAAAAATATACTGGTCGAATAACGCCGTAAATAGAGTTACACTGAACGCCATTAAAAAAAGCTCTAAATACTTATAAATAACAGCAGACAACTGCCTCTCTACGTAGTCAAAGACAGATTGACCAGCAATTAAAATAATAGCTCAAGAAATAATGCCTATAAGAAGAGAAATTAAATGCGTGAACAGATTTGGCATTTTATCACTTTTGGGGTAGAGTTCACTTACGCTCAGTAGTCCTATCAGCTAGTCATTGACTGTAACTACCTTTCGCATGAATGTAAGAAGGAACTTTGATCCGACGATGAGTTTCAGGATCAAACAACAATTTTGATGGTTTATCTGTTTCTGAATGTCAAGGATAAATATATCCTTTAGTTCCAGGCAACGGAGTAAATTCTTTAGGTTTAGGAAGAATCTTGTCAGTAAATGCTTGGTTAAGGGCGCCTTGGGCATTACTAAACCTTTCATCATTTCATGCAATGTGCTGATAAACTGAGCAAGCTCTATCAGAGTATAATTTATCCTGTAATCGAGCTAATTGAGGAATTATTTCTTGTTTCCCCATAGCTTTTAATAGTTGAACTAAACCAAATTCAACTACAGCAGCATTTTGAACTATAAAAATAGTTTCTACGAACAAAAAACTGTAACACATACGGCCAGATTGAACTAACATTGTGGCAGTTAACTGAAATCAAAGTGGATATAGGGCCGCAAAAGATTGTAATTTGAAATATATCTCTTTAGTTAAACTTACTACCTTGTTAACTAAAATCTTGATAAATACAACTAAAAGTATTATAGGTCACTTATTTTTGCTATTTTGATTGAAAACAACATTATAAGGTGAACCTAAATTTTTAGTCTTTTTAGTTGTAAGAGAAAATACTACAGAATAAAGATAAACCTTATCACTTTCAAATGAATTTGAGTCAAATTCTTCAGCAAAATAGGCAACAATTAAGCCACCTATCATAAGGATCGATAAATAAACTTCATTGATAGAACAATTTTCAAGTTGAATCATGATTTTTTTTTGCAAACAAGGGCAAAAGGACTTGAACCTTTAATATCGGTTTTGAAGACCAACGTGTTACCAATTATACCATACCCTCGGAAAATAAAAGTTAATATCATTTTGACTGGCTGTCTAGTTTACTATATTTGAAAAAAACATTTGTCTAATAAAGTCATTTTCTCCAGCCACAGGTTCCCCTACGACTACCTTGTTACGACTTCGGCCCAAACCGAAACCTACTTTTGTAAGCAATTAACAAATGATCGTTGTTCACAATCAAAGCAACCCCTACTTAACGCAAGCTTTGATTCAGGTCGTGACGGGCGGTGTGTACAGAGTTCAGGAACTTATTCACCGCATCGTGATGATACGCGATTACTAGCGATTCCTCCTTAGATGCTCTCGAGTTGCAGAGAGCAATTTGAACTAAGAAAGCTTTTAAAGATTGGCGCCTACTTGCGTAATTGCTCCTTACTGTAGCTTCCATTGTAACACGACTGTTGCAGCCCTACCCCAAGGGCCATGATGACTTGACTTAATCCACACCTTCCTTTCCGTCCCCGGTACAGTTCTTAGTAGCCATAAAGAAAAGATCTTCATTATCAACCCAAGAGTGGGTCTCGCTCGTTTCAAATCGGAACTAACCTTCCATTTCACAACACGAACTTGCGACAGCCATGCAACACCGAGTTAAATCTTATGCCAAATAATTGGTATAAACCAACCTTTAGACTCACAACCTAGAACACTTGTGCCTTAGTGTCAAGCAAAACCGGAGTTAAGCTTAACCTCTTGCTGATACTCGTTAGGGTAGGTAAGATGTCTTGCGCTTTATCTAATTAAGCATCATGCTCCACCGCTTGTTTGAACTCCCGTCAATTCCTTTAGGTTTCAACCTTACTCCCCAGGTGGTGCATTTGACGCATTAGCTTTAACGTCACAGATATAAATCCGTACGCTTTAATGCACATCGTTTACAATGTGGACTACTGGGGTCTCTAATCCCTTTTGCTCCCCACATTTTCGTGCCTCAGTGTCAGATAACAACAAGTTGAATGCCTTCGCTCTGAGTAGTCCCTGCGAGATCGACAGTTTCCTGAACAATTGAACACCGCATATTCTAACAACTTCTTTGTATCTCAAGACAATTGGTACTAGGAAAACCTGCCAACACAGCAATTACCGCCTAGTCTTCTAAATATTGTCCACCTACACACCCTTTAGACCCAGTTAAGATGAGTAATGCTTGCTCTCTCCGTATTCCCGCGGCTGCTGGCACGGAAGTTGCCCAGAGCTATTTAAATTGTATTGTTCCAATAATCATGATTGAACAAGACAACCAGACAGTTTTACGACGTAAGTCGTCAATCACTTGAGAAGTGTAACTGAATCAGGCTATTGTTGCCCATTGTTCAAGATTCCACACTGCAGCCCTCTATTAAAGATCTAGACCTTATTTCAATTCTAGTGTGATTGGCCTTCCTCTCAGACCAATTGTGGATCATCAGCTTGGTAAGCTATTAACTTCACCAACTACTTAATCCCTTACAGCGTTATCTTTCAGCGATGTTTATCTTTTTTAGTATCTGGTATTTGACCGAAACACTATTCCAGACTGAAAGACAAACAAACCAAACCTGTATGCTACGCACCCGGACGCGGCACTATTAGAGATTCAAGTGCTCACTCGCATGTGTTAAGATCGACTTCACAGCATTCACTCAGCGCCAGGATCAAACACTTCGTGTTTGGTTACTAGGTGTAACCTAGATAAAAAATTAACTCAAAACAAAACGATATTTAATTAAGTGGACCATACCGGATTTGAACCGATTACCTCCCGCGTGCAAAACGGACGCTCTGCCAGCTGAGCTAATAGCCCTTTTTTATGTCTAGGGCGGGAATTGAACCTGCCACCTATAGATTTTCAGTCTACCACTCTACCAATGAGCTACCTAAACTTTGAAATATCTTTGCAGTTTTGCGCTGGACTGCATAATAAGGTCCTACTGGAGTTTAGAACCACCTATGCTGCTCTGCTCCTTGTAAAATTTATCTGACGAGACTACCTCTTTATTCAATTAAGATTAAAATCATTATGCTTAAGTAGCTACTTAGTGAACTAGCACAGCCATACAGCCCACTGAATCTCTCTATAAGCTAGCAAATAATGCAAGATATGAACTAAGATTACAATTTACTCTGTATAGACAATAAGATGTAACAAAAGCTCTTAGAGTTACTGCAGACAGAAGCCAAGTTCTATAAGTTATTTAAGAAAACTTATTTAAAGGTCAAAATTTCGACGACTACTTATTCAATTTTGACTGCCTTCTTATTAAGCATAAGGTAGAGTTGGAATTATTGCTGCCGGGAACCATAACATCTTTTTAGAAGATTTTTGTGGCTTAAAGCTTAAAATTGATTTTGAAGCTCCTCTGTTGTTAAAAGATAGAGGAGATTTTGTGGTTGCTGGGGGATGAAATATGATTTACAATGAAATATTAAGAATATCGTAAAATCCTAAAAGAAGAACTCAAAAAGTTAGAATGAACAAAACAAAAAATTCAAGTTTAGACACATCAACTCAAGAGGACTTAAAATAAAAAGCTTTAGTGTGACCAAATAAAGCGCGTAGCAATAGTACTAAAGTACTAACAGTAGTCAAAAACATACCAAAAAGGGTAGGTAGTAGCAATGTCGAAGTGGCAGAAACTACAGACACTAAAACAATTAATTCAGGTAAAAAACCTGAGGTGCCTGGAAAACCAACATTGGCTAGTGATATTAATAGTAAAAAAAAAGAGAATACTGGTATAGAGGATAATAGACCAGAGAATGCCATAATAGAGCGGGTATGATATCGATCAGATAAGACTCCAACCAGATAAAACAAAGCTGCAGAGGTTAACCCATGGCTAAGTATTAGATAAATAGACCCCTTTACACCAGTCTCTGTTAAAGTGAAAATCCCGATAGTTGCAAAGCTCATATGAGAAATTGATGAAAATGCGATTTGTCGCTTTATATCAATTTGGCGAAGTGCACACAGTCCACCATAAATTGTACCAGCAACACAAATAAATAAAGCTAACGGTCTAAAAAATAGGTGAGTTTGAATAGTGAATAGCGGCAATATAAATTTTAATATGCCGTAACCACCAAGTTTTAGTATCAACGCGGCTAGAATAATAGAAGTATAGGTTGAGGCTTCAACATGTGCATAAGGTAATCAAATATGGAACGGAAATAACGGGATCTTTACCGCAAAAGCTACAAACAACAGCAGTCAAAGTGTATAGTTAGATGATTGCTCAATAGTTGGCTGAAAAAAATCAATTTGAGATAATCCATAGAAATTTAGAATAAGCAATAAAAGTGATAATGAGCCATATAAAGTAAAGAAGAGAAAATAATAAGATGCTTTTAAGCGCTCACGTCGAGCAGAACCACAATAGGCAATCAGTACAAAGATTGGCAAAGCTGATGCCTCGAAAAATAGTAAGAAAGCGAAAATGTTAGTACAACTGAAAGAGCCAACCAAACATAATTCGATGAGTAATAACATAACGCATAATAACAGTGCATTAACAGAAGAATATCATGCTGTTAATAAAGCAATTAATAACACAAAAGTAGATAAAATGATAAATGGCAAATTAAGATTATGTTGAACTTCGAATAACACTGCTGAGCCTAGAGAAATTGAGTTAATACTCTCATGCAAAGCTAAAGCGGATGGGGATTTTAGACTTATTGACGGGAAAAACTTTCATAAATAGGCGCCATAGAGCAGATTAAGACTTAGAGAGACTAATGTCAAGACTTTTGGAAGATGAAGCCCAATAACTTGAAAAACAGAATCTTTTAGTTTTGAGTTTAGAGCCCAAAACCCGGAAAGAGTGAAAAGTGTTATCATTGGAATAACAAAAAGAACTAATAGCATGGTTTAGACAAGCATAATAAAACTCTAATCGTAATTATTTAATTTGAGATAGTCAACTAAGATTTTTACAAATCTTACATTTCTATTCAAGTAAAGCTGTAGTCTACAGCTTAAATTTGCATTTAGCAAAGACAAGCTTCTCACTTCAGATGTTTTCAGTGATTATCTCTTCAAAACAGAGCTACCCAACCATGCCTTTATAAACAATTGGTAGACCATCAGTTTTTGTTACGCGGTCCTTTCGTACTAACAATAAACTCTTGCAAAATGCATAGAACAAGTCAAGATAGGGACCGAACTGTCTCACGACGTTCTGAACCCAGCTCATGTTCCATCTTAATGGGCGAACAGCCCAACCCTTGAAACCGCTTCCAGCTTCAGGAAATGAAAAGCCGACATCGAGGTGCCAAGCAACTTCAGCGATAAGGTCTCTTCGAAGTTTAATTAGCCTGTTATCCCTAGCGTACCTAAATTATCCTTTAATCGACGGCCCAACCACAAGGTACCATCGGTTCACTACAACCGACTTGCGTCTCTGCTTGATTTGTTAATCTCACAGTCAGGCCAGTATGTACTGTTGCGTTGAAAAGATGATATCAGGATCACCATCAACTGACCTTTGTAGAACCTTCGTTATGTTCTAGAAGGCGACCGCCCCAGTCAAACTACCACACAAACACTGTTAAAGATGCAATCAATTATATCTTATGAGTCCTTAATAGACTTAATAGGATGGTGTTTCATTGTCGCAAAGAATAGCCTAGCGACTATCTTATCATCGCTCCCATCTACAACTACACAATTAAGCCTGAGAACAATGAGAGCTCGCAGTAAAGGTGCATAGGGTCTTTCCGTCTATGACTTGCTAGTCCGCATCTTCACGGACAATTCAACTTCACTAAGATGATACTGGAGACAGCAGGAAAGTCGTTACGCCTTTCGAACAAGATGGAACTTACCCATCAAGTGATCACGCTACCTTAGGACCGTTGTTGCCTACAGCCGTCATTTACCACTTAGCTAAGTTTGGTGCTATAAACACCTCCCTCCCTTCAGTGGCACTGGACAGACGTCAAGCTTGATACTTCATCTTTCGATTTGGCCAAGCCTTGTGTTTTTGTTAAACAGTCGCTCTCCTCTATTAAGTGTCACCGAGTTAGTTAGAACTAACCCAGTAAGCTATTTCCCGAAGTTACAGCTCAATTTTGCAGAGTTCCTTCAATATCATTCTCTCACGCGCCTTAGTATAGTAATACTCACTGACCTGTGTCGGTTTGAAGTACGGTTTAAACTATGTATGTTTTTCTTGCATGTATGAGAAATAGGTAATTAAACTTAGATCCGGTAACACATTTAGACACATAAGATTAATTATAATCTTCGGACAATAGCTTTCGCTTTTCCTTAGAGACCGCTTTACCTGATGAAGCAAGACTTAACATCAGAAACTTTCAGTTTTCGGCGACACCAATTAAAATGATGTTTATCGTTACTCATGCACAGCATAGTTAACTGTGATTAAAGTCTTTGTCAAAACTAAGTTTGTACACAGCGCTCTACTACCATGAAATTTGCTTTGGTTATCTGTAATCCTCTTTACAGAGAACATCTTTTGGTTGATAATGCTTTAATGTGAGTGCCTTGAGCTTTAACGCATTCCTTAGTTAGATGGCAGCTTCCAAGCCTACTGTTGGCAATACTTTAGGCATATCAGACCGTTGATTCAGAACTTAAAGATTATTTGAGACCTTAGCAAAATTGCTGGGCTGTTTCCCTTTCGACCAAAGACCTCCCCACCTATAGTCTGACTATGAAATTGTATGTTAAACCGTGTTCGGAGTTTCCCGAAATAGTGCTTAGTGCAGCTTTGCTAGAGTGCTCTATCACAGTAACAATTCATGCTATACCTCAATATATTTCGTAGAGAACCAGCTATCTCCCAGTTTGATTAGCCTTTCACCCCTAGTCACAAGTCATCCGAATCCTATTCAACGGATACCGGTTCAGTCCTTCAGCCCTTCGGCTTTCAACTTGCTCACAACTAGATCACAAGGTTTCGGGTGTAATTGAAGAAACTAAGTGCTTGTTACACTTGTGTTAACTATGCCTCCTATCCATCTCTTAGGCTTGCTGCTTCAATTAAGTTGCTGGCCCATTATACAAAAGGTAAGCAATTAATAAAAGTATTTACCTGCTCTCTAAACTTAGTATTGTACAATCTTTTCACTCCATTAATGGTTTCTATTTCACCTTTCCTTCGCAGTACTAGTTCACTATTGCTCAAGTTTTGTACTCAGATTTAGATGGTAGTTCACCTATATTCAAACACTGTAGTCCTTTCTGTGTTTTACTTAAAACAATTAGATCTAAAAAAGAGTTTGGGCTCTCACCATTTACAACAGCGCATCAGGCTGCACCTCAGTTCTAGTATTAATCAAACCTAACCTGGCGTGAGTTCGCTCCTCACTACTAACACGGTCTCTATTGATTTCTTTTCCTTAGGCTAATGAGATTTTTCACTTTACCTAGTTAATTAAACATTGTTGTTTTCCTTTGAGACTAATCTTGTCAAAATGGTTTAACACTGAATAGACTATTAAAGCTTAAACTCTCATAACCAAACCTTGGCAAGGTCTTCATCTTAAGTTAACTAATACGCTCTGATACCTACACTGGGAATCGAACCCAGCGCTCACAGATTATGAGTCTGCAGCTCTACCAATGAGCTATGTAAGTTAGTATAAAGATCATTTCAATACCTCAACAGTACACAAAAGCAAACACAAATAATCAAACTACGTCTACAAAATGTCAATATCAAGCTGCAAATTCAAATAAAGCGTGATGTTGGCGAGAAAAATGATTTTGTACAGCTCGTCAGTATGCAATTAGGAGCAAGCAAGTACCAACTAGTACATGGAAACCATGAAGACCAGTTAGTATAAAAAATGTCGATCCGTAAAGACCATCATTAATGGTGTAACGAGTTAAGCCATACTCCAGATATTGAAGTCAACTAAATAAAATACCTAAACTGATAGCAATATACAAGCCATTAAGTACAATCGGTCGGCAACCAGCAATAATTGCTCGATGAGCAGCTACTAAGGCTACGCCAGAAGTTAGGAGAACTACTGTATTAACTAATGGAAGTATAAAAGCATCTAGAGTTTCTTCAAGACGGATGCCTTCAGGAGGTCACACTCCGCCAATAGACACAGAAGGTGCTAGACTAGCATGGAAAAAGGCTCAGAAAAATGGAAAGAACAGTATAGCCTCAGAAGCAAGGAATAAAAGCATACCATATTTTAAGCCAGTCACTACATAAGAGGTGTGATAGCCTTCATAAGTTGCTTCGCGAACTAGTTCGCGAGCTCACGATCAGAGAGTGATTAGAATTAAAACTAAAAAGGTCATAATACGGTTGTCAATAGCCTCATCAGGAATTTCTTGACCGGTTAAACAGAATGGTAAAGAAAAGAATGGCTGAAGCAGATCTTCACTAATAGTTAGAAATGAGGACAACTTAGTTACATTTTGAAGCTTAGCAATTACAGCAATGGCTAGACTACCAACAAAAGCCGCCATAAAGATTGGCAAACGAGAAGAACCAAGTACATGAAATGGATGTTGTTGATTTTTAGCTTGATTTACAATAGTTAAATTATGGTGAGACATATTTTTCTATTCAGATTGATTTAGTCATTCCACATAAACTTCTAATGGAGTTGCTAATAAAGAAATAGGCATAAACGCATGATTCAATCCACATAATTCAGAGCATTGACCAAAATAGTAGCCTACTCGAGTAATGTATAATGAAACTTGATTAAGTCGACCTGGACAAGCATCAACTTTAACACCTAAAGCTGGAACGGCTCAACTGTGAATAACATCAGAAGAGGTAACAAGAACACGAATGTATTGGTTAACTGGTAAGTAAATGTCATTATCAGTTTTTAGTAAGTGAAGGATGCCACCCTCAATATCTTGATCTATGTAAGAATCAAACACAAGATCATTCGAAGCTCAGTTTTCGCGAACTAAATCAGTGTACTCATAAGATCAATATCATTGACGACCAATTACCTTTAGGGTAACTGCTGGTGCAAATAACTCATCTATCGAGTAAAGAAGAGCAAATGAAGGAACGGCGATGAAAATAAGGATGACAGTAGGAATGATAGTTCAAATAATTTCAAGATCAGTATGATGAGATACTGTTGAAGTGTTACGAAGTGAGTTTTTGTTTTCATGGAAAAAGACAATAATAACAGTTAATATATAAAGTACAAACACAATGATAAATACCAAGAAGAACATGATGTCATGATGTAGATCAATTAAGCCTTCCATAATTGGAGTTGCTGGTTCTTGGAAACTCACTTGTTCGGGAAGTGGTAGGCCTAACAGAGTATCAGAGCCTAGCAATGATAATAGAGGCATTGTATATTTAGTAACCTTTGAAATATCGATTCCACGAGCTTTAAGTAAAGCAGCTGGGAGAATAATTTTTTCAGCCACATAACCAGAGGTTCGAACAGGTTTAGAAGTGTAAAATGCATGGAACATTAAAGCAAAGAATACGCAAGCTGAAATTACGGAGATTATTGCACCAGCGGAAGCTATTGCATTTCAAGAATGAAATGCTTCATGATAATCAGAAATGCGGCGAGGCATGCCAGCTAAGCCCATATAATGCATAGGGAAGAAGGTAACATTAACACCAATAAAAAATAATGTGAAGTGAAGACGACCTAAAAATTCACTATATTGAATACCTCACATTTTCTCAAATCAAAAATAAAAACCAGAGAAGATAGCGAATACGGCACCTATAGATAACACGTAATGGAAATGGGCAACAACATAATAAGTATCGTGCATAGCAATATCCACGCCAGCATTAGCAAGAACAACGCCAGTTAAACCACCTACAGTAAATAAAAATAGGAAACCAAGTGCAAATAGCATTGGAGTTTTTAGTTGAATAGATGAACCTCAGAGAGTAGCGGTTCAACTGAAAATTTTGATACCAGTAGGTACCGCAATAATTATTGTTGCTGCAGTAAAGTAAGCTCGAGTATCTACATCAAGACCTACTGTGTACATGTGGTGGCCTCAAACGATGAAGCCTAAGAATCCAATAGATAGTATTGCTCATACTATGCCTTGATAACCAAAAATTGGTTTAGAACATATTTTAGGAATTACTTGACTGATAATACCGAAGCCCGGAAGGATCAGAATATACACCTCAGGATGCCCAAAGAATCAGAAGATGTGTTGAAATAAAACCGGGTCCCCACCGCCGGCGGTTACAAAAAATGCTGTATTAAATTGACGATCAGTTAGTAGTATGGTGATACCACCAGCTAGTACAGGAAGAGAAAGAACTAGTAAGAAAGATGTAATCAATACAGATCAGATAAATAGAGGCATACGGAATAAAGTCATGCCTTTTGGTCGCATATTAAGAATGGTCACAATTATATTAATTGAGCCTAAAATTGAAGAAGCACCGGCTAAGTGTATACTTAAGATGGCTAGATCAACAGATGGACCTGCATGTCCTTTAATACCAGATAATGGAGGATATAAAGTTCAACCAGTACCAGCACCATCAAGGAAGGTAGAAGAAAGAAGTAAATAGAAAGATCAAGGGAGAAGTCAGAAAGATAGGTTATTAAGACGCGGGAATGCCATATCTGGGGCGCCTAGTAACACAGGGACTATTCAGTTACCAAAACCGCCAATCAAGAAAGGCATGACGAAGAAAAAGATCATAATTAGACCATGCGAGGTTACAACCACGTTATACAGTTGATTGTTTCCTTCCAGGAATGTATTACCTGGATTAGCAAGTTCAATGCGAATTACCATAGACAATCCTATTCCAATCACGCCGGCGAAACCGCCCAGGAGCATGTAAAGGGTACCGATTTGTTTGTGGTTGGTGGTGCAAGTTCATTTGATGATGAAGTCAGAAATTGATTTTAGTTTAGAAGTCATAATTAGTTTTATAAAATTGAAAAGGTAAACGAAGCATGTGAAGATAAGCTTCATTAAGTCTAGAACATTTAGAATTTTTTAAAGTTAGTTGAAAACTTAGAGGTATGAAAATATCTCGCTTAAATAGTAAGCGCTCTGACACAAACGGAGAAGTATCAGCCAATTCAAAATAGGCAAAAAGATCAAAACCATAATGGTTTTGGCTGACTTGCCTTTTAACTTTCAATTGTTGTATATCAGAAGTAGAAGGTAGCAAAATATTGATAAAATAATCTAGAATATTTATAGCATTGGTAAAGGTAGAATTTAAATTCAAAGTTGTAGTTAGCTTTTTTCGCTTGCCGTGAGTATGGATGTTAACTGATGGTGTCTGAAATGTGATAGAACTTAAAATCAAACCGTGCTCTGGATTTAGTTGTGAAGGTGAATAGTGGCCAGCAGATACATTTAAAGCATTGACAATTGGAACGATGATACCTGGTGTTACTTTTTTTGATAGTAAAAAACTAGATGCTAGATAATTTCATTTGTAGTAACGACTCATGCTCTTTAGATAATACCACGAGACTTTTGAATAACTGAACGAAACCGTTCATTATCTCATTTTGTTATGCGAAGCTCACGACAGACTGGACCAAACACCCGAGTACCTATAAAATTTGGAATCATAGTAGACTTGCCAGCCGGGCCATAACGTGTAGGTTCAGTAAAAGTTAAAGAATTGTTTGAATCAAATTTAATATAAGAACCATCTTGTCGATTACTACGATTTCGTAAACCAACCAATAAAGTTAGATATGGCCGAACATTAGGTTTTACCTTTTTTGACTTTTGTTTACGTTTCTTACGAACCTTCTTCGCAAGGATTTTTTTATTAATGTCTGAGCGGTACACACGTCGAATTTGAGAAACTGAGCCAACTATTTCACCAAGGCGCGCATAACGACGTTTAAAGCCACCAAAAATGGAAATACATTTGAAAGTTACTGCACCCGCATTGTCAACGGCTATGAGGCGAGATTCAACTGCGATCATGATGTTAAAAATTTAACCACGCAAGGTAGAAGTTTCCTTAAAATCTACACGACCTTTAGAGCGATATAGTAGAATAAGAATACCAAGGCCAATTGCAGTTTCGGCCGCAGTCACAGCTAAAAAACATAGAACAAATAACTGACCATAATAATCGCCATACAAAAGAGAGCAGGTAATAAGATAGAAATTAGCTCCTAGTATAATGATTTCAACATTAATGAGTAAAGTTAGGAACTCAGAGCTTTCTAAGAAGCCGACAAAACCAACTAAGAAGATACAAGTAGCTAAAGTCAGTAATTCATGTTGAGAGATATGGTTTAACAAATCACTAAAGGATAGATTAAGAGGTAAGAGATTTGTTAGCATGTTAAAATATCATGACACCTACTACAAACAATAAATAACCCAATGAGATCGGCAGAAAGGTTTTTCAACCTAATGATATTAGTTGATCATAACGGTAACGTGGATAATTAGCGCGGGTTTTAATGATTAAGAAACACACAACTAGCGTTTTAATAATTAATCACAGTGATGATTGTGGTAAGATTGACAAAGGGGCTAGTCAACCGCCAAAAAAACAGATGGCTATAACAACTGAAAGCCATAGCATGTTTGAATATTCAGCAAGAAAGAACATAGCAAATGCTATAGATGAGTACTCCACATTATAACCGGCAACAATCTCTGCCTCTGCCTCAGGTAAGTCGAACGGGGCACGATTAGTTTCCGCTAATAAAGAAACAAAGAAGATAATAGTTACAGGAAGTAATGGGATACAAAATCAAGCCCGTGATTGCTGGGTAACAATTTCAATCAAATTATAAGAATTAGCACAAATTGCTACTGGTAGAAGTAAAAGACCGATAGACACTTCATATGAGATTAACTGAGCCGCGGAACGAAGAGAACCTAAAAAAGCATATTTAGAGTTTGATGCTCAACCAGCACCAATAATGCCATAAACTCCAATTGATGAGATAGCATAGATGAAAAGCAAACTGAAATCAAAATTTGTTAGATAGTTAAGATCTGAGAATGGGATAAATACTCAAAGTACTAAACCAATAACTAAAGTAATACTCGGTGCTAATAAGAATAAGATTCAGTTGGCACGAATAGGGATAACAATTTCTTTAAAGATAAGTTTTAGACCATCAGCAATTGCTTGAAGAGTACCTCAAAAACCAGTAACGTTTGGACCTTTCCTACGTTGGATAGAGGCCATTAGTTTACGCTCAGCAATAGTGAAAAAGGCGATTGCTAGTAATGAACACAGAATAGTAACAATGATTTCTACCATACTTAGCTTTAATCGACCAACATGGGATTGAACCATGGACCTTGCGCTTATCAAGCGCACGCTCTGCCGCTAAGCTATTGGTCGAAAACCGGAATGGGAATTGAACCCATAGCAAGCAGATTTGCAGTCTGATACTCTACCATTGAGCTACCCGGTCTTGTGTAAAATGAACTGATTAAATAACTGCGCTTTAGCTTTATGAATTACTATATGTGCGCATGTTTGACTTAAATCTTACAGACTAGTACAGACTAACAGACTCGCTTATTGAAATAATGTGACCTAAAATTGGTGAAACTATAAATGTTCAGAACACTAATGAGAGCAAAATTGTAAGTTTTAGTGGTTTGACTGATAGCTGCCCAGACCAATCAATCTCAAACGATGACACATAATTAGTTAGAGTTTGCTCATCGCCTACAAACAATAAAATAACTAATCGTATGTAGTAAAAAATAATGATGAGGCTAACTACCAAATTAACTAACAACAATAAAGCGCTTAATGAATCATTGTAAAGATAGATATCCTCAATTAGACTTATTCAAATTATTATTTTGCCAAAGAAGCCAGAAAATGGAGGCAAACCGGCCATTGAAGATAAGGCAAACAGTAACAACAAACGCTCAATTTGAGAAGGTGCAGATGCAATTAAACGTAGATCAGTAAGATAAGTAAACTCGTGTTTGTTTACATGTAAACTTAGGATAACAATAAAAAAAGCAAATGAAGCCAATGCATAGGTTAGCAAGTATATTAAAAGAGAGTTTGAATCACCAGCTAATAAGAAGCCCATGTGAGTGATAGAGCTATAAGCTAAAAAACGCTTAATTTCAAATTGGCGCAGTGTACCAAAACATCCAATGATCAGAGATAAAATAGCAGCATACTCAAATTCGACTAGTGAGTGCATATGATAAGCAAATTTAAGAAATAAAACATAAATGGTTACTTTAATGAAGATGGCATAAAAAGAAGTAACAAAGGTTGGAACGCCAAAATAAACATCTGGGACTCACTGATGGGTTGGAGAAGCACCTAACTTGATGAGCAATCCAATAAGAATTAATGAGCCTGCTCATAGTAGTTTAATAGACAAATTAGTACTTATAGTAGTTAAGCTGATTTGTTCAAAGATAGAGAAGAGAACTGAATATGATAAAGATGAAGTTAATTCATAAAGATGCACAGTTCCTCAAAAAATTAGAACAGAACCTAGAGTACCAAAAGCAAAATATTTAGTAGCACCTGCAATACCGCCTTGTAGTCGACCAATGGTGGCTATAATGTATAGAATCAAACTTAGCCCTTCTAAACAAATTAGAAAAATAACTAAATGAGAAACAGAGACCACTGTAATACTAAAAGCTAGTGCTAAGTAAGAAAGTAATGGCAACTCCGCAATGCCATAGGATATGAAGTTAGACACTGAGCTAGAAAACCTAGACAACCCTAATCAAATAAGGGATAACAACAGCTTTATCACAACTGAATAGTAAGAAAAGTGATAATAATTGTCAAGACTAACGTTTAGAAGACTGTATGAAGTTAAAATATAAACCAGATAAACAACGTTTATTGTAATAACAAAAATCGCAGACAGTTCGCCTCAAGTTGAAAGCCTAGAAAGCAGTTCGCCGGCAGTTTTATCCTTATAGGAAAGACCAAAGATAATAATTAGCACACATGCTCATAAATATATTGATAGGTCTGCAATTGAGGTTAGATTATGGATGAGATTAACTGTAGAGTCAAAGCTAGCTAAAGTAAATAAACTAAGTGAGTAAGCCTGTTTAACACTACAGGAAGGAAAGGACTGCACATTTTTCTTTGAGTTAACATATGATAAGGCTTGATTAAACATATTTGTTAAATTAGGATAGAAGGAATCGAACCTTCGAATTCTAGAGTCAAAGTCTAGCGCCTTACCACTTGGCCATATCCTAGAATAGGCAGTACAGGATTTGAACCCATAACTTCCTCGGTGTAAGCGAGACACTCTACCGTTGAGTTAACCGCCCAGCTAAATGTAATGAATGGGAATTGAACCCATGCTCTTCCGAGTCACAGTCGGATACTTTGCCAATTAAGCTATCATCACCTTTCATATCTTGTGTGGGAGTCGAACCCACAACTCACAGATTTTAAGTCTGTTGCGACTACCAATTGCGCCAACAAGACAAAAATAAGTGCTATTCCCGTTACCAGTGTTTACACTTTAGATTAAACTAAGCAAACCGAGGTCTAAATGAGATCGTGTTAGTCAACTAAATATCTTGTATGGGAGTCGAACCCATAACCCACAGATTTTGAGTCTATTGCGACTACCAGTTGCGCCAACAAGATTAAATTTGTCAAAATCATAATATCCTTTTGTAGAGAACTGTTGTGATTTTAGTGTTTGAAATCGGTTTTGAAGCTCTTTTGCGTTGTTTTAAGGCGGAAAATTTAGTTGCTGGAGAATAAATTATTAAGAAAATAAATATGGAAGAAAATAGTATACTACTAAAGTTGAGTAAAAGAAGTAATTCATAAAACCTCGGCTCATAGGACATTGGTGAAGTTGAGTTCAAACCTCGGTTTCAATCAAGCTCAATATAATGATCTAATGTATTGTTTAACATGACCTTAAGATCGCGCGGTAAAAACGAACCAAAATTTGACTTTTGAGGCACAGAATGAGGTATTAAGGAAGAGGATCTCGTGGCTTTAACCTAGAGTTGATTGGTAAGCCTAAAGAATTGTAGAAAAATAGCCCGTTGTATTTTGCCTTTAATCTCGAGAGCTGGATCAAAGCTAAAAACACATCAGCAACCTTAGGGGAGGACAAATACAATCTTCGCGAATTGCGCTAAACTTAATTGTTGGATTACACCATCCACCAGTTCGAGCATTACGTAGTTTGATGCATTATCTCTCAATAGCGCTCTCAGACGATTTTATTAGGATGCGGTTGTTGAAAATAACAACCATGCATATTTTGAATATGAGCCATAGCTAGACGGCCACAAAAACGTCATGCTGCAGTGAAAGCTAAATAATAATCCCACCAAGAATTAAGGTAGCATTTTCCTGGAAAGTAATTCTTCAGACTCAATCTCACCGCCGCCGATTGTGGCATATACTGATCTGCTGCCGCCGGCGTTTGGCAAGGAGTTAAGTCAAGAAGCTAATTGCTGAGCATGATCTAAGAAAATTGTGGTTGAAAGAAGCAAATTAGAGTTGATATAGTAAATTGAGTAGCAAATCAGCATAGTGTCGAAAGGATGTAAACAAGACTTTAATAACTTACTAAAGATATTTTGTCAAATTAGAGATTAGTGAGTTTAGCATGTTAAGTTAAGTTGGAAAAACCATCACAATGTGTACACGGGTTTGAAATATAGTAATAAAGAGCACTATTTAATTAGGACATCCAGTATTTGCAGTTTTACGTTGAACTGCAGTGAAAATGACTTACTGGAGTAAAGACCCTGTGCTGCTCTACTCCTTGTAAAATTTACTCGGTGTAATCTCTTTTATTCAATCACTAAGACTAACAAGCTATATTCAAGAGTTTACCCTAGGCTAGAAAGGAGTACTCGCGTCACCCTAGAGGTTGCCGCGGCATCTTCCCTAAGGCAGATGAGAATTGGTTGAGGTGGTGTTAAGTTAAAACGGTGAAGGGCTGGTAAACCAAGCCCACCATGACCACGCCTCCCTAAGTTTTGGCAGGTAATGGTATTGCAAGATGGTGCAACTTAACTCACACCACCTATCCTGCTATGGGTGGTAAAATTGGCGATTGTACGTTGAATCGCCACAAAACTTTCAAAGGTAGACACTTACGAATTGCTACCAGTCCCGGCTCTATGCCTTCTTTATTCAATCACTAAGAAATACTATCCTGGTATAATTAAAATACCAACTAGATGTATAGCTTTTGCCACAAATCTTGAAATTATTGCAAAATAACAGCTAAAATCACATGAGTCTCATTAAGCTATCTAAAGTCTTGTTAGAAAATCAAATTTAGACCCTATTTATCGTCAGTTTAATCACCCCTTATTAAGCATGGTAGTAGCATTAGAATTATGGACACCGGCAACCAGAGCAGTTTTTTGGAAGACTTTGGTGATGTTAAAGGTTTAAAGTGGTTTTGAGGCTCTTATATTATTTAAAGGCGAAAGAAGTTTGGTTACTGGATGATGAAATATGGTTTAATACTTAATATTTTTAATATTTGCTGCCTTAATTGAACAATACCGTAAGTAAAATCGTAATCAACGATCTGTTATGGCTGATTCACTAATGAGTTCAAAATTATAAGGATATCGAACTAGAACAAAAGATGCAATTGATCATAAGGATTGAAAAAACGGTATAAAATTAGTATTACGACGAATTGAGCTTAAATTTAACAGACTAGAAGCTTGTACCTTGTCCAAATTTAACTGAAGTACGTCAAATAGAAAGATGGTGAAATTAGCATTACTAACAACTAACCCGTTTACTTTGAAAAAACCGGCCTTTACAAGCTCGACGGCAGCGTACTTGTTTTGTCTTAAACCTAATAACAACGTTAGATTATCTAATTTAAACGTAAGTATAGTAGAGAAGTGGTGTAGACTTGAAACAGAAAATGAATGACCAAAACCACGGCGAGCTTTAAGTCAGAATTTTTGTAGTTCGACATTTGATAATCCAAGCATTTGATGCATTGTTACTTTGAAAAGCTTGACAAATAAGTAATTTTTGTTGATCCTGTGATAGTTCTTTTCAGCTTTCAGAAACAAAGACTTGAAAGCAGCAGATTGTTTTCATCGAGATTGCTGATGATATTTGTGCTTTGCTTTAAGCTTTCATAAAAATATCTTATACTCGGAATTTAGCCGTCGGCGATTAATCTGGTGATTCACCGCCAAAGCTGCATTTTGCAATAACTTCAACATTTTCAAATTAATCAAAGATTTATGCGACAAATAAGATAAAGTTTTCAACTGCAGTAAATAATTAAGAGTTTGCACCTTTGGCAAGATTACAACCGATTTGTTGTCACTAAATTTTTTTGCCAAATGCCTTAATGGTCTGATAGGTTTTTGAAATAACTGAATGTTATGAATGCTATAAGATATCATTAGTTTTTTGTAAGATAACCTGAATGTTTTAACACCTTGCACTAAGTTATTAGCTGCAATAATAGGAAAGAAAATAACATTAACTTTCTTTAAGTTGATCTTATAGACAGTATTTGTAGTACTATTTGTCACCAACAGATAACCAGGAAGGTGAATTAAATGAGAGCAAAGAGGCATATAGTTTTGACTAAAAAATAAATTAACAACGCAAACCTTCAAAACCATAATGTTATGAGAGCTTGTCACAAGCTTTAGGGACTTGAAGTAGTTCAGATTGATATTGTGACTTTGAATGTTAGCTATTTTACTTAACGAAAAATTATTGAATGTCTTTTGACTTGATCTGAGGCGAAGTAAGCGTCATAATAAGTTAAGAGTAATTAAACTAGTATTATTAGGTTGTTTCTTAAACAGGCTATAATTTCTAAATGTACTAAAATGCTTCTTGGCTTGATTTTTTAATCAGACAGGGTGCCTTTCCTGTACGTTGACTTGAGATAAAGAAACAAACTTATGACTGTTAACTATAGGTGGCAAAAACAAACAAGATCTCGATGACATAAGCTTAAGACGGAGAGAGCTTGGAGTTATAAGCGCTTTGAACTGCCCTTTACTACCAATATGAGCTTCTTTGTGAGGAAGTAGTGCAGTAACAAATTTGTTAGTGAATGATTTATGTTTTGAAACTAATTGTTTAAGCTTTAGCTTGCTACGTGAAAAGAAGTAGGCTCGATTAATACTCTTTCGAAAGAACATAATATTAGTTTAAGCTGTCTTAACAATTGAAACAACTTCTTTTACTAAGAAGTCAAGAGTAAGATCACGAACAATCTCATCTTCAAGATCAAGAAGGTTCTGCATTGCGGTAGTTGCTTCTACATCGCGGAATCAATCATTAATAAACTCTTTGAAATCATCTACTTGAACCATGGTTAGTTTGTCCAGGTAACCATTACGTCCAGCAAATAATAAAATTAGTTGATGATCAAGAGACATTGGTTTGTAAGGAGGTTGTTTTAAAAGCTCAACTAGGCGTTCACCACGAACTAGGATTTGTTGAGTAGTAACATCCAGCTCAGAGCCAAATGAAGCAAAAATCTCTATTTCACGATATTGAGCCAGCTCTAATTTAAGTGAGCCAACGAATTCTTTCATTAGTGGATTTTGTGCAGCTGAACCTACACGAGAAACTGAAAGACCAATATTGATGGCCGGACGAATACCTTTATAGAACAGTTCTTTTTCTAAGAAAATTTGACCATCAGTAATTGAGATCACATTAGTTGGGATATAGGCAGTTAAGTCACCTGCTTGGGTTTCAATAACTGGTAGGGCGGTTAAAGAACCCGCGCCAAAATCCTCGTTTAATTTAGCCGCGCGTTCTAGTAGACGAGAATGAAGATAAAATACATCGCCTGGATAAGCTTCACGACCTGGTGGGCGACGAAGTAATAGCGAGATTTGGCGATAAGCTACAGCTTGTTTTGACAGATCATCATAGATGATAAGAGCATGAGTTTGATTATCACGGAAATATTCACCCATAGTACAACCAGCGTAAGGAGCCAAATATTGAAGAGAGGCTGGATCAGAAGCAGTTGCAGATACTACAGTCACATAGTCGAATGCATTTTCTGATTTAAGTTTTTCAACTAGGTTAACTACAGAGGTACGTTTTTGACCAACTGCTACATAAATACAATACAGTTTTTGAAGATCATTTTCAGCTAGACCTTTGTGGTTTAGAATAGTATCAATAGCAATAGTTGTTTTACCAGTTTGGCGGTCGCCGATAATTAGTTCACGTTGACCGCGACCGATAGATACAGCAGAATCAATACAAAGAATACCAGTTTGCATAGCTTCATGTACAGATTTACGAGTGATGATGCCTGGAGCTTTCGCTTCAATGTAACCAAATTCAGAATATTCAATTGATTCAAGACCATCAATTGGAACACCTAGACTATCTACTACGCGACCTAAAAGATTACGACCTACTGGAACATAAAGAAGCGAACCAGTGCTAGTAACTAGATCACCTTGGCGAATTGCAGTATCATCACCAAGCACGATAGCAGACACTGAATTTTTTTCTAGATTAGAAATCATACCTAGTTGCTCATTGCCTAGTTTAACTACTTCACCAGCTATTACATCTCGAAGACCAGCGATTTCAATGATACCATCTTTACACGTTAAAACTTTACCATAACTAACAAATGCTTCTTGATTATTCAAAGTTTCTAGAGTTTCATTAGTTGAATTAGACATAGGTTTAATTTAAATAAATAAACGCTTGCTGGAGTATTAGACTTCTTTAGCTTCAAGGCTTTGAAGATAAAGATTGTTAGACAAAATAAATTGACTATACAAAGGAAGGAAACCTAGGAAGTAGAATATGTAAAATGTGGTACACACTTGCGATAAGATAAATACTGTGTCAGTAACCGCCTTACCACCTAGTCAACCTAATATTAGTATATCAAATACAAAAATTATGAATATGAATGTGTATCATGGGCGATGTTTTGGTTCAGAGATCTCAAGATTGTTCTCAGTAGACCACGGCAGGGTTAATAAAAGAAGTATTGAGCCAACCATGCAAATTGCGCCGCCTAACTTGGAAGGAAATGATTTCAACATAGCGTAAAATGGGAGAAAGTATCATTCTGGAACAATGTGGGCGGGTGTTACCAGAGCAGATGCACGAATGTAATTATCTGGGTGCCCGAATATGTTAGGCTTATAAAATACAACTAGCAAGTAAAAGAACAGAAACACTAAAAGAGTAAATAAATCTTTCAAATAGAAGTAAGGGAAAAACTTAGTGTAGTCGGTATCTGGTTTTCGGCCATTAGGGCTAGTTGAACCAACCTCGTGAAGAAGGATCAAATGAAGAAGTGATAGGCCTAGTACAATGATAGACAAAAAGTAGTGGAGAGAGAAAAAACGATTCAAAGTGTTATTGTTTACAGAAAAACCACCTCATACTCAAATAACAATATGATTACCAACAACTGGAATAGCGGTTACAATGTTAGTGATTACGGTTGCACCTCAGAATGACATTTGGCCTCAAGGTAAAGTATAACCTAAAAAGGCGATACCAGCTATTAAAATGAAAATAATAACACCAGAACATCATACTCACTGCTTCGGCGCACGAAAAGATTGATAGAAAATACCACGGGCTATGTGACCAAAGATTAAAATAAAAATCATTGATGAACCATTAGCATGTATGTAACGAAGAAATCAACCTGTAGGTACTTCGCGCATAATACGTTCAACTGATTCAAAAGCTAACTCAATATTTGGCACATAATGTATAGCAAGAAGAACACCAGTAATAACTTGGATTACAAGTATAATACCTAATAAAGAGCCAAGACCTCAAACATAATATAAGTTATTAGGAGTTGGATAATAAACAAGATGATTTTTCAAAACACTTAAAAGAGATGAGTTTACACCTACACGATTTTTAGTTGCTATAGGAATATTCAAGTTTTTAATATTCATGTTAATGACCTAAGGCGATAACATCTTCAAAATACATGGCAGCTAGCGCGCCGAACACATAAGATTGAAGATAAGCAATACCGACTTCTATAAAGAAAATGATTAGTAAAAGTGCAAACACTGGAATAGAGAAGAACGGAAAGGCAGAGGTTAAAAACAACCATGCAAATGATATTAAGATTTTGACTAGCGAGTGGCCAGCAAACATGTTAGCAAATAGACGCATACCTAAACTAACTGCTCGCGCCATATAAGATACAAATTCAATTAAGATGATAAATGGAGTTATAGCAATAGGAGTACCTGTTGGGAATAAAATTGAAAAGTATCGAGCGTTATGTAGCGCAAAACCTAGAAGGATAAGGGTAGTTATTGTTGAAATACTATAGAAAAAGGTTAAAGCTGCATCAGAAGTAGTTGTTTCTACACCTGGAATCATACCAACAACATTTGAAACTAAAAGTGAAGACTGAATACCAGCTGTATTCATATCATTATCTTCTCATTCAGAATCAGCACAGTCATCGTCTTCAAAAAAAAATTGACCAATGAAAGTTGAAACTAAACCTTCTAAAAATGAAACATCAAGTATTTCAGTAAGGTTAAAGATGTCCAATATATCTAAAAAACCACAAACAAACAAACTAACAAATTCACCACCAAAACTATCAGCACCAAACTGGTCTAGCGGTGAATGAAGTAATAAGTTAATAGAGTTCATGAAAGAATATTAATCAATTAACAGCAGTTCTATGTTGTACTGCAAGCGAAAAGGTCCTAATGTGGAGTTCGAAGCTACCTACACGCTGCTCCGCTCCTTGTCATTTTGCTTTAAAAAGCTTTTGTACTCAATTAAATAAATTATCATTTTTTGAGTGACTGAACTTCTAAAACAAACTTATATCCAAGAGTTATACTCTAGGCTTATCGCCTGGTCTAGAAAGGAGTACTCGCGTCACCTGATGGTTGCCGCGGCATCTTCCCTAAGGCAAGTGAAGTTTGGGTGAAACCGTAGTGAGCTAAAACGGTGTAGGGACTGGTAAACCAGCCCACCATTACCGCACCTCCCTAAGTGTTGACAGATAATGGTATTGCAAGATGGTGCAACTTAACTCACCACCTATCCTGCTATAGGTGGTAAATTGGCGATTGTACGTTGAATCGCCACAAAGCTTTCAAAGGTAGACACTTACGAATTGCTACCAGTCCCGGCTCTATGCCTTCTTTATTCAATTATAAAATTAACCTAATATGGCTTCACTAACAATCTTAAAATTACCGCAAGATAGCAGCTAAAATCCCACGAGTCCATATTGAGTTACCTAAAATCTTATTAGAAAGTTAAAAATTTAGACCTACTAATTGCCATTTTTGGTCATCTCTTATTAAGCACGGAAGTATGGTTGAAATTATGAACGCCGGTAACCAGAGCATCTTTTTAGAGGATTTTGAAGGTCTAAGGTTTGAGAATAGTTTTGACACTTTATAGTGTTTTTAGGGGGGGGGCAGGAAGCAAGGTTTGCTTTTAGAGATAAATATTACAAGTGCTGAGAGAGGTAGGATTCGAACCCACGTAGCTATTGCAACAGATTTACAGTCTGCCCTCTTTGACCACTCGAGCACCCTCTCTTAAAGTATCAGAATGATGGGACTCGAACCCATAGCCTCTGGATTCCAAGTCCAGCACTCTACCACTTGAGCCACACTCTGATAAGAAAACCTTATCATACCTTATGTGGGACTCGAACCCACAACCCTCGGATTCTAAGCCCGATACATCTACCGGTTGTGCTAATAAGGTTTTACAATAATAATAAAGCCTACGGGAATCGAACCCGTGTTGCTACCGTGAAAGGGTAAAGTCCTGCCTCTAGACGAAGGCTTCTTAACAGCCAAAATGCCTACGCTGGGATTTGAACCCAGAACCTTCAGTTTACAAAACTATTGCACTACCGTTGTGCTACGCAAGCATTGTGAGTACCTCTGTAGGGAATTGAACCCTAGGCTTACGGATTAAAAGTCCGCCACTCTGCCGCTGAGTTACAGAAGCAAATTAAGGTTATAAGATTGTTAAACTATTTTTTATTACGAGTCATAACGGCTACGCCGAGAAGCGCAACAAGTAAAACTGCAGTGCTTAATAACAAAAATCACCCAAAGTGGTCATAAAGAAGAGAGCGTAACTCTGACAAACCTGAAAAGTTAGTGTCAACAAGCAAAGAACCTTCAATTAAAATAGACGTGATTGACGGTACAACAAGAATAAATAAATTAATTGCTAAGTAGAGGGATACAAAGCACTCTACTAAATGTTTAGTAAACAAATTCGAAATCATACTATAACTGCCTTTTGAAAATAATCCGAGTGTTAACTGATGAGCTGATGCGTAAACAGCATATCGAAAGAAACCATAAATAATTGTTCCTATAACAGCAAGTTGGTTTAGTACACGCTCTAATACAGAAGCAGAACCTTTAGAAAACTGCGAAAAAAAGGCAAGCAGCTGTGATTCTTGATTAAGAAAACGAAATGGTGTATCATTATTTAGATCAGTCTGACCCCATACCTTTAATAATGGATTAGTAACTACCACATTGCGCGAGAAAAATGAAGTTAAATTTTCACCTGAACAGCGCGCTGTTAGTACAAAAGAGAATTGTTCTAATCAAACTTTAAAATTACTCTCATTGAGTATCATGTCATCAACAAGTTTAAAAATAGCATGGTAGATAAAAATAAAAATAATAAACAGTAAAGTAATAGAAAGTTTATGTGATAAAATAGAATCAACAACGGAATAGTTAGATGACGAACTAAGTGAAGCGGGCCTTAGGCTAACTAAGTCATATTTATTGTAAGGTTGTATATCACTCACTAGCAGCATAAAGCTTGACACAGAACTTGTAGTACTAATAGGCAGTATCAATACAACACTTAAGAAAAGTATAAGTACTGCTCCAACAAAGGCTAAAATGTAAACTAAATAGATAAATAGAAATTGAGTTTCATGTGTTCAAAGGAAAACGGCCAATACACTTAGCAGCAATAAGGCAATGACTTTATGCACTGGCGAAGCTTTTGAGTAGAATTGAGAGATTAAAGAAAGGCTAATTATAAAAACTAACAGAATGAACACAAAATTGTTGTCTTGTAAATCCGCTTTAAATGGTGATAAGAGCTGACTGGTTGTATTAAGTATGAATAACTTTGCACACATTAGTTATTTTGAATAGCGAAAAGTTGAACGACTTTTCATAACAAGCTTAAAAATTTTATCGCGACGTTGAATGAGAGGATGTCGTTTATCTATAGCAATGCTTGATAACTCGTTATAGAAGCGATGACTAAGTTTTTGCTCTTTTCGCTCTGTAACTAGGGAAGAAATTCAGCGAGTAGCAAGTTGTAACTGCTTGTGTTGATTTAGCAAAGCTGGAGTTTGTTGCTCTTTTCCATGAACAACCGATGAGCTCAAACTGAAAATTGGTTTAACTTTTAGCAAATTTTCCAAAATTAAACTAGCTGGGGCAATTCTTTGAGTTTTTGAATAGAAGTGTATAGCACTAATTTGATTTTCTACCAAGTTTAACTTGCCTTCTTTAGTTAATAAGTTGTTAAATTTGCCAATTCAAAACGAGAAGTAAATACCATCTAGGCTTGAATGAAAAATAGGATAGTAAGATTTACTAGATCGAGACATGATTAGACTAGAAAAAACGACCCTTTCGAACATCTTTTTTACCAACTTTACGTCGACGAGCAAACTTCTTCAATCGGATGCCTCGACCAGTATAAACACTGGGCGCACGTAGCTTAAAAATTGCTTGGGAAAAGATTGAGGTTAGAGCTTTACTTTGACTATAAATTGTTAATTTACGGTCTTTTTTAGATACTAGAACTCCAACAAGATTTGGAATAGGGATATATAAGATGTAAGAATAACCAACACGCACAAGCAAATAACGTTCTTGTGGAAATTCATTGGCGGCAATTTGTTTAATTTCATTAGAGTTACTGTTAAGCAGTCAATTATTGTCAACGACTTGTGCACGATAACCAATACCACGAATAATATAACTTTTAGAGTGAATTAAAGAGTTTGTAGTAGTCATCATTAATTGAAAGATGCTAAAACCTTACCACCAATATGATTCTTGATGGCCTCAGCATCTATTAAGACACCTAAATCTGTTTGGATTATAGAATAAGAACTGCCACCAACCCGAATTAAATTCTTAGTTAACTTTTTAGAAGAAATAGAATAAACTGTTCGATTAAAATATACTTTTACCGGTGAAGAGACCAGGTGCACGAAAACTAAAGATGTACTTTGCCTGTATGATTTGATAAGACCAAAATCAACTAGTTTACGCAACAATGAGGTGTGGTCGGTTAATCTTTTTACAACTAACACATTAAAACCAGAATTTTTAGCTTTTTGGATGCGAGATAGTAAATAAAAATTAGCTTTCATCTAGACTCGATCTTTCATTAAGCCAGGAAGCAAATTGGCTCGGGATAAACGACGTAAAGTATGACGAGATATTGATCAATCTCGAATAAAACCTCGAGACCTTCCGGTTAAGTAACATGAACTTTTCAAACTCGTAATTGAGACACGTATTGAATTTCCAGAGGCAAATGGTGTCATATAATTTGATTCAATCGAACCTCGGTCAATATTTTGGAACAAAAACTTGTTTGAAAAAGCATGAAAAGAATTTAATGAAAATGATTCTAAATTTCGTTGAAATTGCTGACGTCAAGCAGTTCACTTTTGATTTGTGGTTACCTTAGAAGCCAATGCTGGACGAGCTTTGAAAACTTTCTTTAACTTTTTACTCATGACGTCAAGGATTACCAAATGAAAGAAGCCTGTAAGATTGAGAAAGTTCAGTGTATCCATATTCAACTTGCTTAGCCAAGTCTTCATATTGAACTTCTTTGAAACCTGTCAAAGGAAAATCTTTCCGTAATGGATGACCAACAAAACCGTAGTCTGTTAAAATTCGGCGAAGATCAGGATGCTTAACTAAGAATAAGCCATACATGTCTCAAATCTCGCGCTCTGCTCAATTAAAACCGGGGAAAATTGATTGAAGCGAAACCGCCGGCTTGGTTTCAGAAGCTCAAGTAAACAATATAAACCTTGTGTTGATAGAGGGGCTTTGAATTAAATATAACAATTGAAAGCGCAGATCGGCGGTTAAGTGATCAACCACCGTAGCATCAATCGCATTTGTTGCTCGGGTAAGACTGTGAAGCTTTAGAAATAAGGCAAGGTGCTGCATGTCTCAACGGCCGCCAAGTACGTGATAAACGTTATCAGTGTATTCTTCTTGTTGTTCTAAAGGGTATGGACAATATATTTTAACCAAGGAATTTTTATGTAGATAATTGAACACTAATTCTTATTTGAATTTGACAATTCGATAAGTGAAACTATGAAAGCTGGACCATGAAGCTCCAAGGTATGTTTTTCATATTGTTCGAAGAAATGACGACCAGAAATGATCGTAGGCAAAGAAAGATAATGATTAATAGTTTCGTTGTAAAACCATTTGCAACTTTCAAAGAATGTTTTTGAATTGATAACATAGGTGATAGAAGCAAGGCTTTGAATACTTAAGATCAATGCCAAGCACAATGCAATTAAAGATAGAAATAAAGGCATCAACTTAATCAAAAATGGGATAAATTCTGCATCGATCATTAATCAGCTATTAGGTAAGAAAGAGACAGAAAAGTTGAAGTAATTTGAGCCTAAACCAGTAAACACATCGCGGAAATAATAACCAGACACTAGACCAAGCAGACCTAAGAAACCTAACACTAGAATCTCGATGTTAGTTGCTTTAGCATGTTGAATGATAATCTGTTTGAAACCATTAAAGGAGTCAATAAATACTAGGTACAGCAAACGAATAGAATAATACATTGTTAATATAGCGGCTACTGAAGCTATTCAATACAAGAATTGACCATCTACTCAATGTTTAGTGTTTGAGGCCTCGATGATCAGATCTTTTGAGTAAAAACCTGCAAGGAACGGGAATCCAGCTAAGGCGGCTGAACCAATTAGAACATTAACGTAAACAAATGGAGAAAGACTACCAATGCCACCTATTTTGCGAATATCTTGTTCATTTGATAAAATATGAATAACAGAACCTGCAGAAAGAAATAAAAGAGCTTTGAAAAATGCATGATTGAATAAGTGGAAAAATCCTACATTGTAAATAGATAGACCGCAAGCTAAAATCATATAGCCTAGTTGAGAACAGGTTGAGTACGCAATGATTTTTTTAATATCGGATTGTGCAGCTCCAATTGTACCAGAAATTAACGCAGTAATGCCGCCTCAGATAGCAATCATGTATAAAATACGTGGAGCAAACTCCAGAATAGGAGAACAACGAATTACTAGGAAAACACCGGCAGTAACTATGGTCGCTGCATGAATTAAGGCCGAAACTGGTGTTGGACCTTCCATAGCATCTGGTAATCAGGTATGTAATCCGATTTGAGCAGATTTACCAACCGCTCCTATGAAAAGAAAAATAGCGACCATCTCAATAAAACTATGCGGATAGAAGGGTAGAATAATACTAATCGTAGTAAAATCTAAAGAATGGCAGGCTATGAAAACAAAACTAATACCGGATAGTAAAAAGAGATCACCAATCTTATTGATAACAAAGGCCTTAGTTGCTGCCTTGCCGGCCTGGGCTCGAGTATGCCAAAAACCAATCAATAAATAAGAACAAAGACCAACACCTTCTCAACCTATAAATAATACAAGCATATTTCCAGATGAAACTAATAGAAGTATAAAGAAGGTAAAGAATGACAAATAAGATATGAAACGAGAAAGAAAAGGATCAGTGTATATGTAAACAGATGAGTAAATATGAACTATTGATGAAATTGTAGTAACTACAATAAACATGATTGCTGTCAGGCTATCATATTGCAAAGAAAAGCTAATAGGTGACTCAAGTATTGTTACTCAAGTTCACAAGTTTGTGTGAACAACATAGTTGTGACTAATTTGTCAAAACAGGCTTAGTGAAAAAATTCATGAAATAATAAGACTAGAACAGGAAATGAATAAACTTCCAATGGTTCCAATTAGTGAGCCAAAACTAAACAGCAAAAACGCCGTTATTAATGGTAGTAGTAAAACTAAACTGAACATGTTAGGACTTTACAGCGGGTACACAAGGACTCGAACCTCGGGCCTAAAGGTTAACAGCCTCTCGCTCTGCCACTGAGCTATGCACCCTTGCTATTTACACATTGATAAGTAATGAGGGAATCGAACCCACCACATTCTCGGTATAAACAAGATGCTCTGCCAACTGAGCTAATTACCTTGATCAATAAATAAGTTGAGAGGCTTGGAATCGAACCAAGATCACAAGGGCATGAACCTTGTATGCTACCATTACACCACCACTCTTAAAAGTGAAAGAGCCTAACAGGAATCGAACCTGCTGTACTTTCGTCTCGGTTTTCAAGACCGACATTCTGCCTTAGAATTTTAAGCTCAAATATCAAACAGTTTTACGTTGAACTGCAAATAAAAGACCCTACTGGAATTTAGAGCCACCTACGATGCTCTCTGCTCCTTGTTGATGCAACTTCTTATTCAATCAATGAAACTAACAAGTTATATCTAAGAGTATATACTCTAGGCTATCGCCTAGTCTAGAAAGGAGTACTCGCGTCACCCTGACGGTTGCCGCGGTATCTTCCCTAAGGCAAGTGAAATTTAGGTGAAACTGTAGTGAGCTAAAACGGTATAGGACTGGTAAACCAGCCCACCATTACCGCACCTCCCTAAGTGTTGGCAGGTAATGGCATTGCAAGATGGTGCAACTTAGCTCACCACTTATCCTGCTATAGGTGGTAAAGATTGGCGATTTGTACGTTGTATCACCTTGATCCTTCAAAGGTAGACGGCTACGATTGCTACCAGTATCAGCTTACGCCTTCTTTATTCAATCACAGAAGTACCATTCTGGTACAAGTAAAAACTAACACAGGTATAGCTTTATTAGAACTCGAAATTACTGTAGGATAGCAGATAGAATCTCATGAGCAATATTTATGTTACCTAAGCATCTTGTCAGAAAATCAAATTTAGACCCTGTTATTGCCATTTTTAACCATCTCTTATTAAGCACGGGAGTAGAATTGGAATTATGGACGCCGGCAACCAGAGCAGTTTTTTTAGAAGACTTTAGTGATGTTAAGGTTTGAGAGTGGTTTTGAAGCCTTTGTGTGGTTTTAGGGTGGAAGAAATTTGGTTGCTGGAGGATAGGATCTTAATACCAAAAGAGCCATATGTCGACTTGACGGTACCAAAAAGTATAGAGTCATTGGCGGATAGCGTTTGCTTTGTTGATGGACCAAACCCTACACTAAAGTTAGCTGTCCTAGCTGTACCTCCGCGCAGTTTTCCTGTAATAGCAATGTGATATGCCTTGAAACTTTTTTGTATTTCTCCTATATTTTTCATAATCTTATCAAGAAAATAGAACAATTTTTTTGGTTTAATCTTACTAATATGTATGTTGTAAAGGCTTTGTTGAACAAAAAATATAACGAGTGAACTATCACCGCAAGAAATTGACATAATAAAGAGTGAGTTAATTAAGTCGTGATAATACTTATACACTTTTAGATCACGACGATAGCGCTGATTGAAGTGTAGGAATAAAAAGGTCTTTGTATTTAGTTTATGCTTGCTATGTAAGTACTTAAAAATATTTAGACACTTAATCTGCACCTTAACTCCTAACCGTTTACTAATTATATTAGCTAGACATAACTTACTGAACTTTGACAACTTATGAGAAATCTGAGCTAATAGCCGCTGTTTCACAAGCACACGCTTTTTAATAGGTCTAAATCAACTCAGCATTTTCAAGTCAATATTTCAAGGTTTTTCTATCAGACGTGGTTGTATACTAAGCTTGCTAATTCTTTGTAGACTAAAATAATTAGATAACGTAGTAGAACTAATTGACGAAAATATCGGATAGTAAAGAATGCTTAGAACAGCACCAAAATGATCTTGGGTAAGCACTATTTTCACACTATAACAATTCTTTTGTATCAATAAATGATTTAAGGCTTGATTTAAAGAAGAATCTTGACTAGCCAATATGCTGGATTGATACCAAGGTAATAACTTACCTACTCGAAAATGTAAAGGACTTACTGGATGAGACATTATCGGTCTACTTCGCCAAATACAATGTCTTGGGTGCCAATAATTGTGACAACATCGGCTAACAAGTGCAATGGGGCCATACACTTTAAACCTTGGAGGTGATAAAAGCCAGGGGCGCGAATTTTAGTTTTTTCTATGTAGTTATTACCATCAGAACTGATGTAGAGACCAAACTCTCCTTTTGGGGCCTCAACAGCTATATATAGATCTTTAGCTGGTAAGTTTTTGTTTTCAGAGGCGTGCTTAAAGTGATGAATTAAAGCCTCTATTGAATCTTTTATTGAACCTTTCGATGGTACGACAAATTTTTCATCAATAGACTTAACCTCACCCGACTCAATAAAATTAATGCAATGGTTGATAATTTTTAGACTTTCTCGTATCTCTTGCACACGCACTAGATATCGATCATAACAATCTCCTAGCTGACCATATGGAATCTGAAATTGAATTTCATCATACATCTCATAGGGGTTAGTTTTACGTAAATCTCAGAATAAGCCAGAGCCGCGAAGCATCACACCACTAAATGCTCAATTTAAAGCTTTTTGCGGAGAGACAACTCCAATACCTTGTAATCGATCCTTTCAGATGCGATTTTCAGATAACATGTCTTCAATTTCGTCAATTCGAGAAGCGAACTGTTGAACGAACTGATATACAGACTCTAAAGTCCCAGTTGGCAAATCTTGAGAAACACCACCAGGTCGGATATAATTGGCATGTATACGCGCACCTGATACCCGTTCATACAATTCTATTAGTTTTTCCCGTTCCTCAAAAGCTCATAAAAATGGCGTAAGGGCACCTACATCTATGGCATGGGTGGTTAAAGATATTAGATGATTTAAGATACGTGTGATTTCTAAAAACATAATGCGAATATACTGAGCGCGATTTGGAACTGTTACTCCAACTAATCGTTCAATTGCTAAAGAATAACAATGCTCCTGAGCTATTATGGACACATAATCTAGACGATCTAAATATGGAAGTGCTTGACTAACAGTCTTATATTCTATTAATTTCTCAGTACCGCGATGAAGTAGACCAATGTGTGGATCAGCTCGAGTTACAACTTCACCGAAGAGATCAAGAACAAGCCGAAGTACGCCATGCGCTGATGGGTGTTGCGGACCAAAGTTTAAAGAGTAGTACTTTAAAAAAGTTGGGTTGAGTGGCTGTGAATTAATTTGTTGGGTCGGTTGGTTGTTAGACATTAAGTTAGTTAAATTATAGACCAAATAGTAGAAGAAATGCCATCATTAGGCCGAATAGAGCAATAGCTTCTACTAGTGCGAAACCTAAGATAGTATAAGTGAAGAGAGTTTTAAGAAGAAGTGGATTACGAGAAATAGCAATTAGAAAAGAACCGAACACTTGGCCGATACCAACGCCAGCACCAATAAGAGAAATAGTAGCAAGACCTGCAGCAACGATTTTAGCAACTTCATTTAGCATGTTAGAATTAATTGTAAAGACATAACAATGTATACACGGACTTAAATAGCTAGAATTTTACCTTATAGTATAAGCTATAAATAAAAGAATTGCTGGAAGAAATGATGTCATAGTTGAGGCCAACACGGCCAGCAAAGGGCCTAAAGCACCTATATGATATTGAGATAAGAATTTTTTATAATACATATAAGAAGGTTTAAGTAAAGCTTTGCAAGAGAAGATACCAATAGTGCTTATAATCATAATTTTCATAGTAGTTGTGTATTAACTAGAAAATGGGTTAATCGGCGAGGAAACTAAGTCTGCGGCACCACTGTTTACGAAGTCAGAGACTAATTGAGTCACAATTGATGGTGGTCGTGTAACCCGCGAAGAAAGATCAGAAACAGAATTAGTGATAGAATCAATGTGGCCACGTGTTTCTATCTTTGGTTGCACATAATTTGGTGCAAAGTTTGGATCTATAACAGACCCCTTAGCAGGGAAACCCGTAGCGGCTTTAGCGCGATTTTCTACAATGGCAGAATGACGATCGTAGTCAAGCCCTTCTTTAACAAATCGCTGGCCTAGATTGACCGGAAGATCTTTAGCAGAAAGCCCATTAGTGATAGCAGGTGATGGGCCATTTATAAATAAATCTGAGGCATTTCAATATCCAGAAATTACCTTAGCCTTAGCTTTCTCAGCTGCTACTACAACGTAAGATTTAGCCGCAGCATACTTTCATTTAGCACGTATCGTAGCACTCGCCATTTTCGCAGCTATTGCTGCAGTAATTGATCGTCGCTGAATAATTAATAAGTTACAATTATTGGAGCTACACCTAAATGAAGAAACTTTAGTTTGTTTAATAGAGTATTGAAGAACCATGTTAATTGTGTTTGAAATGTTTCTTTGGTACTCAGTTAAGTAAACCTAAAGCTCACTCATAATAAAAACCGATAAGCAAGATAATCATAAAAACTAAAAAATTAACATAAGCTATTAGACTTGAGGCCTCTACATCAATAGCAAAAGGAATAAGGAAAACAATTTCCAAATCAAAGATGATGAACAGTAATCCGATTGCGTAGAAATGAATGTCAAAGAATGAGCGCGCATCGCCGAATGGCTCAAACCCACACTCATATGCTGAATGCTTTTCATAGTCGTTAGTTGGTGTATTAACGAAATAGGTTAAGGCCAGGATGACTCCAACAATAATAATGGCCGTGATTAGAAAACCAAAGAATGATAACATGAAAAATTTAAATTATCAATTAAGGCGTTGTTGAAGCTTGAAAGTTTGACTATCCACTTTGAAATCTACGAGAGATGGGTCTTGTCATAACTGAACATTATCAATAGTCTTAGTGATGCTCAGTTTTGGATTGAGGCTTAAAAAAGATTTAGAGTTATAGGCCGCTTCATTATTAAATACGGTTTGAGAAGAGAGGCCAATTTTCTTAATTTTCTTGATTGATAAAGAGAATGCTACAGAGTAAAAGTAAGCTTTGTAACTTTCAAATGAATTTGAATCAAATTCTTCAGCAAAGTAGGTGCCAAGCAGACCTACCATTATACCAGAAAGGTATATTTCATTAATACCATGAACTTCAAGTTGTCCCATGAGTTTAGTTGAGTTAGTTTGAACAAAGGTAACAGGAATCGAACCCATAGCTCCGGTTTTGAAGACCAGCGTGTTACCATTACACTATACCTTCAGTATTATATTTTGAGTTTAATGTTTATTTGGAATGGTGAAGCCTCACTAAGTTCATTTTCTCCAGCCACAGGTTCCCCTACGACTACCTTGTTACGACTTCGGCCCAAACCGAAACCTACTTTTGTAAGCAATTAACAAATGATCGTTGTTCGCAATCAAAGCAACCCCTACTTAACGCAAGCTTTGATTCAGGTCGTG
>Ga0207705_10000420_pt1 | contig 37140 bp, 26 predicted proteins | sample KBSC13metaG_FD_184314 | JGI IMG/M metagenome (GOLD analysis project Ga0207705, IMG submission 184314) | Corn rhizosphere microbial communities from Kellogg Biological Station, Michigan, USA - KBS C1-3 metaG (SPAdes) (version 2) | ecosystem: Host-associated > Plants > Roots > Rhizosphere > Soil ... | reverse complement strand
CCTCCCGCGCAATCGCCCCCCGCCGAACAGCCGCATAACGAACAGCCGCATAACGAACAGCCGCATAACGCGCCGAACAGCGCCGCCCAGTTCGCCGCGGGAACCATGGAGCAGACCGGCGAGTTCATGAGCCCGATGATTCAGGCGCAGATGTTCGCCGCCGAAAGCCAGATGTTTATTTCGATGGTTCAGGCGCAAGTCGACGTCGCGAAAGCGGCGGCGTCGGCCGTAGCGGATGCGGCGAGAAAAAGCTGAGCCTTGAAGCCGACGGTCCCGAAGGTAACAAACCATCACAATCGATCGAAAACACGACGCGCCATTGAGACGATGCATCCAACGATCCGCACCTCCGAATGCGGATCACGTCGATTCAGGAGCGTGCCATGTTCTCGAGCGTCTACTTCGTTCTTGCTTCTTCTCAGGCCGCGGCCGAAACGCTTCCCGCCTACGCGCGCCTGGTGGCCGCCGGGCGTCTAGGCGACGCCTGCTCGGCGCTGGCCTCGCTCGCCGAGCGTGAAGACGAGGTGGCCGACCCCGTCGTGCTGCAAGCCTATGCCGACATCCAACTCGCGCTCGGCCGCATGATCGAAGCCGAGGAAGGCTACCGCAAGGCGCAACGCGCGATTCGCCAATCGCGCGAAGCGCTGCGCATCGCCTCTTGCCGCAATGCGGGCTGGCTAGCCTTCTTTCAGGATCGCTTCAGCACCGCGGTAGCCTGCTTTAACCGCGTGCTCGAGGAACCGGATGCCAGTGCCGCGCAGCGGTTCGAGAGCCGTCTCGGCAAGGCGCTCGTGCTACTTCATCTCGGATGTCTAGGCGCTGTCGGCTCGCAGCTCGATCTGCTCGCGCAGATTGCCGAACAGGCCGGCGCCGCGGGCTTTATCGACCTCGCCCAGTCACTCCGCTACGACGCACGCATCCAGCACGAACTGCGCGAGGCCGAGCCGCTGCGCGATCACATCTACTGGCGCTCGGCCGCTCAAGGTGTGCTGCCCGACACCTTCGGCGCGATCGTGCCGGCACCCGCTGCGGCTTGCATGCCGTTGCTCGCTCAGCGGCTCGACTATCTCGGTCATCTGCACCGCTTCGCTTTCGGTGCGAAGGGACTTAGTGAACGACTGGACCCGCACCTATCGTGGGCCGCGTCCAGCGGGCTTACGGAGTATCACCGCAGTCTTTGCTTGGAAGTCTCTGTGGCCGCGGTCGCCACGCAGGCCCCGCATACAGCCGAGACGATGCTCGGCCAGTGCCGCGTAGCCAACGGTGCCGCCCATCAGCACAAACGCTGGTACCTGGAATATCTCTACTGCCTCTCCAAGGTCCGCCAGCAGCAGGGGCGCGGGCACGAATCGACCGAACTTTACGGCCGCTATGCGCTCGCTTCGATCAGCCACGTGCGCACCGACAGCCTCTTGATGCCGGCGGTCACGGCCGAGGCTGCGAGCCCCGCCGGCGCCCAGCCGCGCGCCGACGACGTGAGTGCGCGACTGCCCGCCAAGTACCGCCGTGCCTACCGTTATTTGATGGAGCACTTGGACCAGCGCGACCTGTCGGTACGCGAACTTGCGGCACAGATCGGCGTCACCGAGCGCGCGCTGCAGGCCGCCTTCAAAACTTATCTCGGATTGTCGCCGAGCGAGTTGATTCGCCAGCGTCGCATGGAGCGTATTCGCGCCGAACTCACGCGCGAGGACGGCAGCACCACGGGCGTGCTCGACGCCGCGCACAAGTGGGGCATCCAACACCGCTCGACGCTCATCAACAGCTATCGGAAGGTTTTTAACGAGGCGCCCTCGGAAACTCTCGCACGCTAAAGCATCGGGCCGCGCCGCTCAATCCCGTCTATGTATGAGGAGCTGTGTCATGGAACAACCGATCAAACCGCTTGAACCGATGAAACCGTTCGATCCGCCGCGCGTCATCGAGACCGATCGGCTCTGGCTGCGCCCGCTCGTCGAAAGCGACGCCGAGCAACTCTACTACGCGCTGCTCGGCGATCCGGACGTGATGGAATGGCTGCCTCGGCGCACGCTCGAATCGGTCGACGAAGCCATTCTCTACATTCGCGAGTGCGAGTCCGGCTGGAACAATAAGACGATGTTCACTTGGGTGTTCGAGGATAAGCAGACCGGGCACCTGTGCAGCATGCTCGAACTGCGCCCGTGCTTGCCGCGCGTCGAGCTCGGCGTAGCTTCCGCGCAGCGGCTCGCCTGGCGGCGCCGGCGCGCCTCGCTCGATGCGTTGCGCAAGCTGCTGCACTGGACTATCTCGCAGCCGAACGTCTACCGGATCTACGCCTGCTGCTCGCCCTACGGCAAGTCGGCTCCGACCATGGAGAAGCTAGGTTTCAAGCATGAGGGGCGCCTGGTGAACTGGGAAGCGAGACCGAACCGCGGCCTCGTGGCCGACGACGCGCTGCTCTTTGCGCTCACGCGCATACCGCCGCCGGCCACCGAAACGACATCGGTGCCCCGTTCTGAATCAGCCGCGGCCGCGCCCGGCGAACCGTACCCAACGTCCGTGCGCGAAGCACGGCGCGACGTAGCGCCAGCCTAGGTTCGCCATGTCGGAAACGCCCCTGTGCGAGCGGGATGGGGCGTTCTCACGAACTGACGCTCGATTGACGGCTTTGCCGCCGATAGGCCCCGTCAAACGTAGTGCGCGAAGCGCGCGCACAGGCACACATGCGCGCGAGCGCGCCTAAGCGCGCAGTCCCGCGGCCGTCCCTTGAACGATCCTATTGCCTCCAGCGGCACGCAGAAAGCGATGCTTTCTCGTGCCGCCGAAAGGCCGGGCCGCTTACTCGACCGTTGCCGGTCTTAGCGGCCCGCAACCGCCCGTTAAGCGTGAGCGGGCGGGTGCTTCGCTTCCGGCTTGTGCTTCGTTTCCGGCTTGTGCGTCGGTTCGGGCTTGTGCTTCGTTTCCGGCTTGTGCTTCGGCTCGGGCTTGTGCTTACCCTGCATCCCACCGAGCTGATGCTCGAGGTCGTTATCGAGCGGCTTCGTGTGGTTCTGGCCCAGAGGCGAATGGGTGGGCTCGTGGGCGGGGGGCGGGGGAGGCGGGGTGATGCTGATGGGCGTAACGCCAGCCATTTTATTTCTCCTGCGTGGTGAAAATTGTGACCGGACGGCACCGGAAACGGCGCCGCGCTTTTAAGACAGTGTCGGGCCTGATGCCACGTGCACTGTCTTCAAGTAGTGTCGTCAACGCTGCGCGCTTGCCGCGGTCGCGGGGCGAAGACAGCACTTCCTACGCGAAGCCCTCGGCATGCGCTTGGCTGAGGCGACGAAGCAAGGCGGCGCGTCATGGACAGGGGGCACGGCGCTTCGCTTTCCTGTTTGCCTCTTCGTCGCGCGCGGTTCGCGAACGGGCCCACGTCGATATCGTTGCAAAGCGCTGGCGGCAGCGGGCATCGAGACGCGCCGCCTTGTCGGGCGCATCGCAACGTGACCGTTCGGGGACATTGAACATGACCTTTTTGCGCAATGCGTGGTATGTCGCCGCCTGGGGTGGCGAACTCGCTGTGGAAGCACCGATGCGGCGCGTGCTTCTGGGCGAACCGGTGGTGCTGTTTCGCGATGAGGCCGGCCGGCCCGTGGCCTTGGCCGATCGCTGTCCGCACCGCTTCGCACCGCTCTCGCGCGGCCGGGTGCGCGACGGCGCGATCGAATGTCCGTATCACGGCCTCGCATTCGACGCGAGCGGGCGTTGCGTACGTAACCCACATGGCGACGGACGCATTCCGGAGGGTGCTCGGGTGAGCGCCTATCCGCTCTTGGAGCGTTACGGCGCTGTCTGGATCTGGATGGGCGAGGCGCAGCGCGCGGCCGATGCGGCGTTGCCCGACTTCAGCTATCTCGATCCGGCCGAGAACGAAACCAGCACCGGCTATCTGCTCACGCGAGCGCACTATCAGTTGAGCGCCGACAATCTGCTCGACCTCAGCCACTTTCAGTTCCTTCATCCCGACACGCTCGGCACGCCCGCGATCACCGCGGGCACCATGGAGTTCGACAACGACGGCGAGACCGTCTGGGCCCGGCGCTCGACGCGGGGCGAGTATCTGCCGGAAGCCGTCGCGCGTCCTTTCGGCGTGCCTTACGGTATGCCTGTCGATCGCTGGCTCGATGTGCGCTGGAACGCTCCGGGGCTGATGTCGATCGAGGTCGGAGCGACCTTTGCCAACCTACCGCGTGAGTTCGGCTTGACTTCGTTTTCCGGGCATTTCCTTACGCCCGAGACCGAGGCGTCGACGCATTACTTCTTCGGCTTTGGATTATCGAAGGCGCTCGGCTCGCGTGCGAGCGAAGTGGCCCAGTACGCCGTCGATATGTTGATGGGCCCGTTTCGCGACGAAGATCTGCCGATGCTCGAAGCGCAACAACAAGCGCTGGGCGGCCGCGAGTTCTGGTCGGCGAGGCCGCTGATGCTGCCGATCGACGGCGGCGCCATGCGTGCGCGCCGAATCATGGAGCGAAGGCTCGCGGCCGAGCGCCAACTGCACGCCGACGCCGTGACTTCAGCCCAGGCCGAACCTGCGCCGTCCTGCTTCGACCATGGGCGAGCGGTCCGGCTCGTGCCAGTGCGTTGAGGCGCGGCGCCGACATCGCCTCGATGTTCTGGTCACGGCCAGCGTCGCGCGCCGCTGCTCGGGACTTCGCCCGCCAAGCGGCGGCTTCGCGCCTAGCCCCCCGGTGTCCGTGTGCGCTTTCCATACTTCTCGTCAGTTACAGCAAAAGCGGCGCATTGCGCCGCTGCGGGCCTCCTGCTCGGCAGGAGGGGAGCGCGCGTCGCGCGCGCCCGTAGGACAGCGCAAGCGTCAAGGAGCATATGGCATGAGGATAGGTAACCTGAGTAACTGGATTTCCGCTTGCTTGCCCGTCGGCAACGGCCCGAATGTCCAGAAGACGTCCGGCAAAGGAAAGACGGCGCCCCGAAGCCAGAATCCCTCCGGATCGCGCGTGCTCGGCAAGCTCGGCGCTTGGACCAAGACCAGCCGAAGCAGAAAGGATAAAGGCGATACGGTCGCCGACGGGACGCACGCGTCGTCGGTGCCTGCGGCGCAACCCACGCCCATCGAAGACGCGTTGGATTACATTCACAGCGGCACCCACTGGCGCGTCGCGGACAAAGCCGAAGATAAGACGACCGGCGCGTCCTCGGGCAAAGCCGACGGCAAGCAAACATCGCATCAACTCGTGCTGAATCCGTCATGGGGCAAGGGCCGCTTTGGCGAGTTGGCCGTCGGTCGAGACGCACGCGATGCGGCGCTGATGACGGCGGCGCACGCCGTGCGGGCGATCCCTGAGATATCGATCGAAGAGACCGTGACGGGCGCGGGCGAGGGCGAGGGCGGTATTGGGTCCGGCTCCGCGTTCGTCCCGAGGCCGGTCGCACAGGCGGGCGCAGCGCGGCAGAACACGGTGGTACCGCTCGTCGCCGAGCACCACGGCATCGACCCGGCCCCGGTGCGTGCATGGTTGGCGCGGCACGGCATCGAGACCGTGCCCAATAGCGGCAGCGGCATGAACTGTTTGCTGATCTCGTTGCTGCAGCATGCGACGGGCCGCTACGACAAGGCATCCGAGCCCGAACTGGCTGAAGAGGCCGAACGATGCCGCATGTTCCTCAAGGAAGCGCACCCGGAGATCGAGGCGTCCGACCGAATGTTGTATGCCGACGAAGAGGCGATTGCATCGGCGCTTACCTACATCAACATTCGCTGCGGCGCCAACCTCGATGTGCATTGGGTTGAACCGCATGCGGACGGCCACCCCGTGCGCTGGCTGCGCTCGGGTACCGGCGAGGAGCCGGTCGCGATCATCCGCTTCGGCAATCACTTCGAAGCGTTGCGCTCGGTCGGCGACGATTCGCGCTCGTCGAGCGAGCGCGAGCCCTTCGTCTACCTTGGATTTGCCGAGCGCTTTGGGTTCGATGAAGGCAGCAGTGAAGATTTTTCGCTCGGTAGTGATTTGGATCGGCGCTTTGAGCGGCACGACAGTCAGCGCGACAGCGACGACGTTTCGACCGTGATCGGCGGTCACGATCAGCACGATACCGGTGACGACGGCAGCACGTCTCACCGGTCCTCCAGCTACACGTCCTTGTCGATACCTGTGAGCGATGTCGATGACGATGTGCTGGGCGTCAACCGAGGCGCGTTCGTCGACGAGCCATCGGCCGAGCCGTCCGGCGTCCTAGGCGCGCTAGGTAAAGTGACGAAGGCGATCAAGGATGGCATCGGCGTCGTCCGGGATCCGGACAAACGCTATCTCCACGGCTTCGGCGTCGCCTCGACGACAACGTCCACCCCAATCCGTAGCGATACGTGGACCCCTAAGCCAAAGCCTTATACGGGCTTCAGATACGACAACGAGGTCACGCTCGGCCTGCACTTCGGCGACGAGGTTCTGCCGCCGGGCAGCGAGCGCGCGGCACTGCGAGACAAGCTCGTGCAGCTTGCGCAGGACAAGGGACTGACGGAGCAAGAGGCCGAACGGCTTACGCACTCGTTCAAGCGCGCGTTCGGCATGAGCGCCGACCCCGCACGCGAATCGCTCGCGGCGCTGAATACGTTGCTCGATACGAGCTTCGTCGATGGTATCCGCACAGTGGGTTTTCGTGCGCCGCCGCGGCCGGCCGGCGCCGATGGCGCATGGACGTTGGCGCAGCATATCGTCACGCCGATGCCGCAAGAAGGCGGGCGCCACGCGCTGCATGACGACATCGGCGCGCAACTGATCGGCAAGCTGGCGTTGCCCTCGCTCGCATCGCGTCCATCGAGCGCGGCGCCCACGCTCGTCGACCAGGACGCGGCGATGCTCAGCGAGTTGACGGCCATATTCCTGCGCGCGTCGCACCAGGCGCTGACGGAAGCGAACCCGGCCGACGTGCGCGGATGCGATGCTGCCTCGGTGTTCGCGCTCGGTCGCCTGGGCGAGGCCACGAAGGGACGCAGCGCGGCGCACCGTTGGCCCGGTCGTCACGGCACGCCGGTACCCCAGGATTTCACGCGTGCGCAGAAGGCGGTACTGGCTGCAAAGAACCAACTCACGGCCTGGACGGACCACATCGCCGATCCCGAGAAGGCCACGATGCCGTTCGAGATGGATAAGGCCGCTGCCCAGGCGATGAAACCGTTCGCGACCACGATCGAGATAAAGCAGCAGGCGCCGGTGCGCGTTGCCGCTGCAGGCCGGCCCGATGAGCCGGCCATGACGCATCCGATGCTCGAGAAACCGTCCAGTGCCGCGCCACGCGAAACCCCGCCTGCCTTGCAGATCGTGTCCCGGCTCAACGCCGGCGAGGCGTTGAAGACGCTGTTCGACGAACAACCTGACCTGTTGCGCGGCGTACAGCGCGCCGTATTGTTCGAGACGCTCAGTGCGCTAGAGCAGACGACAGTCAAAACCGAGGGGCTGACACCGGAGCAGGCGAAGGCGGAGCAGGACAAGCAAGCAAAGAAGCTGACCGGCCCCGAAAGCGTGATGCTCGCGCACGCGCTCGATCTCGCCTTCGGCCAAGACTTCGATCCCTCAGCGCGTGCGCTCGTTGCCTTGCAGACGCTGCAGCGCACGAACCTCTTGGACGGCTTACGGCAGATCGGCGCACCGAACGCGTCCCCGGCCGCGGCCGAGGGGGCGGACGAACTCTGGCGCCTGGCGCAGGAGATCGTCGAGATTCCGGGCGGCGTCGGCAAGCGCTTGATCGCCAAGCTCATGCCCGGGCCGGCACAGCCCCGCGATCCGCGCACGCATGCCTCGGTGGCCGACAAGGAACGGATCGTACTCAACGTCTTTCTAAAAGCCGCTCAGCGCATCCGGCAGGAAGCCATGGCATCGGCGGGCGGCAAGGGCAAGGCAGCGCCCGGGCCGCAGAACGACCCCGCTTCGATCTACGGCTTCGGCCGGCTCGGCGATCTCATCCGGGGCCGCTCGGCGCAAGACTGGCCCGGCCGCGACGGCGCCGCCGTCCCGGCACAACTCACGATCGCCCAAAAGGCGCTGCTTGCCGTGCGCGACGAATTGCGTGCACTCGACGAGCACGCCAGCGATCCGGCGCGCCTTGCGACGCCCTTCGCAAAGGGCACGCACGGTTGCCGCTTCGCGATCCCGATGATCCGCAACGGCATGCCGACCGATGAGGCGCGCGATCTCGACGGCAAGCCGAGCGAATTTCGCCTCACCGAGTCTCGCTTGACCAAGGGCGTCGGCAAGCACGTGGACCGCGCCATGCGCAACCCGACGGGTTGGAGAAAGTTCAGGTCCGATTTGCGCGGCATCGTGTCGCCGTTCACGCGAAAGAGCCCGTTCCTCACGCACAATCGGATCGCGGAAGAGACGCCGGGGCGAGGGATGGGCGTCGTCAACCAGGGCGGAACGCATGCCGCGCGTGCGCAAGCCGACATGATGGAAGCCGTGGCGGGTGCGATCGACGCTCGGGCGCAACTGAAACAGGACGCGCTTAACGACGACGACAGCGGCAACACGGCGCTGCGTTTGCTGGTCCGCGCCGATCTCGCGCGGCAGGTCAAGGCGCAAGCGTTCTTCATGACGCGCCATTCCACGCCCAAACGCCTGCTGAACTTCGCGAAGGATAAGGTGATCGCGGGCGTGCTCGACAAGCTTGCACCCCCTGCGTCCGCCGACGCGGATCCCGAAGCGCGTAGCGCCAACGCAGCCTTGCGCGCCGGGTTGCGCGAGCGGATCGTTCCCCTCGTGGAGCAGGAAAACCAGGAAGTGCTGACGCCGCACACCCTGCTGCGCTGGGCTGCGGACGCCGGGGGGCCCGGCAGTGAGTTCGCCGCCCACAGGCTTGTGTCCGATGCGGCCGCCGAGCCGCGCTGGCGTGCATTCAGCAAGGACTTCATGCAGCTCACGAAAGGCAGTGTGGCGCCCATCTCGATGGACTCGTTGAAGGGCAAAGAACGCAAGGACGTGGCTGAACTCCTGGCGAGCGTCGTAGCTGCCGAGGAACTGGGCTCCGCGTTCTCGTTCGATAACGCGGGCAACGTCACGGTGACCACCAAGGGCGTACAGGACACGGTCACGGCGGTGCTCACCGGATTCATGGCGAAGCTTCACGTCGATCTCGGCGGCGGCCTCGTGCGCACCGTCCGGTTCGAATCGTCGAACACGACTGACCGTAGCCAGTTGCGCGTCTGCGTGCAAACGCTCAAAAGAGTGGAGACGGGGGTTGGCGGCTCGCTCGGCACGCAGGCGGTCCCGCTCAAGGGGTCGATCGACGTCGGCTACGCCTACGAGGTCGTCGGCCAGGAAGGCGCGGTGCTAGGCTTCCCGCGCAATTTAACGGGCGGCTCGCCGGGCGATCGCGCCGTCAGCGCGCGCAAGGCGGAGCTCGTCAAGTTCCTTGTCGATCATGCCGCCGTGGGCGGCGCGGGCGGCGACTACGAGCGGCCCGGCAACGAGGAGGATCGCCGCTCGCTGATCAAGAGCGCTTTTCATGCCTTCGGCGACGATCTATCGATCGGCTATTTCGAGCAGACGCGCACCGACCATACCGGTTCGGGCTCGGTCGGCGCTGTGCTTGGGATCGAGGGCGTTAGCCTGGATGTATTCGGGCACAACATTGCGGGTGTGGTGGGCGGCAATGTCGGTGGGCGTTACCTGAGCGCGACGATGCAATATCGCGACCGCTCGGGCTTCATGAGAACCGAGCGCGATACGGCTCAGTCGATGTGGCGCGGTGCGGTGCAAGCCACGGCCTCCGCCGTCCTGGGCCTCGATGCGATCGATCCGGACCCGCACGCCGCTGTCCCCGACGCGGCGTCCAATGTGCTTGGGATGCCGACAGCGCTCTATTCGATCAGCGCCGATATTTGGCGCAAGGGCGTCATGTATCAGAGCACGGCGATCGTCCAAGACGGCGAGGAGCACCCGACGAGCTATGCGACGCATACCTACCAGTCGCCGGCCGACTTCATGCGCGATGTGCGCGAGAAGCTGCCGGAGATGGCGGAGGGCAAGAGCCGGAAGTTCTTCGGGGCCGAGTACAACCACGATGACCCGGCGGTCCGCGCCGAACGGATGGCGCTCGAACAGGCTTACGTGAAGGAGTTCTCGGCCTGGGCCGTGAGCCAGCGCGACACGACGGCGACGCCGCAGATTTATTATGAGTTCGACGACTCGGTTGCGATCGCCAATCAATTGCGGGCCTACGAGCATGTCATGGCGCGCAGTGGCAACGCGGCGGAAGCAACCCGCGCGCGTAACGACATCGACACGATTCACGCGGATGGGCGGTACCGTGAGGCCCACTTCGTCACGTACCCGCAGAACCAACAAGAAGGGCGCACGGCCGGCGTCAACGGCATTTTCGGCGTCACCTACGCCGGCGTCGACAACCGTGCGCAGCAAGTCCTGACGTTCACGTGACGGCGCGCGCGGGCTGGGGCCGCCGCTCCGCCGCTCGCGGCGCCTATCGTGCATCGGTAAAAGCGGGATTCGCGGCAAGCACGGCTGCGAATCCCGCTCGTGTTTTTTGCGGCTGTATCGTCTAACCGCTCGGTTGAGCTGCTCGGGGGGGGCATTCGCGGCTCGGAACCGGCATGCATCCCCCGCGGTTCCCAAAGAGCGCAATGCTCCGTACGCGATTGCGCCTAACTGCGTTCAAAAATCACTCCCTAGTTTCCTCCTTTGCTTGAATGCGCCGGCACAGCTTCGGTGTGCTGACGGACCGTTAATAGACTGTTCGCGATGGTGCTTTTTCTTAACGGACGAAGTCCGGCTGCGACTCGATTGTGCTTGGGTAAATGGTGTGCGGCGCCTTTGCCCGCGAGGTCGTGCCCGTGCGCTGCCGTAGCGTGCCGCGTTTCTTATGGTCAATAGGCCCGTTTCGGTTGATTTAGAAAATACGATAAATAAAAGCGATTTTGATTTGATAATAGATTGCGTGTTTTATGATCGTTTCAACTTCACTACTTCGCTCGACTTTTTTCGTTCCCTTCGCATTTTGAATCGAGCATTCGCTATTGGTGTCGCACCGCAATGTGGCTTCTTTAAGATTCGTTCGTCACCTCATATGCCCGATGACACCCGCGCAAGCGGAACTATGCCTGAGCGGGAAACTTGTTTTATAAATCTGCAAGGAATTTTAAACTATGGATTTCAATTCAATTAATCGTTCGGCACCGATGCCGGAGTTGCCGTCGACGAGTGAGTCGGGGCAAACGGGCCAGGCTCGTCAATCCCAAGCCGCCGGCCCCTCGAGCACCCCGCGCACCGCGGACGGCGTGCTCTCGGGGGTCCCGGCATCGCCGCGCGCATCGGGCACCTCGCGCTCGAACGTGAGAGCCGCACTCACGCGCCCGCCGTCCACGACGAATCAAAAGGAAATCGACGATAAGTTCACGGCCGAAATCAACAAGAAAGTGCTGACCTGGTTCAAAGGCCGTGGCATCGAAAACTTCAAGAACCCCGAAGGCCTGATTCAAACGGCCCGCGCGCTCGCGCCCGAACACATCAAGAAGGTGATGCTGCTCACGGGGTTTTCGGTCGGTGCGCATCCCGTCACCGGTCTGCCGATGCCGGAAACCGACGGCCCGCCGGGAACCGCCGCGCTCGCGCATGCGCTGCAGCATGCGGGCAAGATCGTCACCATCGTGACGGACAAACCGAATGAAGCACCGACGCGCGCGGCCCTCGCCGTGTTGAGCGAGGAATCGGCGAAATACACCCGGTTCGTGAACTTCGACCATAAGCAGGCCGATGCCACGCCCCACGCGAAAAATCTGCTCGACGAACTCAAGCCCGATTTCGTCGGCGCGGTCGAGCTGCCGGGCCGCAACGCGTTGTCCAAAGACGGATACCGCAGCAACATGCGGGGCATCTCGATCGACGACGTGAACGGCGCCGTGGACGAAGTATTGATCCAGGCATACAACAGGGACATTCCCACGTTCGGCGTCGGCGACGGCGGCAACGAAGCGGGGATGGGCGGCCGTCCCGGGATTCCGAAAGCCCTCAACGGCAATCACATGGCGGCGGCGCCGACCGCCAAGCACCAGATCACGTCGTGGAACTCGAACCTCGGAGCGGAAGCGCTGGGCGCGGCCGTGCTGCAACTGCACGGCAAGCTCGACAAGCTGCACACGCCCGAGCAGCAGCGCGAGATGATCGAGGCGTCGATGGCAGCCGGCGCAGTGGACGGCGTGACGCGCGGGGCAAAGGTCGATGAAGAGATCGACGGGAAAGTCTCGGGCGTCGACGGCTTCTCGCCCAGCACGCACGGCAGAATGCTGTTCCAACTGCGCTCCATCACAGAAGCGTTCCTGCCGCCCGACGGCATGCTCGCGCGCACGACGCCCAAATCGGACGCGCCGTTCCTCATCTCCGCTTTCGACTCGAGCAACGGTGGCCTTATCGCGACCAAGAACCTCGCCGGGTATCTGCAATACCGTTCGCCGCATAACGCACGGTTCGTCGTCGTGGTCGACCACGCCAATGCGCCGTATGGCCGGTTCAGCGAATTCAACACGGGTGGCCCGAACGAGGTTCCGAAGTTCACTTCCGCCGACGCGACACCGCAGGAACTGCAACGGCGCGGCACGGCGCACCCCGAACTGATCACGCTCGTCGGCAACGGCCTGCGCGGCAGCGAGGAGATGAGCGTCGATCTGATCGCCATGGCCTGCAACACCGCGTGCACGACGTTCCCGCACGCGCTGAAGCAGGTCAAGGACGTCAGCGTGTTGAACCTGATCGAGGTCACGGCGGACGAGGTGGTCAAGCAAGGCGGTGCTCGCCCGACCGTTCTGGCCACGCCGGCGACCATCAATTCGATGGCTTATCTCAAGGCGATCGACGAGAGCGCGGCCAAGCTGGAAAACCGTGACGAGCGGATGACCACGACCATCGGCGCACCGAACTGGGCCCCGTACATCAACAAGTTCGACGAGATGTACAAGAATCCCGAGACGCGCGCCGTCATGATGGACGACATCAAGGACATCGTCGATCGCATTCCCGTCGACGCGACCTCGGTGTGGTTGTGCTGCACCCACTACCCGGCCTACAAGCCGTTCATCGAGAACGTCCTGAAAGAGCGCGGAATGAACATTCCTGTGATCGATCCGATGTCGGTTCAGGCCCAGGCGCTCGAGAAAGCCATGGATTCGGCAGCGCCGAAGGCCGATCACCCGCGTTACCAGCGTCGTGCGACGCTCAAGCCGATCGTCGTGACTTCGGGGACCGAAGCCGATGTGCGCGAATCCGCCGTGAGCTTCCTCGGCACGAAGGATTTTCACCTGATGTCGGGTGTCGATTTTTCGCGCAAGTTCGACATGCAATTGCTCACGCCGCTGATCGACAAAACGGAATCGGCGGTCCGAGCGACCGCCAGGAGCTTCGAGTCGACGCGTCCGCAAACGCCGGCATGGCGCCGCGATGCATCCACGTCGTCCGAGTCGGCTTCCCGCCCGCTCGCCTGACGTTTCGTCACATCGTTCATTAACTGATAACTTCCAACGGATAACGAAATGGCTAACCCTCACTACGAGCGTGTCCTTAGCGAACTGAGCAGCGTTCTGGGCTTCACCGATACCGATGCGCTCGCCTCCGGCGGCCGCATCAAGGCCGGCGATCACATCATCACGTTCATTCACGACGATGAAATCGATGCGCATCATGTTTCGGTATATGTCGACCTCGGCAAGCCGTCCAAGTACGAAAAGCGCGCCTTCGAATTGCTGCTCAAGATCAACTTCGAACTCGAAGCGAGCGGACGCGGCACGCTCTCGCTGCACCCGGAGACGGGGCACGCGTTCTACTCGTTCAGGTACCCGCTAAGCGACATCGCGTCGGGGCAGTCGTTGCTTGATACCCTCGCACGTGCGGTAGCCGACGTCGCGGTGGAAGGCGCGGCCGCCGCCTGATGCACCGCCACGGCGCGCCCGAGCGATCCGGCGCGCCGCTTCTCGAGCCGTGCCGGTGCGGTAACCGCCACATCCCATTAAGTGGTAGCGCTATCTGCGCCTTGACAGGCCGCTCGCCGCTCATCTAAGTTCTGTTACCTACGGTTACTGGGTCGATGGGGAGCGAAATCGATGAAAAGCGCACGTAAGCTGAAATTTCCCAAGGCAATCGGACTATCGATCGCTCTTGCGTTGTCGACTCAGGTCTTCGCGGCCGGCCCAAAGGTCGTCAGCGGCCCCGGTGCCGATGCGGCCTGCTTCAAGCCGGAAGCGAGCAATACCAAACACTTCCAGTGGCCCGCCAAGCCCGGCCCGTATCGAATCGCGCTCGTGAACGGCTTCATCGCCAACGATTGGCGCGTTCAGATGATTCGAGTCGCCAAGGCCTATGTCGCCCAGCCGGCGATCAAGAAAGAGATCAAGGAGTTCAAGGTCGTGTCCGTTGGGCAGGACATCTCCGCGCAAATCGCCGCCGCCAATAACTTTATCGATCAAGGCTTCGACGCGATCATCGTCGATGCCAACAGCGCCGCCGCCTTCAAGGGCGTCGTGCACAAGGCCAATGCGAAGGGCGTAGTCGTCGTCTCGTTCGACAACGTGATCGATAGTCCCGATCAGATTTCGGTCAACGTGAACCAGGTGGGCCTTGGCGAGATGGCCGCCAAGTTCTTGCTCAAGGAAGCCAAGAAGACCGGCGACTTGACGTTCCTGCATGTGCGCGGGCCTTCCGGCCAGCCGGTCGATCTCGCTCGCAATCAAGGCTTCCACGATGTGCTGGACAAGTCCGGGCGTAAGGTCAAGGTGGTCGACGTGATCGGCAACTGGGCGCCGGGCGACTCGCAAAAAGCCACGGCCGACGCTATTGCCGCCGGCGGCGTCTTCGATGGCATCTACGTCCAGGGCGGATCGCAGGGCGCTGTGCAGGCGATGCTCGATGCAGGCAAGTTCAAAGCCCCGATCTCGGGCGAGACCGAAAATGCGTTTCGCGTGCTCTGCGACAAGGCCGGCCTAACCTGCCAGTCGGGCGGCACCGGGCCGGCGCAAAGCGCGGTAGCGATCAAGACAGCGCTTGCGGCACTGCAAGGGCAAGTGATTCCGCAAAGCATTGCGTTGCCGACCGCCGTCGATTATTCGCCGTTCAAGCCGGGCACCAACGTCTTCCCGAAACTGCCGGGCAGCTTCTTTGCCGGCAACAACTTCCCGAGCTGCGACATCGGCTTTTCGGCTGAAGAGATCGCGACGCAGTCCAGCAAGAACGACTGAACTCCAAGCCGGCGCCGGGGCCGATCCTCGCCGCGCCGGCCCGGAGGAGACAAAGGCATAAAAGATGACCGAAGACACGCCAGGCCCGCTGCTGCGGGTGGAGGGTGTTTCGAAGCATTACGGCGGCGTCCGGGCGCTGGAGGACGTGCAATTCGCCTGCCGGGCGGGCACGATTCACGCGCTTCTGGGCGAAAACGGCGCAGGCAAATCCACGTTCATCAAGATTCTGTCGGGTGTCGTCCAACCCGACCGCGGTCGTATCTTTCTCGACGGCGCGCCGGTCAGCTTTGCAACCCCGGCCGCCGCTGCGCAAGCCGGCATCTCGTGCATCTTTCAAGAGCTTTCGCTGCTGCCCGATCTCACGGTGGCGGACAACATCGGCATCGCGCACCCCACGCGCCGGTTCGGGCTGATCGACCGTGCCGCACAGCGGCGCCGGGCCGAAGCGATGCTCGCGCGCATCGGCGGCGACGACATTCATCCGGCGGCTCCGGTCGGTGAATTGCCGCTCTCGCGCCAGCAAATGGTGGAAATCGCCAAGGCCCTGGCGCGCCAACCCAAGGTGCTGATCCTCGACGAGGCGACGTCCGCACTGACCGCCGCCGATGTCTCCAAAGTGCTGGCGCTTCTCAAGCGGTTGCGGGCCGACGGCATGGCCATCATCTACATCTCGCACCGCATGCAGGAGATCGCCGAGCTCGCGGACGAGTGCACCGTCTTTCGCAATGGCCGCTACATCGAGACGTTCGCCGCCGGCACGAAGCCGGACGATGCCATCGTGGAAATGATGATCGGCCGGGAATATTCGAGCGCTTTTCCGCCGCTAGGCGGGACCCGGCGCGAAGGCAAACCGGCGCTTGCGGTCCGCGGCCTGTCGTGGGCCGGCGAACTGAAAAATGTGTCGCTCGAGGTTCATCCGGGCGAAGTGGTCGGCCTCGGGGGACTCGACGGCCAGGGCCAGCGGCAATTTCTGCTCGCGCTGTTCGGCGCGCTGATCGGCGTGGAAGGCGGGATCGAAATCGACGGTAAACCCGTGAAAATCACGAGCCCGCGCCACGCAAAATCGCCCGAGCTTGGGCTAGCGCTCATTCCCGAGGACCGAAAAAACGAAGGGCTCATGCTGCCGATGACGGTGCGCGAGAACTTATCGTTCGCCGCGCTCGAGAGCGTGAGCCGATTTGGCCGAATCGATCGCAAAGCGGAGAGCGAGCGCATCGATGCACTCGTGCGCCAGCTCGCGATTAAATCGGATGGCCTGGACGGCCCGGTCGCGGCGCTGTCGGGCGGTAACCAACAGAAAGTCGTGATCGGCAAATGGCTGATGACGAGGCCGCGCATCGTATTGCTCAACGACCCGACGAGAGGAATCGACGTGGGTACGAAGCAGGAGATCTACCAGTTGCTACGGCGGCTGGCGGAGCAGGGCACGGCCGTCCTCTTCTATTCGACGGACTACGACGAGCTTATCGGTTGCTGCGACCGCGTGGCTGTCTTCTATGACGGCACGATCACCCGAATGCTCGAGGGTGCCGAGCTGACCGAGCATAACCTCGTCGGGGCGGCGCTGAACCTCGCTCCGGGGATGGAGCGGCCCGCTTCCCAGGCCGCGAGGTAATCGAATGAACGAGGAACGACCGACGATGACGTCCGGTAGACGACGCAAGGGCGACTGGCGCTACGGGTTGGCGGCACAGCGCGGGCCGCTTGTCGCCGCAGCCATCTTTGCGGCGATGTTCGGGGTCTACGGCGCGGCTCAGCCGAACGGGCTCAGCGTCGATGTCATCAACACGGCCGCCAACAAGGGCGCGCTGCTGGCACTCGTGGGCATGGCGCAGACCTTACCCGTGTTGACCGGCGGGCTCGATCTCTCCGTCGGCATGATCTTCATGCTGGCTAATTGCCTGGCATCGACGATTGTCACCGGCAGCGCCGCGGCCAGCGCATTCGGTATCGTGGGCGTACTGGGCGCCGGCCTGCTATGCGGCCTAGTCAATGGGCTGGTCGTGGTCTATGGCCGGCTGCAGCCGCTCATCGCTACGCTCGCGACGAGCGCCATCTACTTCGGCATCGCGCTCGCCTTGCGTCCGCAGCCGGGCGGCGACATCAATGGCGATTTCGCCGATCTCATGACGCGCTCGACCTATGGCGTGCCGTCCTCCGTCCTGCTGATCGTGGCGACGATCGTGGTTGTTTGGATCCCCTTTCGAAACGCCACGCTCGGGCGGGCGGTGTACGCCGTCGGTTCATCGGAACAAGCGGCGTACATGTCCGGTGTTCCCATCGCGCGGGCCAAAATCGCCGCGTATACGCTCGCCGGTTTCCTGGCCGCGTTAGGAGGCCTGCTCTTGACCTGCATTACCTTTTCCGGCGAGGCGCGCGCCGCGCTCGGCGGCGACTACACGCTCAATTCAATCGCGGCCTTGGTGATCGGCGGCACCTCCCTGTTCGGGGGGGCGGGCGGCGTCGTGGGCTCTGTGTTCGGTGCCTTCGTGATGCGAACGGTGGGCGATCTGCTCATCGTTTTCAACATCAATCCGGTGCTTCAGCCGCTTTTCGTCGGCCTGGTCCTGCTATTCGCGATCAGTCTCGGCTCGCTGCGCCTGCTGCGCGTTCGCAACAAGCTCGACCTTTATCGCTAACGCACGCCATGGTTCGCTCCTTGCCTAAGATCGACGTCGCCACGCTGATTGCCTTCGGTTGCATTGTGCTGCTGCTCTTGTTGGGGGCGGCCGCCAAGCCGGGTCTGTTGTCCGTCGACTACCTCGTCCAGCAGCTCCAGGTCGCCTCGTTTCTCGGCGTGATCGCGACGGGAGAAATGATCGTGATCCTGATGGGGCAAATCGACCTATCGATCCCTTGGACGATCTCGATGGGCGGCATGATGGCCACGGGCGCTGTCGGCATTTTCGGGCCCACGCTCGGCGTGCCGCTCGCGATCCCGTTCGGCATTTTCTGCGGCTTGATGGTGGGCTTGATCAACGGGCTCGGCGTGGCCTATCTGCGCGCACCGTCGATGATCTTCACGCTGGGCATGAACGCGGTCGCGCAAGGTCTCATGGTGTATCACACCGGGGGCTTCGCACCGCAGGATCGGGCGACCGAGCTGATGGTCGCGATTGCAAGCGGTCAATTGATTCGCGGGCTGCCCAACCCGCTACTCGTGTGGATCGCGCTCGGCGCAGCGGCGGTCTATATGCTGACGCAGATGCGGCTCGGCCGCGAAGTCTACGCGATCGGCAATCGCGAGCGCGCCGTGTTCCTCTCGGGTGTCGATAGCCGCCGCGTTACGCTGATCGCTTTCGCGCTCTGCGGCGCTTGCGCCGCCGCCGCGGGCATCTTGTTGGCCGGCTGGGCTAACCGGTCCTATCAAGCGATGGGGGATCCCTATCTGCTGCCGGCCATCGCCGCCATCGTACTCGGCGGCACGAACGTGCTCGGCGGCCGCGGCACTTACCTCGGCACGGTTGCGGGCGTGATTCTCATCACGCTGCTGCAGTCGATCCTTTCCGTGCTGCAACCGCAGGATTATTTCGCGGAAATGGGCATCAAGCTGCCGGCCGACGTCTTTCGCCAAGTCGTGTTCGGTCTCGTCATCATCGTGATGATGATGCTCTATGGCCGCGAGAAGGCCGTGCGCTGAAGGCGCGCGCCGCTATGCGCTCTCGCGCACCACGAGCTCGAATCCCAGGTCGACCATCGGCGAAGCCACGCTTTCGCCGCCGATGAGCGAGAGCAGCAACTGCGCCGCGGTCCGCCCGACCTGCGCACGTGGCGTGCGCACGGTCGTGAGGCGCGGCACGCAGTCGGCCGCGCCGGCCAAGTCGTTAAAGCCGATGACGGCCACGTCGTCGGGCACGCGGATGTCCATACGCCGCGCCTCGAACAGTGCGCCCTGCGCGAGATCGTCGTTACCAAAAAAAATGCCGTCGATCTCGGGATGATGCGTCATCAACTGGCGGAACAACTGGCAGCCCAGCCCAATCGAAGACGGCGCCGGCGTCAGTATTTCCAGTTCGGGCACATGCAGGCCCGCGCGCTGCAGCGCGCGCCGGAATCCCTCGCCCCGCTGCAGCATTCTCGGGTCGAGCTGCGCGGCGACGAACGAGCTGCGGCGGCAGCCGCGCGCCATCAGATGCTCGGCGACAGCGCGCCCCGCGTCCTCCTGCGAGAACCCAACGCAATAGACATCGCGCGCGTCGGTCAGATCCATCATGTAGACGGTGGGCACACCGCTCGCATCGATCAGGCGCCGCGCAGCCTCGCTTCGATCGAAGCCGGTCACGATCATCCCCATCGGCGGCGATGCCAGGTAATGACGAATCAGATCCTGCTCCGCATCGCGCGAATAATGCGAATTGCCGATCAGAATCTCGATGCCATGTACGCTCAGTACCGAATGGACCGCCTCGATGGCATCGGTGAATACGTTGTTCGTCAGGGAGGGCACGAGCACGGTTACCGTGTCGCTTTGCGCGCGCGCGAGCGCACGGGCCGCGGCGTTGGCGACATAGTTGAGTTCGCGCGCAGCTTCTTGAACCCGCTCGACGTAATCGGTGCCGACCGAAGTCATGCCGCGCAGCACGCGCGAGGCCGTAATGGGGCTAACGCCGGCCAGGCGCGCGACTTCCGCCAGCGTAGGGCGGCCGGTGCCGCGGGTTTTCCTCAGTGTGCGGATTGTCATGAACGTTTTAGGATAGCGTTGTCTCAACCGTGACCGGCGCATCGGTACGCATTATAGGCGCAGCTGCGCGGCACGCATTGAGGAAACATCGAGGTGGCCGGTGCGCCGCCTTTCTTTGATCTCGACGAGATAGCGCTATCTTTCAGCTCGAGAGCCCGAACCGGACATTTGCAGGAGAGAACAATGACATCAACGGCAGCGCCGCGTGGCGCCAATCGGCGTTGGGCGATGGGCATATTGCTCGGCGTGGGCGTGCTCATCAACTACTTCGACCGCATCAACCTGTCGGTCGCGGCGCCCCAGTTGAAGGCGGCATTCGACTTGTCGCCGGCCGAGATGGGGCTGCTTTTCAGCGCGTTTTTCTGGCCGTATGCGCTGTTGCAAGTCCCTGCGGGAATCGTTCTCGATCGGTTCGGCGTGACCCGCATCGGACGGTGGGGGGCCTTTCTCTGGGCCGTGGCGTCGGCAGTGACGGCGTTCGCGGGCGGCTTCGGCGGGATCTTCGCTGCGCGTGCCATGCTCGGCATTGCGGAAGCGCCGGGCTTCCCGGTCAGCTCGAAGGCAACCGGCTACTGGTTCCCGCGCAAGGAGCGCGCGCTCGCCACGGCGATTTTCGATGCGGCCGCCAAGTTCTCGAACGTGATCGGTGTGCCGCTCGTCGCCGTTGTCGTCGTGGGTTTGGGCTGGCGCTGGGGCTTTGCCGCGACGGCCTTGCTGAGCTTCGCGTATTTTGTCGCGTTCTTCCTCATCTATCGCGATCCGAGCAAAGACACGAAGCTTTCCGATGCCGAACGGCGCTATATCGTCGAAGGCGGCGCGACGCCCGAAGGTGCGCCAAGCGCCAGCGCGTTCGCCATGCTCGGCTATCTGCTCAGGCAGGCCAAGGTGTGGGGCCTCACGATCGGGTTCGCTGCCTACGGCTATTCGTTCTACCTGTTTCTCACGTGGCTGCCCGGGTACCTCGTGCAGACGATGCACATGAGCATTCTTAAATCCGCTGGGTTTGCCGCGATTCCATGGGCCGTGGCGACGTTGTCGGATCTCGTTGTCGGCGGGTGGCTGATCGATCATTTGATCGCGCGCGGCAAGGATGAGACGCGCCTGCGCAAGACGGTGCTCGTCGTCGGCATGATGTTCGGTCTCGCCGTTTTCGGCGCGACACGGACGACCGACCCCGTGTGGGCGATCCTCTGGATTTCGATCGCGCTCGGCGGGTTGGCCGCGGCGGCCCCGGTAGGCTGGTCGCTGCCGTCGCTCATCGCGCCCAAGGGCGGCGTAGGCACGGTCGGCGGCATCATGAATTTCGCCAATAATCTCATGGGCGTTGCCGCGCCGATCGTCACGGGCTTCATTGTCGGGGCGACGAACTCGTTTGCCAGCGCGTTTCTGATCGCGGGTGTCATTCTCGTGGTGGGTATCGTTTCGTTCGTCTTCGTGATGGGGCGGATCGAGCCGATCGCCGAGCCCGATCAACCCGCGGCACGCCCGCATGCCTCGGTCGCATGAGCTAGGCGCTTCTTAACGCGCTCTTGTATGCTTTCGAGCGAGCGGTCAAGAAGCGTTTGGCAACGGAGACGAGGAAAAAAATCATGCGCCCGCACGAATACGACATTCACGATGCGCGCTTTCGCGCGCTGCTTCAGCCGAACGCCCAGTTGGAAAAGCTCGCGGGCGACTGCATGTGGGCCGAAGGTCCCGTGTGGTTCCCCGCCGCGCAATTCCTCGTGTGGAGCGATATTCCCAACAATCGCATGCTGCGATGGGTGCCCGGCATCGGCACCGGGGTGTATCGCGCACATTCCAACTTCAGCAATGGCAACACGCTCGATCGGGAGGGCCGGCTCGTCACCTGTGAACACGGCGAGCGCCGCGTCACGCGCACGGAGCACGACGGCCGCCTCACGGTTATCGCCGAGCGCTATGAAGGGCGGCGCCTAAACTCGCCCAACGATGCGGTCGTGCATTCGGACGGCTCGGTCTGGTTCACGGATCCGGATTACGGGATTTTGAGCGACTACGAGGGCTATCGGGCGCCGAGCGAAATCGGCGCCTGCAACGTATATCGCGTCGCTCCCGAAACAGGCGTGGTGCAATGTGTGGCCGACGATTTCGTCAAACCCAACGGCCTCGCGTTTTCGCCCGACGAATCGCGCCTCTATGTGGCCGATTCGGGCGCCTCGCACGCCGAGGGCGGGCCACATCATATCCGGGTGTTCGAGGTGGACGCGCAGGGGCGATTGCACAACGGGCGTGTGTTCGCCGAAATCGCACCGGGGGTGCCGGACGGGATGCGCGTGGACGAGCATGGCAACGTATGGACGAGCGCGGACGATGGCATTCACTGTTACGCCCCGGACGGTACGCGGCTTGGCAAGATTCTCGTCCCCGAGACCGTGGCGAATCTCGTTTTCGGCGGCCCGATGCGCAACCGGCTGTTCATTGCCGCGACCACGTCGGTGTACGCGCTGTATGTCGGCGTACGCGGCGCGCGCATCGGGGGCCCCGAGTGAATACGGTCAATCAAGCCATCCCTTGATGCGCTCGCACATTGCGTCGGTCGCGATGCCATAGCGGGCGTGCAGCGTGGGCAGCGCGCCCGCGTCGAGAAACTCATCGGGTAATGCGATCTGCCGGAACACGGGCGTAACCCCCGCGCTCAGGAGTTCGCGCGCGACGGCTTCGCCGAGCCCGCCGATCACCGTATGATTCTCGGCCACGACAACCATGCGGCCGCTCCGCTTCGCCTCGCGCAGAATCGTCTCCGTATCGAGCGGTTTGATGGTCGGCACATGCAGCACGGCAACATCCACGTTATCGGCCTCGAGGGTTTTCGCGGTTTCCAGCGCGCGCATCGTCATGATGCCCGACGAGATCAGGAGCACGTCGCGACCGTCCCGCAGAACCTTGGCTTTGCCGAGTTCGAACCGGTAACCGTATTCGTCCAGCACGGCGGGTACGTTCCCGCGCAGCAGCCGCGTATAGACCGGCCCCTGATGGGCGGCAATTGCCGGAACCATTTGCTCGATGTCGAGCGCGTCGCATGGATCGATCACCGTCATGTTGGGCATCGCGCGCATCAACGCCAGATCCTCCGCGGCCTGATGGCTCGGGCCATACCCCGTCGTCAAACCCGGCAAGGCGCAGACGATTTTCACGTCGAGGTTATCCTCGGCGATCGTTTGATGAATGAAGTCGTATGCCCGTCGCGTTGCGAATACGGCGTACGTCGTCACGAACGGTTGCGCGCCTTCGTGCGCGAAGCCCGCCGCCGCACCCATCAGCAATTGCTCGGCCATTCCCATCTGATAGTACCGGTCGGGAAACGCTTGCGCGAATAGATGCAAGTCCGTGTACTTGCCGAGATCGGCCGTCATGCCGATCACGTCTGCCTTGGTCCGAGCCAATTGGACGAGTGCGTGACCGAACGGTGCCGAACGTGTCGCCTGACCTTCGGCGGCGATCGAAGCGATCATGGCGGATGTCTTCAGGCGGGGTTTTTTCTCGACTGTGCTCATGCTTGTCTCCCTTGTTCGAGTGCTTCGAGCGCGAGTTGCCACTCATGCGCATCGACCCGGATGAAATGGTTCTTCTCCCGCTGTTCAAGGAAAGGAACGCCGCACCCCATCTTCGTATCGCAGACAATGATGCGTGGTTGCCGCTGGTCGTGATTGCGCGCGTTGTCGAACGCGCGCTTGACCGCTTCGATGTCGTTGCCGTTCACGCGCTGTGCGTACCAGCCGAATGCTTCCAGCTTGGGCACGAGCGGCTCGAACGCCATAATTTGGGTGGACGGGCCGTCGGCTTGCTGGTTATTGACGTCGACCATGGCGATGAGGTTATCGAGCTTCCAGTGCGAGGCGGACATCATGCCTTCCCAGATCGCGCCTTCGTCCAGTTCGCCGTCGGAGAACAGCGTATAGACGAACGCGCCGGAGCCTTTGCGTTTGAGGCCAAGGCAACGGCCCACGGCGATCGTGAGCCCTTGACCGAGAGAGCCCCCGGACATTTCCATGCCCGGGGTATAGCTGGCCATGCCGGACATCGGAAGGCGGCTGTCGTCGCTGCCGTAGGTTTCGAGTTCGTCGGCGGGCAGGATCCCCGCTTCGAAAAGTGCCGCATACAGCGCGATCGCGTAGTGGCCATTCGAAAGCAGGAAGCGGTCGCGGCCTTCCCATTCGGGGTCCAGTGGGCGATAGCGCATGGCGCCGAAGTAGGCGACCGCCAGCACATCGGCGATATCGAGCGCCTGCCCGATATACCCTTGCCCTTGAACTTCACCCATGAGCAATGCGTTTCTCCGTATCCGATACGCGCGTTCGGCGAGCGAGACGTCCTCGGTGATGACTGTGTCGTTCATTCACGACTCCTTTGATAACGAAAGAGGTGGGGCCCCTCAGCGATTGACCGAGCGCGCCGGAACGAGAAAAACGAGTAGGGCGCCCAGCGTTACAGCGAGGGAGATGAAGATAAGGCCCGCGGTGGATGTGCCCGTCGCATCATTGAGCCAACCGACGATGGCGGGCGAAAAGAAGCCGGCGAGATTGGCGAAGCAGTTGACGGCTGCGATGCCCGCTGCGGCCGAGACGCCGCCTAGCAGCGCAGTGGGCAACGACCAGAACTGAGACGAGGCCGCGAGAATGCCCGCCGACGCGACGCTCAAGCAGACGATCGAGGCGCCGACACTGCCGAGCAGCGGCAGCATGGCGAAGCCGGCTACCGACACGAGCATGGGAACCGCGAGATGAAAACGCCGCTCGCGACGGCGATCCGCGCTCATGCCGACGAGCGGCAACGCAACGATCGCGCACAGATAGGGAATGGCGGTGAACAGGCCCACCCAAAGAGGATCCGATACGCCGGCCTTGCGGATGATCGTGGGTAGCCAGAACGTCAGGCCGTACTGACCGAGAACGACGCAGAAATAGATGGCAGCCAGAAGCCACAAACGGCTGTCTCTGACGAAGGCTCTGATCGACCCGTGGGCGCTCTTCTGTGCGTTGTCCCCGTCGACGTTGCGGGCCAGCAGGCTCTTTTCCGCGTCCGTGAGCCACTTCGCCGCTGCGATCCCATTGTCGAGATAGAGCAGAATCACGATGCCGAGCACTAGCGAAGGCACGGCCTCGAGCAGAAACAGCCATTTCCACCCGGTCAGCGACATCGCGCCTTGCAGCGAATGCATGATCCATCCCGACAAGGGGCCGCCGAGAATACCGGCGAGGGGAATGGCCATGAAGAAGATCGATAACGCCTTCGCGCGGCGGGCACTCGGGTACCAATAGGTCAAATACAGAATGACACCCGGCGCGAAGCCGGCTTCTGCGACACCCAGCAGAAAGCGAAGCACGTAGAAGGCCGTCGGCGATTTCACGAATATGAAGCTGGCGGATATCACTGCCCAGGTCAGCATGATGCGAGCGAGCCAAGTGCGGGCCCCCACCTTGTGAAGGACGATGTTGCTCGGGACCTCGAACAGGAAATAGCCGAGAAAGAATATGCCCGCACCCATTCCGTAGATTGTTTCGCTGAATCGAAGGTCGTTCAGCATTTGCAGTTTCGCAAAGCCTACGTTCACGCGGTCCAGATAGGCGCCGAGGTAGCACAGCATCAAGAACGGAATGATTCTGCGGCTGACCTTCGCGTAGGTTTTAGCCTCGAATGTGAGGGCGTCGCTGTCGGCGCTCGCCTCCTCGGTAGCGGTCGATACCGCGTACGTGGATTTCATGTGTTGTCTCCTGTGTGCTGAGGCGCCGGCGCCGTATCTATTGGGGCGCTTACCGCGACGTTAAGTAAAGCGCGCGCGGTGTCCTCGGCAATCCGATTCCCGTGTTATCCCGGGCGTTTGGAACCCACGCCGCCTGGGTGCGGCGTAGTCGTTAGTGAATCAGCATGCCGCCATTGACGTCGAGCGTGATTCCGGTCAGGTACGTCGAAAGATCGCTCACGAGGAACAGGCATGCGTTTGCGACGTCGGCGGCATCGCCGAGTCGACCGAGCGGGATACCCTTGATGATGTCCGCACGCATTTCAGGCGTCAGCTTGTCACCCGTGATGTCGGTTTGAATGAGTCCGGGCGTGATGGAATTGACGCGGATATGGTCAGGGCCGAATTCGCGGGCCATGGCCTTTGCGAGCCCCAGGACCCCAGCCTTAGCGGCGCTGTAGTGAGGACCGCCGAAGATACCGCCGCCGCGTTGCGCGGAGACGGACGACATGCAGACAATGCTGCCGTTCTTCTGTTCTCTCATCGTCGGAATAACGGCTTGCGACATATAGAGCGTGCCACGTAGATTGACATCGACGATGGCATCGAAATCCTGACCGCCGATTTCGAGCGTCCGCACCGGTTGGGTGATGCCGGCGTTATTGATGAGGCCGTCGATTCTGCCGTACCGTTCGAGCGTTGCATAGACGGCGGCTGTGCAAGCCGACTTGTCGGTCACATTGCAGGCGAGCCCGAGATGCGCGGTGCCGAGGTCGGCGGCTGCCGCCTCGGCCTCTTGCGTGCGCAAATCGATCACGACTACGTGTGCGCCTTGTGCGGCGAGCGTCTTTGCCGTTGCTTTCCCGATGCCGCGCGGGGATGCGGCGCCGGTGACCATGATGACCTTTTTCTCGAGCAACATCGGTTGTCTCCTGCGTGTTGATGTGCCCGTAGTTTTCTCTGAAGGGGCGATCGAAACAACGCGGAAACGCTCAGCAATGATTGAGAAAAATTCAGATCAGCGCCATCTCGATCAAGCGCGCCCGGCGGCCTCGCGCTCCATCCACGCGAGAAATCGCGCCACGCGCGGCAGATCGGCGTTTTGATTCGGGTAAACGAGATGGTGTGCGCCGACCTCGACCGAATGCGAGGGGTCGAAAACGGGGACCAATAGCCCTTGCTTGATCCTGACGGATGCAAGCATCAGGCTTTCGAGCGCAATGCCGAGGCCGAGCGCGGCCGTTTCGATCGACATATACGAGCGGTCGAACGAAAAATCGAAGGTTTTCTGCGCAGTCGGTACACCGGTCCTACCGAACCATTGCTTCCACTGGACGAGCGGCGTTTCCGAGTAGATCAAACGATGAGCAAGGAGATCGGCCGGGGTTTGCACGGGGTGCCGCTCGAGATAGGCCGGCGACGCGAGTGGGGCGATGTACTCGCCACGGATCGTCCGCACTTCCACATTGCTCCAATTGCCATAACCGTGACGAATGTCGACATCGTAGTGGCCGTTGGAGAACGATACGTCCTCGTATGAACAGGCGAGATTGAGTTGAATGTCGCCGTTTGCCTCTTGAAACGAGGACAGGCGCGGCAGCAGCCACATCAGTCCGAAGCTCGGGCTCGAATGGACGCGCAAGATGTCCACTTCCTTGCGGCTGCACGCGCGCTCCGTGGCGCGACTGAGATCGGCCAGCGAGCCGGTCACATCAGACAGATAGCGATCGCCCGTCGGCGTTAGCACGAGGCCGCGCCCCGATCGTTGGAACAACGGTTGGCCGATGATCGACTCGAGGTTGCTGAGCTGATGGCTGACCGCGGAAGCAGTCAGGCCGAGTTCCTCGGCCGCGCGATTGACGCTTTTGGTCCTGGCGACGCTTTCGAACGCGATGATGGCCTTGAGCGGTGGAATACGCATCGTGAAATTCTTTTCAGTCGCAGTTGAAGGAAACCGCATTGCTCCGGCTCAGTGGGCGCTGCCATGCTCTTACCCAGCACACGGCCAACGAACCCGCGAGGATCGCGCGGCCCTGGACAAGCGGGATGCGCCTATCGCTTCCAGACATCAAACAGACATGACGCGATGCACCATCGCGCAGGAGACATCGATGCATTATCCCCACTTCGCTTGGCCCGTGTGAACCCGGGCCTTAAAAAATCTTGGCACTGCCGCGGGGGCGGCGAGTAAAACGCAGCGCGCGAGGTTCGTTTCCGCGCACGTTCCCCGTTGCCCTCTCGCGCGCAAGGCAATCCCCCCAAAGTGCGCTTTCGATCATTGGAGATATCGAATGGGTTCACAGCCGGGTTCACAGCCGTATTTGTTGTCGGCACGTTCGGTCGTCAAGCATTTCGGCCCGACCAGCGTCCTGAAGGGCTTCGATCTATCGATCGCACGGGGCGAAGTGCATGCCTTTCTGGGCGGTAATGGTGCGGGTAAGTCGACGTTGATCAAGATCATCTCAGGTCAGCACGAACGCGATGGCGGCACGCTCGAGTTTGACGGAGAAGCACTCGGGGCTTCTGTCGGCGCGCATCGGGACGCCGGTGCCATCGCGGTCGTGAACCAAGAGTTGGCCTTACTGCCGCATTTGTCCGTCGCGGAAAACATCGCGATGCCGCGCTTGCGCCGCGCGGCCCGTCCCTACCGCGAGCGTGTGGCCGAGACGATTGCAATGGAAGCCCTTTCGCTGATCGACCCGCGTTTTGCACGCGAATCGGTCCGACGCAGGGTGGGCGACTTAACGCTGCACGAGCGGCAACTCGTGGAGATCGCGCGTTCGCTCGGCTCGGGGGCCAAGTTGTTGCTGCTGGATGAACCCACGGCGAATCTGACAGCGGCCGAGACGGGGCGTTTGTTTGCCGTTATCCGCCGGCTCGTCGCCGATACCGAGCTCGCCGTGCTTTTTGTTTCGCACCGGATGCGTGAAATCCGGCAGATCGCCGACGTGTGCACGGTGATTCGCGATGGCAAGACTGCGATCGACCGGGTTCGCCTCGATTGCATCACGGACAGCGAGATCATCGAGTGTATGGGGCAGAGCATCGTGCCCGACGACAGCGCGGCGAAGCCGGGCTCGCCTACGCCGCGCGCTGCCGCTCGAAGCGACGTGAGCGCGGCGCAGCACGGGGCGATCGTCGTCAAGCACGCGCACATCAGCCTAACGGTCGCTCCCGGGACGATCGTGGGACTGGCCGGCGCGCCGACGGGCCCGATAGCGCTCATCGAAACGTTGACCGGCACGGCGGCTGCGCACGTCTGGGACGTGACATGCAATGGCGTGCCGATGATCTACGCAAACTGCGCCGCCGCGGCCCGTGCCGGTGTCGGCTTTGTCTCGGGTGACCGCGCCAACAAGGGCATGCTCGGCACGCTGCCGATCATCGACAACCTGATGGCCGCACGGCGGATCGTCGAGCGACGTTACTTTGCGCGCAACGAAGAACTCATGGAGGGTATGGGGCTGATCGAAGCACTGAATATGCGGGTACGGTCGCTGTGGGATTTGCCCTCCACCTTAAGCGGCGGCACTCAGCAGAAGTTGCTGGTTGCACGCTGGCTCGCCCTCAAGCCCAAGTTGTTGGTGCTGGAGGAGCCGACGCGCGGCGTCGACATCCGCACCAAGCGTGAAATATACGCATTGATTAGAAAAATGGCGGCCCAGGGTACCGCCGTGATCTGGTGGTCTACCGAATACATCGAACTCGCGGAACTATGCGACAGGGTGCTTGCGTTCGATCTCGACGGCCGCCCGGCTAGCGTGCTGCACGGTGAAGAAGTCAATGAGGCTCAACTGGCCAACGCAACAGGCATGGCAGCGTGATTTTTTACCACGCGGTGCGACCAACCCTATCGATCCGGAGACAAGCATGAAGTCAATCACCCCCGCACTCGCAAGCGAACGATATCGGCCAGGCGGCGGCCTGCGCCGCTTGTTGTCGACCTATCGTACGGAAATGGCGATCGCAATTGCCATGGTGATCGTCGAATTGGCCGTGGGCATGGCGGTTCCGGCCGCGCTTTCCGGCGGCAATCTCACCAACGTCATGCAGGCGGCGGCCCCGCTCGTGATCATGTCGTTCGGGGTGCTGCTCGTCATCATTACAGGGGGCATCGATCTTTCTGTCGGCTCCGTATTTTCATTGACGGGCATGATCACGGGGCTCGCCATGGCGCATGGGTTCGGCGCGATCGCAAGCAGCGTGGCCGGACTTTCCGTAGGCATCGTCATCGGCTTGGCGAACGGCGCGCTCGTCACGTTCGTGGGACTGGCGCCGTTCGTTGTCACACTGAGCACCTACGCGATCGCGGGGAGCCTGTCGTTCATCGTGACCAACGGAAATTCCCTGCCGATCTCGGATCCGAATTATTGGCTGCTCGACTCGGGAACACTTATTCCGGGCATGCCCAATTATCTTTTGTGGTGCTTACTTCTGCTCGTAGGGATCGAGTTCTCTCTGCGCAAGGTCGTAGCCGGCCGCTGGTTGTATGCCGTCGGCAGCAGTAGTTCGTCTGCCCGCGTGATCGGTATCCCCGTCAACCGCGTGCGGCTTACGGCGTACCTGCTATCGGGGCTGCTGGCATCTTTCGCGGGCATCGTCAGCGTCTCGTACGTCAGCAACGCGGAAGCGACGGCGGGCGCTAGCCTCATGCTGCAGTCGATTGCCGCGGTCGTGATCGGCGGCGCGAGCCTGTTCGGCGGCACGGGGTCTGCAATCGGTGCGCTCCTTGGCGCCCTGATGATCACAATCATTCAAAACGGCGCGAACCTGATCGGTGTGAACAGCTTTTGGCAGGGCACCGTCACTGGGATCGTCATTCTCATTGCGGTGCTGCTCGACCGCATCACTAAGGCACGGCGCTAAGCCGCATCAACGAGGTTACAGGAGACAAGCATGGATATCGTCAGGACTAAAGCGGCTAGCGCATCGGCGACGCCGTTCAAAAAAGCAATTGCGGCCGCCGCACTCGTGGGGCTCGCCATCGCCTCCACGACCTCGTTCGCCCAGTCCAAACAGACTGTGGCCTATATTGCACCGTCGTTGGATATTTCATACTGGCAGTGGGTTGCCTATGGCGTTAAGCAACGCGCGCAGGAACTCGGAATGAACTATGTCGAAATGACGTCCGAGAACTCCCCGGCAAAGCAGATGGACAACGTTCATACCGCGCTGACGCGCGGCGTTAGTGCAATCGTCATGGGTCCGGTCAGCTCGACAAGTACACCTCCTGTCCTGCGCTTATTGAAGGAAAAATCGGTACCTATCGCGTTTGCGGGAATCGGGCCGCAGTCCGGGCAAACTGACTTCACGTCGGCTGTTACCGCAAACAACTACGAAACCGGGCGGGCCGAGGGCTCATACGTTTGCAAGTTGGCGAAGGCGCGCGGCGGCAACAAAATTGCGATGCTGTCACTGCCATTGGATCGCGAGAATGCGCAAAAGTACATGAAAGGGGCACAGGAATCATTTAAGGCCGATGGTTGCGATCTCGTGCAAGTGCTGCAGACGCACGGATTGACCGTCAACGAAGCCATTTCCCAAGCCAACGACGTGCTCACGGCGCACCCTGACGTAAAGGCGATTTACGGCATGTACGACGAAGCCGCCATTGGCGCGGCCAAGGCGTTGCAAACGAGAGGCCTCACGGGGAAAGTGGCTGTCGTAACGGCGGACGGCAGCCCGACGACGATCCATCTACTGCGCGACGGTGCGATTCAAGGCATCTTCCTGCAAGAAGCCGTCGGCCAGGGTATCGATGCGACGACCCAGGTATTCAATGCACTCAATCATAAGCCGACGACTCAGGCGCTCGCTTTGAAAGAGCCGCTGGTGACGCACGAGACGATCGACCGGCCCGACGCGCAGGCTAAGCTAAAGCGCGTCTATCCGCCCTCGGCCGGCGACTATTGAAACGCCATCGGATCGCAAGCCGCTCGCGTTTCGCGAGCGGCGCAGTTCCTGCCACCCATCGAAGCGCTCTGGAGATTGTATGGACAGCCTGCCCATTATCGACCCTCACCACCATCTTTTCGATCTGAAGACGGGGAAGTATCCGTGGCTGCAAGGTCCGATGCTCGAACGCGTCTTCGGCGACTATTCGGCCATACGCACCGACTACCTCATCGAGCACTTCCTGGCCGACATCAAGGACCAGAACGTTGTGAAGAGCGTCCACCTGCAGGTCGAATACGATCACAACGATCCCGTCGCCGAGACCCGGTGGCTCCAAGGCGTGGCGGACAAGCACGGGTATCCGCACGGTATCGTCGCGTTCGCGGATCTGGCTTCGGCCGATGTGCAAGCCGTGCTCGAGGCACATTGCGAATTTCCGAACACGCGAGGCATCCGTCAATGCTTGAACTTCCATCGCGATCCCGTGAAGACATTCATCGACAACCCGCATTTGATGAGCGACAGCCGTTGGCGGCGGGGATATGAACTGCTCGGGCGCTATGGCCTATCGTTCGATTTGCAGCTCTATTACACGCAGATGGAAGAGGCGGCTGCGCTCGCGCGTGATTTTCCCGATACGCTTATGGTGCTAAACCATACCGGCATGCCGGTCGATCGCGCGCCCGACGAAATCGAAGGATGGAAGAAGAGCATGAAGTTGCTGGCGTCCGCGCCGAACGTTTCATGCAAGATTTCCGGGCTCGGAATGGGCGACTGGAAGTGGACCGTCGACAGTATCCGCCCGTTCGTATTGCATGCGATCGAAGCGTTCGGTATCGAACGGTGCATGTTCGCGAGTAACTTCCCTGTCGACAAACTCTTCAGCAGCTATAACGACGTGTTCAATGCATTCAAGCGCATCACGGCGGATTTTTCGTCGCACGAGCGGCAGGCGTTGTTTCACGATAATGCGCTGCGCGTTTATCGCCTTTAATGGCGTTCCGCTGCAGACCTCGCGACGCTGCGCGTGTTTCGCACTATCACCGCCCGTGCGTTTCGAGACGGGTGCACTGCTGCAATTGCGCCGTCTTGCGCTCGGCGCTGCGCTGGGCGAAGCCCGCGATCGCCCAGACGCCGAGGCCCGCAACGGCGAGCAACGCACCCACCCAGCCGGGCGAAGTCCAGCCGAACCCCTCTGCGATCGCGAGCCCGCCGAGAAATGGGCCCAGCGCATTGGCCGTGTTGAAGGCTGCATGATTGAGCGCGGCCGCAAGGCTTTGCGCATCTTCGGCGACGTCCATCAAGCGGGTCTGCAATACGGTGCCGAGCGCACCGCCTATGCCGATCAGGAAGACATCCACGGCGATCGTCCAGACATTCGAGGCGGCGAACGGGAACGCAAGCAGCGTCACTGCGCTCCAGACAAGCAGAAGCCCCGCCGTGCGCATCAAAGCACGATCGGCGAACATCGGGACGACGATGTTGCCGACCGTGAGCCCGACTCCGAAAACGCTGAGCACGAGGGACGCGGTGCCCACCGAGGCGTGGGTGACCGAGGCCAACACATTGGCTAGATACGTATAGACCGCGAACAAGCCGCCGAAACCCACTGCGCCGATACCGAGGGTGTACCAAACCTGCGACCGCCGCAGCGCGCTCAGTTCGCGCAGTGGGCTGGCGCCGGCTGCCGCAGGCGTGGAAGGCGCCCACTGGCGCACACAGGTCATCGTGACGGCGCCCATCAAGGCGGCGAAGCCGAAGCTCCAGCGCCAGCCGATCGCATGGCCAAGCCAGTTGGCAAACGGTACGCCGACGATCGTCGCCACCGTGAGGCCGAGGAACATGCGGCCCACGGCGACAGTACGGCGGTTCTCGGGCACGAGCGAACTGGCGACGAGTGCCGCGACGCCGAAATACGCACCATGCGGTAATCCGCTAATGAAACGAAAGACGAGCATCCAGTGGTAGCTCGGCGCGACCGCGCTCAACGCATTGCCGGCGACGAACAAAGCCATGAGCGCAATGAGCAGGTTGCGACGATCGAGCCGCGCGCCGAGCACAGCCAGCGTGGGCGCGCCGACGACCACGCCGAGCGCGTAGGCGCTGATCACATGACCGGCCACAGGGGCACTGATGCCTAGCCCCTGCGCGAATAGCGGCAAGACGCTCATCGTCGCGAATTCGGTGGTGCCGATCGCGAAGCCGCCGACGGCTAAAGCCAGGAGGACCCAGGCCGTCTTGTTCTTTGCTGCTCTAGTTGTTTGGTGCATTGTCGATTGCCGAAACCCAGCGGTGTTTACCCGCAAAGCAGCGATTCTAGTGGTGCGGCGAAAACTTCGCTGGAAGCCGGGCCGTGCGGCTGGTCCGGGCCCGACTGCGGGTCTGAATGATTGCTCAGGAAAACAAAGCGCCGGCTCGCCAAGGGCCCCGTGCTTCGGACGCTAGCGCGTCTTGGCCCGCGCCCGCTTTTTTGCGCCGCCCGCACGGGGGACGTCCGCGATGGGAGTGGCGGCGCCCGCGCGCGCTCCGCCTCCCCCTCCGGCGATCGGCCCGGCTAGCTGCTCCATCCACGAGAGCGCCTCGACGTACGAGAGAAACTGCTGCAGATAACCGGGCGACAGCGCCCGCATCAGCGCGAGCGAGCGATGCACCAGCGTGTTCGAATTGAGGGGGCCCGCGTTATCCGGCACCTGTTCGAGCGACTGCCGCAACTGCTTGTCGATGCTGACTCTCGACCACGTCTCGCGGAAGTAGTCGAGTAGGGGTAGGTCCGGCGAACCGTCGCGTCGATGTGCACGCTGGGCGTCGTGCGCGGCCCTGTCTTCGCGCTCTATCCGGGTCATTGCACGGCTCGCCAACAGATCGACGAGCGTACCCAGCGGACCGCGGCACGGCGCGTTGTGCGTCGGCATGCTACCCGGAGGGTCGCGGTGGGGGGCGGGGGCATCGATATCGGTCTTGGCCTGCGCCTGCGCGCGTCGGATCTCGTTAGCGTAATCTGCGATCAATGCCGCCAGCCGCTCCTCGAGCAGGCGCCGCACTTGTCCCTCTTGTCCGGCTGCGCGCCGCTCCAATGCATCGATCAAGCGAAAGCGCACGGGGTTCACGCGGTCGGTGCCGGTTGCGCGCCATGCATCGAGCGTCGCGCGGACCGTCGTGACGGTGCCGGCGTCATTCGCGCCGCTATTCATCGCGCTGCGCCGTCGCGCCCGAACGCTTGGGCACCGGTGCGATTTCGACACGGCGGTTTTTCGCCCGCGATGCATCGTCCGCGTTCGAGTTCAATGGCTGCTGCGAGCCGAACGCCGCGGCGAACACCGACGATGCGGGAACGCCTGCATCGATCAGCGCGCGCGTCACGGTCAGCGCGCGCTGCGCGGACAGTTCCCAGTTGTCCGCGAATCGGCGGTTGCCCGCGCGCACTTGCCGATCGTCGGCGAAGCCGCTGACCATTGCCATTTCATCGTGCGAGCGCAGATACACGGTGAGCGGGCCCGCGAGCGACTTCAACAGATCAAGGCCTTGGGGCTGCAACTGATCGGAGTTCAGCGCGAACAGCAAGCTTCCGCTGATGCCGATGCGGCCGTTCACGAACGTCACGCGGCCCGCCGCGAGTGGACCCGCGAGCGCCTGCTCGAGCGTCTTACGCCGCTGCACTTCCAACTGCCGCTGCTTGACTTGGTCTTCGAGGCGCGTCGACAGTTCGAGCTGCAAACCGATCACGCCCACCAGAATCAGCACGAACGCGCCCACCAGCACCGACATCAGATCGGCGAAAGCGGCCCAAACCGGAGCGGTCGGCTCGACGCCGCCGTCGATCTCGTCGTTCATGCGGTCTGCGCTCCGCTCGATGCTTGCTGCGCGGCGAGTTGCTGCAGGTCTTCGACGATTTGTTTCTGCGAGCGCATGCTCAGATCGATCACCTCGCGTGCCTGCGCAACGTAGTACGCCAGTTGCTCGTCGCTGCGTGCGAGCGAGCGGTCGAGCGCAGATTCGATTCGCTGCAGATGGACGACGAGTGCTTCATTCGATGCGCCGAACGCCTGCACGGCGGCGCCGAATGCATCGCCCAGGCTGGCGACTTCGATGGCGCCGCTCGTGACCCGCGCGGCGACTCCGTCCAGCTTGCGGGTTTCGGTATCAATCGTGTCGGAGAACTGGCTACCGATGCGTGCGAGCAGATCCGCGGAGGTGGACACGAGTGCATCGACGGCGCTGCGCTGCTCGCTGGATGCGTGGTTGACGGCATCGAGCAGCGTGCCGACCGTCTCGAGTAGACGCGCACGCTCCTCGAGCGTGGCGGTGTCGCGGACCATGCTGTCCGAGAGCTGCCGGCGCATTTGCGCAACCACTTCCGCGGCGGCACGCGGCGCTTCCGACGCGGCCTGAACAAGCTGGGCGATCTCCGCGATGGTCGCGGCGGCGTGTGCTTGCGTTTGCGCGCAGATGTCGCGCCCGGTCTGGGCAAGCGTATCGCAGATCGCCTGTTGGCGGCTTGCGGTGTCCTGGCCTGTCCGCCGCCACGCGTCGCCGAGCGACGTCGCGGTTGCATCGAGCGTGTCCGTCCATGCACGCAGTCGCGTTTCGTCGCGTGCCGCGAGTTGCTCCTGCAGCTCGGCATGCGATTCATCGAGCGTGCGCAGCAGCGCCGCGGCGTGCTGCCCGAAGGTGTCGACCGCCGCGGCAAGCGCCTGCTCGTGGCGAGCCGCCTGGGCCGCGCTCGCGCGTTCCTGCTGCGTCAAGGCCGCGTTCCATGCGGCCGAGACGCTGCCCACGCCGGCATCGACCCGCGCCGACACGCCCTCGAGCAACGCCGACGACCGTTGTTCGACGGTGTTCGTGAAGCGTTCCAGCGCGATGCGCAACTGTTCGACGAGCGCAGCGCCGGCGTGCCGATGTTCGTCGAGCGCTTGGGTCCATAGCTTGGCTACGGTTGCCGTGCTCGCCTCGAAGCTGCCCGACAGGCCCTCAAGCTGCCGTTGCACGGCGTTCGTGACGGTTGCGCTGAGCGCAGTCATCTCGCTCGAGAGCCCCGTCATCGCCGCCTGGACCACGGGCTGGATCGCGGCGTTAGCGGCTCGCGCACTGTCGGCCGCGCTGTTCCGCAGCGACTGGCCTACCGACGATGCAAGGCCGTTGTACGCATGCTCGATGCTAGTGTGCAGCGCCTGCTGGTTCGAGCGTTGTTGTTCGTGCGCCGCGATGCTGTGACGCTCGATCGCGCTCATCATCGCGTGCATGCGCTCCATCAGTGCCGGCAGGGCATCGGCTTGGCGCTGCATCAACCGAAAGCTTTCCTCGCGCCGCCAGGTTTGCGTGTAGGTGCGCAGGGTCGTGGCAATGCGGTCATCGAGTCGGTGTGCGGCATCGAGCCGTCCGTGCCGGCACAACGCCGACATCAGCCCGAGCATCGCGGAGGTCGCGACGCCCGCGATCGAGGTGCCGAACGCGAAGCTCAAACCCTTGATCGGTGCCGCGAGCGACGCGCGGATAGCGGCGAGATCCGTTGCGCTATCGAGCGCGGCACCGGTGCCGCGCAGTGTCGTCACCATGCCGAGCAAAGTGCCCAGCATGCCGAGCAGCACGAGCAGCCCGACCAGATACGGTGTCAGCGATGGGCCGGGCAGCGCGGCGCGCGCGCCTTCCACGCGTAGCCGCACCGTACCGCGC